>ERZ773165.289-NODE-289-length-43706-cov-34.492864_pt1 | contig 43706 bp, 36 predicted proteins | sample MGYA00581003_ERZ773165 | MGnify/ENA primary metagenome ERZ773165 (study PRJEB29015, sample SAMEA2737817) | human gut metagenome | biome: human gut; feature: human-associated habitat; material: faeces | place: China | collected 2012 ... | reverse complement strand
GCTCCCCCGATGGGGAGCCAAGAACGTTCTGCCGCTTAACTTAATAGCATTACCCCAATGGGGAAGGCTATTAAGTTAAGCGGCAGATGGAACGCGAAAATGAGATGATCGTTATTTCACATCCCCTTTTTTAGTGAATGGAAGAGACTCTCTCCATGTCATTTCGGGGAAAAGAGTCTTTCCTTTTGGGCCCGCCTTCTCACTTCTGCACCGCTGTGAGCAGCTCCGCTCTTGTACGCACCTTGAACTTTGTGAGCAGTTCATTCACATGGTAGCGGACGGTGCGGGGCGAGATGGAGAGCGCTTCGGCAATGGCCTTATATGTTTTTCCTTGAGAGAGAAGCTCTAAGATGAGCTTCTGCCGGGGCGAAAGGTCGGGATAGCGGGAAAGCGTCCGTTCGGAGAGCACCTGCTGGACATACTCATAGTTTGAGCGGCCTTGCGAGCGGGGAAACTGTTGCTTGTCAGGCATCATGCTCCACGGATTCGATACATGGATATGCACGATGCGAAGCGCATCGTCCTCGATATGAAAGATCATGGTGCTGCGCTAGTTCTCCGAGAGAAGAAGCCCTGTTTCCTTTTTCGTCGAAAGAGGAATGATAGAAAGGACCAGAAGGACGGTGTCGCTCACCCACTGCACGCGGTAGCGGCCTGTCCCCACACCGATCAGCGGGACCTCCTGCAGATCTCGCTGGCATGAGAAAGCAGTGATGGCGTCCTTCTTGTTCAGATAGTTCTCGCCCTCTACGGCGCCGATCCAGCTGAAGCTTTCCTGTGACAGGTAGTCATCCAGATCCTTGGGCTGGATCGTCTTTTCATAGAATCCGCGATGCATCATCTCACTGATGCGTATCGCTTCCTTTTCCCAATACTTCCTCTTTGTCTCCTCCATAACGCTCCCCCCTTAATGTCCGTATTATAGCATAAAAGAAAAATGACTGTAAGCCACCGGGCTGCTGCCATTGGATGGGGTCCGGAAGGCCCTGGCAGCGGACATGCATCGCACCTTCTCCGCGGCTATGACCATCTGTGCTATAATAAAACCAGCTAAAACCATTTACAAAAGGAGCGATATCATGGCTTTTAAAGAAATCAAAGCAGAAGAACTGACTTGGAATCCATTCACACAGATCGGCAAGGGCTGGTTTCTGGTGACGGCAGGGGATGAAAAGGCATCGAATACCATGACCGTCAGCTGGGGCGGCCTTGGCGTATGGTGGGGCAAGGACGGAGCGACCATCTATATCCGGCAGAACCGCTGCACGAAGGAATTCATCGATGCGAAGGAGACCTTCACCATCTCATCGCTTCCGGAAAGCTATAAGAAAGAGCTGGGATACATGGGCTCCCACTCGGGTCACGATGGTGACAAGTGGGAAGCATGCGGTCTCCATCCCTATCCCGTGGACGGCACCTGCGGCGTAGCGGAAGCGGATGTGATCCTCGTGTGCAGGAAAATGCTTCAAACAAAGCTCGACGACAAGACCTTTCTCGACCCGTCTATGGAAAAACGCTGGTACGATGGAAAGGAAGCAGGAAATTTCCATACCATGTACATCGGTGCGATCGAAAAGGTACTGGTGAAAGAATAAAAAAGAGCTGTGAAGAAATGAATTCTCATTTCTTCACAGCTCCTTTTTACTTTGCTTTCATTTGATTCAGGGTTCAGGGTTCAAGGTTCAAGGTTCAGGGCTCTCGTAGCGGCTTCGCCGCCTTTTTTATTGGGCGATGCTCGAAAGTGGTATTTTAGTCATGGGTTACCAGTCATAACAACGATACGAGTAGGCCCTTGGAGACGGAAGTCCCGCAGAGGGACTTCCGAGTTTGGCCTAATCCAAAGAGGCGCCTAGCCTGCCCATTAAGGCGCCTTCCTGTGAGGCCAAACGGCCCGCGCCGAAGGCGCAGGATAGAGTGCCTCGAAGAGGCACAACTCTACGCAGCGGTATGAAAAACGATATGAGACGATCCGTCTTTCTTGCGTGTCATGAGGGCCGAAGTAGAGGGATCCTTCTTGCAGAGCGGTAAATCGTGAGCGAGGGAAAGGCAAAAAGGAAGCACCAAGGTGTCGTTTGAGTGAGAGCGTATGTGGGCATATGGCGGCAGTGCAATAAAGATCCCTCGGCTTCGCTCGGGATGACGGTATTTGGGGAGCGGATAGATTCATAAGGGCGGCTTCGCCGCCTTTTTAGAGGATGGCATCCTCGTATCGCAGCCTTCTCCTCTAGGGGAAGGTGCCCCGAAGGGGCAGATGGGGCGACTATGGTATGAAAGAGGATGATGAAAGCGGAAAGGGGCGCGGCACATGTGGAGAAAGCGTGAGTCCGAGGGAAACGCTGATTAAATCGCAGAGTCAGATTTTACAAGAATTTTTACACATGGCTTCGTCATAACCTTCCTTAAATAGCTCGCTATTCGAGTCAGGTTATTCCTCGCTATGCATAAAATTTCAAGAGTAAAATCTGACAACGATTTAATCAGTGTTTCCCTAGGCCGCGAACGAAAAAGATTTCTCGCTTACGCTCGAAATGACGATACGAAACCATCTGATGTCTTCCAGTCTTCTAGTCACTAGTCACTAGTCACTAGCTACTAGTCATCCGACATAGCATCCATGATCCCTCACGCAAAAATCCCGCTATCTCTCAAGATAGCGGGATTTTTATGAAGCCGTGAACTCTCAATTCGTCGGCTTATCCGTTCCCTCCTGCGGCTTCGCCGGTGTTTTGCCGGTGATGCGGTCGAGGAGCTTGCTGCCGGCGGATTTCTTTTCCTTATCCTTCTTCTCTTTTTCTGCCTTGGCTTTGTCTTCTGCTTCCTTCTTCGCCTGCGCCTCACGGGCTTTTGCCATTTCAGCGCGTACAGAATCCGGAATATCGAAAGACTTCGACTTGTACTGACCGAGAGCCGCGCTCATGAAGTCGCGCCAGATGGCTGCCGGGATCGTACCGCCGGTGTAGCCGGCATTGGTCGAGGTATCGTCGCCGATCCAGACTGCCGTAACGAGCTCCGGCGTGTAGCCGACGAACCAGGCATCGTGCTCGTCATCGGTGGTCCCGGTCTTGCCGGCTGCGGAGCGGCCGATGGCCGCATTGCCGCCGGTGCCTCTGGAAACGACCTCTTCCAGGATGCTCGTCAGGCGGTATACCGCACTTTCACTCACGACCTGCTTGCCGGGAGCACTCTGTGAATGGTCCTCGAGCACATTGCCATTGCGATCGACGACCTTTAGGATCGCCGTCGGTTCGACGAGCTTGCCGCCATTCGCAAAGACGCTATACGCCTTCGCCATATCGATCAGGGAGACGCCATTGGTCAGGCCGCCGATGGAGGCCGCGAGGTTGTTATCATTTGCCTTGCCGTCCTTCACGAGGGTGGAAATGCCGCAGGCCTCCGCAGTAGCGAGGATTTTCGACATGCCGACCTTGTCTGCGAGGTCAATGGTCGGGATATTCATGGAATGTACGAGCGCTTCTTCGAGCGTCACCTTGCCGCCCGAGGTGCCGCCGTAGTTCTTCGGCGTCCAGCCGCCCGCATAGGTCTTTTTCTCATTGCTGATGGTATCGTAAGGGCTGTACTTGTTTTCAAACGCCGTCAGATACACGAACGGCTTGAAGGCCGATCCCGGCTGGCGGACCATCTGTGTCGCGCGGTTGAACTGGTCTTCGCCGCGTCCGCCGACCATGGCTTTGACATGGCCCGTACCTGTCTCGATGGTGACGAGCGCTCCCTGTGGCTGGGTGAGGCCCTTGCTGTTCTTATTTCCTTTCGGCAGCTCGGCGGCGAGTGCCTTCTCCGCTTCCTTCTGCATGTCGAGATTCAGCGTGGTGTAGACCTGCAGTCCTTCTTTGTAGATCGCATCCGAGTCATACTTATCGCTGATGGACTGGATGACATAGTTGATGAAATACTGCGCAGTCCCCGCACCGGATTTTCCTTTGTCCTGCTTGGCCAGATGCACATCGGCCGCTTTCGCCGCCTGTGCGTCCGCTGCGGAAATGTAGCCGTACTTCGCCATCTGATCGAGTACGATGCCCTGACGGTACTTGGCTGCTTCCAGACTGCGGAAAGGCGAGTAATAATTCGGACTGTTCGGAAGGCCTGCCAGCATCGCACACTGCGAGAGCGAGAGATCCTTCACATCCTTTCCGAAATACACATGCGCCGCGGTCTGGATGCCATAGCAGCCCTGACCGAAATAGATCTGGTTCATGTACATTTCCAGGATCTGCTTCTTGGTGTACTTGCTTTCGATCTCAAAAGCCAGCACCACTTCGAGCAGCTTTCTTTTCAGCGTCTGCTCCTGCGTGAGGAAGGCATTGCGCGCGAGCTGCTGGGTGATGGTCGAACCGCCCTGCCCTGTCGCATTGCCGCTCGTCAGATTCGCAAAGACCGCGCGCAGGATGCCGCGCGGATCGACGCCATGATGCTCATAGAAACGCACATCCTCGGCCGCGACGAATGCATTCTGCAGATTCTGCGGCACCTGAGAAATCGGCACCGGGATGCGGTTCTCTTCCGCATGGACGGTCGTGATGAGCCGTCCCTTGTCATCATAGATGCGCGAGGACGCATTCGGCGTGATGTTTCCTGCCACGTCCGGCAGATGGCTCGAGACAGACACAAAAAATCCGGCCGCCGCACCCGCAGCTGCGATGAAGCAGATCACGAAGAGAAAGACCAGCACTTTTTTGAAAGTGGATCGCTTCTTCGGCTGCTCCCTGCGAATATCTGAATTCTTCATAGATCGCTCCTGTGATCGAAAATGTAAATTGCGTTCTTCCTATTTCATCCAAAAACGCAATGGGCATACAAGTACCTATATTATAACACAGGTTGGGAATGAGAAACAGAAACAGGGCAGCCCATGGAGCGTGCTGCTCTTTGCACATTTCAAAGCCCTTCCTGCACGAGACATGCGAAATGGCGGAGCGGCGCAAATATATATGAGGCGATGCCCGAAGGTCTTATGAGATGACGCGATTCTCGTATCGTCATCTAAAATGCGGCGCTCGGGTGCTTTCGTTAGCAGTGATTTATGCAAAAATGTTTTTCCATCTGCATCACCCGCCTTTCATACCGCTAGTGCCCTATCCGCCCCTTCGGGGCACCTTCCCCTCGAGGGGAAGGCTGACGATACGAGGATACCGTCATCTAACATGCGGCGAAGCCGCCACGAGAGCCTTGAGCCCTAGTTACCAGTCAACACACTCCTCTTTTCTCCCTCCTTCCTTTGGAAGGAGGTGCCCCGAAGGGGCGGAGGTTGGCTCTCGAAGCGGTATTTTCACACGCGGGGATGCTAACCCCGCCTCGCTTCGCTCGTCAGCCCCTTCCAGAGGAAGGGGCTGGAATGATTCTTAATCGGGCATCGCCCTTTATATAAATTGACGCGGAGCGGTGGATAGGGTGCTTTCATAAATCGCCTGCTTGAGACGCTCTTTCCAGCTCTCTTTCATGCAATACCGCCACGTAGCCCCCTCATCTCACTTCGTTCGAAATGGCGTCTCACTGGATTTTCGCGTCGCTTCACTCCTAAAAATCCAGTTCGCTTGCACAACCCCTTCGGGGAGCTCCCCGAAGGGGCGGATAGGGCGACTATGGTATGAAAAATAAATGATCGAACGTCACTAATCCCTACTCGCCAGCATCAAAAAATCCGCTCCTCTCGGAGCGGATCTTCTCATTCCAGTATGAAATTGTGCTTCTCATCCAGATGCCCCGTGAGGCGAAAAAGCGCCGGCGCATCACTCGCATCGATATAGATGTATTTCCCTCTCTTGAGGCCGGGTGCCTTTCCGAAGGTGGTGGTGAAGCGCCTCCAGTTCGGCGACCACTCCGTGCGGATGCCGGCGGCCTTCGCGACGGCCATCACGGGAAGATACACGTGTCCGTCCTTGCCATAGGCGTGGACATCGAGCAGCTCTCCTTTGAGATACAGGTCATAGACCTTTGCCACATAGCGAGGCTGTCCGTCCGAACTGTCGATCGCCTGCTGGATGCTCGCATCATCGGCAAGACCGCCCGCCCCCAGCTCCGCCAGCTTCTTTCTGACATCAGAGATCTCGAGCGGCTCTCGCCCATAGCCGTCAGGGTATACGTAGTAAACGACGGTTTTGTCCGGATCCATCTCTGCCACGACACGTTCATACTTGATATCGACAGGGATCCCCTTCACGATGTGATCGAAGAGGTCTTCGACATCCTTCTCGTACATGCGAACACAGCCGTGAGAGGCGTAGCCGCCGATGGAAGACGGCACATTCGTCCCATGGATCCCATAATTACCGCCGATCCCGATCCAGCGATAGCCGAGCGGACAGTCCGGCCCCGACGGCACCTCGGTCTTCGGATCATCCGGATCGACCCAGGTCGGATTGATCTCCATATCGACCACCTTGCGCCGCCCGGTCGGTGTCGGAGAATCCGGCTTGCCCGGTGCGACAGGATACATGCGGATGCCGACGTCCCCCTGATACAGGGTGAGAAGGCGGCTCGCCAGATTGATCTCGATCCGCTTGTCCTCGAAAGCCGGTCTCTTCAGCGTGTCTTCCGCTTTTCCCTGCGTCGCTTCCGCCTGAGCAAGGAGCTGGGCGCCCGCATTGTCCTTCGCCTCGGAAACCAAAGGCATGGCGCTGGCGGCGCAGAGCGCCATGGTCATGAGTACTTTTTTCAACAAAGAAATCCCACCTTTGCATTGATTTCTCTTTATTATAACATGTTTAGCAGAGGGTTCAAGATTTGCCCGCAGGCCATGAGAAAGCGGTGTCCTCGTATCGTTACCTCGCGAGGGGATGAAAGAGGAATGGGGATACTCTTTCATGCGTTCCCCCTTGGAGAAGGGGGGCGGCCAAAGGCCGGGATGGACTGCCCCGAAGGGGCAGAATTCCGCAGAACGGTCAGCGGATATAGGGGATAGCAAGTAAAACGTCTGACGCAGAGGAAGGGATGCGGCTATGATGAATGGTGCCTCTGCGAGGCACTCTATCCTCCGCCTTCGACGCGCCCCTTCTTCAAGGGGCTGTTCAACTGGGAGGAGTTCTTTGAAACCCAATCCCCAGTCACTAGCTACTAGTCACTAGTCCCCAACTATCAGTCACCGATCCACCAGCGTCTCGGCTCGGTAGGTCTCTCCGCTTTCATGCGTGACTTCACAGGAAAGACGGATGACGTCGGCCCCTTCCGCCGCAGTTTCTTCCTGATGGAAATCTACGCGGTACGTTCTCCCATTCCTTACCATGTCTCCTTTTGAGATGGAAAGCGGCGTACCAAAGCGCACCGCCGCTTTTCCCTGCTCCAGCGCTTCCTGTACAATGAGGGCTTCATCAGTCGCGATCTCTATCATGACCTCCCGACGCATCGCCTGCGAAAGCGTCAGTGCGACGCTGCCGGCAAGGATCAGGATGACCGTGATCCCTGCGAGTGCCCAGACCATGAGGAAGCCGCGATGTGTTTTCATTTTGCCTCCTTAGGGAAAGCAGCTAGGGGGCTCAAGTGACGGGTGACTAGTGACTAAATACCACCTTCGGACACCATCATGATTTATACTCCGCGGCGCATTTCGTCATCCTGAGCGGAGTGAAATGTCGAATGTTCGATAATGTAAAGGCGGAACAGTGAGAACTGAGTCGAAGGATCTGGCGCCGCACCACCATTTCGCATTTCTCATTTCTAATTTCTAAATCAAACGAGGCTTTCAAACGTAATCAAAGGGCGGCACGCCCCACTGGCTAACCCTGACTCTGAGCCCCTTCCTACATCATATCCGGCGGCGGTTCCTGATTGGTGAGTTCATAGAAGAGCGTGAACTGGCCGGCAAAGAGGAGCTTCACCGTATCGACGGGGCCGTTACGGTTCTTTGCGAGGATGATCTCCGTCTCATTCTTCTGCGGATTGTCATCCTCCATGTCGCGGTCGTAGTACGCAGGACGGAAGAGGAAGGACACCATGTCCGCATCCTGCTCCAGAGAGCCGGATTCACGCAGGTCAGAAAGGAGCGGGCGGTGGTCCTGACGGGCCTCGACGCTTCGGGACAGCTGCGAAAGAGCGATGACCGGGACATTCAGCTCACGCGCCAGACTCTTCAGCGATCGGGAGATCTCGGAGATCTCCTGCTGGCGGTTATCTCCGTTTCGGAGCGTATTCTTCGCCTGCATGAGCTGAAGATAGTCGATCATGATGATGTCGAGCCCCTGCTCCGCCTTGAGGCGGCGGCACTTGGAGCGGATCTCCGAGACGGAGACGCCCGGCGTATCATCGATAAAGAGCGGCGCATCCATGAGGACGCTGGCCGCAGAGGCGAGCTGGTCCCACTCCTTCTGCGTGGAGATCCGCCCGGTGCGGAGCTTCGCGCTGTCGACGAGCGCGGTCGAGCAGAGCAGTCTTTGCACGAGCTGCTCACGTGACATTTCCAGCGAGAAGAAGGCGACGTGCTTGTGCGCCGAGGAAATACTCATGTTCTTCGCGATATTCAGTACAAAAGCCGTCTTGCCCATGGATGGGCGCGCCGCCACGATGATGAAGTCGCCCTTCTGGAAGCCGCTCGTCAGCGCATCAAGGGAAGGGAATCCGCTGGCAAGCCCTGTGATGGACTCCTTGTTCTTGAATTTCCGCGTGATCTCCTGCAGCTCATTCTGCACCGCCTCGCCGATCGAGGTGAAATCCGAGCGGCGGTCATCCCGCGTCACGGCAAGGATCGTTTTCTCCGCATTGTCCGTGATATCCTCGACATCATCACGCTCCGAGTACGCCTCATCCGTGATGACGCCGGCTGCATCGATCAGCCGCCGGAGCTTCGCCTTGTTTGCGACGATGTCAGCGTGGCGGTCTACCATCTTCGTGGTGGCCACATTCGCCGGCAGATCATTGACATAGAGGACGCCCCCCACATCATCCAGACGCCCCATGCGCTTCAGCTCTTCCGTCACCGTCAGGATATCCGCCGGCTCTCCCTTGTGCGCCAGATTCAGGATCGCCTGAAATACGATCGCATTCGCTTCGCGGTAGAAATCCGCGGCCGTCAGCTTGTCCTCGGCCGTCATGATCGCGTCCTTGTCGAGCAGCATAGCCCCCAGGACGGACTTTTCCGCGTCTATATTCTGCGGCGGAATGCGCGTCACGATCATCGTATCCGTGTCCGGCTTCTTCCCCCAGCCCTCTTTCTTCCAATTTCCCTTCGACTTGCTCTCGTTCTCTGCCATGGTATTCTCCTTTGCATCAATATTGGCTTTATTATACGGTTTCCCTAGTGAAGGAACAAGCGAACAAGTGTGAGTGGTGACTCATGACTCATGACTAGTAGCCAGAGATTAGGGATTAGAAATCTCAAGTGACTAGTGACTGGGATCCCCCGTAACGTCATCCCGAGCGTAGCCGAGGGATCTCTACTGCACTGCGATAATCAGCACGTATGCACTGAGAAAAACCGATGGCTAGGTGCTGCCTCACATGTAGCAATGAGTGTTCTGCAAGGAGGATCTCTCGACTATGCTCGAGATAACGACAGCGCGAAGCGCTATCAAAATTCTGCGGCGCTTCATTATTTTTGCGCCGTACCACCATTTCGCATTTCTCATTTCGAATTTCTCATTCAAGCGAAGCTTTCATTCACAATTAAGTGGCAGCACGCCCCACGAGCTAACCCCATTCCTCATTTGATCCTCGTCACCCTGACACGCCCCGTGTACATAGCGACTGCGATCTCCTTCTCATGCTTCCCATCCTTCGTCCGAAGCCGCATGGTATACTTCCCATTTCCTTCCGAGCCCGCGAAGCCATCCTTGCGGAAGACGACATAGAGCCTTCCCCCTGCACGGATATTGGCAGACAGCGTCCCCCGCGGCTGGATGAATTTCACCCCGCGCTTGGTGAGGTACGACACACGCCCCGCCTCCTCGTCGCAGTAGAAGGTGACCGACATCGCCGCCATGGTTATATCCTCATGACCGCTTTTCACCAGCATCTGTGCCTCGCGGATCGCCGAAGCCACCTCCTCCGATGCAAGATCGAGCTCCCTCTCCTCCTGCCAGTCCCAGAGCATCGGCACCGCTGCGAGAGAGGCGAGCGCAAAGAGGAAAAGGACGAGCAGCAGCTCAAAGAGAAGAAAGCCCGAGCGATGCGAGAAGGGAGACCATTCCCACCGTTTCCTGCACCCCATACGCCAAAGCACCTCCGATCGCCAAGAAGGGCACGAAGCGGATCTCCGTCCTTCGCCCCAGCCGTCCCCGCAGAAGCAAAAACGCACACCATAAAAGGGCCGCCAGCGATGTCAGCCATAAAGAAAGAAGGCCATACATCGGCAGCAGCCAAAGCGAAGAGGCCGCGGCCAGAAACACATCCGCAAGCCCCAGAGATCGCTTAGAGATCAGATACAGCAGTCCATAGAGCGCCCCCATTCCTACGCCCGTCAAAAGACAGAGGAGAAACGCCCCCCCGGGAGAGCATCAGTAAAGCGCCGCACACCGAAAGAACGAGCGGCCAGCCATCCGAAACATACCCCGTCCGCGCATCCTCCAGCGCCGGAAAGAGCAGGAAAAGCAGATAGATCCATCTCGCCCACGAGCCTCCCAGCGCAAGTATCATGCCAAATCCAAGTCCAAGCATCGCCACGACGCCCCATCCCCGCCGCCCCGCAAAGATCACGCCGCTCGTCAGAAGGTCGAACATTCGCATAGGGAGCTCCTTTCGATGTTTAGTGACTTGTGACTAGTAGCTAGGGATTAGGAGACTAGAAGACCAAAAGACTAGGAGACATCGGACTCTCTCGTGTCGTCATTTCGAGCGCAAGCGAGAAATCTTTGTCATTCACGGCCCTGCGGTCGATATTTGTAAAGCCCGAAACGGGAAACCTGCTCTCCGCATACCTTCGGGCATCGCCCCGTTTCGTCATCCTGAGCGGCGAGAAGCGTCGTATGTGAGATAACGAATGCCAGAACAGCTGCGACCTCGTCATCGATCTCGGCGAAGCCGCACCACCATTTCGCATTTCTCATTTCTAATTTCTCATTCAAACGAAACTTTCAAATGGAATCAAAGGGCGAGCCGCTCCACGGGATAACCCTGAGCCCTCATTTCACTCATATCCTCTCTTCTTCCGATAATTCAGCGCCATATCTGCCACGCCGAGATACACAGTGAAGAGCTGCAAGAAAGGGATCCAGATCGAAATGATGACAATGAGCAGACGCAGCCGCTTCACCACCGGATAGATATGCGGCAGCCACCAGAGCGTCGCGATCCCCTGGATCCACAGCACGAAGTAGCACACCGCACCCACATTGTACGCAAGATCCTTCACCTGCTCGGTGAGCGGCATGTACTGCGTCCCTACAGACAGAAGAAGGAGCAGCAGTACCCAGCGCGGGAAATGCCAGCGCTCCAGCGGAGGAAACTGCGGAAAATCCGTCAGCCCCAGACGGCGGAAAACCACCTTCTCGATCTGCATCACCGCCCAAGCGAGAACCATCGGTGCCATCACCATCGCCGCCGGGATCATCTTTCGGATCGTTTTGATCATTTCCTCCGTCTGCTGATTCACCTGATCCAGCTGATCCCCAGACGCCATGAGACCTGACATTTCCTTCGCCATCCCCTGCATCTGATCCAGCGTACTTCCATACATCTGATCCCAGGGCATCCCCATCATGACCACCGTCCCCAGAAGATTCAAAAGCATCGCGAAAAACATCACGACCACGATCGTCCCAAAGGTGCGGAGCGCCGATGCGCGCTTCTGATAGCAGTACGCCATCGCAATCCCTGCGAAGCCGAACATCACCACCAGAAAGAACGCCGTCGTGATCCCGAAGAACGCCGAGTCCAGGATCATGATCCCCGACGTCGCGATCACCGCCCACTTCACACCCTCGCGGATCCCCATGTACGCGATCGGCAGCGGCAGCGAAAGCAGCGCCAGAAGAGAGATCCCCGGCACATAGAAGCCCACCATAGAAAGCACCACAGCCAGCGCCGTACACATCCCTGCCAGGACAACCGCATTCGTGTCGCCCGCTTTGAACTGATTCATAACTACTCCTTCCAGAAATATAAATGTATATCGCCTTTTTATACCCATATTCTATCATACTTGAAGAAAGAATAGGAAAAGGGTTAAAGGTTCAGGGTTCAGGGTTCAGGGTTAGCTCACAGGGCGTACTGCCTATAGATTGAGCAAAAGAGGTTCAACGGGGTGGTGCGGCGCATTTCGTCATCCTGAGCGAATGCTATCCTCGCATCGTCAGCCTTCCCCTCTAGGGGAAGGTGCCCCGAAGGGGCGGATAGGGCACAGGCAGCAGGAAAGCCAGATGAGGAAAGTGGAGCGGTGGCGGCACATATGGGAAAACCGTGAGTCCCTCACCGCGAATGACAAAGATTTCTCGCTTCGCTCAAAATGACGATACGGGAGTCTCCTAGTCTCTTAGTCTCCTAGCTCCTAGCCACACATTTTGCACCCGTAAAACCTGTTCCCCCTCAACCCGAGCCCGCTCCCCCTTCGTATTTTCTCCCACCACATTTCCCAATTTCCTTTCCCCATGTGATATAATAGGAAAAGCGACTATGAACGGCTTTTATTTTTGACATACAATGCAAAAATATTTTTTAGAGTCGGCGACTGCCGGCTCCGACAACTGAATAGGAGGTTCTATCCATTTTGGCAAAAGCAAGATTACAAATCATTCCATTAGGAGGCCTTGGAGAAATCGGGAAGAACATGACTGTATTCCGTTACGGCGACGAAATTATCGTAATTGATGCAGGCATGGCATTCCCAGAAGAAGACATGCTCGGGATCGACATCGTCATCCCGGACTTTTCCTACCTCATCGAACACAAAGACGAGATCAAAGCCATCCTCATCACCCACGGACACGAAGATCACATCGGGTCCCTTTCCTACCTGCTTCGCGAAGTGAACGCCCCGGTCTACGCCACACGCCTCACCTGCGGCCTCATCGAAGGCAAACTCAAAGAAGCACACATCACAAACTACGACCTGCACACCGTCAAACCCGGTGACGAATTCAAAACAGGCCTTTTCAAATTCGGCTTCTTCCACGTCTGCCACTCCATACCGGACTCCTGCGGCATCTACCTGCGCACCCCGGTCGGCACCATCGTCCATACCGGCGACTTCAAATTCGACCACTCTCCGGTCGACGGCGAACTCACCGACATGTACAAGCTCGCTGAGCTCGGCCACAGAGGCGTCCTGTGCCTTCTCGCCGACTCCACGAACGCGCAGAATCCCGGCTACACCCCTTCCGAAGCCATCGTATCCAAGTCCCTCATGAGCGCTTACGCCGATGCCAAAGGCCGCATCATCCTTGCCACCTTCGCATCGAACGTCTCCCGCATCCAGATGGCCGTCGACGCAGCAGTCGCTAACAAAAGAAAAGTCTGCGTCTTCGGCCGCTCCATGGTGAACGTCGTCGGCATCGCCCAAGAGCTCGGCTACCTCAAAGCCCCGGAAGGCACCTTCATCGAGCCGGAAGAGCTTGGCCACTACAGAGACGACCGCCTCTGCATCCTGACCACCGGCAGCCAAGGCGAACCGATGGCCGGCCTCTCCCGCATGGCCGACGGCTCCCACCGCCAGGTCCAGATCCACGCAGGCGACACCGTCATCATCTCCGCCTCCCCGATCCCGGGCAATGAGACCAGCGTCGGCCGCACCATCGACAGCCTGATGCGCCTCGGCGCCCACGTCGTCACCAGCACCACCACCCGCGTCCACGTATCCGGCCACGGCTCTCAGGAAGACCTGAAGACCATGCTCTCCCTCGTCAAGCCGAAATACTTCATCCCCGTCCACGGCGAACACCGCATGCTCGTCAGCCACGCAGAACTCGCAGAAAGCCTCGGCGTCGAAAAGAAAAACATCCTGATCGGCGAAAACGGCACCCTCTTCGAATTCACCAGTCGCGGCGGCAAGATCAATCCGCAGCGCGTCCAGGCCGGCCCCGTCTTCGTCGACGGCCTCGGCGTAGGCGACGTAGGAAACATCGTCATCCGCGACCGCCAGCAGCTCGCTCAGGACGGCGTCGTCATCGTCGTCATCGCCCTCGAAAAAGGCAGCAACCAGGTCCTTGCCGGCCCCGACATCGTCTCCCGCGGCTTCGTCTACGTGAGAGACAGCGAAGCCCTCCTGACCGAAGCCAGAGAACGCATCGAGTCCGTCCTTGACCGCTGCGAAGCCGGCAACGTCTCCGAATGGAACGCCATCAAGACCCAGGTGAGAGACGCCCTCGGCAAATACTTCTTCGACCGCACCAAGCGCCGCCCGATGATTTTGACCATCATCCAAGAAGTGAAATAACAATAAAAAATTCCCCCTCGGTTCTATGCCGAGGGGGAATTTTTCGTGTCGTATCGTGTCATCTATGGATTCTCAGGCATCCGCTATCTCACCAGTGCCGGATCATCCTTGATCATCCGCTTCCCGCTGAACGTCTTCGCATTCTCCATCGTGATCGCATAGTCTGGAGAAGAAAGATCATAAGCAGCGTGATAGAAATTCGTCCTCGCCCGCCACAGGCCAGTGACCGTATCAAAAGCCAGATCATTGGTGAAGGGCCGTTTCTCATGACTCTTCAGCACCGGCATCAGAGACGGATGCGCTGCCTGGTAGTCCGGCGACAAATAGACGAAAAATGGAATATGTACCATATCATAGAAAAAAGGAGAAGCGGAGTGGAAATGTTCCATATTCTCCCCATGGTCAGAGAAATAGACAAGCGACTTCAAGTTCATATGTGCCTTGGCATACTCGAAAATATCCCGGATGACCCGATCAGTATACGCGACCGTCAGATCATAGCCATAGTAGGGATCATTTTCAGAGATCCCCAGCGCACCCCTCTGATCCGCCGGCACGCGCGCCAGATACGTATAGTGGCTGCCCATGATGTTAATGAAAAGCACACGCCGCTTCGCCGGCGGCAGCTTCTTCATGACATCGACGGCATATTCATCATAATTTTTCTCCCAAAAGGACGCATCACTACGCTCTGCGATCAGCGTCACGCCCGCACTCGAGAGCGAGCTTCTATTATGGAAAGAGATCCAGTCCGTGCGATACCCTGCAGCCCGGGCCGCATCCACCATACTGACCGCATGAGACAGATCCATATCTCCATACTGGTTCGCACTCGTCATCGCATACGAAAGCGACATGAGGGTATTCGGAAAATTCGAATACGCCATGTAGTTCAACGAAAAATCGGGATCATTGACCTTAGAAGAAAGCCAAGGTGTCGTGTCTTCTGGATAGCTCGGCGTGAATGCCTTCAAATGATCCCGATTCGCACTCTCCCCGATGATGACGATATGTGTCCCCTCATCCAGCCCATCCGCAGGATCTATAAGCTTCAACCCGACTGTATTTTTATCCAGATTAGTATTAAAACTCTGCAAAAGCTGAAACTCGCTCCCCTTGCTGTTCATTGTACGATATAAATTGATCGGGAATACATGGATGATTTGTCGGATAAAGCCGCCAAAGAAAAGGATGGAGATCACGATCAGGCCTACCTTGATCTTCTTCCCATTCCCTCGCAATAACCCCTTACCGCTCTCCGCACATCGTCCCACCTGTTGCGTCAGCACATAAGCTGCCAGCAAGAGCAGCAGGATCACGCCAATAGCCAATCCAAGTACCAAAGGAGATCCCATGGTGCTGAGGAACTCCTTCACCTCTTCCCAATGCGTAGCGCGGACAGCCATCAAAGCAAAGAGATCCATTTCTCCGCCGAATCGCCAATAATAACTGATATAAATCAGCGGAAATAGCAGCATGAAAAAATTGAAAGCACCGTACATGGCCTGCAAAGCCGCGCGTACATAGCCGCCGCATTTCGTAAGCCCGATCGTGTACACATAAGGCAGAGAAAAGAGCAACGCCCCCAGCACGTAGTAATCTCCCAAATGTTTTTTCTCCGGCAGCGAAGCAAATCCATACGCCCAAGTAAAAGTACCCGCCCAGAGGAGAGGCAGGATCACCGCCCACGGCAGGAGACGCTTCAGGTAGTCTTTACTGAAAACGGAAAAAAGCCCAAAGGAAACGATGAGCATGACAGCAAAAGCCGCGCCCAGACGCGGCTGTGCGTAGCTATAGATATCAGGGAAATCTCCCCCGAAATGAAGAATAAACATAAGAAATGCGGCTATCCCCCATGGGAAGCACACGGAAGGAATGACTATTTTCTTCAAAATATCCCTCAAGGAAAGACCTTCACCTTTTAGACTAATCATTTTGAATACTCGTTTTAATCCCGTTCAAATAAGTCTCTCGTATAGACCTTGCTTTTTACATCATCGAGCGAGTGATCATAGCGATTCGCAATAATGCCATGGCTCTGCTCTTTGAACCTTACCAGGTCATTCACCACAAGACTGCCAAAGAACGTCGTACCATCCTCCAGCGTCGGTTCATAGATGATGACCTGCGCCCCCTTCGCCTTGATGCGTTTCATGACGCCTTGGATGCTGCTCTGGCGGAAATTATCCGAATTCGACTTCATCGTCAGACGATACACGCCGATCGTCATTGACTCTTCCCTACGCGGATCATACTCACTGTTGTCGTGATAGTAACCCGCGATTTCCAGCACCTTATCAGCGATATAATCCTTTCTCGTCCGATTCGACTTCACGATCGCCTCGATCAGATTCTCAGGCACATTCTCATAATTTGCCAGAAGCTGCTTTGTATCTTTGGGGAGACAATAGCCGCCATAGCCGAAGGACGGATTGTTATAGAATTCACCGATTCGTGGATCCAGACAGATACCATCGATGATTTCTGCCGTACTGAGACCTTTCGTCTCCGCATAGGTATCCAGCTCATTGAAATACGATACACGCATTGCCAGATACGTATTTGCGAAAAGCTTCACCGCTTCCGCTTCCGTAAATCCCATGAACCGTGTCGGGATGTCCTGCTTGATCGCTCCTTCCTGAAGGAGTCCTGCGAAGGTATGTGCTGCCTTCACCAGCTTCTCATCTTTCGGATCAGTACCGACAATGATACGGCTCGGATAAAGGTTATCATAGAGCGCCTTGCTTTCACGCAGAAATTCCGGGCTAAAGATGATATTCTTCGTACCAAACTTCTCACGGACGCTCTTCGTATAGCCGACGGGGATCGTCGACTTGATGACCATGATGGCATCCGGATTGTACTGCATCACCAGCTGAATGACCGCTTCGACAGAGCTGGTGTCAAAGAAATTCTTTCTCGAATCATAATTGGTCGGCGTCGCAATAATGACGAAGTCCGCGTCCTTGTACGCCGCCTCCGCATCCATCGTCGCCGTCAGATCCAGAGCCTTCTCTGCCAAGTACTTCTCGATATAGTCATCCTGGATCGGCGACTTTCTATGATTCACCATGTCCACCTTTTCTGGGATGATATCCACTGCCATCACATGATTGTGCTGCGCAAGAAGCGTCGCCAAAGACAAACCCACATACCCTGTACCAGCTACCGCAATATTCATTGATCTCGATCTCCTATATAAAGCTAATAATTCTTTATTTGACATAGTATGCCTTATACCACTCAGCAAACTTTCTAAGACCATCTCTGAGCGAAGTCATCGGGCAATAGCCGAAATCCCTCGAAAGCGCCTCCGTATCCGCATACGTCACTGGTACATCTCCCGGCTGCATAGGAACCAATTTCTTATGCGACTCAAAATCATAGTCTATCGGAAGCACACCGGCACGCACCAGCTCCTGCTGCAGGATATCCACGAAATCCAAGAGATTCACCGGATGACCGCCGCCAATGTTATACACTGCATACGGCGGGATCGGGAGCCCGTCTGCCCCGTTCTTTTTTTCAGGAACTCCCTTCATCACACGGACAACACCTTCGACAATATCATCCACATACGTGAAGTCTCTCTCGCAATGCCCATGATTGAAGATCTGGATCGTCTTTCCTGCCAGAAGTTGATTCGTAAAGCCGAAGTACGCCATATCCGGACGGCCAGCAGGGCCGTAAACAGTAAAGAAGCGCAGCCCCGTGCAGGGAATGTTGTACAACTTCGCATAGCAATGAGCCAGAAGCTCATTCGACTTCTTCGTCGCCGCATAGAGAGACACTGGGTGATCCACCTTGTCATCCGTGCTGAAAGGCACCTTCGTATTCCCACCATAGACAGAAGACGAGGACGCATAGACCAGATGCTCCACCCCCGGTGCGCCATCATCATACGAATGGCGGCATGCCTCCAAGATGTTATAAAATCCGATAAGATTCGACTCGACATAGACATCCGGATTCGTGATCGAATACCGCACCCCTGCCTGCGCCGCCAGATTTACCACGATCGACGGCTTGTACCTGGCAAAGACCTCTCCCATCAGCGCCTTATCCGCAATATTCCCGTGGATGAATACCCACTGACTGGACGATAGCCGAGCGGCCTTCTCCAATTCCTGCAGGCGATACGCTTTCAGGGAAACATCGTAATAGTCATTCATATTATCGATACCGATGACCGTCCCCTGTAAATCCATCGAAAGCAACTGCCTTACCAGATTTGCGCCAATAAAACCAGCTACTCCAGTCACGAAAATTGTCTTTTTACTGAGCTGAATATTCCGTTTCATTCAAGACCTCCTTGCTAGTATGTTTTACATCATTTATACTAGTATAAATGATATGTCGAAACTATGAAAGGATGAAGTTTTTATATGTCAAATATACTTGACAACGCCATAACACAAACGCTGCACTTCGGAAAGCCGACCGCAAAAGATGCTTTCCACATCGCTCTTACAGGCACACCCGACTATATCCCACACATGGGGATCGTAGCCCTCACTGTGCATGAACACAATAAAGACCTTCCCATCTGCTATCATTTCTTTATCAATCAGCTTCCCGAAGAAGAAAAGGCGAATCTTCAAAAGGCAGCGGCTTCCATGGACAGCTCTCTAGAAGTTCATCTGATCGACGACAACTGCTTCAAGCCACTTCTTCTCTCTGATGGGGTAGCTGCTTTCTTCTACCGCTTTCTCGTCGCACCGACCATCGCACCAGTTGCTGACCGCGTCCTGTACCTGGATGGGGATATGCTCTGCCGCGGTTCCCTGAAGTATCTGTCCGAACTGGATTTTCAAGGAAATGCTGTCGCCGTCGTATCTGATCGCGGAGAACAAGCCAATGCCAAGCGCATGCACACCACTCGTTATTTCAATGCCGGCATGATGCTCATCAATGTGAAGCTTTGGATGAGAGAAAATCTCTTTGACGACATCGTCCGACGCGCAGAAGAAAACGTCAAGCGTGTAGGCAATCGCCTCTCTCACCACGATCAGGACATCCATAACGAAATGCTTGACGGTAAAAGCCTCTATATCGACAAGAAATACAACTACCTCTACAATCTGGATCGCCACTCCCTGTTTGCCAAGCAGCCCGTCAATGAAGACTACAAAGATAAAGTCATCATTCACTTCGCCGGCCATGCCAAGCCGTGGCACGACTGGGTACAGAACTGGGACGTCGTCAAAGAATACGCTGCCATTCAAAGAAAAACACCCTGGAAGGATGTCCCCCTCGTTCCCCCCAAAGGGACAAAAAACCTCCATCAGGCTGCCCGAAGCGCCCGTATGTATGGAAACTACGGAGAAATGCTGATGTGGTACCTGAAGTACCTTGGGGCAAAACTGTAAAACATATTCCTTACCTCATTGGAAAGGCAAGACCATATACTGACACCCACAATAAACGCCCGAAAGGATCAGCCTATCCCCTCGGGCGTTTTACTATGCCATTTGACTATCCTTCGCCGGCATCATCCGCCATGCCGATTTCCCTCAACAAACGCAAGATGCCCCTCATACCGTTCATCGCTTATCATTCCCAGCGCCCACTCGCCAGCACAGACGGCCTCGCTCACAGAAATAGCATCTATCGGTGTATAAGACCTGTCACGGATCGTGTGATTCACATGGTCCTGCGTGCGCGGCATATCCGTCGTCGCCAGTGCGCAGGACTTCTCCCCCAGCGGATGATGGAGCTTCGCATTGCTCGGCCCAAACATCGCGATCACCGGCACCTTGCGGCTATCGAACACGTACATCGGCCCGCTGTCATTTGTAAAAGCGACTGCACACCATGACGCCGCCGCGATGAATTCCCCCATAGAGAGCTTCCCGGCCGCCACGATAGCCTCATCTCTGTATTTCATATGTGCCAAAGCCTTCTCTATGAGCGGCATCTCGCCAGGGACGCCAAAGAAGACTGGACGATAGCCGAGACCTGCGAAGTGGTCCGCCACTTCGCCATATTTTTCTGCAGGCCAGTTCTTCTCCGCGGTCGAGCTGCCCACAGAAAAACCTGCCAGTCTATCCCCCGGCTTTACGCCCTCTGCAGCAAAAAAAACCTTTGCCCCCTCTTCCCATGCAGGGCAGGTATACATCTGCATCCCATGGTGGGCCAAGTTTGACACGCCCAAGTGCTCTAGCACCTTGACATACTTTTCTGCCGCATGACAGTCACGCCGCTCCACCAGTATTTCATCATCGATAAAAAACCGCCCCAGTGGATTTCCTGTCTCCCCGACCCACACCTTCGCCTTCATCGCCTTCGCCATGAGGAAAGTACGCGTCGTCCCGTGAAGCACCATGAGAATGTCCGGATGCGTCTTCCCGATTTCTTTCCCCAGCTTCCACGTAGCGGAGACACCCACCTTTTTGCGGTCCACCGGAATGATCGTATCGATGCATGGATTATATCGGACAGCCTCTTGAAATCTGGCATCGATGACAAGCGTGATCTTAGAGCCAACAGCTTCGCGGCGAAGGATCTCAAGAAATGGCGAAAGAGAAACCATGTCTCCAAAGTAGAGCATGTAGATGATGACGATATTTTTATGTCTTAAATTTATCATTATACCAGCACCTCTTCTATCCTCATAGTGTTTTACCCTTGATGCAACCACAATGTAAATTAAAGCACTGACAATATCCATCTATTCAAATGTGCTTCATTATTTATAACTTTATGCTTCACGTAAATGCCAACGATCAAAGATGATACTGACACCCAGCAACAAATAAAAAATACGGGAAACCTGCTTCGATACGATAGTTGCATTCAGAAAACCATTGACCGTATATGCAATAAAAATGGCAAAAAGCGCCCAGGCAAATGGATCGTTTGGTGATTTAAGCGTTCGTTTTAAAAAATACATTACAAAAAAAACATGATACAAGATGTACCCTATCCCACCTACTATACCTCCTGTTGCCAAAAAGTATAGAGGCATATTATGCGGATGACTAAGGATACCTGCTTCGCGACTCTCCATCGGACGATACGGTCCTGCGTAAGCCGCTTTCCACTCACTCGCACCGATCCCCAAGATCTTATGATCCTCCCACATTTTATATGTGCTAAGCCATATCAAAGGGCGCTCTTCTCCCATCATTCGATAACTGCTTTCTCGACCAATATAAACACTATACCCCGCGCTAAAAACAGTTAAAAACAATGAAGCCAGTACTAAAAGCACTTTAACTCTTTTGGAAATATACTGCTTATAGCGAAAAAGGACCACTCCTGCCACCGCTATCCCAGAAACAGCCAGGGCTACAAAAGCGGCCCTTGTCTCAGTCAATACCAAAGAAATCATTTCCAATCCCAAAAGCGCAGAATACAGCACTACTTGAAATCTTTTTTTCCTGTAGTACCAAAGCAATGCTATAGTAAAAAAAATGCACATGACTAAAATACATCCAGCACGAGTCGGAAAATTATAAACGCTGACCAGTCGGGAAAGATTTCTTACATGATAGTCATACATACCATATGTGCACACAAAGAACGCCCATATGCTAAAGGAAAGAATTATACTCTTCGCAACATTCGTTTTCCAACCCACATAAAGAATTAACCAAAAAGGAATGGTAAAAGCCACCAATCCCATCGCGCTTATTTCTCCCCCAATAAGATTTTGCATGTTTTCCAAATGAAATAACGTTGTCGCTATCATCAATCCATACAAGGATAAAAACGCATTACGGATATATACATCTATAGAAAAGTCCTTGATATAATCCCGCTTCCACAATGTATATGCCACATATAATGCAAAAGCTATCATTGCAATAGACATACCCGCCTTGAGGAAATGATCTGCTGTCGCCCCCCATGTAATTATGGCTGCAACCACCATAGCAAAAGTGCTTGTTATTTTATTGGCATTCATTTTATTTACCTTTCTGCCGCCTTTTTTTCTGCTGATATGCAACAATCGCTCTCTGCATCTTCCCCAATAAACAATTCAGTTTTTGCGGCCCGTATAAAATCAGGATCCTGCTACATTGCAAGCGGAATGGCAACGAACCCTCTCGTGAGAAAAGATACGTTCGAATTTCATGTTGTATCTGTGAAGAAAGTATACTTGTCCCACTATTTAGGAAGAGGGAACGAACTGCACTATGGACAGCTTGGCGTCTGCAAATACCTTCAAGGTCCGGATAATATGCCTGCGCCATCGCCTCATGTTCTTTCCAAGCTAAATATTTCCCGTATCTTACCCGAATATATGAACTCAGATTAGCTGAATTCATAATACTACCACTATTTTGGCAATAGTAATACAGCAAATCCGTAACAAGCATAATTCTTTCAGCCTTCAAGAAGATCCGCGGCAGAACAAACATGTCCTCCATCGTTTGACCTAGTGGAAATTCTACTCCATCCCATAAACATCGTAAGAAAAGTTTTCCACAAACAAAATTCGGGATCTTATTCGATAAAATATCCTTTCTGATTTTCTCCACATTCTTAGAAGGCTTCCAATCAACTGCGCTTTGTACTTTCCCACCACTCGTTACATAATAGTGTCCGTGCATGATGATTTCAGCCTTTTCTTGCAAAGCGTAACTTAAAAGGACAGTAAAGGTTTCTGGCGCTATATAGTCATCTGAGTCCAAAAAATAAAGGTACTTCCCATGGCAGTTTTTCATTCCATGATTTCTTGCCCCTGAAACCCCCTTATTCTTTTGATGTACCACAAAAATCCGAGTATCCTTTCGTGCATAAGCATCACACATATCTCCGCATCGGTCAGGCGAACCATCATCAACCAGGATCAACTCCCAATTTGTATAGGTTTGATGTAGTACGCTTTCTATGCATCGCGACAAAAACATTTCCACCTTGTACACAGGAACGACTATAGAGATGAGAGGCGCCTTGTCATCAATTAGAACGTTTCCCATAAACTAACCTCCCACTTACGATACCAAGAATGTCTTTTATATATTTTACTTCGTTTCAGAAACTACATGCAGTAGTAAATCTTCCCATCGATCTATAATTCTATCTTCGCGAAATTCTTCCATACGCAATCTTCCCGCTTTGCCCATTTTTCCACGTAGTTCAATACTTTCCATCAATTTTTGTAAAGCAGTCGAATAATCCTCTGCACTTGATGAAGTAAGAAATCCAGTTTTCCCATCCAAAATAAGCTCATTGATACCAGAGCAAGACTTCAAACCGACGCACGGAAGACCTGCCGCCATTGCCTCGGTCAAAGCAATTCCCCAAGACTCCAATGTACTTGTCGTTGCAAAAATATCGCTTTTCGCATATACGTCAGCAATATTTCGTGTAGAACCTCTAAGATAAACACGCCTATCTAGCTGTTTCTCCTCAATAAGTTTTTTTACAGACTTGCCATAGTTAGAATCTTCGCCCCCCCCGAAAATTTCAACATTCCAATTAGGAAACTGCTTGGAAACCTTTGAAAAAGCCTCTACAAGGAGCTCTTGATTCTTCCTATGCGAAACACTCCCGACGCAAGAAATAATATATTGTTTTTTCACCTTTCCAGGAAATGCTTGTTTTTTTGCTTCTTCCACTATGTTTCCAATCACATAGACGGGGACATCTGGCAAGTACTTTTTAGTAACTGGCGCAAAAGAATGTAACAGAACTTGTATAAATTTACATTTTCCCATTGCTTGAAGTTCTTCTCTCGAGAGCAATGGCATGGATATATTACAATCGTCATGATCCATAAGTACAACTGGCACCTGACATCTTCCATCAGTAATAACATACTTTGCTGACAGTGGTGAACAAGCCACAACCACATCTGGCGAATACTTTAACAAGCACTCTGAAATGCGACGCCCATACTGTTTTCCTTTGTATACAGCATTAACATGCTTAGGGCCTTTTAAGCCAAAAGGTCTAAGGATTTCTCGATAAATCCGATGAAAAACAGGCAATTTTTGCGAAATCACCTGTCTATGACTTTTAAAAAGAATATTCTCCGTTACAACTTGCCTATCCAATGAAAAATAGGGGTTGCCTTCCTCTTGATCCAAATAAAGTATAGTCACAGAATGCCCTCGTCGAGCCAATTCATTCGCAAACCCGACAGTGGCTTTCTCTACGCCACTGCTGCACTGCACCCAGTGAGTGCAAAAATGGGCAATTAAAATATTCATGAAGCGCCTCCTTGGCTATACCTGATGCCTAACGATCTACGCAATAATCTTTCCCACTGCTCCCAAACCTTCTCTGCATGATACTTCTCCGCCATGCATCTCGCTGCTTCTCCATAGGTCCGGCGAAGCATTCGATCGTCCATCAAGCGACCCAGCGCCTGCGACAAAGGGTCTACCCCGTCTTCACAAAGGATCCCATTCTCCCCCGATACGATGATCTCATTCACCGCCGGACAGCTTCGATAGCCGACCGCCGGGATACCGCAGCACATTGCTTCTACTAAGGCCAATCCAAACCCTTCGTGATGACTGGGGAATGCAAAGATGTCTGTCTCTTTCCAGACGGCATCCATGTCTTTTGTCGTCCCACAAAGGAAGACCTGCTTTTCCAGACCGTACTTCTTTATTTTAGATCTCAGCGAAGCGACATAGGGCTTATCATAGGTATCTCCCCAGAGCTTCACCTGCCAGTCCGGATGGTCTTTGGAAAGCCTTGCGAAGGCTTCGATCAGGAGATGCTGACGCTTGGTGCGGCCGGTTAGGCGGCCGACGCAGGTGATGGTGTACCTGTCCTTCTTTGCGAGATGATCTGCCGTGACGTGCGGCGCGTTCACCGCATTCGGTATCGCGATGAAGTGGTCGTAGTGCAGATATTTTTTCGCTTTGGAAATAAAAGAAGGGAGCAGCACCTGAATGGCGGCACTTTTTTCTAAAGCCTTTCTTTCCTCCGCCGGCGAGCCGCGGAAGATCTCATCCGGATCATTGTGCAGCATGGAGATCACGGGGATCTTCGTCCCCACGCCATCCAAAAGCAACCGTCCGGTGGGTTCACGGAAGGAGACGATCACGTCCGGCTTTTCTTTTTCGAGAAGTCGCGACAGCTGTGCTTTCGCTTGATAGAGCAGGCGGTAATTCTGATTTCTGGCTGCCGCTCTCGAGAAGGGGCGGATGACTTCGCGGAGCGCTTTCGTAAGTCCGCTCGGTTTCACCGCTTTCTCTCCCGGCAAGTGGTAGAGGTTCAGGAGCTTCACGCTCTTTGGCACGGTAAAGAAGGGCTCTCCTTCCCTTTTCTCGTCGGCAAAGACGGCGATGACGTCGTAGCCTCTTTCAGAAAGGGCGCTCGCCATCTTAGCGAAGACGTTCTCGATGCCGCCGCTGTAGCCAATGAATTTATGAAAATCTGCCAGCATGACTTTCATGGATCTCTCTCCCTGTACGATATATTTTTACCCCAGACGCCGGTGGAAATCAGCAGAGCGACCTGCCAGCATCCCTAAAGTTTTTTCTATCATTATATCATACTCTGATAACAGGCGTTTTCCGGGAAACATGCAAAAAGAAGAGCATGGCTGTCACCGGCCATGCTCTTCTTTTTCTTTGATCCCATACACATATGTAGTTGGCTGATAGAGCCGTAGATCATCTGGATGCCCGAAAAGCACGGGATCTTGCGAGCGATGATCTAATCCGTGCTTTCCCTGAAATAAACAGGCATCATAGGATCAGGCGCCATCCATGGATCGCACCGCACGTACATGAGCCATACGATCCGAAAATAAGCGCACTACCCGCTCATCATATCCCGCACCAGCTGATACACCTTCTCCATCGGGAGGCTTGCCATCCTGCACTCTTTTGTCCCCGGATGCTCTGCCAGAAGGACGTGGCTGTTGTCATTCCCATAGGGACCGCTTCTGTCCGGAAGTGTCGGGCCGAAGAGGGCTATGATGGGAGTGTGGACGGCGTTTGCGATGTGGAGGGGACCGGTGTCGCTGGAAATGTGAAGTGCCGCCATTTTTTCAAGAGCGGCGAGTTCTAAGAGGTTCGTCTGTCCCATAAGGTTCACGGTATACGGGGAAGGAGAAATTTTCCGGATGGCTTCGCCCATGGACATCTCGCCTTTTGAGCCCGCAATGACGGTGGGGATCTTGTCTTCGGCGAGTTTCCTTGCAAGCTCCCCCCAGTACTCGATGGGCCATTTCTTATAGTCGCCCCGAGTCCCGGGGACGAGAAGGACGTAGCTTCCTTTGACGCCATTCGTCCGGAGGAGCGTAGTGACGGTTTCCATTTCTTTTGTCAGGTCAGGAAGGGGAAATTCGATCTTGTCTGCGGAGCAGCCCAGATAGCGCATGACATCTAAAAGCTGCTCAATGATGTGTCCGTGCTTATGGGAGCCGGAAATCGGCTTGCTGAAAAGGAAGCTGCCTTCACGTGCATCATGATAGCCGATCTTTTTCTTGCCGCCGGAGAGGAAGGAGATGAGTCCGCTCTTGGCGATCATCTGCAGGTCGATGACGAGGTCGAAGTGATGCGCATGCAGGTCTTTGCGGATCTCTCTCCAGTAGGAGACCTGATTGATGCGTTTCCGGTCGACGAGGTAGACTTCATCGATCCACGGCTTGCCGGGAAGGATCCCCACAAAGGCGGGGTGTACGGCCCAGGTGATCCTGGCTTCGGGATAGGCCTTGCGCAGGGCGTAGAGGGAGGGGAGCGCGTGGATGATGTCCCCCAAGGAGCTCATTTTTATAATCAGGATATTTTTATACGTCTTTGGCATGATGGATGTCCTTGGATCCGACTCAGCTCGCCGTATCTTGGGCGCTTTGGCGGATCGGAATGATAAAATATATGTTTATTTTATCACATTTCAGCAGCTGCTTCGATGAAAATTCCACTAAAAAGGACGCGGATGTATTCCGCGTCCTTTGCTAGGGAAACACTGATGAAATCGTTGTCAGATTTAATCGGCGTTCCCTAGCTATAGCCGCTAGCAGGGAAGCGACTCTTCTTCTGCGATTCTCTTGATATCATCCTCTGACTGCCCGGTGATTCTCACGATGATTTCCAACGGCATATGATTTTCCAGCATGCGCACCGTGATTTCGCGTTGATTTTCCGCTTTCCCAAGCCGCACACCATCTCGTACACCTTCCTTTCTCCCATCCTGTCTGCCAAGAAGATATCCTTTGTCTACGCCGGCTTTCGCGATACCTACGCTGAGATTGCACATGATGTCCACCATCCCTTCTTCTGATTCATTGAGTTTGATCTGATAGTCATTTTCCAGGGTCTTCATTTTCCCTGCTGCGTTGTCATCGGATTTGAAAAGTTCATAGAGAAGGCGCAGGAGGCGATTCCCTGGATCTCGCTTTTTGCTGCTGATATAGACCATGACAGCCTGCGCAAGGTCGTAGTGTTTTTCTTCTTCCCCGATCATGCCATACTTGAGATTCTCCTGCACGCGATACTGCGTGATACCGCTTTCGTCGCCAGGAGGATCCATGCAGAGCCAGATGCTGTAAACTTTTCTGATCTTTTCATAGTGTGATTTGTCGAAGTCCACATCGTGCTGCGCGGAAATCAGGCGGCTCACATAGTAGAGCGCGCGTGTAACGAGTGGATAGGAAACGCTGGCACTGTGCTGGGCTTCTACATTGATGATGAGTCCAAGGGCGCTGCCATCCGGGGTGCTGGCTCGGAAGCGAATGTCAAAGGTAACGGTTCCCTCGGTCAGCGTCTTGTCTTCTGTATTTTCTCCGAGAATGCGGGGAAGCGGGCGAGCATTGGTCTTGTCTGGCATGACGGGTACACTCGCCACTTCTGGCGTCCCTTGGATGTAGATGTCTCGGATGTCTTCGATGGTGCTGTCCTCAAATTCCGGCACACAGTACTTCAAGATCCATGCCAGGATTTTTCGGCTGGCAAGCAGTTTCTTCGCATTGGCATCGTACTCCGGATTGCGCCCCGCCAGATAGAGGTCTTCGAGTGTCTCCATACGCGGCCCTCCTTTACTTTTATTGTATCACAGTTCGTAAAGAGAATATGAGAAGTCCGGTATTCACACAGCTGATATGCGGTTAAAAGGAGTTATGGAAACCATGTATAATGCCGGCTCCTTTCTATTGACTATAATGAATCTCTACATAGGCTTTCTTGCTGTCTAAATCCATCCTACGCCTTTGGCGCGTCCCTTCTCTAAGGGACCTTATATCATGCAATACCAAATGAGACAGACACGGCAAGCACTATGTTTCTCGCTACGTTTTCCCTAAGTCCATGGAACCCATTGCCTCTATTTTTCTTTTTCAAGTGCTTTCAAAAGCTCTTCGCGGCTGACAGCATAGGTACCGAGCTTGGCGACTACGACACCGGCAGCAAGGTTTGCCAGGCAGCAGCTGTCCGCGGGTGCGATACCGCCGGCGATGCCCATGGCGAAGACGGCGATGACGGTATCCCCTGCGCCGGAGACATCGAATACCTCCTGTGCCTTGGTCGGGATATGCTTGATCTCTCCCTCGCAAATAAGAGAAAGACCAGCCTCAGAACGGGTGACGATCAGGCTCCCAAGCTGGTATTTCTTCATCACACTGCGGGCAGCCGTTTCGACAGGCTGATCTTCATTGCGGATGGGATCGGGGAGAACCGCATTGATCTCCTTGAGATTCGGCGTGATGTAGTCAGCGCCGGCGTACTTCATCCAGTTCGTCCCTTTCGGATCCACGATGACCGGCACGTGGTGCGCCTTACAGGCGGCGATGATTTTCTGGCAGTTTTCTTCGGTGCATGCCCCTTTGCCGTAGTCGGAAATAATGAGACAGTCCAGCCCCTCATCCAGCTTCTTGTAGATGCCAGCAAGGAAATGCTCTGCCTCTTTTCCCGTCACAGCGGCGGACTCTTCAAAGTCGAGACGCAACATCTGCTGATGACCGCCGATCACGCGCAGCTTCGTCGTGGTCGGACGATCGGTCGGAATAAGGCCGGCTCCGTCGATCCCTCTGGCGCGCAGTTTTTCAAGCAGGCTCTTTCCGTGATAGTCCTTTCCCACAAAGCCTGCAATGCTGACCTGACAGGCAAGGCGCGTCAGATTGTGCGCCACGTTTGCTGCGCCTCCCAGCGTTTCCATTTCCGATCGCACGTGCGCGATCGGCACGGGGGCTTCCGGGGAAATGCGGGTCACTTCGCTGTAGTAGTATTTATCGAGCATCACGTCACCTGCGACAAGGATCCGGCACTGGGATGTGCGCGTGGCGACAAAGCTATAAAGTTCCTTCTTATCCATAAGTTCCTCAAATTCCATCATATAACCGAGCTGCCCTTAGAATGATAGGGCATAAATGCCCTATCTGCTGCAGGGACTCTCTATTGGCTTTATTTTATCACATTTGAAGGTTCCCTTCGATGAGAATACACGGAAAATAGCGCAGGCAGCGATCTCATAGTTGGAAAAGATGTTATACACTCTCGGGTTTTCCTCCATCAAAGAAGCATTTACGGGAGAGAACCATAGCGCTCTCTAGTCGCCAGTCACTGATCGCACGCAAAGAAAAATTCCCCGGGAATAAATCTCGGGGAATTCTTATCATTCTTATTCTGTGACGACGGAGACGTGGACGGTGCTGGTGACCTGCTGGTGGACCCAGACCTCTACGTCATATTCACCGACGGTCTTGATCGGCGCTTTGAGACGGATATTTTTCTTTTCGAGCTTGAATTTGTACTGCTTCTCGAGAGCTTCGCTGATGTCCTTGCCGGTGACGGAGCCGAAGATGCGGCCGTCCTCCCCGCTCTGGACTTTGATGACGACCTTGACGGCCTTGAGCTGGGAGGCCATGATGACGGCTTCGTCTGCTGCGACCTTGCTCTTGAATTCTTTCGCTTCCTGACGCTGGGAGGCGGTATTGAGGTTTGCCTTGGTGCCTTCTACGCCGAGGCCTTTGCGGATGAGCACGTTACGGCCATACGCATCAGCGACTTCGATGACGTCGCCCTTTTTTCCCATTTTCTTTACGTCTTGCAGTAATACGACTTTCATTCTTTTTCCTCCTCTACTTGTTTACGGACTTGGGTCAGGATGACCTTTTCCGCTGCTTCTTTATTTCCATCTTTGCCCAGCTGGCAGCCTGCCACGGTGAGATGACCACCGCCACCCAAGGCTTCCATGACGACCTGTACATTGATCGAGCCGTCGGAGCGGGCAGAGAGACAGAGTCCATTGTCTGTGTGATAGAAAAGGAAACTGGTCCGGATCTCCTTCACGGTCACAAGGTAGTCTGCGATCTGTCCGGCGAGTACCTGGGAGTCTTCTGTCCCCTCCGGGCACTCGGCGATCGCGATATAGTTATCAATGAGCTTCATATGGGCCAGGATCTCGGCCTTGGTCTTGATGAAGTGGATGTCCTCTGCAAAGAGCCTGTGGACGAGCTTCGTATCTGCCCCGCAGCGGCGCAGGAAGCTCGCCGCGTCGAAGGTACGGACGCTGGTCTGGACGGCGAAGTTCTTCGTATCGACGACGATGCCTGCATAGAGGCAGGACGCCTCGAGTTCATTCATTTCTTCATCCCCGCCGTAGTACTGGACGAGCTCGGTCACAAGCTCGGACGCCGATGAGGCAGATGGCTCCATGTATGTCAGAAGCGGCTGTCGGATGATGGAGGCCGCACGGCGGTGATGATCGATGACGACCTTTTTCGCGGCTTTTTTGAGGACTTCCGGGGCTGCGACGAGCTCGGGGATGTGCGTATCGGTGATGATGACGACGGTCTTATCCGTCATGAGTCCCTTTGCCTCGCTCTCATCGATGAGGAGCCCTTCGGCGGCACCGCTCTTCTCGATGGCATCGACCATCTTGCGGCAGGTGTCACGCTCCTTCGAGAGGACGACATGCGCCTCGACATGGGAGGCGCGCGCGAGGTGGGCGACGCCGACCGCCGATCCCAAGGCATCGAAGTCTTCATGATTATGCCCCATGACGAGCACCATATCTGCGTCTTCGATGATCTCCTTCAGCGCCTGTGCGACGACGCGGACGCGCACACGGGTGGAGGAGACGGACGTCGGCGATTTCCCGCCGAAAGCCTTCACTTCCTTCCCGAGGCGGACGATGGCCTGATCCCCGCCGCGTCCAAGGGCGAGGTCAAGGGAGACCTGCGCCTCTTCGAACTGTTTCATGAAGGAATCGCTGCTCTGGACGATGCCGATGGAGAGCGTGACCGGGATGCGGTTCACCGTATGGATCGCGCGGACTGCATCGAGGATCTCGAAATTGCTCTCCATCATTTCCGCAAGTGCCTTGTGTGAAATGCACGCCACGAAATCATTCGTCGAGTACTGCTTGATGAAGCCCTCTTTCGCATTGAAGGAGGAGAGGACCTTCTCCGTGACATCCGAGAGCAGGGCCGAGCGCTCGACATCGGTGAGGTCTGCGGTGACCTCCGGCACATTGTCGATACGGATGAGGCAGAAGACCGGCCGCGCTTCATCGCACGCCTTTACCGCTTTTCCGACATCCGTGCGGTCCATGAAGTAGAATACCATGAAGTGCGTATCGTTCTTTTCTCCGGTGTCCAGAAATTTGTAGAAAACACGGAAGAAGGACTCGCCCGCATGGCACTCGAACCACCCGGTCTTGCCCCAGATCTTGGAGATCTTCTGCCCGGTGATGAGATCCTGAAAACGGACTCCGACCTCAGCCCCCTCGCCGAGCCAGCCACGGAAGACATTGTTCGCCCAGACCAGCTCTTTCTTCTCATCCATCATCGCGATGCCGACAGGGAGGTTTTTCACCGCATACACCGTACCGGCCGAAACGCCCGAGGACAGGTCATCCAAATAGCGCAGGAGCTTCTTCTCCTGTCCGTAGTCGGAGCGTTTCACGTAGACGATGACCCCGGCCACGATGATAAAGAAGAGCAGCCCCAGCGGCCAATTCTGCGTAGCAAGCAGCAATGCGGCCAGGAGCAGCAGGCCGATCATGAGCTTCGCGGTCCTCGTATATACCCATATATCGCTCAGCATAGTTGTCTCCTTTGTTCGTTACGAAATCGGGAGGCGGCCTGTCTCACGGGCAGCACTCGCCGATTTTTTTTCGACGATTCTTACTCTTTATCGTACTCGAAACAGGAGAAGAATGCAAGAGGGCAGAGGGGAGGCTCTCCCCCATCGCCCTTTCGGACCATGGATCTTTGAGATCCATCGCAGACAGCCTCGAGGATAAAAGGTCTGTCCACAAACGCCGCCCCTTATGCCATTAATGAGGAACGCGCAGCCATGGCTAAAAGCTCGGTCCATGCCCCGAAGTAAATCCCCCCTCTTCCGGGTCTTCTCATATAGAAAGAAAGCGAGGCCCTCTATACCGCCTCACAAAGAAAAAAAGCCCCATAAAAAGGAGCCCTCCTCTGCCTAAGATTCTTTGTTTATCGGTGATCGCACGGGAACGGGAAAAAGGGTCTATGCTATATCAATACGTGCTTGGGGAAAGACATATTTCATCGCAGAAACCGATCTTTCCTGTATTTTCATGCACCGCTTCGTCATCTTCCTTCTTACAAACCCGTTATCCGCGTCAGATGATCCCCTGTCCCCTGATCGCCAGTTTCGTCAATTTTTCGAGCACGCTTTCCAGCGTGCCCTCATTCACCACGATCTCGTCTGCTGCCTTGCGATAGAGAGTGATGCGCTCATGGTAAAGCGTGTAGACTTTCGCACTGCCTTCGGCAAGAAGGGGGCGGGTGCTGACCTCTACATCGCCTGCGATGTCTTCGGGGCGGCGGTCGATGAAGTAAATGGTGCCGGTCTTTTTCAGTCGCTCGATATTGACAGCGCGCTTCACGACGCCGCCGCCGGTCGCGATGACGAGGCTTTCCCTCTTTGCGAGGGCTTCGATGGTGCGTTCTTCGGCATCACGGAAGCAGTCTTCGCTCACGGCGAAGAGCTCGGGGATGCTCTTTCCTTCTTTTTCTTCCAAATAGGTGTCGGCATCCACGAAGGAGCGGTGCAGGGCTCCGGCCAGTCGCCGCCCCAGTGTGGATTTCCCGCAGCCGGGCATGCCGATCAGGATGATATTTTTCATGAATGCTCCTTCCTATGAAAGTAGATCGTCGGGTCCAAAGGGTTCAGGGCCAGCCATGGAGCGGCATTCTCGTATCTCCCTCCTTCCTCTGGAAGGAGGTGCCCCGAAGGGGCGGAGGTTGGCTGCCGCAGAATAAAAAGAAATGGGTAGAGGCATTTCCTCGTTTCCCCTGAAATGACGATGCGGGAGTCACCACTCACTCTAAATCCCCAGCCACTAGCCCCCCATTTCTTCTGCGATCTCTTCTGCGATGCGATCGGGGATCTCTCTTTCCAGCCAGATCTCTTCTGCCGCGATGGCCTGCATGACGAGCATGTACATGCCATTAGCCTTGTCCGCATGCGAAGCGTCATGGAGAAGGCGGGTCTCCTTCGGGTTGTAGATGATGTCGATGACCTTGGAGAAATGCCGGGCGGCCTCTTCAGAGATCGGTGAAACGCCGACCCTGGGATACATACCGACCGGGGTGGCGTTCACGAGAAGTGCGCCTTCTGCCTCTCTTGCAAAAGCGGCGTAGTCCATGAGACGGACGCGGCGCTCTTCTGCAAAAGAGCGGAGATCGGAGTCCACCTTCTCCGGATGGCGGGAGATGACGCGGATCTCTGCTGCGCCTTCATCATAAAGGCACTGGATGATGGCACGCGACGCACCGCCGTGACCGAGGACGACGGCAGTCTTTCCATTGACCTTGGCATCGATCTTTCGGAGCGTTCTTTGGAAGCCGAAGTAGTCGGTGTTGTATCCCACGAGCTTTCCGTCTGCCTTGGCGATGGTATTCACCGCGCCGATGGTCTTTGCTTCCGGGGAAATGTCATCCAGAAAGGGGATAACATCGAGCTTGTAGGGAATGGTCACATTCAGCCCGTCGCAGGTGGTGAGGGTATCCCGCAGTACTTCAGCGAAGTGATCCTTGGGGATCTCGATGAGGTCGTAGCGCCCGGGGATGGACAGCTTGTGAAATAGTTTTTCGTGAATTACAGGAGAAAGGCTGTGTCCGAGCACTTCTCCGATCAGTCCGAGTTTCATAAAAATCTCCTTGGGGTTAGCAGGTTCTACGGGAGCAACAGGTTCAATGGGAAGGCGGCGGCTTCGCCGAGATCCTTCGGCTCAGTGCTCCACATTCCGCACACGACTTTTCTAACAAACGACATTTGACTCCGCTCAGGATGACGAAAAGGGACGAGGCCCGAAGATCTGCGAGGCATCGGGTTTCCTGTTTGAGGCTTTCCCATCGGCCGCCTGCCCGCGAATGACAAAGATTTCTCGCTTCGCTCGAAATGACAATGCGAGGTGGAGATGACGTCTCCCAGCCACTATCTCTTACACGACGGATAATTTCCCAGGATCTTGAAGTACGTGCACATAGAAGCGAGCCCGTGGAGGGTCTGTGCGTTGGATGGGTCGTGGATGCGGCCTTTGACGTCGATGTGGAAGAAGTACTCGAAGGGATGGCCTTCCATGGGACGGGACTCGAGGTGCGTCATATTCATGCCGCCGTAGAAGAAGTAGCCTAGGACGTGGTAGAGCGCGCCCGGCTCATGCTTGACGGAGATGACGAGGGTGATCTTGTCCGCGTCTTCGGTGATCTCCATCTTCGGGGCGATGATGAAGAAGCGGGTGTAGTTGCTCTGATTGAAATAAATATTTTCCGCGAGGACGGAGAGCCCGTAGAGGCGGGCTGCGGTGCGGCTGGCGACTGCGGCCTGGTTCTTCCTACCGTCTTCGGCGACGCGCTCTGCGCTCCGAGACGTGGAGAAATACGGCTCGAGCGTCCAGTCTCTGTGCTCATTGAAGAAGGGGCGGCACTGACGGAAGCCCTGCGGATGGGAATAGACGGTGTCGATGTCGTCCAAGGTCGCGCCGGGAATGCCAAGAAGGTTGTGCTCGATCTTCACCAGCTGCTCTCCGACGACGGCGCAGTCGTATTTCTGAATGAGGTCGTAGACTTCGGTGATGCCGCCGGTCGAGGAATTCTCGATGGGGAGGACCCCGTAGTCGATGGTGCCGTCTTTCACGGCTTTCACGACGTCTTCAAATAAAGGAAAATAGGATTCTTCTCGTTCCTTGCTGCCAAATTGCTGCTCCATGGCCTCGTAGGTGTAGGAGCCTTTCGCGCCATAGCAGCCGACTTTGAGTGTATGTGTCATAGGATGTCTCCGAAAAAAAGGTGCTGTCTTCAGGGTTAGCCCGTGGGGCATGGTGCCCTTTGATTGCGGATGAAAGCTTCGCTTGAATGAGAAATGGTGGTGCGGCGCATAAAAATTAAAAGTGCTGTGGAATTTACGCGCCGTTGTCATTGGAAGCGTAGCCGAGGGTCTTTCCTGGCACTGCGGTCAGTATCACACAAGAACTGGCAGGAAAACGACGCCTTGGTATACGTATTTCTGCTTTCGCACATGCATCGTTTATCGGTCTGCAAGAAAGATTTCTCGCTTCGCTCGAAATGACGATGCGAGAGGGACTGTTGTTCCCCAGTCACTAGTCACCAGTATCTCATCCAGGATGACAAGTGCCGCGGCGGTCTCGATGACAGGGATCGCGCGAGGGATGATGCAAGGGTCGTGACGGCCGCCGATGGTGAGGAGTGTGTCCTTCCTTTCGGCGAGGTTCACGGTGAGCTGAGGTTTTCCGATCGAGGCGGTCGGCTTGATGGCGAGACGGAAGATCACAGGATTGCCGCCGGAGATACCGCCCAAGATACCGCCATTGTGGTTGGTCTTTGTTTCCACCTTCCCCTCCGCCCAGTGCATGCCATCATTCGCCGCCGAGCCTTTCATCGCCGCAAGGGCGAAGCCGTCTCCAAATTCGATGCCCTTCACGGCAGGGATGGAGAACATCATGTGGGACAGCTCGCTCTCCAGCGAATCAAAGAAAGGATCGCCAAGCCCTACAGGAAGGCCGGTCACCATACATTCGACGATGCCGCCGACGGAGTCCCCCTCCGCCTTGGCGGCGAGGATGGCGGCTTCCATCTTCTCGCCGATGTCCTTGGTGAGGACGGGGAGCGTCTCTTCACGAAGCAACGCGAAGGTCGCCTCGCTCTCTCCCAAAGGATCGAAGCGGCGGTCCTCGATCTCCGCGATGCGGGTGACATGCGCACCAATATGGATGCCTTTGGCAGAGAGTATCTGCCGGGCAATGGAGCCCGCAAAGGTCAGGGGAGCGGTGATGCGGCCGGAGAAATGGCCGCCGCCGCGGTAGTCATTGTATCCGCCATACTTCACATGTCCGGTGTAGTCGGCATGTCCGGGGCGCATACAGTCTTTCAGAATGCCATAGTCCTTCGAATGCTGATCGCCATTTCTGATCTCCATCGCGAGCGGTGTCCCGGTCGTGCGGTCATTGAAATAGCCGGAGAGGATCTCAAAAGCGTCCTTCTCTCTGCGCGGGGTCGCCAGTGCGCTGCTGCCCGGAGCACGGCGCGCCATATCCCGGCGCACGGCGTCCCAGTCGATGGAGATCCCTGCGGGAAGTCCGTCGATGATGCAGCCGATGGCAGTACCATGGGATTCCCCAAAAATGGTGACTTTCAGTTTTTGTCCGAATGTATTGCTCATAGAATATGTCCTTTGATGGGTTCAGGGTTCAGGGTTCAAGGTTCAGGGTTCAGGGTTCAGGGTTCAAGGGTTCAAAAGGGGGGGCGGCGCATAAAAATAGGGAAGTGCCGCAAAATTTTGATAGCGCTTCGCGCCGTCGTCATCGAAAACATAGCCGAGGGTCTTTCTTTGCACTGCGGTCAGTATCACATAAGAACTGGCAGGGAAACGACGCCTTGGTGTTACGTATTTCTGCTTTCACACATGCATCGTTTATCGGTCTGCAAGAAAGATTTCTCGCTTCGCTCGAAATGACGATACGGGAGCCTGAAGTCTTCCAGTCACTAGTCAGCAGTCACAAGCCGTCCCCCGACCCGCTTGAAATCCTCCCAGAATGTCGGGTACGATTTCCGGACGCTTTCCGCGCCTTCGACGGTCAGAGGCGCACTGCATTTGGCAGAGACCGCAGCAAGGGCCATGGCGATGCGATGGTCGTTCCACGAGGAGACGAGCCCGCCGGTAAGGTGATCCCGACCGCGGATCAAGAGGCCGTCGGGCTTTTCTTCGATGTCCGCGCCGAGCTTCGTGAGCTCGACAGCCATGGCATGGAGACGGTCGCACTCTTTCAGGCGCACGCGAGAGGCATGAATGATCTCGGTCGTGCCTTCGCTGACAGCGGCAAGGGCGGCGAGCGTCGGCACGAGGTCAGGGCAGTCTTCGGCATCGATCACGGCCCCCCGTATCTTCGATGGCTTGGCAACGATCATGCCGTCCTCTTCGCGGATGTCTCCGCCCATCTTGCTAAGGATGGTAAGGATCGCTTTGTCCCCCTGCTTTGAGTCAGGGAAAAGTCCCTGCAGCGTGATGCCCGCTCCCGTGAGACCGCTGGCTAGCCAGAAGGCGGCCTGCGAGTAGTCCCCTTCCACGGCAAATGCGCCCGCCTTGTAGGACTGCCCGCCCGGGATCTCGTAACGCTCGGGGCTTTTCTCATGGATGGTGATGCCATGACGGGCAAGCGTATCCAGCGTCATATCGACATAGCTCTTCGACTCCAGCGTGGTCGTGCTGATAAGTACGGAGTCATCCCCGGCAAGCGGCAGTGCAAAGAGGAGTCCGGTGAAGAACTGCGAGCTGACATCTCCGGGAAGCGCATAGCGCCCGCCGGGAAGCTGTCCTTTGACCGTGAGAGGAAGCCCCTCCCGGTTGTCGAAGGAAATGCCCTTCTCATCAAAGATCCCGTAGTACGGTGTCAGCGGGCGCTCCGAAAGGCGGCCATGCCCCACATAGCGGATGACATTCCCTGAAATAAGACCGAGCGGGATGAGGAAACGCAGTGTCGAGCCGGACTCTCCTGCATCGGCTTCGAGCAGTCCTTCCTGCGGGGAAAGGCCGCCGGAAATATGGAAGGTGAGGCCGTCTTCGGCAGCCTCTTCTGTAAAATGCGCGCCCATCAGCGAAAGGATGCGGACGGTGGCTTCGATGTCCTGTGACGGGGTCACGCCGGAGAGCGTCGTTTCCCCCTTGGCAAGCGCAGCGGCGATCAGCTCGCGATGCGTCATGCTTTTCGAGGACGGCACGCGGAGCACGCCGGAAAGCGGCGCGGGTGTGATGGTGATATGCATAGTGGTACTCCTTGGGGAAAGGGTTCGGGGTTCGGGGTTCAGGGTTCGGGGTTCGGGACTAGCCCCGGGGCGTGCCGCCCCTTGATTGGGGATGAAAGCTTTGCTCTCTAGTTAGAAGTTAGGAGTTAGGAGTGGTGGTGCGGCGCATAAAAATCAGAAGAGCCGCGGAGTATAAATAATGGCGATGCCCGAAAGTGGTATTCAAGTCACTAGTCACTCGAGGCTCCTAATCCCTAGCTACTAACCATCCCTGCTTTCAAACTTCAGGGTTAGCCCTGGGGCGACTCGCCCCTTGATCGCGAGTGAAAGAGGTTCAGCAGGTTCTATAGGTTCTGAGGGTTCAACGGGGGCGATGCCCGAAGGTCTCTTGATCGCAGGTTTCCCTCGTATCGTCAGCCTTCCCCTCGAGGGGAAGGTGCCCTGTAGGGGCGGATAGGGCACTGGCGGTATGAAAGATAAATGAATCGACCGAAAATGCGTTCGTGCCAGTGTGCGGATAACGGCAGTACCCTATCCACCGCTGGCGCGGTCCCCCTTCCCCAATGGGGAAGGCTAAGTGGTGCGGCGCAAAGCGCCGAATTTATATTTGCAGCGAAGCCGCCACCACAACCCTGAACCCATCAGCCTGAACCCTAAACCCCTTCTTCTATTCCGTCACGATCCAGTCAGCGAGCGCTTCTGTCGGGACTTTCACAAGCTCTGCCCGACCGATGCTTCTCATGACGACCAGCGTGATCTCCTTGCCGCGGCGCTTCTTATCGTGCAGTGCATGCGGAATGAGTTCCTCCGCCGGGACACCGATGGCGGTCGGAAGCGCAAGCTTCTTCAGGACGGCGCGCAGGCGGTCGGTGCATCCGCGCTCTGTATAGCCGAGCTTCTCACTCTGCGCGGAGAGGAGACTCATGCCGATCGCGACACCTTCGCCGTGGGTGTAGGTGCTGTAATGGAAATAGCGCTCGATGACATGACCGATGGTATGGCCGAAATTCAGCATCTGCCGGCTGCCATTGTCGTACTGGTCTTCCTCTACAAATTTCGTCTTTTGCAGGACGCTCCGCAGGATGATCTCCTCGATATTCTTCTCCAGATCCTCCTTTGTCTCGATGGACTCGAAGAGCGCGAAAAGCTCACGGTCACCGATGCATCCATACTTCACCGCTTCGGCCAGGCCATCATGCACATAGCGGGTCGGCAGGGTGGAGAGCAGGTCCGGATCGATGAATACGCCCTTGGGCTGATAAAAAGCGCCCGCCAGATTCTTCCCGCTTCGCAGGTCGACAGCGACCTTGCCGCCGACAGAGCTATCGATCTGCGCCAGAATGGTGGTCGGGATCTGGAAGAAATCAATGCCTCTCATGTAGGAGGCAGCGGCAAATCCCCCGAGATCCCCCGGAACGCCGCCGGAGAGTGTCACGAGAGCATCGCTTCTTGACATATCAAAGCCGGCAAGCGCCTCCAGCACGTCACCGAAGACACGAAGATTCTTGCTGGCTTCCCCAGCCGGTATAGCGATCACCTTCACGTCAAAGCCGGCGCCCTTTAGGATCTCTCTGATCCTTTCTCCATAGATGCGGCGCACATGATCATCCGTCACGACGGCGATCTTCTCCGCCTTCGTCAGCTGCCTCAGCTTTTCACCGACGCTCGAAAGAAGACCGCGCCCGATCTCGATCCGATACGAATCACTTCCCAGATCAACCTTCACTGTCTTCATGCATGAGTTCCCTCCTTCGTCTGCCTGCCTCATTCAGAAAAGCCTCCATTTCCTCGCCGTCCTCTCTCTCGATCGCCTCCCTGAGCACCTGCAGCTTCTCGCTGAAGCGGTCGATCTCATCCAGCAGCTTCTCGCGATTCGACAGGAAAAGCGATGTCCACAGACGACCGTTGATATCCGCCACGCGCGTCTCATCACGGAAAGAGCCGCCCATGAAATACTTCGTCTCTTTATTATAGGACTTGCTTTGGATGAGCGCCGTCGCGATGACATGCGTGAGGTCGCTCGTGTAAGCGATCGCACGGTCATGCGCATCGGCCGTCACCTTCGGCACATGCCGGCAGCCGAGCGCGCGCGCCATCTCCTCGATGAGCGTGATGTGCGAGGCACTGTTTCCCGCCTGCGGGATGATGACGTAGTTCGCACCGAGGAAAATCTCTGCGTCCGACTGCGAGAGTCCCGCCCCTTCATGTCCGCACATCGGATGTCCGCTGATGAAATCCATCCCCTCCGGGAGCTTTGCCTGGAGTTTTTCGGCGAAATCATTCTTCACGCCGGCAATGTCTGTCAGCACGGCATCCTTCTTCAGAAGTCCGATCTTCTTTTCAATGAATGCCATCGTCCCCTTTTCCGGTGTGCAGAAAATGACGATGTCTGCGTCTTTCAGATCCTCTTCGGAAATCGAATCCACGATCCCCATCCGAAGTGCTTCCTGCGCGACACTTGCCGTGCGGTTGATCCCGATGACGCGGCTGCCGATGGCCTTGAAGCGTTTGGCAAAGGAGCCGCCCATCAGTCCAAGGCCGATGACGGCGATCGTAAAGTGGCTAAAGTCGTGATTGCTGTCCATGTATGTGCTCTTTTCTGTTGAAATCGTGTTGCTATGGTCATTGTAATATATGAGAGGGAGAGGGTTCAAGGGTTAGCCCGTGGGGCGGCTCGTCCACGGATCGTGAATGAAATCTTTGCTCGAATGAGGAGAGGAATGAAGGTGACGGCTTCGCCGAGATCGAGGGCTCAGTTCGCAGCTGTTCTGGCATTCGTTATCTCAAGTGCGACGTTTCTCGCCGCTCAGGATGACGAAACGGGGCGATGCCCGAAAGTCGTATTCAAGTCACCAGTCACTCGAAGCTCCTAATCCCTAGCCACTAGTCCCTAGCTACTAGAATCCAGTCACTAGTCCCCTATATTTCTCTTCCTACGATCGGGGCGAGCTTTCGAAGATCCCCCATCATATGCTCAAAGTTCTCTGGCGTGATGGACTCTGCGCCATCGCACCATGCATGCTCGGGATCATTATGTACCTCGCACATGATGCCATCTGCACCGGCAGCGATCGCTGCCATGGCCATGGACTCTACCATCCAGCGGCGGCCGGTCGCGTGGCTCGGATCGACGATGATCGGCAGGTGGCTCATGCGCTTCACCGCTGCCACCGCCGAAAGGTCGAGAGTATTTCTCGTCGCCTTCTCAAAGGTACGAATGCCGCGCTCGCAGAGGATGACATTGTGATTTCCCTCCGACATGATGTATTCCGCACTCATCAGCCATTCCTCGATCGTCGCAGACATCCCGCGCTTCAGAAGCACCGGCACATGGAGACGGCCGACCGCTTTCAGAAGATCGAAGTTCTGCATATTTCTCGCGCCGATCTGGATGAGGTCGACCTTCTTCTCTAGGAACATGCCGATCTTGTCTGCGCTCATGAGCTCCGTCACGACGGGGAGCTTCTCTTCTCTGGCCGCGGAGATCAACATATCGAGCCCCTTCTCGCCAAGCCCCTGGAAAGAGTAGGGGGACGTTCTCGGCTTGAACGCGCCGCCGCGCAGCATCGATGCGCCGGATGCCTTCACCGCCGATGCAATGGCACCGATCTGCGCCGGTGTCTCGATGGAGCACGGCCCTGCCATGACGACGAGCTTCTTCCCGCCGACCTTCACGCCGGCGACATCGATGACCGAGTCCTGCGGATGGAAGGCACGGCTCGCCCGCTTGTATGGTTCCTGCACACGCATGACCTTGTCGACCCATTCATTGCTCAGGAAATCGCGCTCATCGAGGCTCGTCGTATCTCCGACAAGTCCCAGTACGACCTTGCTCGAGCCGCGGCTTCTGTCGACCTGGAAGCCCTTCTCCCGAAGCTCATCCTCAAGTCTTTCGATCTCTGTCAGCGGTGCATTTTGTTTCATAACGATAATCATACGAATTCCTCCTCTTTGCCTTCAGGCAATGCTTCTATACTGCGTAATGGCTTCGACGCAAAAGAAACGGTCTCTCGATCAGACGCTGCGCCCGATCACCGTTTACCATCACCCGTCCCCCCTAACAAAAAAGGACAGGCTCTCGTGGGCCTGTCCTCGATTCCTATCCTGCTTATCTGGAAGGGGTGATCCGCTCATGAGAATTTGTGTACACCAAATAGCCGCAGCCATAATAATAGCTGACGGTAAAGTCATACGCATATGCAGTTCTCATGGTGTCAGAGATCTGTCTCATGGTGGTTCTTCCTTTCGTTCGAAGTTATACCAAGTATAGCCAGCGCCCTGTCGATTGTCAAGAAGATTTATCAAGGCGCAGCGTGACTAGTGACTAGTGACTTGTGACTAGGAGACGGGAGACTTCAGATTTCAGGCTTCTGACTTCTAAAGTCTCCTGGTCTCCAAGTCTAACGTCTCAAGCGGGCATCGCCACCATCTATACTCCACGGCGCTTCTATATCGTTATGCGCCGCGCCACCATTTCGCATTTCTAATTTCTCATTCAACCGAGGCGTTCAAACGCAATCTATGGGCTGCCGCCAAAGCCTTGCCCCCTGCCCCTCGAACCGCTATAATAAAGGCACATTAAAATTTTCTCCGCACATGGTGCAGAAAGGCTCTCTCATGGCTGACAATACGATCCCATTCCCAACAAAAGGCAATTTCAATAAAAATCTCAAGGCAGATGCATTTGAGTCCTACCTCAAGAAGGAAGGGCTGAATTTCTTCCGCCGTCAGGATGCGCATGACTCCTACGACACCGTCGTCTTCATGACCGCGCTGCCTGCGGGCAAGCACCGCCTGGTCTGCGCCGTCATCACGGACAACAGCATGTACACCATGATCCGCGTCCACCTCGGCACCGCACCAAAGGGCCCGGCCAGAAAGACCTTCGTCCCTTTCCTGAACAAGCTGAATGGGGAGCATGCCATCGTGAAATACACGATCGGCAGCGATGACAACGTCTTCCTCGATGTCTGCGTGACCTCCACAAGCGAACACTTCGACCCCGAGACCGTCCGCGACACGCTGAATGTCCTCGTCTTCCATCTGGGTGAATGCTACGAAGACGTCGCCCGCCGTCTCGATAAACCGGGCGATGCCACAGACGGATTCTCGCTGTGATGGGGACTGGGGACTAGTGACTGGTGGCTAGGGATTAGTAGCTGGGGATTAGGATTTCTGGACACCGAGACTTTGAGACTTCAGACTTCAGACTTCAGACTTCAGACTTCAGACTTCAGACTTCAGACT
>ERZ773165.288-NODE-288-length-43770-cov-4.798833_pt1 | contig 43770 bp, 55 predicted proteins | sample MGYA00581003_ERZ773165 | MGnify/ENA primary metagenome ERZ773165 (study PRJEB29015, sample SAMEA2737817) | human gut metagenome | biome: human gut; feature: human-associated habitat; material: faeces | place: China | collected 2012 ... | reverse complement strand
GAGGAAAAAAACAAGGAGGCGATTAAAATGCCGGAAACTTTAAATGGAAGGCAAAAGATCAAAGCATATCTTGACGCAAATGACATATCGATTGCATCACTGGCAACGATGTACGGGATGTCTAAGCAAGACTTGTCAGATTACTTGGCAGGTCGCAAAAAGAATCCGCAAGCAAATAGGGTGATATTAAAAATCATCTCTGATTTTAAGCTTAGCTAGAAAGGATGGTTTAAATGAGCGACTTACAAATTTTCAATTTTAACAACAAAGAAATCAGAACACTGGTGATTGAAGGTGAACCTTATTTTGTCGGCAAAGATGTAGCAGATATCCTCGGGTACCAAAACGGTAGTCGAGATATCAATCGCCATGTAGATGAAGAGGATAGACACAAGGCAATGATCTTTGATGGTAACCAGTATAAGGAAACCATCACCATCAATGAGTCCGGGCTTTATAGCTTGATCTTGTCAAGCAAATTACCAAAAGCTAAAGAGTTTAAGCACTGGGTAACGAGCGAAGTTTTGCCGACAATTCGCAAACACGGTGCATATATGACACCGGCAAAAATCGAAGAAGTTCTGACAGACCCTGATACGATCATTCAGCTGGCCACTCAACTGAAGCAAGAGCGTGAAGGCCGGCTGATTGCAGAACAACGCATTGGCGAATTGACACCTAAAGCAGACTATTGCGACAGGGTGCTTGCTGACAAATCACTTGTCACGATTACGCAAATCGCCAAGGACTATGGAATGAGCGGTCGAGCACTCAACGCTACACTTCATGATTTCGGTGTCATCTACAAGCAGGGAGAAACGTGGTTCCTGTATGCCAAGTATCAGAAAACCGGGTGGACGCATTCCGAAACCATCATGGTTGACAAGAAAGATGGCACACAAAAAGCCGTGCTCAACACGAAATGGACGCAAAAGGGACGCTTGGGATTATATGAGCTGCTTAAAGCCCACGGCATTCTGCCATTGATTGAACGGGAGGGATGACCATGAACCCGTTCAAAATTGAAGTTGATCAGGACGCCCTGAACGAAATCATTCAGTGGCATATCAATGAAGTTCTCGACGAAGATTTGTCAGGAATCACATGGAGCCTTGACGAATTCCGCAAAAAGTGCTGCGGAAACAAAAGCCGAGCGTGGGTAGCGCTCTACATCTTCTCACGATTTAACGATGAGATTACCGGGCCTGATGGCTGGCTGATACGTGCCAACGCCCGTGGTCAGCAGAACATAATCTTTGCCAAGCCGGCAAAGGAATGGATGGAAGAGAACCGTCAGCGGATTGACTGGCGGGCGAAGTTGCCAAGATAAGGAGGATTTAAGATGAACAAAAAAGAAAAGGCCGTCATAATCTCAGTCAAAGCGCTAGGCGCGTTGATGGCCATGGCCGGCACCGCTAATTGGAAAACAGAAAACACTGCAAAAATTGCTGCTGATATCGCCTTGCTCATTGATGATGTTGACGACGTTGACATTAGAAATGAGTTGAAAGCCTATATAGTAGCATTCGGCGCCCTGGAGATGCAGGCTCATGGTGAAGATGCCAAGGAGATGATAGACGGCGCCCAAGAAGCATTCGGGGATGAAGTGCTTGAAAAGGTGCTTAAGAAAATCGAAGAAATCGAAAGTGCAAGGAGAAAGAGAAAATGAACGAGAAGGAATTGCTGGTGCCAGTAGCAGTTGAAGAGTTAGCCGCATTAGAGGCTATGGCGATGCTTTCCAATTGTGAGGTAATCGATTTTAGAACCCTATCAAGCAAAATCGATGAACGAGCTGAAAAAGTTGGAGACGACTCAAAGAGCCTCATTGGTTTAATGTCACTGGCTTACGTGATTTTTGAATATAAAAAGAGGGGAAGAGAGGAAGCTGCACAAAAAATATTTGATGAACTGAAACCGGAGATAACTCCTTCGGTGGTAGAACTCTTAGATGTTTTAGAAGAATGGAGGGAAAACAACAAATGAGCAAAGAAGAACTGTTGATTGCGTTGAGGTTAACACAACACAATCACAAGGTTTTGATGGAACTCAAGGACAGACAACTGGAGGCGAAAATTAAATGAGAAAATTCAAAATTACGTACGAAGAGCGCGATGAGGAACGTTATCCCGTCGAAAATGATCTACTGAGAATCGAATTGCGAAGTACCGGTAAAATTTTAAGCCGGATTACCACTTTAGACGTTTACGATATCGAAATTGACGAAGGCTTTGTTGCCATTTGGATCGACGATAGCCACAAAGGCTCTGCGCCTGATATGGCCATCAATGCTAGTTTAGTGTATAAAATCGAGAGAATCGAGGAGGAAGAAAAATGAAAAATTTATCTGAAATCAGAAAAGAACGTAAAGACGTCCTGACATACTGGACTGTCGGAGACATCACGGGAAACTGGGCACCGGAAAGAGTTGCCTGCATTGCCGCTTTTTTGGAAGAACTGGATGGCGAAAAAGACGCCATCGTAAGGGGGTGATTTTATGGATTATAAGAGGGATGCCTTTTTGGTGATCGACCCTGTGACGGGAGCTACCAAGCTGGTCGAACAGCCTAAAGAACCGGAGCAAATCGTAGAGGCTTTCTTAAAAGAAGCCAAGAAACCTAATAGTTTGATTTGGGCCTTGGATGAACTGGTAGTTAAAGACTGGAAGAAGTGGAGTGGTGTAAGACAAGAACTGTGGGACACATTGGAAGAACTGGACGATTTAGGATACTAAAAAAAACCGTCCCTTAAAAGAAGGGGCGGTCATATCAGAAATTTTAAAACTTAAAACGTGTTTATTATAGCACAAAAACAGGAGGAAATAAAAATGAACCTTTTTAAATTGAATCAGAACTTTGATGCCATCGTGGCGATGATCGATGACGAAGATAACGAAATTGATGAACAAACGCTTTTCGACACGCTCGAATCAATCGAATTGAGCCGTGAAGCAACACTTGATAACATCGCTACTTTAATTGAAAAAAATAAAGCATATGCGGTTGCGTATGCTGAGAAGGTAAAGCAGCTTCAGAACGAAAAGAAGCGGCTTGAAAAAGTCAATGACAGTCTGCAAAGCTACATGACGCAAGCCATGGACCAAGCCGACTTGAAGGAATTGAAGACTGATAACCACGTACTCAAGCCACGCAACTACAAGGCAAGCGTCGTGGTCGATGACACGTCGGTAATTCCGGATCAGTATATGGTCACGAAAACGACCGTCGCACCGAACAAGACGGCAATTTATAAGGCACTCAAAGCCGGTGAAGAAGTCCCCGGGGTTCATACCAAGCCTAATCGAAAGACCGTGATTAAGTGACATTCAAACTTCGCAGCTATCAGAAAGAGTGCCTAGACAACGTTTACCGGTCGCTGAGAAAAGGCAACAAATGCATCGTTGTTCAATCACCGCCAAGAACCGGTAAAACGGTTATCATGGCAGAAATTGCAAGGCGGACAACCGCCAAGGGGAACAGGATTCTGTTCATCGTTCACCGCAAAGAGATTGTAGATCAGGTTAGGCGAACCTTTGCCGAGCAAAACGTAAAAGCAGAGTTCTGCCAAATTGGAATGGTCCAGACGTTCACCAGAAACATCAATAAACTAGCCAAGCCCGACGTGATCCTTGTTGATGAAGCACATCACGCTTTGGCAAAGACTTACGTTAAAGTATTGGACGCTTTTCCTGAAGCCGTCAAACTGCTGTTTACGGCAACGCCCGTCAGAATGGGGCGGCTGCAGCTCGATCAGATTGCAACTGACATCGTAGAAGGGAAGCAGATACAGGAACTGATGGATATCGGTTTTCTTGCTCCGTTCCGCTATTTTGCCCGCAAAAAAATCGATGACGACAAGCTTAAAAAATCGTCAACGGGTGATTTTACGGTTGGATCAATGACGGATGCCATCGAGGGTGGCATCTATCAAGCGGTCGTGAGCGAGTACCGTAAACGGGTTGACGGAAAGCAGGCGGTGGTTTACTGGTTCAGCGTACAGACGGCCAAGCTATGTGCGCAAGTGTTCAGGGATGCGGGGATATCCGCTGAAGAGATAGACGGCGACACGCCGCCGGATGTCAGAGACCGGATAGTCAATGATTTTCGAGACGGTAAGGTCAAGATCCTGACGAACGTTAACCTGTTCACGGAGGGAATCGACTTGCCGAACGTCGATTGTGTGATTATGGCAAGGCCTACCCAGTCGCTGGCGTTGTTTTTACAGTTTGCGATGCGGTGCCTGAATCCAAGAGATGGGAAGACAGCAACGATTATCGATATGGTCGGCAACTGGGAACGCCACGGCTTGCCGTCAGAAGAACGGGACTGGGCAGAAATGATGCACACCAAAGCAAGGCGACAGAAAAACGTCGATGGCCCGACCGTTTGTCAGTGTCCTGAGTGCATGGCGGTTTGGAACACGAAAGCCGTTCGGGAGAACGACAACACGTGTCTTGATCCGTTTTGCAAATATAATCCTGTTATTCCGCCACCTAAGCGGGGAATACACGTTGCTGAAGGTGAGATTGAAGAAATTGACACTGCTGAGCAGAAAAGGAGGAAATTCGCCGAGAAGTATATGAAGCAGCAGATAAAGAACAATCTGGGCGATAAAGACCAGTGGGAGCTGCAAAACTACCGAGAGTGTCTGCAATACGCAGCACTCAAAGGTTGGAAGAGAGGATGGGCCTATCACTGGGCAAAAGATCATAACTTGCCGGGATTGCCGGTACGACGATAAAGGAGGAATTTTTATGGGTATTTTACCTGAAGACAAACCATGTCAGCCTAAGAAAGAGCCGCACAACTTCTTTGTGTACGGCGCAACAATGAGCGGGAAAAGCTATTTTACAAGCTTCTTCCCGCATCCGTTGGTGCTCAACACTGACGGAAATTCGGAGCAGGGCACTGCCCCGAGCATTCAGATCAGAAATGTGCGTGACGAACGAGGAAACTTAAAATCAAGCTGCATTCAGCAGTTAGACGAAATCGTAACGGCACTTCAGCAACCAAACTGTACATTCCAGACGGTGATCGTTGACGTAATCGACGATATTTGCGTCATGATCGAGCAGGCAATCTGCTTGAAGAACCACGTTCAGTCGCTTGGAGATATCGGATACGCACGAGGATACACGGCATTCAATGCAGTCCTGCAACAGTTCGTAATGGATTTGAAGGCACTGAACCAAGACGTCATCTACATCAGCCGTGAGCTAGCGCTTGTCGATGAAAAAACGGGCGCAACATCAAAAGTACCTAGTCTTAAAACTAAGTATTATAACATTGTGAATGGCAACTGTGATTTGGTCATTCATACGGAAAAGTTTGGGAAGAACGTTTACCGACGTTCAGTGACGGATTACCGTCAGGTTTATAAAGCAGAAGACATTAAAAATGAGCGTGTCCGGAAACTGTTAAATTCAGTTGAGGGTATGTTCCAGGATAAATAACTAGGAGGAAAAAAATATGAGTTTACAAGACGTAGCTAACGGAATTATGAAGAGTGGTTGGAACGCAAAAAAAGACAGTGCTAATGACGGGTTTGACAACCTCAAGCCGGGAACGTATGAGGTCATGCTTGACAAGGTTAACCATGCTGCTTTTCCAAGCGGATACGAATGCATTAATTTCAGCTTCCAGGTAATTGCCGGTGCTGACGCAGGGCGCAAGGAATTTGTACACGTCAACCTTGCCGACAAGAAAAAAGACGGATCACCAATGCCGGACTTCGTTGTATCGAAAAACATCAAGCTGCTTTTCAAAATCGCAGCACTGAGCGAATTACAGTTGACGCCTGATGATTTGGCGGGGGATGAAACCGGCATTTATGAGCGGGTGGTTGCCAAATTCAACGCAGGGCATGAAGGGCAGGTCATGCAGATGAAGATTACGGAATCCCCAAACAAAAAGGACCCGTCAAGCCCGTACCGCAATTATGATTTCGCTGAATCAGACATCAAGGTAGAACAAGCGGAAGCACCGCAAGATCCGTTTGCTAATGCCGCAGACAACATTGACGATAGCGATTTGCCATTCTAGCAAAAACGAAGGCCAGTAAGCATGAAACTGCTGGACGGGTGGGATGCCCGTTATGCGAGGTGAGATAATGGAAAATCTAGTTAATTATGCCGTGAGTTATGCAGAGCGTGGTTTTTACGTAATCCCAACAATCGGCAAGAAGCCACTTAAGAAGTTTGCCGGATTGCCGGCAATGACACCGGATGAAATCAAAGCATTTTGGAACAAGCATCCGTATGCAAACATTGCATTGAAAACCGATAAATTCTTCGTTGTTGACATCGACCGCCACGCTGACGGGGCAGACGGGGTTGAGGAAATCAGAAAAACAGGGCATCCGGAGTGGTTCAAGGATACGCTGGCACAACGTACGGCGCATAATGGTTTTCAGTATTTCTTCAAAAAGCCGGCCGATGTCAAGATACAGCAGAACATTGCTTTTCTGCCTGGTGTTGACATCAAAGCACACGTCAACAACTATGTGGTAGTCGCACCTAGCCAAATCGATGGCAAACCGTATGCTTGGATCAGCAAAACGGGCGTTATGAGAGAACCCGACCAAGGCTTGCTTGATTTAATCAAAGAAAAATCAGTGCGGGTTGCACCTCAGGCAAACTTTGCAGGAAGTTTTGGGGGCAAAACGCAGACTACACAGCTGTTTGAGCAAATCATAACCGGCCTGGGCGAGACCGGAGGGCGCAACAATGCGTTAACCGTGTTTGTCGGTGGCTTACTCCGGCGCAACGTTGACCCTCAGATAGCCTATAATCTTGCTTTGCTCGCTAACGAAAACACTGAACACTCTTTGAGCGAAGCGGAAGTTGAGCGAACCGTGCAGAGCATTATCACGGCAGAATTAAGGCGAAGAGAGGAGGGAGGTTCTTGAAACTAATCAAAAGCGATGATGCAGAAAAATTGAAGGAATTTCAGGACAGCAAATCGCCTTTTCTGGTTGACTTGAAAGGCCATATCAAGCGCAACTCGATTTTTAACATCAAAGTGATTTTGGAAATGGATCCTTTGCTGGAAGGGATGTTCAAGTACAACGAGTACACCGAATGCGTCGAAGTTGTCAAAGATTGCCCTGAACTGCATATCGCCAAAGGTTTTGTGCGTGACGGGTATGTCGATTCGATTGCGTGCTACATCGAAAGCAGCGCAAAGTATCAGCACGTTTTGTTTGATCAGTTGCGAATCAGAACCGCAATCGAACAGGTAGCGTACAACAACGGGTACAATCCGCTGAAGATGTACATGGAAGAAGCCGCTGAGAAGTGGGACGGCAAAGACAGGCTGACTACCGTTTTTTGCGATTTTTTAGGAGCTGAAAGAAGAGAAGAAGTGATTCTTTCGACAAAAATGTTTTTTTACGGAGGAGTTGCTAAGATTTTTGATCCTTCCGTTAAATTTGATTTCGTGCTTGATTTGGTCGGCGGGCAAGGCGCAGGCAAAACATCATTCTGGCAAAATATCGCTCCGCTTGGATATTATACCGATCAGTTTTACACGTTTACCGATAAAGATGATTTTTCGGTTATGCGAAAGGCGCTGATCGTCAACGATGACGAAATGACCGCCACCAGGAAGGCATCGTTTGAAGAATTGAAACGGTTTGTGACGATGCAACAGTTTGAATATCGTGAACCATATGGGCGGAGTGTGTCGCAATTTGCTAAAAAATTCTTACTGGTGCGGACAACAAACGATCTGTATTACCTTAAGGATAAAACGGGCGAACGGCGTTTTCTGCCGATCCTAGTTGACAAGGACAAGCAGACGATGAATCCCGTCGAGGATTTGACGCCCGACTTCACTCAGCAGGTGTGGGGGCAGGCGGTGGTCGAATATCGTCAGAAACCCGATTTCAAATTCACGTTCAACGCAGAACAAGATGAAATGATTGCCGAGTATCGCAGAAACTTTATGCACACGGACGAGCTTGAAGACGAGATTGAAGATTTGATTGAAAATAACTGGGAAGGCAAGGATTTTATCAGCTCAGCTGACATCGAGTTCGGCTTGTCGATTACGAGTTTGGCATCTGACAGAAAACTGTCTAACCGCATCTCAAACATCATGGTCAATCGTTTCGGCTTCAGGAAGGGGTACAAAAAAATTAACGGCAAATCCAAGCGGGGGTATCTGAGGTAACGCATAGTCACACTTCCCCGTTTTAGAAGTGTGACCGTCTGAAACCGTTGGGAGAGTAAGGTTAGAACGTTTATTCAGTTTTAGCCGGTCACGGTATTTTTTTAAGACTGTGACCGGCTAAAACCCTTGAGACTGTAAGGATAGAGCGTTTAAGGTCATACTACTACTCTATATAATAATAATAATAATATATATATAGGGGGGGTAGTAGTAGTAAAGGGGCTACTATAGGAAAGTTGAAAATAAGCGTGACCATGTGACCAATTGCCGAAACCCTTGAGAGAGTAAGAAAACAGAGATTTTTTTCATTTTATCGGGTCACGGTCTGAACCGTGACCTTTATGCAAAAAAGCGTGTATAATCGCATAAATGAATGATAAGGAGTATATTTTTTAATGAGTCCAGAACATAAAATTCAAAACGAAATTCAAATTGCATTGTCAGAAAACGGATGCAGGGTGTTCCGAGCAAACGTCGGCAAAGTCAAAATGGCTGACGGGCGATGGTTCGATACGGGACTACCGCCTGGTCATCCTGATTTATACGGGTTCCGGATCAGTGACGGGAAAGTTTTCTATATCGAAGTCAAGACGGCAACAGGCAAACCGAGACCGGATCAGATCACTTTCCATAAGATGTTGAACCGGTACGGCATTATTCACGGTATCGCACGGTCGGCAGACGATGCGGTCAAAATTGTCAAGAAAGGACTGGTAGGATATGGATTCTAAAAAAAGAACAGAGGTATGCGGAATGAATACGAATTTTAAAAATATGATCGCTGAGTTAAAAGCAACATACGTAAGTCTTTATGTTGAAGCTATGGATCTCAATGGTCAGCTTGAATACAACAAGAAATTCGACGAAAAACTTCTCGAAAGTTTGGAAATCTATTATAAGGACCATACTATATTTATCGAAAGAGAGCGTATGAACAACTGGAAAATCTGTGAGCCTGTAGATGAGGATTGTCTAAGAACCTATGATTTTGAAGAAGTCGGAAAAATATTAAACATCATCATGAAACACTTAAACAGAATTGACTTAAAGGAATAGGAGTGTTTGGATATGGATTCTAAGGACAAGGCGGGCTGTCTAGTAACAGCGCTGTTGTTGTTATGGTTTGCAGCAATGTGGATATTGTGTAAAGTGCTGATTGGATAGTGAAAGGAGGAGATGTCGTGAAGTGGTATTTAGTAACCGTCAAGATTGACGGAACGATTACGAATAAGCTGATCAAAGCAGACAGCCCTGAAGAAGCCGAGAAGGAGGCGCTTGAATGCGCATCACGAAAGACTATGGACTTACCAGATCAAAACTAGAGCATGATTTGTTGGCGAGCATTGACAAAATCATGCAAGCTGATGCCAGAAAACGCAGGAAGAAAGTGTCGGTGGTAAGACCTGGAAGAAAGTACAGTCATGCGTGGCATGGCCGGAGTTTAGGAGGACGAAAATGAAGTACAAAAAGAAACCAGTTGTGGTTGAGGCGGTTCAGTTCACAGATACTGAAGAATCAATTTTAAAATTATCAGAATTGGGATTAGATCCAGTCCGGATTGATTACGCTGACACAGACAACCCGATTTTAAAAATAGAGACCCTTGAGGGATTGATGATTGCGGCAAAAGGCGACTACATCATCAAAGGAGTTCAGGGAGAATTTTATCCATGCAAGCCGGATATTTTCGCAGAAACGTATGAAGAAGCAAAGGAGTGCAGAAAATATGACTCGAGAAGAATGGATTCAATTTAGTGTCATTTCGGTAATTTATGCAATTGTGCACATTACGATAGAACTGATAAAAGAAAGGAGAAAAAAGTGAGACAGGATAAATATGATTACAATGAAGCAGCACGAAGATATGCTGAGAAGCTAGACCGAATTGACAGAGCTATAGAAGAAGAGCTGCGAAAGGAATTCCTGACAAAAGCAGGCAAGATATTGTTGATTGCATCGATTATTCTGTTTATGCTACCGCTGATTTTGATAAAGGAATCAGTCATGGTGGAATTACGCTTTCAGCTGGTCAGTTGTTTCGGAATGATTGCGGCAATTGCCATGATTAAGGCGGGTCGTGACTGACGCATTCAAAAGGAGTGATATTACTTGGAAGATATTTTCAAGACAAATAAAGCATATCTTTTTCAGTATCGAAAGAAGATGGAAAAAATTCAGCGGTTGGAAGACAAGCTGGCACAGATTGACAGTGATCTTATCGTGCTCAAGTCCCCAGCCATGAGCAGTGAACCTAAATCATCAGTCAAAATAACGCTGACAGACAAGCTTATTCAAAGGGAAGAGTTGGAAGATAAAATCAACACGCTTCTCAAGTATGCACGTCAGGACAGGACAGACATTACACGATGCATTGACGCTCTTGACAATCAGAAGCAGGCGTTGGTTTTGGACCGATACTTTATCGGCCTGCAGTCTCTAGAAGAGATAGCGGACGATGTCAGCTATAGCTGCAGCTATGTCACCAAGCTTTACATTCAGGGCGTTCAGTCAATCAGTGTAGTTTGAGTGCAGTTGTAGTGTAGTTGAAGTGTAGTAAGAGTGTAGTTGGAGTGTATACAAAGTAACCGTGCATACATGCTATTATGATAACGTCGAAAAAGGCAAGAGATTAACCCCCCCCTGGGGATACCATCCAAGATGGTAAGCATCCCCCTGGAGTGCAAGTTAATCCCTTGCCTTTTTATATACCACCAGTGGAGGTGACAGCATGGTCAGAGCTGACAGACAAGGACAGCACAGGACTGCATTTGAGAAGAATAAGAGAAGAATATTACTGACACAAAACGTCTGTGGGATTTGCGGCAAGCTTGTTGACAAGACACTAAAAGCTCCGGATCCATTGTCGCCTGTCATTGATCACATCGTTCCCATTAGCAAGGGTGGTCATCCATCTAGTCTGGACAATCTGCAGCTGGCTCATTGGCAATGCAACCGTCAGAAATCGGACAAGCTATATGCTAGTGGATTTAAAAAGAAGCCTCAAGTAATCGGCAACAGGAATCTTCCGCAGTCACTGGACTGGTCCAGATACAGGGGGGTATAGACCCCCTCCACGGTCCGTCCGTGCTTTCCCGCCGTCACTGTACATTTTTTCTCGCGCGACATGAAAGGAGTAGATAAAGTGAGTGAATTTAAGGGTATGGGGTACCTGAAACGCAAGCTGGCAACCGTCAGACCACGGGTTCTGATGAGATATAGGCAGTATGCATCTAAATATCATGATTCCCCCGTCGGACTGACTATCCCGCCTAGCGTGCGTGATCGGTATCGTGCGGTACTCGGGTGGAATGCGAAGGGTGTTGACGCTTTGGCAGACAGACTGGTATTCAGAGAATTTGCAAATGATGATTTTGGAGTAAATCAGATTTTTAAGCAGAACAATCCCGATGTGTTTTTTGACAGCGCAGTTCTATCGGCATTGATTGGCAGCTGCTGTTTTGTCTACGTCTCTGCTGATTCTGATTCTGCTGATCCTGTGCGTCTGCAGGTCATTGAAGCGTCTAATGCCACGGGTGTCATTGACCCGATTACGGGTCTGCTAACGGAAGGATATGCCGTACTTCAGCGAGATACTGATACAGAGGCACCGCTTCTGGAAGCATATTTCACGTCGACTGAAACGTGGTATTACCCTAAAGGCGGTTCACCATATTCAATCGCCAATCCCGCTGGTATGCCGCTGCTTGTTCCGGTCATTCACAGGCCCGACGCTGTCAGACCGTTTGGTCGGTCAAGAATCACCAGATCAGGTATGTATTATCAGCGTTACGCCAAACGCACGCTTGAGCGGGCCGACGTTACGGCCGAATTTTATTCGTATCCGCAGAAATACATTCTTGGCATGGATCCTGATGCCGAACCGATGGATACGTGGAGAGCAACGGTTTCATCTCTTTTGAGGATTGACAAGGATGATGATGGCGACCGTCCTGCTGTTGGCCAGTTCACGACCGCAAGCATGGCTCCGTTTACTGAGCAGCTGAAAACCGCAGCTGCCGGTTTTGCCGGAGAAATGGGATTGACGCTCGATGATTTGGGCTTTGCGTCTGATAATCCGTCTTCAGTTGAGGCAATAAAGGCCAGTCACGAGAATCTGAGATTGGCTGGACGTAAGGCGCAGCGGTCACTGGGCAGTGGCCTGTTGAATTGCGCATATACGGCGGTGTGTCTTCAGGACCAGTTCCACTATGCACGCAGCCGTTTTGTTGATACTGAGGTTAAGTGGGAACCGTTATTCGAGGCCGATGCTAATACGCTGACGCTGATTGGCGATGGCGTAATCAAACTCAATCAGGCAATTCCCGGATTTGTGACGGGCGAGACTATTAGAGATTTAACTGGCATTCACGGCGCAGAAAACACCAAACCGCAGATTACTACACAGTCAGAGGTGGTAAGCGATGACTGATGATGTTTTGCCGGAGTTGCTGAAACTGGTCTGTGACGAATTTGAAAAGTCATATGCTGCTAACGGGATTGTCAAACAGGTGCAGAAGAAGCTTGAGGACAAGTCAGCTACATATGCTGACGCTTACGAGTACGCATATGAGATCGGCTGCATGCTCTCTGACGCCCTGACAAAACATGTAACAAACGAATTATTGCCTAACGGTACAATGTACTACAATATTGCTCAACGGCTGTTACAGAAAACGCTGGGTACCAATTATAAACTGGTGTCTGAACTGGCGGCTGGTGTGCAGAAAGTTCTCAATAGAAAGGCGGGCTTGACCCTAGCTGCACTGAAGCCGGACATTGATCAGAATAAGGTTGATGGATTGATTGAGCGCCTGTCCAAAGGTGATTTTGAAAATGACAAGTTCGTCATGGGCAGTCCGATTGCTAACTTCACGCAGTCCGTTGTTGATGACACAATTGCTAAAAACGTTGAATTCCACGCCAGTGCAGGTCTACAGCCGAAAATCGTCAGAAGATATGCTGGCAACGGCTGCAAGTGGTGTGCAAATCTGGCGGGGACGTACGATTATCCAGTTAAACAGGAGATCTATCGCCGTCATGATAACTGTCGCTGCATTGTTGAATATTTTCCGGAGGACGGAAGAGGCGTGCAGAATGCACATACTAAGGGGTGGAGAAACGAATCGAAAGTCGAACGTGAAAGGATTCGTAAATCAAAAGGCGATAATGGCTTTAGAAGGAAAGACATCATTCAGACTGTAGCCGAAGTGGAGGCAAGGGCATTGGGATATAATCCGATTCCTACTTCGAAGGCTGTTGAGCATTTAAGGAAAGAGGCAAGAATATGGCAAAAAGACTTGGAAGATGAAGAGATAAGGTCGATTAATAAATATACGTATAATGGCACAGATGATGATGGCAAGAAATTGTTTTTCAAAATCAATGAATTTTTGGAAGGTCGTTATTTCCCAAGAGATGAAAGAGAAAAGGAAATCATTTTGAGAAACGCAGACAATATCAAGGCCGCCATATCGAAATTTAGATTGAAAGATGATATAATAGTATACAGAAATGATTTCTATCCTAGAGACTTAGTCGGTGTTTCCTACAAATTTACGAGTACGTCGGTCGCACCTGGGGCAGTAATAGGAAAGGTACCCAATGTGGCAATTATTGTTCCCAAGGGAAGTAATGGCGGTTACGTTGAGTTGATAGCTGATGAAGCATATAGAAAGCAGCGAGAGTTTGTTATAAATAGTGGCGCTGATTTAGAGTTAGTGGAAAAAGAGGCTGATTTGTATATTTATAAATTGAGGTGATATTTTTATGTTGAGTAAGGAATTGGCTCGAAAATATTATCTGGAGCGAATCTATGCAGAATCACGCAAGCCGGATTATACTGAAGAAGAACTGCGTCTTCAAAAAGAAAGAGCAAAAGAATTAGAAGAGTATGGAAAGAAAAGACGCAAGGAACGTGAGATGAGAGCAGCCAGAAAAAATAGCTGACTTTCATTTGTAACGTGAGGTGCAAACATGGCTAAAGATGACTATGATGTGGTTGTCTTAATCGAAATGATATTTGGCGGTTAATTAAGTTAACCGCTATTTTTATACTCTTTTTTTGCCCTGTCATATGGCGTTAAACTGGGCAATACGATTGAAAGGAAGAAGGCCATGGCTGAAAAACGACTAGGCAATCAGAATCCTACTCAATCGGTAATTCTACCATACACTGAATCCTTGTCGGATGAAGCAATCGAAATATACGAAAAAACCGGGCTGAAGAGCTACCCGTGGCAGAAAAATCTTGTCAAGTCAATCATGGCTGTTGATGATGATGGTTTATGGGTGCATCAGAAGTTCGGTTTTTCTATACCCCGCCGTAACGGTAAAACGGAAATCATCTATATCCTTGAACTGTGGGGACTTAAGCACGGGCTTAACATGCTGCATACGGCGCACAGGATCAGTACTTCTCATTCATCTTTTGAAAAGGTTAAGAAGTATCTTGAAAAGATGGGAATGAAGGACGGCGAAAATTTCAATTCAATCAGAGCCAAAGGACAGGAACGCATCGAACTGTATGAGACGGGCGGAATTATCCAGTTTCGTACGAGGACATCCAACGGCGGACTGGGCGAAGGATTTGATTTTCTCGTTATCGACGAGGCGCAGGAGTATACGACCGAACAGGAATCGGCACTCAAGTACACGGTGACCGACAGCAACAATCCTATGACAGTCATGTGTGGGACACCGCCAACTCCTGTTTCTTCCGGGACTGTTTTTGTTAAATATCGCAAGTCATGTCTGTTCGGCCAGGCAAAATATTCCGGCTGGGCGGAGTGGTCGGTATCTGAGGAAAAGGAAATCGACGACATCGATGCATGGTACAACTCAAATCCGTCACTTGGGTTTCACTTGACCGAACGCAAAATCGAAGCCGAACTAGGTGAAGACAAGCTTGACCACAACGTTCAGCGTTTAGGCTTTTGGCCATCGTACAATCAGAAATCTGCAATTGCAGCAGCTGAATGGGATGCGCTAAAAGTTGACAGTTTGCCAACTTTCCAAGGCAAACTTTTTGCCGGTGTCAAATATGGTCAAGACGGGGCAAACGCTGCGTTGAGCATTGCGGTGCATACCGCAGATAAGCGGGTATTTGTTGAAACCATCGACTGTCAATCAGTTCGCAATGGTAATCAGTGGATCGTTAATTTCCTAAAATCCGCTTATGTGGAGCAAATCGTGATTGATGGAGCTAGTCGTCAGAAGATCCTGGCTGACGAACTCAAGGACTATCATGTCAAAAATGTGGTACTGCCGACCGTCAAGGAAATCATCACAGCCAACTCGATGTGGGAACAGGCGATTTATCAAAAAACGCTGTGCCACGCAGGGCAGCCGACGCTTAGCAGAATCACAACGAACTGTGATAAGCGTAGCATTGGCTCAAGCGGCGGTTTTGGGTACCGATCGCAGTTTGATGACATGGATATCAGTGTTATGGACAGCGCGCTGCTGGCGCACTGGGCTTGTGCAACCCTCAAGCCCCGTAAAAAGCAGAAAGTAAGCTACTAGCTTGCTGACATTACCGAACGCACGGGAAATGCGGAGAAAGGAGACAGTGATATGTCTGAATTTAAAACAATCGAAACGCAGGAAGAACTTGATCGTATCGTAAAAGAGCGTTTGGCGCGTCAGAAGGAGAAGTACGCCGATTACGACAAGCTCAGGGAACGCGTTGAGGAACTTGAAACTGAAAATGCTGAGCTGCATTCGACGGTCGAATCATCCAAATCGGAAAAAGGCGAGTTTGACAAGCAAATCGCAGACCTGCAGGCCAAGATTTCCGGTTATGAAACGGAGAAAATGAAAGCCCGCGTGGCTTTGCAGAGTGGTTTGCCACTTGAGTTTGCCAATCGGCTACGAGGTGATGATGAAGACAGCCTGAAGCGCGATGCAGAAACACTGGCCGGATACATGCAGCCTAAGTCGGCTGCCCCGTTGAAATCGACAGAGCCGACAGTAACTGATGATAAAGGCTGGGCGCAGATGACGCGCCAGCTTACAGAACATTAATTTAAAAGGAGATTGATATTATGGTTGACACATTAAAAGGCGGTACAACTTTTTCACCGGAACTCGTCACAGAACTCATGAACAAGGTCAAGGGCTACTCAACCCTTGCAAAACTCAGCGCGCAAACGCCGATTCCATTCAACGGTTCACAACAGTTTGTCTTTAATCTCGAAGGCAACGCTCAGATTGTTGGCGAAGGCGAAACGAAGAAGCCGGGCAAGGCAACTCTTGAATCTAAAGTTATTCGCCCAACAAAGTTTGTTTATCAGGCTCGTATCTCAGACGAATTCAAGTACTGTTCGGAAGAAAAACAGATTGATTACCTTCAGGCATTTAGCGATGGCTTTGCGAAGAAGATTGCGGTTGCTTTTGACTTGGCAGCAATCCATGGCCTTGAGCCGAAATCGCTCACTGACGCTTCGTTTAAGGCGACAAATTCTCTTGACGGTTTGGTAACTGGCGTTGATTTTGACGCTAAGAAACAGCTTGATGACCAGATTGACGCAATTGTTCAAACGGTTGTTGCCAATGATTATGACGTAACTGGTCTTGCGCTTTCTCCGGCCGCAGGTCAAGCTTTGGCACAGATCAAGGTCAACGGCGTAGTGCAATATCCGGAATTCCGCTTTGGTCAAAATCCTAACGCATTTTATGGTATGACGTCTGACGTCAACAAGACGCTAGCAACAAAAGGCGCTACTTCCGAAGACGATTATGTCATTGCGGGCGACTTCCAAAATGCCTTCAAGTGGGGCTACTCGGAAGAAATCCCGCTTGAAGTTATCGAGTATGGTGATCCTGATCAGACAGGCCGTGATTTGAAAGCAAATAACGAAGTCCTTCTTCGTGCAGAATCGTTTATCGGTTGGGGCGTGCTTGACGCTAACGCGTTTGCACGTATCAAAGCGCCAGCAGCGTAGTCACTATAGATTAGTTTAGGGGGTGGTAGGGTGGCAAATTTTGCAACTATCGAAGATGTTGAAAATTTATGGCGTGTATTAAAGCCGACTGAACGCGAACGGGCGCAGAATCTGTTGGAAACAGTGTCCGATTCTTTGCGCGTCGAGGCGGACAAGGTCGGCAAGGATTTAGATGCAATGGTCGCTGAAAACGTATCGTATGCCAACGTTGCTAAATCGGTGACGGTCGACGTGGTCGCTAGAACGCTGATGACTGCAACTGACCAGGAACCGATGACGCAGGTTACAGAAAGCGCGCTTGGATATTCGTATAGCGGGTCATTCCTGGTGCCAGGCGGCGGCCTTTTTATCAAGGACAGCGAGCTTAAGCGACTGGGGCTTAAGCGTCAGAAATACGGGGTGATGAATTTATATGACGAGTAGACTGCACGGAATTACGGTTATACTTTTTGATGAAACGAACGCAGGTGAAGATCCGTTTGGTCAACCAATTGTCGAAAAAGCCGAAATTCCGATTGAAAACGTGCTGGTCGCACCGGCATCGACGGATGATGTTACCGCAGAGCTGAGTTTGACCGGCAAGAAAATCGTATATGAGTTGGCAATCCCCAAGGGCGATAACCATGACTGGACTAATAAAACAGTCAAATTTTTTGACAAAAAGTGGAAAACGGTCGGAATTCCGCAAGAAGGCATTGAGGACCTGATACCGCTTGACTGGAATCGAAAGGTGATGGTAGAGCGCTATGAGTAATTCTAAATTCGTTCTAAATCGTGCCGGAGTGGCAGAGCTGATGAAATCGTCCGAGATGCAGTCAGGGCTTAAGACTAAGGCTAAAATCATTCGGGAACGGTGCGGCGATGGATACGAACAGGATATATATGTCGGCAAGAATCGTGCAAACACTATGGTATATGCCGATTCCATCAAGGCAAAACGCAGTAATGCGAAGCATAATACGATTCTGAAGGCGGTGAATGCGGCACGTGATTGAACTCATTTTGAAACAGTATCTTGACAGCGTGCTTGATGTTCCCGTGCTTTTGGAGCATAAAACAGGCGTTACTGTACCGTATGTCCTGCTTGATAAAACGGGCGGCAGTGAGTCAAATCATTTGAAGAAGGCAACGGTTGCCATTCAATCGTACGGAACATCACTGTATAATGCGGCGAAGATCAATGAGGATGTCATCCGAGCAATGGACGGGCTGACAACGGTTGAGAACGTCGGTGGCGCGCATCTTAACGGCAGCTACAATTTTACTGATACTGAAACTAAGAATTACCGCTATCAGGCGGTATATGATATTAACTATTTGTAAGGAGGTCATATAATGGCAACAACAGTTAAATATGTCACGAATGCAAAACCTAAAGTCGGCGGCGCCATTTACAGCGCTCCGACCGGGACGGCATTGCCGACTGATGCAACCAGTGCGCTTAATGCAGCGTTTAAGTGCCTTGGATACGTGTCAGATGACGGCATTCAGAATTCGGATGAACGCAAGACAGATGATATCAAAGCTTGGGGCGGTGACATCATCAACTCAGTTCAGAAAGAAAAGACGGATACGTTCAAATACACTTTGGCCGAAGTGCTGAATGTTGACGTTTTGAAGGAAGTGTATGGTGATGCCAATGTCACAGGAACGCTTGACACAGGGGTAGTCGTTAAATCGAATTCAACTGAGCTTAAAGAACACGTGATTGTCATTGAGCTGGTGTTGAGGGACAATGTGCTGAAGCGAATTGTGATTCCGCAGGGGAAAGTCACCGAAATTGGCGAAATCAAGTATGTTGACGGCGATGATGTCGGCTATGAAACCACCGTCACCTGCTTCCCCGATGACAACTCAAACACGCACTACGAGTACATTGTCAAACCAAAGGCGGAAGGTGATCATAATGCTTAAAGGCAAAACCAAGACTGGGTTCGATTATGAATTTGATGAAAAAATCTTGAAGAACTATGAGTTAGTTGAGTTGCTGGCAGAGGTTGACGATGACCCGCTTGTCTTGCCTAAAATCTTTAAGATGTTACTCGGTGATCGAGTCGATGAACTTAAGAACCATGTTAGAGACGAAGACGGGGTTGTTGATATCGAGAAGATGTTGGTTGAATTTCAAGACATTTTTTCAACTCAAGCCGAGTTAAAAAAATAGTTTTCCTTGTCGCGGCAATCAGCACTGATGAAGATGCTTTGATATGTGACCTCGCCGAAACATACGGCATCTACAACTATAGACAGCTACCTGCGGACCGGGTAGCTGTTTTTGCGTATGGGCTGAGGGATGATTCTAGGATAAAAATGGCAATGGTTGATACAACGTTGCCATTAAACACGATGCTACAGGCTGGCATACTTGACAGATTGAGCATTCTCATCTGGCAAAAAACAGAGGATGCGCAAACCGGCAAGAACAGACCAGCAAGCGTAGTAGATTTGCTGACAGGCAACGTGCAAGAGCCTGAGCATGAAAATATATCATTCACAAGCGGCAAGGAGTTTGAAGAAACACGCAACAAAATTTTGAAAGGGGTGGAAGCTGATGGCGATTGAGCTCGGCAAAGCTTATGTGCAAATCGTGCCTTCCGCTAAAGGAATTTCAGGCGGAATCACAAATCAAGTTGTTCCCGCAGCCGATGCAGCCGGCCATACTGGCGGACTGACCCTTGGCAAAAAGTTAGCCGCAGTCGCTTCTGCCGCAATCGCGGCTGCCGGTATCGGTAAGGCGATTGCAGCTTCGATTGAAGAAGGTGGCAAACTGCAGCAGTCAATCGGCGGTGTAGAGACGCTGTTCAAGAGCTCGGCAGGCATGGTCAAAAAGTATGCGCAGGAAGCGTACCGGACAACTGGTGTGTCGGCTAACTCATACATGGAAAACGTAACCAGTTTTGCGGCGTCCCTTGTGTCGTCGTGCGGTGGTAACACGAAAAAGGCCGCAAAACTGGCCAATGTGGCAATGACGGACATGGGCGATAACGCTAATAAAATGGGCACCGATATGGAACTAGTTCAGGAAACGTATCAATCTCTTGCCCGTGGCAACTATGAAATGTTGGACAACTTGAAACTCGGTAGAAAAACCATAGCCGAGTATAAACCTAGTGAAAACGGTGAAACTCTAAGTTTAGTGGCTTAGACAATACCGTGCTAAGCAAGAATTAGATACTTTGCTGGAATTTTACGTATTTGTTTGGTAAAATAAAATATATAAATACGTGGGGGATTGCAAAGTGTGGAAGAAAATTGATAGAAATCCAAATTATTCAATTAATGAAAACGGTGAAGTTAGAAATGATAAAACAAAACATATTAAAAACTCGTTTACAAATAAAAGAAACGGGTATTTGATGGTTGATCTTTATCAAAACAACAAATCTGAAAAGGTGCCAATACATCGATTAGTAGCTGAAGCTTTTATTCCGAATCCGGAGAAAAAGGCAACAGTTGATCACATTGATGGCAATAGAAAAAATAATTCTATATCCAATCTAAGGTGGGCAACTTACTCAGAAAATAACTCACGTTTTGAAACCGTCGGAGTGAGAAGCGAAGCGGTTGTTGTTACTAGATATAAGGAAGAACGAAAAAAAAGAGGTGGCGGACATTTAGCATGGTTAGATGTCATCGAAAAGCTTGAGTTCGAGAGTATATCAGCAGCTGCCGAATATTTCGGTTGTACTATTTCAAACATTTCTTTAATGTTAGAAAAAGGTACAATTGGGCAGCGTGGAAAAACGAGGGGATATCAATTTTCTTATAAGAACGGTAAGCGTTCGGTTTATAATTCTTGAAAGTGTAACGACTATCGAAACAGAGAAAACACCTGAAAGGGTGTTTTTTTAATGGAGTAGAGTAGGATTCAAGCGAATCCGAAGCGCTAGGGTGCAAGATTATATGCACAAAAGATAGTCTATTCTGCATGGCGACATGCAGCAGCCCTAAACGGGCGGTCATGAAGTAGCGAATCATGGCGAATACGTACCTAGTATGGTGGTACTAAATCCGAAATGGAACGACTGATGAAGGACGCTGAAAAGCTGACGGGGGAACACTACACTGTCGGCGATTTTGGCGATACTGTCAAGGCAATCCATGCGGTTCAGGAACATCTTAAGATTACGGGTACAACGGCCAAGGAAGCATCAACTACGCTTCAGGGGTCGTTCAACTCGATGAAGGCTTCGTTTCAGGATGTTCTTGGCAATCTATCTGACGGGGAACTGGATATCACGCCATCGCTTAATGCTTTGGCGACAACCACGTCTAATTTCCTGTTTAACAACTTCTTGCCGATGGTCGGCAGAATTTTTAAGAATCTGCCTGGTGCGATAGGCACGTTCATTCAGGCGGCAGCTCCCAATGTTCGAAAAGGTATTCAAGGACTGTTTTCAAATCTCGGCATTAAAATCGATTTTTCAAGCATTACGTCGAGTTTTTCAAAAATCACGTCGGCGATTCAACCGGTTGTCAATACGATTAAAAACAGCTTTTCACATTTGAAATTCAGCGGATTACAGTCACTTGCCAATGCGATTCTGCCGGCGGTTTCAGCCGGTTTTTCTTCATTTGCTTCAGTCGCAGGTCCTGCTATCAGTGGAGTAGTCAAATCGTTCGCGTCACTGTGGAATGCGGCTCAACCGTTAGTCAGCGTGATTGCCGGTGCGCTTAAACCGGCATTTCAAGTTTTAGGCGCATTCTTGGGCGGTGTGTTCAAGGGCGTTTTGAGTACGATTAAATTTGCTTTCGATGCACTCAAGGTTGTTATTCTGGTCATCACGCCGATTGTTAAAGTAATCGTTAGCGTGTTCAAAGCATTTTCGCCAGTTATTACAATGTTGGCAAGTTTTATCGGGCAGTTAATCGGTCAGTTCGGTGGTCTGGGCGGTGCGGCTAAAACGATGAAGAACGTTGTCAGCACTGCGTGGAACGGAATCAAGGATGGTGTAAAGCTCGCTGGTGAAGGCGTCAAGGGTGTAGTTAACGGTTTGAAAATCGCATGGAACAGTTTGAAGTCTGCCGGTAATGCCTTGCGGAGTGCAGTATCAGGAGCATGGCATGGATTAGGCAGCGTTGTTTCTAGCGTATCCGGCGGTGTACGCGGAGCCGTCAGTGGCGCTAAGGCAGCATTTAGCGCATTCGGCCGTGGCGTCTCCAACGTGTCTGGCGGCGTCAAGGGTGTTTTGGGCGGTGTTAGGTCTGCATTTAACGGATTGCGGAACATCAATTTATGGCATGCCGGTGCAGCTATCATGAACGGTCTTCTGAGCGGTCTCAAATCCGCTTGGGGAGGTGTCAAGCACTTTGTAAGAGGTATTGCTAAGTGGATTAAGAAACATAAGGGCCCTATCAGCTATGATAAAAAACTGCTGATTCCGGCCGGCAATGCAATCATGGCTGGGCTTAACGGGGGACTGGTAAACGGATTTGAAAACGTTAAGTCAACCGTGCTGGGCATGAGTGGTACGATTGCTGATACGCTGACTGCTAATCCGGTTGCTACATTAGCCACCTCCGGGAACGTTGAAACAGGTACTGCCCCGGGTGGTACTACGCCGGTTGTGATAAACCTGACGCTTGGCAGCAGTGATTTCCAGGCATTCGTTGATGACATTTCCAAAGCACAGGGTACTAAGACGCAGTTCCAACGTGCATATAAATTCTGAAAGGAGTGGTGAGTGTGAGATCACAGGTGGCATTTAGCTATGGTGGTCATTGTTTGGATAGTAGCGTAGATGGGTTCACCACGCTTTCTGTATCTGGCAGAGGCGGGTTCACCCGTGCAGTAACTGCTACGGATTTAGCCAGCGATGGTGCTAAATACCTGAGTTCGCGCATTGAATCGAAGAAGCTGACGGTAAATTTTTTCCTGCAGGCTTCAAGCCTGTCGGATCTGGCTGACAAAACAGGGAAACTTAAAAAGCTTCTGTCCGTCAGGAATACGGAAGTTTCCTTTGCCGATGACGGCTATAGATATACCGGTACTGTAACGTCACTCACGTTTGACGATACCACTCTTCACCCGACAGGGACCATCGAAATTACGCTGAGCGACCCATACTGTTATTCTGCGGAGAAGACTATAACGGGAACAGGGACGTCTGTAAATTTGTCTGAGTATGATGACACTGGGTTTGCAAATTTGCCAGCAGCGATTGAATTCACGCCATCGGAGGGAATTTCCACATTCCAAGTCACTAGCAATCAAGGCAAGCATTTTCTGCTAAATCAGTCAGTTTCAGCCGGCAAAAAGATAGTGGTTGATTTTAGAACGTTGTCATGCACCGTCGATGGTGCAAACGTATTGTCGAGCGTATCGCTTAACAGCAACTTTGCTGATTTTACGATCGATAAAAATACGGTGTTGACGTTTAATGCAGATGGTAGATATTTGGTCAGATTCGAGGTGAAGAAATTGTGATTTTGTATCAATTGAACAAAAAACAGGATGTGATTGGAATTGTTTCGTCCGATGTCATCAGCGCAACGCTCGAGGAACAAATCAACACGGCCGGAAGTCTGAAGTTTGTCGTCGCCAAGAAACTGAGTGTAGGGTGTCAGTATGTACTTATACAGCGCCCCGGTGCCGCTACGTATATGTGTTTTAAGATTCTGACGGAAACACAGGAGGACAACAAGATTAGCTATACTGCAGTTGAATCTGCATACGATGAACTTGGATCGTACTCATACATTAAAGATTTGCGACCACAGAACCGTACGGCTAAGGAAATGCTGCAGCAAATTCTTGCGCAAACACGGTTTTCTGTCGGATATGTTGCTGACACCGGCACGCAAACAACCAATTTCTACTACACGACCGTGCTAGCCAGTCTGCAGAGCGTGGTCAACTTGTTTAACTTGGAGATCACTTTTGACGTTGTCTTTGACCCGATTGACAATCAGGTCAAAAGGCGATTGGTTAACATGTACACTCAAATGGGATCCAGAACCGGACGGCGGTACGAGTACGGCGACAAACTGCTCAGCGTAACATGCGAACAGTCCAGTGACACTTTGGTAACTGCACTGGTAGGCCGTGGGTCCAGTGTGCAGGTCAGCGAAGGTACTGATGGAAGTCCTGATGGATATAGTCGTAAGATCACGTTTGCTGATGTTGTTTGGAAAAAATCAGCGGGCAATCCGCTTGATAAACCGGCAGGGCAAGAATACCTTGAAGACCCGGCTGCAACGGCCGTATATGGTTTTTCTGACGGTAAACCGCGAATTGGCTTTGTCGAATTTGACAAAATTGATGATAAAAATTTATTGATAAAGGCAACGTATGACAAGCTGCAAGAACTCAAGCGGCCTAAAGTATCGTTTAAAGCGTCAGTTACAGATGTCGGTAGCTTAAATTTGGGCGATACTGTTGCGATTATCCGCCATGATTTGAAAATTGAGTATTCCACGCGTGTATATAAGGTCACTCATGATTTGCTCAATGCGCAGAACAACACGATCGAACTGGGGGATGATTTTCAAGCCGCTAGCATCACGTCAACGATCAGCGCAGTGCAAGATACCGTGCAATCAGCTAAAGAATATTCACAATCGGCCCTGCAGGCGGCAAATGGAAAGAATACCAACTTCTATGGCGCTAATCAACCACTGTATGCCGTCGAAGGCGATTTGTGGTACAAGGATCTGGGCAACGGCGAGACTGAAATGTATCAGTACAAAAACGGGAACTGGGAGTTAATCACATCAACCGCCGAACTGCATAATGTGCAGAAGGAAGTTGACCAGGCCATCAAAGATTTCGATGCGCAGTTCAAGGAAATCGATGATAAGTACGTTCCTAACGAGACTTACCAGACTGAGAAGCAGGCTTTTTCCACAACCGTGGCTAAAGCCTCGGAAACGGCTCAAGCGGCAAAGGCAACTGCGGATACTGCTTCGGCAAATGCAACGGAAGCAAATAACAGCGCAAGTGAAGCACGTGCTAAAGTTGATGACGTTGCTAAAACCGTGACAGAAAACGGCAAAGCAATCGGGGAAATCAAGTCAGATGTCAGCGGCGTAAAAGCCACGTATGCCACGCTCGATGGCAAGGTTACATCAGCATCGGCCCGAGCGGGTGCTCTGGAAGCGGCACTGAGCGACGGAAAAGGCGGGTTGATCAGCGTCAAAGCCGAAAATAATCGTATTGAATCCCTTATTGATTCTAAAGCTGATGACAACGAGTACAACACGTTCAAGCAACAGACATCGACCACGTTAAGCCAAAAAGCCAACAAAACTGATTTGAACGGATATGTAACAGGGACACAATTTAAACAGACGGCAGATAAAGTTGACACGCTCGCAAGCGATGCCAAGTCTGTAAAGACCAAAGCTGACACTATTGAAACGACTATGAATTCGACAAGCTTTGCCAACAGCGTGGTTAAGGCAAGTGGAATTGATACGAAAGTAGCCGGTTATGATACTACAATCAGGAAGCTGATTGGCAAGGAGGGGACAACTGGCGATTTGAACACGTTGGTATCCGCCTATAGCAACGAAACTAACCAAACAAAAAAGCAAACAACCAATCTGATCAGTGCGCTTGATTATAATGGGACAACCGGTAATTTTGGTAGCGGATTTGCCAAAAAAGTTGCTGATGCCTATGGTACGACAGAAGCGTACAAGGCGCTTAATGGCAAAATCGACGGGTTGCAAATCGGCGGCGCGAATTTGCTAGACAATAGCTCAATGGAAAGCGCGGCGATAGGGCACAACTCGTATGACGCTATGAGTTTCCAAAACGGCTGGACAGTCTTCACGCAGAAAACAGCAAAACAAAACCGCAACAACTGGTACATCGATATGCCCAAGGGCCAACCGGAAGCGGGAATCTATACAGTTAGTATCGATGTTAAGTTGCTCAACTGCTCTTCTAGATTGCCCACGGCTGAGCTGCTAATTCGTAGAAAAAGCGATTGGTTCTCTTACGGGACGAGTGGAGAGTGCACGCTTAAAGTAGGACAGGCTGTCCGCTTGTCTGCCATCGCCACATCTCCGGTACAGCCGACCAATGACTCGGCGGCTACCGTTCTGCAGCTATGCACTACAAGCTCTTTTGTTGGTCAAATCGCTATCCGCCACGTAAAACTCGAAAAAGGCACTAAAGCTACTGACTGGTGTATGTCGGATGGGGACATTAACAAGCGCATACAGGACCAGGCCGATGCACTGACTGCATATCAGGCAGAAGTAAAGCGTACTTATGCTTTATCATCATCTGTGTATACCAAAACGGAAACGCAGACTAGAGAGAATGCGCTTAAGAACTCGACGATCAATAGCTTAAAGGCCACCGATGATTGGAAAAAGTTGATCAAGATTAACCAAAACTCGAGCTGGATCCAAGACGCAACTGGTTTCCAACAACAAGCGTGGAAATACAATCTGGATTCAAGCGGTCAACTCATCGGAAAGAAGAGTTTTGAGGATTCGGCAGTCGGAAATTGGTGCTGTGCTGATTTTAAAACGCCGGCAACCCTCCAAAAAGGTGGGCCGGTTAACGGATTCTATAACTGGGTGTACTCCTCGACAGGCAGTGACCTATACTATGGAACCTCATGGATACCTGTCAAACCGGGCACTAAATTCTATGTTGAGGCACTGTGCCCCAATATGAAGAGTGTATATAACGGGCTGAACATTACAGTTGCCGCGTATTTGCACTATGAACAAGGTGGAAAAAGGCGCTGGGCGATGGGGCCAAGTGCCACTATCACTCCAGACAACTGGGGATGGGTAAAGGGCATCGTAACGGTGCCGGATAATGTCACACAGGTGCTGCCATGCATAGCCACCAAAGATAAGAATGGCAAAGGTGGTGCAAGTTATGTAGCGTATGCTAGCTTTAAAAAGCTTGATGATTACACTCAGTCAACCATGACGTCAATCAAGCAATCATCAGACGGCATTGGTTTAAAAGTTGCTCAACTCGTCGGGGGTTCTGACATATCGAAAATCGACATGACTAGTGCGGCAGTCAAAATTGATTCAAAGCACATCCTGCTGAACGGCGATGTTGCGATTGACGGGACGACTTTCGCCAAAAAGATAAAAGCAACTGGTATCACGGCCGACATGATGCTGGCTGGCACTATCGATGCAGCCAAAATCAACGTCATTAACATTGATGCGTCGAAAATCACCACCGGCACGCTGACGGCTAAAATCGCAAAGCTGATAGGTAGCAACAATTCGTGGATGAGCTTAGACGGGTCAGGAATACACGCTGAGGGCGGCACAGCCGCCAACAAGGATCAGTGGACATTTGATCTTGGCAGCACAGGGTATCGTATTAAGCGCCAAGAACCAAAATCGGGCGATTATCGTTGGACGGGTGGATTAGTTTATGGCCAAAATACGGCAAACACTAATTTGAACGGATTAGGATTGGTAGTCTGCCCAAGTAGCAGCGGCGGTAATGGGGATGAAATCTCGATTGGCAAGGTTGTTAAAGGTAATTTTGACGGCGGTTATGAATGGAACGCTTCGATGAAGTGGTCTGCGACAGGTTATGGAGGTTTCGGCTCAGGCTTTCACTGGTACGATACGTGTACATTGGAAAATGACAAAGCACGCACAATTTATACGGGAGGAAAGGATCCCTTCTATATCAGGAACATACGCTGGGGTAACAGTGGCTACTATTATCCATCTATACAGGTTGGTTACAACGAAAATACTAAATCATCATCGGGAATCGCATTTCGTTGGGACGACATAAAGCCGTGGGGAACTATGAACATGGAAAATGTGGAAATTTCCTGTGGCGCTTCTAACAAGCTGAGATTTACGTGGTGTCAGTGGTCCAACTGGTATCAGCAATGGAAGATACCTGCGATTTCCAATCGAGTTTCACCAACTTCCGGGATTGCCTTTGCTTCAGGTGGAATCCGAGAGTTTGCCGGGTCCAAGGTTCGCGATTTATAAAATAGGAGGAAATAATATGACTTTGAAAAAAACAATCATTCTTACGGATACAATCGAAAATGCTAACGGTGACGAAATTGCCGAAATGCAAACATATTTAACAGGCGATGGCAGCACACCTGTCGTTAGAACGATGGGGCTATCAGAGCCAATCGGCTATTCTGATGATGGCAGGGCTATTTTGCCTGAACAAGACGATAAGGTTATCGAGAAACGTCAACAGGAATTTATGGCAGCAGCCATTGCAGAGCAAAAGGACTTCTGCAAGCAAAACGGTGTAGATCCGTCATTAGTTAACATTATTGGAGCAGAAAATAAGGAGGATAAGTAATGGATACTGAAAAATTACAAAAAATCATCAGCAATCTTGCGGCCGAGATAGGCAATTTGAATATCCGGCTAGCCAGTGCTAATGCAGAAAACGAAAGATTGCAACAAATGGTAGCAGAAGCAAATCAAAAGAAAGAAGAGGATTAGCAATGGCACTTACAAAGCAGAAAACAGTCAACCTTTCTGGAGAATCAAGGATAGGAGATGAATTAGTGGCACGTTTTTCGGCGCAAGTATCATCTAATGATGCGTTGAGTCAAGACATAGTTACAACAATCGCCAACGTTGATCTTTATCGCAAGAATTCCAAAGCTGTAAGAGATGATGCAAATTCGTTCAGAGAATTTGTTTACTCTGTGCAAGACCAGGTTTACTCAGAAACTGAAACGGAATAATAACTATAGCGGTGGGTGGGAGGATAAAAAAGGAGTGATTTAATGCTGCACATAGAATATATCAAACACTTGTCTACGCTGATCGATAACCCTGTTTTCTTTGCGTTTTTTCTAGTAGTGCTAATCGACGTCATGACCGGGTTTATCAAATCTCTGATTAATAAAAATACTACGAGCTCTAAAGGGTTGTCAGGGTTGATCAAGCACTCAACTCTTTTGTTGGTCGTATGCGTGCTATATCCGTTCTGCGATATCTATGGAGCAAGCGGGATGGCCGATACTCTTCTGATTTTCTATATTCTTTTTTACGGAATTTCCATCATCGAGAATCTAGGTCAAATGGGAATCCCGATTCCGTCTTGGCTTAAGAAGTATATCTACAAGCTATCAGACGAATACAACAAGGGGGAGGATGGCGATGAAAAATAAGATTAAAATCGTAATTGCTAGCCTTGCTTGCGCAGGGCTTTTTTTAGTGCCAATAAGTGTGAACGCTGCTAGATATTATGGGGTTGATAGTTCTAGGTATCAAGGTAACACTCTTAAAAAAGTAACGCCTGAAGATAGCTTTGCTATTTCTCAAATTGGAGGTTACTATAATGGAACATTTATTCCACAAACGACCTATCAATCACAAGTAGCAAGTGGGATTGCGATGGGGTTGCGGATGCACACATATATCTATATGGAAACGGGGTCTAACCAAGTTCAAACCAAACAAATGCTTGATTACTATTTGCCTGAAGTGCAAACACCCAAAAAAAGTATTGTTGCGCTAGACTATGAAAGTGGTGCTAGTGCTGATAGGGAAGATAACACAGATATCGTGTTGTATGGGCTACGTAGAGTAAAAGAAGCTGGTTATACTCCAGCGCTTTACTCATACAAGCCTTATATCTTATCTCACTTAAATCGTCAACGGATTACAGCTGAATTTCCTAACTGCCTATGGTTAGCAGCATATCGCGACTACTCTGTAATGACTAGACCCGATTATAACTACTTCCCATCCATGCCCGGGATTAACATGTGGCAATTCACTTCTACTGCGATTTCTGGTGGATATGATTACAATGTTGACTTGCTAGGTATTACTTTGAATGGATATAAGAAAGGCAATGTGGAACATCCTAAGAGTGAAACAAAAGCAATTGAGCAAGGCCAAAAAGCTGATAATACTCCCAAGAGCGATATTCAAGTAGGCAATACTGTTCGTGTTAAGTTTGGTGTAAAATATTGGGCCAATGGTGTTGGTATGCCAAGCTGGGTACAAAGTAATACTTACAAGGTGCAACAAGTATCGGGTAACAAGGTGCTGCTAGCCGGCATCATGTCCTGGATAAATGTTAGCGATGTAGAAATTATTAGCGTAACTAATAATAGTAACCTGGGCGCTAGCTATTATGTGGTAAAATCCGGCGACACTTTAGGCGGGATTGCTAGCCGCTATGGTACAACTTGGCAAAGATTACAAGAGTTGAACGGTTTGAACAATCCTAATTGGATCTATCCAGGGCAACGACTAAAGGTAACTGGGAATGGATATGCTCAACGAGCCTATACAGTGCGCCGTGACGACACTTTGAGTGGCATCGCCGGCAGACTAGGAGTGTCGATCGGTCATCTGGTACAGGTTAACCGTATAGGCAACCCTAACAGGATTTATGTTGGCCAGCGTTTGTTATACTGACAATTTATATAGATAGGTAAAGGCACACTGGTCAAATGACTGGTGTGCCTTTTTTTGTGAGGTTAACTAGTTGTCCAAAAGTTGTCCAAATACGATGTAAACATTGATATACCAACAACGGTGTTACCGATCACCGGTATCAAAATTTATCGTTAAATTGCTTAAACCCCGTTTTGACGGGGTTTTTGTTTTATAGTCAGCGTTAATTTTCGTTAAAAATCGTGAAGTTGTTGCAATTTTGTTGTCCTCCTGTTGTCTTTTGAACAATGCATGTCGGAATCATTTTTGATGAAAGTTATTTTAAATATCCCGTTCGAGACTTAAACTTTTTTACTAATTTCCGATATTTATGGTATAATCTAAGCGTTACAACTCATTCCCGATAGGATTCACGCTTTTAGTGAAGATGCCTTGTAACCACAAATATAATGAATGGGGGAATTTTATTATGTCAGAAAGACATTTGTTTACGTCAGAATCAGTTTCAGAAGGACACCCGGATAAAATTGCCGATCAGATCAGTGATGCAATTCTGGATGCGTTGCTTAAAAAGGATCCTAATGCCAGGGTCGCAGCTGAAACAACTGTAACAACCGGATTGGTAGTTGTTGTTGGAGAAATTTCAACAAGTGCCTACATTGATATTCAAAAAGTAGTTCGTGACACGATCAAGGGTATCGGCTACGTTGGCGGAAAATTTGGTTTCGATGGCGATAATTGTGCCGTTTTGACTGCAATTGACGAACAATCGGCCGATATTGCAATGGGCGTTGATACTTCACTTGAAACCAAAAACGGCGAGGTCGATCCGTTGGATCAGATTGGTGCCGGAGATCAAGGCTTGATGTTTGGCTATGCCATTGATGAAACGCCTGAATTTATGCCGCTTCCAATTGCGCTCAGTCATCGTTTGATGAGGAAAACAGCCGAGGTTCGCAGAAGCGGCGAACTTCCATATCTTGGACCGGATTCTAAAGCTCAAGTTACGGTGGAATATGATGAAGATAACAAGCCTTTGCGTGTAGACACGGTGGTTTTGTCGACCCAGCACTTGGAAGACGTATCGTTGGATCAAATCAGAAAAGATATTAAGGAACACGTAATCAACAAAGTGATCCCGGAAGATCTTTTAGATGATAAGACGAAATATTTCATCAATCCGACAGGTCGTTTCGTAATCGGCGGTCCGCAAGGCGATGCCGGACTTACCGGGCGCAAAATTATCGTTGATACTTATGGCGGATTTGCACATCATGGCGGCGGTGCTTTCTCAGGCAAGGATGCGACTAAGGTCGACCGTTCCGCAAGCTATGCTGCACGCTATATTGCCAAGAACATCGTTGCTGCCAAAATTGCACCGCAGGTTGAAGTTCAGCTTGCATATGCGATCGGTGTGGCACAACCAGTTTCTGTTTCGGTTAACACTTTTGGAAAATGCAGCGTCAACGATGACGAATTGATCAAGGCAATTCGCAAATGCTTTGATCTTCGCCCGGCTGGCATCATCGAAATGCTTGATTTGAGGAGACCGATTTATAAGCAGACAGCTGCTTATGGTCATTTTGGACGTACTGACATCGACCTTCCATGGGAACATCTCGATAAGGTCGACGAATTGAAAGCAGCACTGAATTTAAAATAAATAATGCTTGTTTAAGGGTCTTGGCTTCATGTTGAGGCTCTTTTATTTTTCTAGAAGTAAAAATAGATAATTGTGAATTAATTTAATTGTTTTAAATATAGTTGAGCTAATTATGAAGTTATGTCTAAATTATAAAGAATATAAAGTCAAGAAGTTTTTTTTTAACTTTGATGCTTAAAAATCTGATATAATTTCTTTGTAGTGTTATTTACGAACGATAGAAGATAAGGTGGGGCTCAAATGAAAAAAAGAAAAGAGCGAATCGAACGGGAAAAGCAGGTCCAGGTATTGCAGAATATCCGATCTGTAAAAAAGGCTACGACCTATATTGGGACCACTGTTTTGATGGGGACCGCTGGTTTTGCGCTAAGCAGCAGGGCAAAGGTTTCGGCTGATACGGTTCAAGTTGATAATAACGTTCAGACAAACGGAAATCAGCAGGCTTCAAATCAGTCATCTTCTGATGAGACGAAAGAATCAGCGTCATCTTCGTCAGAATCTCAAAATAATACGGTCGGACAAACGCAACGTGCCGAACAGCAAGCACAGCAGACAACTCAGCAGCCTGCTGCTCAAAACCAACAGACCCAGCAGCAATCGATTCAGACAGATCAAACAAAGCAGGATCCTCAAACCGAGACTCAGGCCGACGTCGGTACCCAACAGGCAGTTGCCGACGTTCCGATGGTAAGGGCGGTTCAGGCGAATACAAATTATTCAGGAAACGTGCAGAGCTTTTTAAACAACGTTGCTCCGGCAGCACGTCAAGTTGCAAGCGCCAGAGGCTTGTATGCATCATTGATGATTGCGCAGGCGGCCCTTGAAAGCGGGTGGGGCGGAAGCTATCTGTCGACTGCTGCTTATAATTTGTTTGGCGTCAAGTGGAACGGATCCGGTGCGTATATCAATCTGTCGACGCAAGAATATTATGGCGGTGCGTACCATACGGTAATGGCACGTTTTCAGCGTTATTCAAGCTATACGGAATCATTGAATGCTTATGCCGATTTGATTTGCAGTCATTTTCCGCGTTCGACCAAGGCTCAGGCTTCAAGTTACGCCGTGGCCGCGCAAAATTTGCGCAACGGCGTCTATGGGACATATGCAACCGATCCGAGTTATGCATCAAAGCTGATTTCCGTGATTGAAAGATACAATTTGACGCAATATGATACCGGAACGGTTATGAAACCAGTTTCGAATAATACGAACAGCAATAATAACAACAGTAACAATAATTCAAATGCGAGCGTTGCCACGAACGGAACTTACACGGCCGTTGCCGGTGACAGCTTGTGGGGGATTGCGCAAAAATTCGGGATGACGCTTGATGAGTTGAAGAAGGCAAACGGCTTGACGAGCAACAATCTCTACGTGGGTCAGACGCTCAAAGTCAGAAAGTCTGTTCAACAAAATACGAATAACGAAACGAATCAAAATCAGAATTCGAACGTCAACAATAATGATCGTCCTCAGCAGACGGTTACGAGTGCCGAGACATATACGGTCAAGTCAGGCGACAGCTTGTGGGGCATAGCAACCAAACACGGCTGCAGCGTAAATGATTTGAAGAGCTGGAATCATCTTTCATCAAATTTGATCCATGTCGGGCAAAAACTCGTCATTGGTCAGAAAAAATCGACCGTTCAGCAGCAACAAGAAAAAAAAGAACCTCAGCAGACGACGAGCAATGAAACTTATACGGTCAAGTCTGGCGACAGTCTCTGGAAAATTGCGACGAATCATAACATGAGTGTATCTCAGCTTAAAAATTTGAACAAGCTTTCCAACGATATGATTTTTGTCGGACAAAAATTGGTCGTATCCGAGAAAAAGCAAAGTGCACCGTCGCAAAATCAAAATAAGCCGTCACAAAGTCAGGTAACCAAGCCTTCGACTTACACGGTCAAGTCGGGCGACAGCGTTTGGAAGATAGCGCACGAATGCGGCATGAGCATGAATGAATTGGTTTCATTGAACGGAATCAAAAACAATCTGATTTTTCCTGGTCAGGTTCTCAAAGTCAAAGCCGGTGCCAAGGCGGAAAACGTTTCGAAATCTGAAACGAGCGGTTCAAAGAATCAAAATGCGGCAAGCAATGGCAGCAGTTCGACTTACACGGTCAAATCAGGCGACAGCGTTTGGAAGATTTCGCATGAACATGGCATGAGCATGGATGAATTGAAGTCATTGAACGGCTTAAAAGACAACCTGATTATTCCGGGACAGGTTTTGAAGATTAAGGGAACTTCTTCAAATACCAAGCAAAAAATCAAGACAAGCTCAAAGGAAACGGCAGAAGCGGGTGCGACATACGTTGTCAAAGCCGGCGACAGTTTATGGGCAGTAGCCAACAGGCAAGGATTGACGGTTGCAGAATTGAAGCGAATCAACGGGCTGTCTTCTGATACGATTTATGTTGGTCAAAGGCTTAAAGTGACGCAAAAATCTTCCGTAAATGCGAAAACGTATGCTAAGACGACTAATGTTTCTGATAAGTCCAGGAAAAAATACACGGTTAAAGCCGGCGACAGTTTATGGCGAATTGCGGCTGACAATAAGACGACCGTCAATAATTTGAAGGCCGTAAACCACTTGGCAAGCGATACGATTTACGTGGGTCAGACGCTGTATTTAAATTAAGTTTTGTCAATTCGGTTTAAAGACTTGAAAAAAGAGTCCGATTTTGCTAATATTAAAACAATATTTGAACGCTAAGAAGGATTATTAGAAGGACGAGATTTGTCAGAGAGCGTGTGGCTGGTGTGAACATGCAAATTGAGTGCTTCGAACTCGCCTTTGAGTTTCTTGCTGAACATGGAGAGGTAGGCAAGGACGGTATCTCCCGTTACGAGAAAAAGCGTCAGCAATTGCTGGAACATAGGTGGTACCGCGATCTATTCGTCCTATATGAAGTGAAAACTTCGTGTAGGGCTTTTTTTATTTATTACAAGGAGGAAGTTTCAAAATGGCTTACGATCACAAAGCAATCGAGAAAAAGTGGCAGCATTATTGGGAAGAACACAAGACCTTCAAGACAAGCGAAGATTCTGACAAGAAGAAATTTTATGCACTGGACATGTTTCCTTATCCGTCTGGTCAAGGACTTCACGTCGGACACCCGGAGGGATATACGGCAACGGATATTATTTCGCGCATGAAACGGATGCAGGGATACGATGTTTTGCATCCGATGGGATGGGACGCTTTCGGACTTCCTGCTGAACAATACGCATTGAAGACGGGAAACTCTCCGCGTGAGTTTACGAAGAAGAACATCAATAATTTCCGTCGTCAGATCAAGTCATTGGGCTTGTCGTACGATTGGGATCGTGAAGTAAATACGACTGATCCGTCATATTACAAGTGGACACAATGGATCTTTGAACAAATGTACAAGAAAGGTCTTGCATACGAAGCAGAAATTCCCGTCAACTGGTGCCAGGAACTCGGAACGGTCGTTGCCAATGAAGAAATCATCGACGGCAAGACGGAACGCGGCGGGTATCCTGTCGTCAGGAAACCGATGCGTCAGTGGGTTTTGAAAATTACCGCATATGCGGATCGTTTGATTGATGACTTGGATGACCTTGACTGGCCTGAAGCGATCAAGGATCAGCAGCGCAACTGGATCGGTCGTTCCGTTGGCGCTTCCGTAAAATTCAGCGTTTGCGGCCACGACGACAAGCAGATCGAAGTCTTCACGACTCGTCCTGATACGCTTTTTGGTGCATCGCTTTTGGTTTTGGCACCTGAACATGAATATGTAAGTTCTTTGACGACTGCTGAGCAAAAAGATGCCGTTGAAGCTTATGTTGATCAATGTGCTCATAAATCGGATCTTGAACGTACCGATCTTGCAAAAACAAAGACCGGCGTGTTTACGGGGAGCTACTGCATCAATCCTGCAAACGGTGAGAAACTTCCGATTTGGATCGCCGATTACGTTTTGGCATCTTATGGCACCGGTGCGATCATGGTTGTGCCTGCTCATGATGAACGTGACTATGAATTTGCCAAAAAATTTGATTTGCCGATCAAACCGGTTATTGAAGGCGGCAACGTTGAAGAAGCAGCCTACACGGGCGACGGCAAGCATATCAATTCCGGCTTTTTGGATGGACTCGGCAAAAAAGAAGCCATCGACAAAATGGTTGAATGGCTTGAAGAAAAAGGCATCGGCAAGAAGAAAGTCAACTACCGTTTGCGTGACTGGACATTTTCTCGCCAACGCTACTGGGGCGAACCGATTCCGGTTATTCATTGGGAAGACGGTGAAACAACGCTTGTTCCTGAAGACGAGCTTCCGCTTCGTTTGCCAAAAGCAACGGACATCAAGCCATCCGGAACCGGTGAAAGTCCGTTGGCAAATCTTGACGACTGGGTAAATGTCGTCGACAAGAACGGGCGCAAAGGAAAGCGCGAAACGAATACGATGCCTCAATGGGCAGGCAGTTCATGGTACTTCTTGCGCTATGTTGATCCGCACAACCAAGGAAAGCTTGCAGATTATGACAAGCTCAAGCATTGGATGGCGGTCGATCTTTATGTCGGTGGTGCCGAACATGCCGTTTTGCACTTGCTTTATGCACGATTCTGGCATAAATTCCTGTATGATTTGGGTGTCGTTCCTACGAAAGAACCGTTCCAAAAGCTGGTCAACCAAGGAATGATTCTTGGAAACAACCACGAAAAGATGTCCAAGTCGAAGGGCAACGTCATTAATCCTGATGATATTGTTGAGCAATACGGTGCAGATACGCTTCGCCTTTATGAAATGTTCATGGGACCTTTGGAAGCATCCAAGCCATGGAGCGAAGACGGGTTAAACGGTGCTTACAAGTTCATCAATCGTATCTGGAATTTGATCATCGATGAAGATGACAACATGCGCGATCGAATTACGACGATCAATGAAGGCGAGCTTGACTTTGCCTACAACCAGACGGTCAAGAAGGTTACTGAAGACTTTACGAAGATGCATTTCAACACGGCCATTTCTCAAATGATGGTTTTCGTCAATGATTGTTATAAGGCAGATTCTTTGCCGCTTGAATACGTTGAAGGATTCGTCAAGCTTCTGGCTCCGCTCGTTCCGCACTTAGCTGAAGAGCTTTGGACAAAGCTTGGTCATGTCGGGAGCATCGCTTATGCAAAATGGCCTGAATATGACGAATCGAAACTTGTTAAAGATGAAGTCGAGATCGTCGTTCAAGTTAACGGGCGCGTTCGCCAACACTTGAAGGTTTCAAGCAGCATCTCAAAAGAAGAGCTTGAAAAGCTTGCGATGGCAGATGAACATGTCAAGGAATTCGTTGAAGGCAAGAACGTGGTTCGTGTCATTGCCGTTCCGGGCAAACTGGTCAATATTGTCGTAAAATAATCAATATCGTTAAGAACCTGAGAAGAAAGTCCCGTTTTTCTCTTGAAATAATGGGTCTTTGTCAAATGGTGTTGATGACCTCGAAAACTTCACTTCAGAAATGGAGTGGAGTTTTTTTGTTCCCGTCGGTTTCTCCTGTGTTTTTTCAAATTGGTACAGTTACGTATCAACACCGCCTGCGTTTCCGCTGGCGTGGATTCATGTATGAATTCCTGCCGTTGATTCGCAAAGCTCGAACGCGCTGCGACCTCTGTCGCGCGCTCCACGACTTTGCCCGGTTGCGGTTGACATCACAATGCTTACCCGCCGGAAACTACGGCTGGAGGAAGTGTATTCAGAGAGGCTGTCTCAAAAACACTTCCAGCGTCAGCTTCTGATCAGCGCAATGCGTTTCCTGAAGTTATCAAGATTCCTGAATCCAAAGCAACTGCGTTTCAGACTCTTGATTCTGCGGTTTATTCCTTCAACCGGACCGTTGGAGAAATCATACTCGACGCTGTTAAGAACAGCTGTCATGTTCTGCTTCAAGATGAAAACGGGACTTTTTTCCCAGGCTCTTTTTGACTAGTCAAGTTCAATGACGCGCAGTTCTTTTGACGTATGCGTAAACGGATCGCAGCCGGTGTCCGTAATGTGAACGCAGTCTTCGATGCGGACGCCCGAAAAGCCGGGAACGTAAATTCCGGGTTCGATTGAGAAGCACATCCCAGGCTCCAGGACGAGATCATTTCCTTCCATGATTGACGGGAATTCATGGTCGCTTTGGCCGATGCCGTGGCCTAAGCGGTGAATGAAGTACTGACCGTAGCCGGCTTTGTCGATGACGTCGCGTGCGACTTTGTCCAATTCGGCAGCATTAATGCCCGGTTTAGCGGCATCTTGTGCGGCAAGCTGAGCTTCTAAGCAGACGTCATAAATTTCTTTCGAACGATCATCGATTTTGCCAAAGGCAACGGTTCTTGAAGCATCTGACATATAGCCTTCAGAAACGACGCCAAGGTCAAAGAGGCAAAGCTCGTTTGGCTTGATCAGATCTTTCAACGGAGCTCCGTGAGGGTCGGCAGCATTTGCACCGCTTTGAACGATCGTATCAAAACTCATATGCATGATGCCGGCTTTCATCATCGCATATTCGATTTCGGCAACGACCTGTTGTTCCGTTCGTTTGGTCGAAAGTGCGGCAAAACCGGCTTCAAATGCTTTGTCGGCCCAGTCTCCGGCAACGTGCAGCTTTTTGATTTCGTCAGGCGTCTTGATAAGTTTTTCGCGTTCGATCAACGGAGAAAGATCACCGACGAATTCTGCTTCATTAAATTGCGTCTTGATTGCTTCATAGCGCGCAACGGTCAGATTGCTCTTTTCAATTGCCCATTTCTTCGGATTCTTGCCGAGGTCTTCGATATGTCCTTTAATAAGGGCGAACGGATCTTCATGATCCAGGTAGCCGTAAACCGGGTACTTCCAACCGGCTTTCTTAACGGATCCGACTTCAAGTGCCGGAGCAAAGATAAACGGATCTTTATCCGGGAAAATAAACAGCGCCAAAACACGTTCGATCGGGTTGCTTGAAAAGCCCGAAAAATATTCAACGTTCTTCCAGTCGCTGACATAAGCGATGTCATAGTTGTTTTGTGCCAACCAATTTTGAACAGTTGTGATGTGTGACATAAAATCTCTCCCTTAAAATTTAAATAGAAACAACCTAATTATAGCACAGCTGGCTTTCTTCAAAGCATCAAGCACGGACTTTTTGCGCGGATTTTTTCAGAAAAATACAGTGCTTTTTTTAAACGGTCAGTTTGAAACAGCGTATGGACGATTTCAGAAAAACCAGGTGAAAATATAATGAAAACTTATGAAAAACATCTTTGAAACGCTTGCAATTATAACAAAACTCTGTTAAATTAAATATCGTTAGACTGAAAGCATATATGAAAACATATTTAAAGAAAGGGTTCCCCATGGAAAAGCAAACAATTACAATTTATGATGTTGCTCGCGAAGCAGCCGTTTCGATGGCAACAGTGTCACGTGTCGTTAACGGAAATCCCAACGTCAAGCCTGCAACTCGCAAAAAAGTTCTTGAAGTAATCGATCGTTTGGATTATCGTCCGAACGCCGTTGCACGCGGTTTGGCAAGCAAGAAGACGACGACGGTCGGCGTGATCATTCCGGACGTGACGAACGTTTATTTCTCTTCTCTTGCACGAGGCATCGATGACGTTGCTGCAATGTACAAGTACAATATTATTCTTGCCAATTCTGACGGCAATGAACAAAAAGAGATTCAAATGCTCAATACTTTGCTTGCAAAACAAGTCGACGGCATCATCTTCATGGGCAATAATTTGACTGATGAGCTCCGCACGCAGTTTGCGCGCTCAAAGACACCGATCGTTTTGGCTGGTTCGGTCGACCCGAAAGAAGAAGTCGAAAGCGTTCATATCGACTACGTTGCTGCAGTCGAAGAGGCTGTCAACGATCTCGTAAATCACGGCAACAAGCGAATCGCATTTATTTCGGGTCCGCTTGACGAACCGATTAACGGTGAGTATCGTCTCAAAGGGTACAAGAACGTTTTGAAGTCAAACGGCATCGAATTTGACGAAGAGCTTGTTTTTGAAACTGACAGCAGCTATCGTTCCGGTGAAGTCTTGTGGCCAGCGCTTTCTTCCGCAAACGTAACGGCTGCTTTTGTCGGCGACGATGAACTTGCCTGCGGCGTTTTGAACGGTGCAAAAGATGCCGGCGTCAAAGTTCCTGAAGAATTTGAAGTCGTTACGAGCAACAACTCCAAGCTTACGGAAATCGTTCGTCCGCAGCTTTCATCGATTACGCAGCCGCTTTATGATATCGGTGCCGTTTCCATGCGTCTGTTGACGAAGATGATGAACAACGAAGAAGAAGAAGGAGCACAAAAGACTGTCGAGCTTCCTTACGGCTTCATCAAACGCGCATCAACGAAGTAATTGAGCAAAGAGTTCAAGACTGGAAATTTTTCCAGTCTTGTTTTTGAACGGTGAAAGTAATGAAAATTAAATTGCAAAAACAAGACGCGTTCATCATTCTTGCATTCGTCATGATGCTGATTTTGTTCATTTCATCATCAATGACTTATCATCAGCAGACTTCCGTGCCGTTTTTAGAGAAGTATTTGACGGGAAAGCCTTTTGAAACTTTTTTGGAACGTTTTTCGCTTGATTATTCCGGTTCTGAAATCAGCATTCAAGCAGTCGGCTATTATAAGTTTCTTGAATTTTTCATCAGAAAAGGAGCACATTTCGGAACGTACTTTTTTTTAGGAAGTTTTCTTTATCTGGGAATCAAAGATCGCATGAACGTAAAGTGGTTGGCAGCATTTTTGTGCGTGTTTGCTTCCCTTGGATATGCGGCAACCGATGAATTTCATCAAATGATTACCGGTGACAGAACACCGCTTTTTCAAGACGTGATGCTTGACGGAACCGGGGCTTTATGCGGCATTCTGCTCTGCATTTTATGTGAGCTCATCTATTTACGGGTCAAAAGAAAAGAGAATTGAGTTGCGCCAATGATGATGATTTGGTAAGATTACTTTGGTGCATAGGCATCATTTAATATATTCGGAAAGAGGTATTACAAATGTCAGGACATTCAAAATGGCATAACATCCAAGGCCGTAAAAACGCCCAAGATGCAAAACGTGGAAAGATTTTCCAAAAGTTATCACGAGACATATACATGGCGGCAAAGAGTGGCGGTCCTGACCCAGACGCTAATCCGCAATTGCGCTTAGTTATGGATAAGGCCCGTGCCGCCAATATGCCAAAAGACAATATCAAGCGTGCTTTGGACAAGGCAACTGGTGCAAACGGCGCAAACTACGAAGAAATTACTTATGAAGGATATGGTCCTGCAGGGGTTGCCATTTTGGTACACGCTTTGACGGACAATCGCAACCGTACCGCTTCTGCAGTTCGTGCAGATTTCAACCGCAACGGCGGAAATCTTGGCGAAACAGGCTCCGTTGCGTTCATGTTTGATCGCAAGGGCTACATCGCAATTGCTCGCGAAGACCTTGACGTCGACGAAGATGCAATGCTCGAAGATGCTCTCAATGCCGGTGCCGATGATCTTCAAGCTTCAGAAGAAGTCTTTGAAATCTATACGGATCCTCAAGCCTTTGAAGACGTTCGCAACGAACTTCAAAACAAATATGATCTTGATACGGCTGAAATTACGATGGTTCCGCAAAATACGGTACCGGTTCCGGCAGACAAGGTTGAACAGCTTCAACGTCTGATCGATCGTCTTGAAGATGAAGACGACGTTTCTGAAGTCTTCACTTCTGCCGAATTCCCGGATGAAGACTAATTAATAAAAATAATGAAAAGTCGAGGATTTCCTCGGCTTTTTTGTTTAAATCAGCGTTTAGGTCCGTGAATGCTGCTTTGCCAAATAACGCAAAATGTTATATGCTAGTAAAAGGTTTTAACATTAACGGAGGAATTAAGATGGTGAATAACGTTACGGTTTTGGGAAGTCTGAATGTCGACACGATATTGAGAATTGCTCGCTTGCCTAAGCCCGGTGAAACGATGCCGATGTCTGACAAAAATAATGCTGGTGGAGGAAAGGGCGCAAATCAGGCGATTGCCGCTGCACGTTGCGGAGCATCCACTGCATTTATCGGCAAAATCGGAGACGATGAAAACGGGAAAATGATGCTTGGGCTGCTGAACGAAAGCAACGTTTCAACTGAATACGTCGAAACTTCAAGCGAAGGAACCGGGCAGGCCTTCATCTTGCTGCAGGATTCAGGTGAGAACAGCATCTTGATTTATGGAGGTGCAAACCAGACAATTTCTGACGAAGATATTGAAAATGCGCGTGAAGTCATCTGTTCGGCAGATTTTTTGGTGACTCAGTTCGAAACGCCGATTTTGCCTGCTGTCAAAGCATTCGAGATGGCTAAAGAATCCGGAGTCGTGACGATTCTTAATCCCGCTCCGGCTAAACAGGTTCCGCAAGAGCTTTTGCAGCATACTGACTTGATTACGCCAAACGAAACCGAGGCTGAAATTTTGACCGGCGTTCACGTGGATAATCCGGCTTCGCAGCACGAAGCTGCCGTCAAGCTTCAAGAACTTGGCGCAAAAAACGTGATTATCACGTTGGGATCGAAGGGCGCATTTTATCGAGTCGGTGAAAAAGAAGGATTCGTCCCGGCATTTAAAGTTCGTGCAATCGATACGACTGCCGCAGGTGACACGTTCCTCGGGGCGCTTTCTTCGCAACTTAAGAAGGACTTTTCAAATATTGAAGAGGCAATCGTTTTTGCAAGCAGAGCTTCATCGTTAGCCGTTCAAAAACTGGGTGCGATTCCGTCAATTCCGACAAAAAAAGCAGTTGAAGATGCCTTGAAATAATCAGCAATCAGGAGTCTGGGAAAAAAGTCCCGTTTCTTGCTTGAATTAAATGAAATACCGAACGAAGACGGTCGATTTGCGACTGACTTTGTTCGGTATTTTTTAATTTTTACGCGTGAAAAACTATCTTTTTTAAAGGCGACACTGCGTAACCAATTCAGCCAAAATTTCATCCATATTTACGGACAGAGGACCAATTTTTATTGATGCGTCCGTAAAAGGCAGTGATTTTGCTAAATGCAGCGCCTGCTCAATCAGCCCGCCAAGCCATCAGTCAAAATTACCGACACGTTTTGTTTCGGGTTATTCCCATCATAAGCAAGCGATTGTCATGCATACACAAAAAACCGGATTAGATTTGCGATTGATTGCAAATCATCCGGTTTTTCAATTTGAAGAATAATTTTTCCCGGCTTCTGTTTTTTGCAAAATTTCAAGGATGATTTGCGCCTTTATTTATTAGGAAGGAGGGAAAGAACATGGACAGCGTGCTTCATAAGATTTTAACGGATGCAATGGATAAAAAGGCCAGCGATGTCAGTTTTTTGCCACAAAAAAACAGTTATCTCGTCAAGTTTTGCGTTGCCGGCAGGTTTGAAGCTTATGACGAATTTGATTTTGAACGGGCGAGTCAATGGATCGGATTTTTAAAATACAGAGCCGACATGTCGCTTGCTGAACAAAGAAGGCCTCAGCTCGGATCTTGGGAGCTTGAACATAATGGTCGGCCGGTTTATTGTCGATTATCGACGGTGGGTGATTTTTTAAATAGAGAATCGCTGGTAGTGCGTTTGATTTATCAAGAGGAATTGCAGAAAACAAAAAAATGCTTTTATATCGACCAATGGGACCGACTGTTTTCGGCGTG
>ERZ773165.285-NODE-285-length-44036-cov-75.216093_pt1 | contig 44036 bp, 53 predicted proteins | sample MGYA00581003_ERZ773165 | MGnify/ENA primary metagenome ERZ773165 (study PRJEB29015, sample SAMEA2737817) | human gut metagenome | biome: human gut; feature: human-associated habitat; material: faeces | place: China | collected 2012 ... | reverse complement strand
CCCAATCCGAGGCACGCGTAGAGGCCTCCAAGCACAGCAAAGATGAAGCGGCGAAGCATGCCGAGCAGGCTGATAAACTGCGCGCTAAGCGCGATGAAGTAGCGAACTTCCTGGGGGTATAAATGCGCATAATCACATGGGCCAAAGAACAGTACGCCGTGTTTCTGCTTCTGCGTGCACAGCGTTTGCAGAAGCGAGCAAACGACTGGCACTGGGCGGCTAACTCACACGCACACAGGGCGAGCCTTCTGGGTAATGAGATTAGTGCACATCGCTATCACTTGACTCGCCAGTGCGCCAAGTCCCGCCGTCGTGCATACGCCCTGGGCGCAGAGGCTACAGCCACTGAGACCAAAGCACATGCCTTCATTCAAAAACACAAACTGAAAGGATTTGACTAATGGATAAAGTATTAGACGCATACAAGAAACTGGTTCTGGCGGTAAGCTCGGCGACCCATGATGCCGCCTCCGGTTTCGACCGCGGGGACCTAAGTGATATCTATGACGCCCTTGACAAGCTCGCGGCCCTGTATGGCATGGACTTGGAGCTGGCCGCCACCGCCTTCAAGGAGCACAACGACCTGGCGGCACATGCCGCTAAGTTACGAGGCGACGACCTGGTGCTTATCCGTGTAGTTGGCACGCTCAGTGTTGGCCTGGCGGAGATTGGCTCCTGCATCTACGACGTAGACCAGAGTCTGCGTACTCCGGAAGTAATCGGGGACATGCTCGGCACCGTACTGGTGCTGTCTGAACTGGAGGCTTAAGTATGTTGTACGTATCTCGCGCAATTTACGTAGCTTTGATTCTCCCGCTGATTCCCTTGGCGGATCTGTGCTACCTTGGCGATAAGCTGAGCAAGGCAAAGTGGGCAGAGCGTTGGGTTAACTGGGCCGACAAGAAGGCCCGCGATATTACGGGGCGCTAATGATTATCAACGGGGTTGACTTGTCCCAGCTCGGGGAGCAGTTAGCTCCGCAGAACTCTGGGAAGATTCTGCTGTACGATGCGGATTTCACAGTTTATAAATCTGCCGCTACAGTGAAACGTTTGGACACCGCGATACGCCGCTTCTATCAGCTGGTGCTGGAGGACATGTTCCTGGTCGGCTGCTCAGAAGCAGTGGCGTATCTTACGCCTACGGGGTGTGCTAAGTGCCTGCGCTGGCACCTGCCTACGGCTAAGCCCTATCAATGGAACCGCAATAAGCGGCAGGAGCTGCCACTCAAGGCACCGTTGAAGCGGCACCTGATTGAGAATCCCGACCAGTATTCTGAGCAGGGCATCCAGGTGGTCAGCAGTGACTACTTCGAGGCGGATGACCTGTTCATAATGGATTCGTACAGCTTCGGGGACCGGGGAATTCTGATGTCGCAGGACAAGGATTCCTGGCTAAGCCCTATGGCTCGGTTCGATATCCCTACCGGAACCGTGTGGCCTGCCTTGGATAACCCATTCGGCTGGATTAAGTGGGACGATACCCAGGCTATGCCGGTGCGAGCACACGGCACCAAGTTCTTCTGGTGGCAGATGCTAGCAGGAGATGACGCAGATAACGTCAAAGGCATCACATTGCTTGATGGGAAGCTCTGTGGGAAGCGAACGGCCTTTGATGCTATCAACCCTATTACCTCGGAGCAGGACGCCGCAGAATTCGTTGTAGCGGCCTATGCTCGAAACAACCAAGACGTACTCGCAGAGGCTGAATGCCTATGGCTGAGGCGCTCCCAATCAGATTCAGCGTACCTGTATCTGATGTCACTGTTGACTACTCCCAGTCTGCGTGACTGGGTGCATTCGCTGCACGAGTACCATAAACAGCACATACAGTGGATACAGGAGCACCCAGACAATGGCGAAGATGACTGCAAAGGAAATGAGCCTGCGGGCGATTGAGTTATACTACGAGGGGAAACATGATGAACTTGAAACTATTCTGGACGCGCTGCGTGAACGAGCACCCAAAACACATCGAAGAACGGTTGAGCATTTGGATTCTCTCATTCACGACAATGCTATGCTGGATGTAGTGGGAGAGATTGAAGTATGGTAAAAGTCAGGTGTAAACGAGTAGATGCTAAAGGTGTGCTCAGTACTGACGGTATTTATTTAGTGGACAATCTTGTGGACGTAGATTCCTACGTGCACATGCTAAGTGGTAGGTACATTGGTATGTATCCATCTGTCTGGTTTGAGGAGATAAAGTGGCCTTAAGAAAGATTACACGGGCACAGATTCGCTCTGTGGCTATTAAGCTTGCCAAAGACCAGGGAGGTATATGCCTCCTTTGTGGAAAACCTTTGGACTTCACAATCAAGGGGGTAACTGGTGATTCTGTTGTCGTTGACCACTGTCATATTACTGGGCGTATTCGGGGTGCTCTTCATCGCTCGTGCAATGGAGGGGAAGGCAAAGTGGCATCTGCCGCTGGGCGCTGGATTGTTGGTAGCATGCAATCTTCTGGGGCTATTGCTGAATCTCTACGTAGGGTCGCCGATTACTTAGACCGCGAACCTACGGATATGCTATACTATACGCACAAGACGCCAGAAGAGTTAGCACAGGCACAGAAGCTCAAGGCCCGCAGGGCCCGGGCACGACGCAAAGCACGGGAGACTATTAAATGAGTATGTTCAAAGTAGGTGATACAGTAGTGCGTAAGCTCGGCCATCGCAACTATATCTGGCAAGATTTCTGTCGGCGTATTGGGGTTCCCTCGGGGTCGCCTATGCGCATCACCAAGGTACTGGGTGAAAGTGCATTGATACTAGAGGGCCACGACAAAGACCCTTGGTCCATCCCTTGCTTCCAGCTGGCAGAGGCTGAACATGCACCAGAGCGCTTACAAGCGGTGGATGCAGTAAATTCACCTAAGCACTACCAATTCTTCCCGGACCTGGAGGCAATCGAGGTGATTGCCCGCAGTATGACGCAGGAGCAGTTCTACGGTTACTGCTTAGGGAACCGACTCAAGTACAGACTGCGCGCCGGGAACAAGGATAAGCTGGAGCAGGACATTGCTAAGTCTGATAAGTACTCAGAACTGTATGCGCAACACCGAGGTAAGTGCATTGACGCCAAGTGAGTGGTGCCACGGGATGTGGCAGAAAGCAGTAGAACGGGGTGACGAAAGCTCCGCTAAAGACTACCTGGATATGTACAATCTCTGGGTGAGTCGCAATCAGTAGTTAGAAGTACCAGACATAACCAAGGAGACTAAGCGCCTATGATTAGCGCCCTGAATACGGTTGTAGTACCAGAGGAAGCACTGGTGAAACGCCAGCTGGAGCTTGAAGAGACCTATAAGATTCGCGGAATCGAGCGAGCACGTAAGCTGATTACGGACGCATTGCAGAATGGTGGGATTATGAACCTGCCGATGACGCAGCGTATGCTCACTTCGGCATACGAGGTGGCTGCTGCCGCTATCGATGAGATGCGAAATGTAAAAGCCCCAGGCATTGGTGGGAAGTACCGCCGGTTCCTGCGCTTAGTCCCCTTGGATGTCCTGACCACCCTGAGCCTGTGCACAATGTTTGAGGCATTCAGCGTCGCCCCCGGCGAGTCCGCCAGTCGCCGCCAAACTGCGCAGGCGGTAATGTCTGCACTGGGCCGGAACGTGCAGTCGGAGCTACTAGCTCTGCAGTTACGCAACGTAGCCCCAGCGTACATGGACCGTGTGTACGAGTACCTCACGGAGCGTAAGACCAAGTCTCCAACGCACATCCTGCGCACGCTGCGGGCCAGTGCTGAGAACGTGCACTACGGGCATGAGCCTTGGACCAACTCCCAGAATATCTCCATTGGGCGGCTGCTTTGCGCCGCGGTATTCGAGACTGGCCTGTTCCAGTGGAAGACGGGCAGTGGGAACTTGAGCATGCTCTACCCGGCTGACGACGTTATGGAGGCCTTCCAGAAACTGGTAGAGTCCGCCGATACCGTAACCATGAAGCCGCCTATGCTGGTACCACCGGCGCAGCACACCACTATGTGGGATGGCGGATATCTCACCCCCATCGACAATCGCGGAACCTATCACAACTCGCACATCGACCGCGCACGTCTCCGCGAAGTAGCGGAAGCATTTAAGTCCGCGGACGGCATCAAGAAGGCGCTTAATAAGGCACAGGAAACCCCATACCGTATTAATAAGCGCATACTGGAACTGGTGCAAGAAGCACGTGCCCTGGGTATTGGGGTGGGCATGCCCCGCTCAGTACCAGAGCCTAAACCGGAGTGGTACTTGGACGGGGTACCAAAGGAGAACTACACCGAGGAAGAGCTTGACCGCTTCGGTGAGTGGAAGACGCGTATGTCCCTATGGTACAGCGCAGACCGTAAGCGTGTGTCGCAACTACGTAGCCTGTTGACCACGCTGGAAATGGCTGAGGAATTCAAAGATGAGAAAGCTCTGTACTTCCCAACCTGCGTGGATTGGCGGTACCGGTTGTACTTCAAGTCCTCTCTGCACCCTCAAGGTTCTGATTTGCAGAAAGCCCTTCTTGAGTTTGGCAGAGGAAAACCTCTGGGTGATCGCGGCTTATTCTGGCTCAAGGTGCATGTCGCCACATGCTTTGGTTATGACAAGACCTTATTCGAAGACCGCGCAGCTTGGGTTGATGCGAACTTTGCAGAGATTGAGCAGCTTACAGTTTCACCGTTTGATTGCCCTGCTTTCACCTCCGCGGACAGCCCTTGGTGCCTATTGGCCGCCGCTATCGACCTGGTTAATGCTGTGCGTTCTGGATGCCCAGAAGAGCATATTAGCCGAATCCCAGTTGCTATGGACGCTACAAACTCAGGTGGGCAGCATCTCTCAGCGCTCCTGAGAGACCCTGTGGGTGGACGCTTGACGAACCTGTACTGGGAGGGTAATGATAAGAAAGCGGACCTGTATATGGACGTGAAGCGCCGTACAGACGAGAAGGTGATACTGGACCTGGACAAGGAGGATTTCGTTATCCAGAGTACGTACTGGAGAGAGAACGAAATCACCCGCAGCATGACCAAGCGCCCTAGTATGACCTATTTCTACAGCGCTACGGTGCGCAGCTGCAGTGACTACATCTTCGAAGGTGCTTGCGCTGAGGGGTACGAGGGTACTGAGACTAACAGTCTGTGGAACCTGTCGTGCTACCTAGCGCCGCGTATGCGCTCCGCTATCGAGGAGGCAAACCCTGCTGCTGCGGCGGTTATGGGGTACTTACAGAACCTCGCTAGACGCGTACCGGCAAGCCAGCACCTGCAGTGGTATACGCCGCTGGGTGGGCTCGTAATGAATCGCTACACGCAGCGTGAAGAAGTGCGCGTACGCATTGATTGTATGAACCTGTCAGCAGTGCTGGTACACAACCGGGACTTCAAGACCTGCAACAAGCGCAAGGCAGCCTCCGGGATTGCGCCTAACTTTGTACATAGCCTGGACAGTACGCACTTGATGATGGTGCTCTGCGCTGCGGAGGGGCTGGACATCGTACCTATTCACGACTCGCTGGCTACGCACGCAGCCGACGTCGACGTTATGCATCGACACATCCGCGAACAGTTTGTGCGTCTCTACGAAGAGCATGACCTGCTGGGGGATATTACGCGCGCCGCTGCTGCGGCTGGGGCGGACTTGACGGACCTGGATATGCCTGAGGTGGGCGCACTGGACATCCGGCAAGTGCTAGAGTCCCCGTTCTTCTTCTGCTAAAAATTTAATGTTACAGGAGTAGGAATGAAGTTAAAACACACTAGTAAAACTTCCGATTACACTCTCAAGGTTCTGTATAAGTCTGACGACATTACAGAAGCAGTGAAGCAATTGCATGAACTGGGCCACGGCATTAGTCGGGGCCTAGCTCCAGAGCAGCACTACTGGAGAGTACTGGGGAGTATACTGGGTAAACAGTATATACTAGGAGTCTATGACTCCCAAGGCGACTTAGTCGGTGCTGTCAGCTACTATCCAGAAGCTGTAGAGGACTGCCATTACGTAGAGCCTGTGCTGTACACAGACTTCTTCGTATTAAAACCGGACAACGGCGCGGCAGTGTCTGTGATTATGCAGGGCCTGCACGCAATAGCCAGGTGCATGCGCGCTGGGCGTATCGCTATTAGCCGCAGTACATCGGATAACACGTACAAGACAACTTATCATTTAGTGAGGTCAGAATGAGTGGTGGTTTAGGTAAACTGTTAGGCAAGGCCACGGATATGCTCGGCCTTACTGACAACGCAGGATTAGAGGCGCAGCAGCGGCAAGCAGAACAAGCCGCAGCTGCACAGAAACAGCAGGCTGCCTTAGAGGCTAATAGCGCCGCAGATAACATCGCTGAGATTGACCCCGCAGGGGCTGCCTCTGCATCTGCAGATGCAATTACGTCTGAGCAGAAGAAACGGCGACAAGCAGGGCAGAGCAATCCTCTGGGCCTGTAAGGGGGTAGCTTGGAACAAAAAGCAACATTAGCGGAACTCTTTAAGAAGGACCAGGACGCAGGCGTCTTGGATGCCTCTGAGAAGTTCGCGCAGTGGACACTCAGCACTATCTTTACCCGGGACGATTCCCTGGACGGTAGACGCAGACCACTGGAGCGTGACTACCAGAGCACCGGTGCGCAGTTGGTAAACACTGCAGCCACTAAGATTGTAGGCGCGCTGTTCCCGCAAGGTACTAGCTTCTTCAGGTTCTCCAAGAGTTCGGACCTGGACGAGTTCATTAGTTCTCTCGGCGGCGCTGCTACAGCAGAATCTAAGCTGGCTGAGGTCGAGAACACAGCATCACAGAAAGTATTTGAGAAAGACGGTTATGCTGCGAAGTTGCAGGCTGTGAAGCTGCTGCTGGTTACAGGTAACGCGTTGGAGTATATTGATGAGCGGACAGGTAAATCCATCGTCTACTCAGTCCGTAACTTTACCGTTCGAAGGGATGGCAGCGGGAACGTCCTGCGACTCATTATCAGAGAGCGCGCAAGCGTCCAGGACCTGCCAGAGAGTTTCCAGAAAACCTTCTACCGTGACAAAGACCCATACGGCGACGTTGATATCTACACTGCCGCTTGTCGCAAGGTTAAGCGGACAGAGGATGGTGCAGAGGTAGTAAGCTACGAGGTGTACCAAGAGGCAGACGGGCACCGTATCGGGGATAGCAGCACCTATCCTGAGCTGGAACTCCCCTACAACGTGCTGGTGTGGAACCTTGTTAGTGGCGAGCACTATGGGCGCGGCTTGGTAGAGGACTACGCTGGGGACTTCGCTAGATTATCAGTGCTGTCGGAAGCGTTGACTAACTATGAGGTTGAGTCTGCGAGGTTAATCCCGCTGATTGACGCAAGCTCTGGGTTAGATGTAGACGAGTTCTCAACGTCGGAGACGGGTGAGGCTGTGCAGGTGGGCGGCGGCGGCTCCAACGGGAACAACAAATCCCCGGTCACCGCTTACGAGGGTGGCTCTGCTCAGAAGATTCAGTGGATTGCCAGCAACATTCAAATGCTCGAGCAGAAACTGTCCCGTGCGTTTATGTACACTGGTAACTCCCGGCAAGGTGAGCGTGTCACGGCCTACGAGATTCGCCAGAATGCCAAAGAGGCGGAAGCCGCTATGGGTGGTGGGTTCAGTATCCTGAGCGACACATGGCTGCGTAAGCTGGCGTATCTGTACACTGCACTGGTGTATCCTCGCTTTAAGCTGTACCTCAGCGAGGGTGTAGTGAGTATCAACGTTACGGTGGGTACCTCCGCACTGGCTAAAGCCGCGGCGGCGGATAAGCTGTTAGAGGCGGCACAGTCCATGCAGCTGGCTATCCCGGTGCTTGAGCAGATTACTCCGCGCTTCAACAAGGACGCGTGCGTAGACTGGTACTTCGACGCCTACGGTATCGTCAGCGAGCCATTCATGTACACCGAAGAGCAGCTGCAGCAGAAGCAACAGGTTCAAGATGCGTCTGCCGATGTATCCGCAGGTGCAGCACAGGACCAACTCCAGGGCTTGACAGCAGCAGACCCGACAGTAGCAGGTAAGCAGCTGGGCTTATTACCAAGTTAACAACAGAGGCATAGATGGATAACGTAGAAAACGGTCAAAACGTAGAAACTACACAGGTAGAGAACCAAGGTGGCCCTAAGATTCCGGGCCTAGGTGCTCCCCTTAGCGCCCCGAACAATCAAGGCGTGCAGGATGCACAGACCCCTACCCAGCAGCAACAGGGCAAAGATTCCCCTGACCCTGCTAAGATTCCTCTGGATATCGAAGCCCTAAAAGCGGCCCTGGATAAGGGTGGCGACAGCGCTAAGGAGCAGCCCCAGGAGCTGGCTAAGACAGGCAACCCGACGATTGACGCCGGTGTAGCTATGTTGCAGAAAGTCTCTGGGTTAACTGACTCTGATATGGTGCGGGCACTTGGTAAGGCCCTGGAGTATCAGGACCCTAACCTAATCGATACGGCCTTCATTAAGGAACGTTTCGGAGAGCACGCTGCTTATGCAGAGTTGCTGGCTAAAGCGTACCTGGAAGACCAGGTTGGTCAAGCCACCAAAGCAGTACAGGAAGCTTACGATATCGTGGGCGGTAAGGAGAACTGGGAGGTAGCAGCGCAGCTGTTTAATTCCAAGGCCCCTGAACCTCTGCGTAACGCAGCTCGTGTACTAGCTAACTCTGGTGAGCTCAAGCAGGCCGCTGAGCTGGTAGCAAGCTTCTGCCGGGATATGGGTCTTATCAAGACACAGAACCCGATGGTACGCGGTGTAGCCAGCAACAATGCACTATCTGCTGCGGAATTCCGCGCAGAATATACCAAACTCCGTCAGGAAGCGGGCAACCGTAGCTTGGCGTCTCCACAGTTCAGTCAACGTTATAACGATTTGCTCGCACGCCGTGAAGCTGGTAAGCGCGTAGGTCTTTAATTTTATTTATAAAGGAAACTAAAGAATGGCCAACACTATTTATAATGGCAACCTGACTCGTCCGCACTGGGGCGGCGCGGCGTCTGACGTAGATATTCACCTGGAAGTGTACCAGAACGAAGTTGACACCCGCTTTCAGTACCAGGCTCTGTTCCTGGGCCTCTCCAGCCAGCGCTCTATCAGCGGTTCCAACACCTACCGTATTGACCGCCTGAACACCTCCTCGGTAAAAGGTCGTCGCTCCGGTGAGGCGCTGGATAGCACTCCGGTCCGTAACGATAAGATGATTATCGTGGTGGATACGGTGCTGTATATCCGTAACCCGATTGACTACCAGGATGACTGGACCGGTCCGGACTTCCTGACCGAGATGGGCCAGAACAACGGCTCTGAGTTTGCAGAGACCTTCGACCAGGCACACCTGATTCAGCTAATCAAGGGCCGTTCCTGGGTTGCTCCGGCGCACCTGAAACCGGCGTTCAACGACGGTATCGAGGTAGGTGCAGCTATCCTGGTTCCGGGCACCACCTCCGCCACGCAGCTGACCCAGGCTGAGATGGAGGCGAACGCCATGAACATCAACCTGGCGCACAAGGCGGGTATTGATGAGCTCATCAAGCGCAAGACCCCGCTGGCGGACATGGTCACTCTGGTGGATGTCGATACCTATTCGCGTCTGCTGGAGCATCCGAAGCTCCTGAACCTGGACTTTGGTGCATCTAACAACGATGGTTACAAAGACCGTCGTGTAGTGAAGATGAACGGCGTGCCTGTAGTTGAGTGCACCGAGTTCCCGACCGCTGCTGGTACGCACCCGCTGGGCTCTGCGTACACCGTAACCGCGGACGACGCGCTGTGCCGTATGGTGACTTTCAGCAAGTCCAAGACTCTTGTGACTGTTGAAGCTAAGCCGTTCACCTCCCGTATCTGGGATGATGAGCGTGAGTTCAGCAACGTGCTGGACTGCTACGCGATGTACAACATCGGCCTGCGTCGTCCGGACACCGCTGCAGTGACCAAGTTCACCTTCACCACCAAGTCCTAATTGGAGGTTCAATGGCAGTAATTGCTACGTTCGGTCTGGAGACTCTCCAGGCCAATGCAGCTCAGCGGGAGGCGGTTAAGGCCGCCACCGATGTAGCGAAGAACATCCAGGTGGCCTCGGTCGAGTCTGGCCGCAAGGCTACCAAGAAAACCCGTAAGGCGGCTGACGTGGCCGCTGATACTACGGAAGAGTAACACGCGCCCCTGGTGCCTTCGGGTGCCAGGGGCTTTTTTTTTTGTCCCTGTCTTAAGGGTCCAAGGGGTCTTTAATAGAGGAACAAATATGAGAGAATTAGACGCTGTGAACCTGACGCTGGAAGCCTTGGGGGAGTCTCGCGTTATGGACATCAACACTAGCAATCCCAGTGCCGGGTTAGCTCGCTCTGCGCTTGCGCGCAATCGTCGCGGGCTGCTCAGCACAGGGTTCTGGTTTAACGTTGTAGAGCGTGAGGTCACTCCCACTGCTGACGGCTTTATTAAAGTGCCGTGGAATCAGCTAGCCGTGTACGATGCTGGTTCTGACTCCAAGTACGGGGTACGTGATGGGAACCTGTACGACCTGATGGAGCAGAACCAATACTTCGACAGCTCCGTTAAGCTCAAAATAGTCCTGGACTTGGATTTTGAAGACCTACCCGAGCACGCGGCTATGTGGGTGGCTAACTACACCACCGCACAGGTGTATCTCAATGACCTAGGCGGAGACAGCAACTACGCCAATTACGCACAAGAAGCTGAGCGGTACAAGAGCATGGTGCTGAGAGAGCATCTGCGCAATCAGAGGTTCAGTACCAGCAAGACACGCTTTGCACGCAGAATCCGCCGCGCTCGTTTTATGGTTTAAGGAGAGGTTATGGCGCAATCATTAGAAGGTACTATTCAGAGCTTGCTGCAGGGCGTATCCCAGCAGGTTCCGAGAGAGCGCCAACCAGGGCAACTGGGGGCGCAGCTGAACATGCTCAGCGACCCGGTTTCCGGCATCCGCCGCAGACCTCCCGGCGAGATTGTCTGGGAGAGCACAATCGATAACCCGGGGCTTGACTCCCTGTTCACTGAATACGTCGAGCGTGGCACTGACGGTAGGCACCTGCTGATTAACACCAGCAACGGTAACTGGTGGTTGCTGGCTAAGAATGGAAAGACCATACTTAATTCCGGCAATGACCCGTACTTTGTTACCACCGTAGGCCAGACCTCTTTGCAGACCGCAAGTATTGCTGGATTGACTTATATCCTGAATACTGAGATGGCTCCGAACACAACCGTGGACAATACTGGGCGCATCGACCCCAGCACCACCGGGTTCTTCTACGTTAAATCCGCAGCATTCCAGAAACGTTGGAACGTCACCGTTACCTCTGCAGGGGTGGATTACTCCGGGGACTACACTGCACCGGCCGCCGGTAGCACCAGTGGCAACGCTGAGGAGGTATCAGGTGCCTACGTTGCCCAGCAGCTGCGGGACTCCCTTGTAGCTAATGGCTTGCCCGCTGGGAACGTGAGCGTACGTGGTGCGTACCTGTTCTTCTATGGGTTGAGCAACTGCGTGGTATCCTCTGACGCGGGCGATACTTACGCTGTGGTGTCCAACCAGTCTCGTGTAGACCAGGAGCAGGACCTGCCTGCACAGCTCCCCGCAGAAGCCGATGGGGCAATGTGTCGAGTAGGTACGGCCTCGTCTGAGACGGCGTGGTACCAATTCGATTACAGTACCCGCACCTGGTCTGAGGTGGGGGCGTACGGTAGCATCACCAAGATTACGAACATGCCCAGAGAGCTCGCCGCGGATGACAACATCATCGCGCGGGATTGGGAGGGACGTTTAGCGGGCAACGACGATAACAACAGTGACCCCGGATTCGTAGAGAACGGCTACATCACCGGTATTGCAGCTTTCCAGGGCCGCCTGGTCCTGCTTAGCGGTAGTTCCGTGGATATGTCAGCCTCTGGTCTGTATCAGCGCTTCTACCGCTCTACTGTGACTTCCCTGCTGGATACGGACCGTATCAGCATTAGCTCTGCGTCTGCACAGGATTCTGTGTACCGCACCGCTGTGCAGTTCAACCGGGACTTGGTCCTGTTTGCTAACAGCATGCAGGCGGTTGTGCCGGGTTCGGCAGTACTTACGCCAACTAACGCAAGTATTAGTATTACCAGCACCTACGATTGTGACAGCCGTGTTACCCCGGTAATGGCGGGTCAGACAGTAATCTACCCGAACAAGCGCAACGACAGCTACGCGGGTATACTGGAGCTAATCCCATCACCTTACACCGCGGCGCAGTACACTACGCAGGATGCCACGGTGCACCTACCCCGGTATATCCCAGGCAGGGTATTGCAGATGCAAAACTCCAGTGTCACCAATATGGCCTTCTCGCGCATGTCTGGGGAGCGTAATAGCCTGCTGGTCTACGAGTTCATGTGGGGCGGAAATGACGGCGCTAAGATGCAGGCGGCGTGGCATAAGTGGTCGTTCCCGTATCCAATCCTGAGCGTACAGGCGCTGGAGGATGAGGTGTTCCTGTACATGCAAGGGCCTGGCCCAGACAACAAGCTTTTGATTGTGTCTATGGACCCACGAGAGGGTTATCAGCTTGGCTCAGAATACCGTGAGGCGTACTCGGATTTGCAGAAGCAAGTTCAAGTGCAGGACGGGGTGTTCACTGTCCCGTCGGTATTGCGCCCGGTTGGGTGGGCGGACAACTACAAGGAAGAGCTTATCCTAACGTACTTGCCCAGCAACCCTATGGGGCCTACTGAGGTTGGTATCAAGGAGATTGCCGGGGAGAACACCCTACGGGTTGTGCGCGGCGTACCTGATGGCACTTATGTAATCGGTAGACGTTACCGCAGTACGTTCACGCTAACTACGCCTATTCTACGGGACCAGAATGACAAGCTCGTGGGAAGTGGGCATGTGCGCCTGCTGCGACTGGACGTGGCAGTACGTAACTCTGGGCACTTCGATGTACAGGTACTAGACACCCCGCGGGACGTCAATTGGGGCGGGGAACTGACTGGTATCCTGATGAACTCAAAGGAGCTGACTCTCGGGCAGGCTCTGCGTATGGACTTGGCTACGATTACCGTACCATGCCGTACTAACGCAGACACAACCGAGGTGTCACTATTTACTGACGGTTCTATGGAACTGAACGTGCTGGATATATCGTACATCCTGCGCTACAACCAACGCAGACGGAGGATTTAATATGTGGTGGATGGTTGCGGCCATGGCCGCTAAGACCGTTCTGGGGCAGGGTGCTCAGATTGAAGTGTCCAAGGCCAGGAACAAGGCTGTGATTCAACAAACAGCCAAACAGCTAAACGACATCGCGCTACAGCGCGCCCAGTCCAGGGACCGGACTGAGGTGTCTCTGTTTAACATTCAGCAACAGAAGCTGCAGGCACATAGCCAAGTAGGACTGCAGGCAGCAGCTTCCGGCACTATGGGAGCCTCTGTTAAAGACGCCGTAGCCACGGTGAACACTGTAGCCGGGCGGCAAGAGGCCAGCGTGCGTGACCAGCAGGCAACTCAGGAAGAGGGCTTCCGTCTAATGACGGACAAGGCCGTGGACAGCGGCCTGGCTAACATGGACATGGAGGACCCCTACGATAACATGTTTAACTCACTGTTGAGTGTCGGGGCATCCGCTGTTGGGCAGTACGCCGGTAACGCTGCGTCATCTTCTGACTCTGGCAGCTCTTCGCCTGGAAGCGGAGCGGCAGCTACGCAGAGCACGGCATCCTCCTACGACTTATGGGGGAGTAAGGGCAGTAGCCCAGTTCACACCTGGTAAATTAGGAGGAATACTAAATGCCTGTGATTCAACCCAGTAGACAGGGGCTAAATATCGGTGGCGTGCAACTGCAATCCAACGATGTTAGCTTACCGTCAACGGTAAGTGAGGTGTCTGTTGATACCTCCAAAGCAAAACGCCTAGCTGCCCTGTCAGGGTTCGTACAGGACTTCGGCGTAGGGTTTGACGAAGCAGTAAAAGAAAACGCTGCAGCCGCCACGGTGCGCGGCGCAATGGATGCCCAGGGCGCAGTAGATGCAATGGCTTCCAAAGATGAGGCTGTACAGAAGCAGAACATATTCGTGCGCGAGGCCTATCAGGATGGCTACGTATCCGCCGCCGCGTACGACTCTCTAGCCAAGTGGCGCACAGATAGCATCGCACGAGCTAAGAAAGCTGCTGAGTCTGGTCTGACTGACGAGGAATTCCAGCAGCAGGAGCAAGAGCACGTACAGTCAATGGCAGACAAGCTCGGGATGTATCTCCCGGACATGTCCAAACAGTCTGCCACGAATATACTGCAGCAGCTCCGCGCTACCAGTATGGCTAACTATACAGCCTTCCAGAAAGGACGTGCTGCGTTCGCCTTGGCCCAGGCTGACCGTGCCCTAGACCGTGGACTGAGTGCGTCCAGCGATGAGTTCTATCAGCGTCTGCAGGCAGGACAGGGTGCCGCCGCGCAGATGTCCATTAAGACGGGCTTGGACAGTATCCTGGCTGCTGAGCACTTGGACAAGAACAAGAAGCTGGACCGGGCCAAGCAGTATCTGGTTAGCGTAGCGCAGCAGACGCAGGACCCGCTGGTAATTAACCAGCTGCAGGAAATGGCCACCAAGGAACTCGGCGTCAACTCAGTGGATGTCAACGCAGCACTGTATCAGGAGTTCAAGCGCGCAGGTGCTCAGATTGAGACACAGGCCCGTTTCGAAATCTCTGATGCAATCCAGTCTCTTGAGGGGCAGACCCCTGAGCAGCAAGAACAGACACTGGCGCGTATTCGTAGTCGTGTCATTGAGCTGTCGGCATCTGATGTACTTAGCGCCGGGACCAGCATGGAGTTCTGGAACAAAGCCCAGACCATTCGAGAGAAGGCAGCAGACGCCCAAGCATTGCGCACAGCAATTACTGGGAATATGCCAAGCTCCACCCTGGCGGGTATGTTCAAGGGGGATTTAGACAAGGCGCGTACTCAGCTGCTCAAGAGCTTTCCGGACACCCCAGAAGGGAACTTGCAGCTGCTGGCGTACGGGAGCAACAGCAAGGACGCATGGGCAGTCAACGAAGCGCACAAGCGTATGTCTTCGGATATGGCGCGTACGCTGACTACGCTGGACCAGCTCGGTGAGGATGGTGAGGTTTCCCGCGAGAACGTCAACAGCATAAACTTGTGGGCACAGGCTTATAGCACCAGTACGGACTTAGGGAAGATGGCGCTGCTGTCTGAGGTCCCATCTGAGTGGCGTGGAGTGGTGCAGTCGGCTATTGCCCAGAACCCCAGTAACGCCAGCAACACCATCTTGGACGACCTGCGCCGCCAGGCGCGTAACAAGGCCAGTGGGCGCTATACTGATATCCCAGAAACTCCTACAGATAAGATGGTGGACCCAAGCGGTACCGCTAACTGGTTTAGCTTCTTCGGGGATGCTGCTGCTCAGCGACAAGAGGCACGGGCGGCGATGGTGGAGGAGTTCCGCTACCTTAAAACTCATAACCCAGAGTCCTTCGCTGGTAAGGATGCTGACGATATTAATAAGATGCTCAAAGGCAACATCCAATCCCGTAAATTGGAGCTGGAGGTTGCTGGTGCGCCTAGGCATGTGTACCTGCCGCCAGGCACTTCCCTGCAGTCCCTTATGGGAGACTACAAAGGTGATGTGGAGCAGTTTACAGCATCGCTGCAGCAGCATATCCAGAATCAAGTTCAGTACCTGTCTGACCCCAGCAACATAGAGCGAGTGGTGATACAGGCGGCCACGGCCGGTAACGCGGGCCAGAACATGTCCGTAATCGTCATTGACAAGGAGGGCAAATTCCAGGATATGTCTGTGAATCTTCGTGACGTTCAGGCTACTGCTCAGGCTGCGTATGATTCAGCGTTGGCTGGCGATATGAAGATTGGCAGCGAACAAGTAGGTGTACGTCCCGCTACCTTCTATGACCACGACAACGGACGTGCTGTCAGCGTGCAAGTCAATGGTCGTAACTCGGTAGGGCTGGAACCCTCACTATTTAGTGACATTCTCGCCACCACTATGAAGTTCGAGGGGTTCCGAGAAGGTAAGGGCAAGGGCAGTGTAGGCTTCGGTCTGCACATTAACTCTGGCATGCCTGTCCCACAGAAAGTGACCATTGATGACGGTATCAGTATCCTCAAGTCCTCCCTGGAGAAGCAGTACGTTCCGAACGTGCAGAAGCAACTCAAGGGGCAGGGTTTGAATGCCTCCGACGAGGCGTTAAAGGTCATGGTGGACCTGAACTATCACGGCGGTAACGGTAGCTCTGGCCCTGTAGCAGAGGCGATGGCACAGGTACGCAAGGCTGCTAAGTCCCCAGTGGGGGCGTATCAGTATCCAGTATCTGAGGCCCAGGGCAGGGCTTGGCAAGCACTGCGGAATACTCCAGCGTATAAGCAGGCCCAACCTGAGCGTAAGAAGTACCTGGAACAAAACCTACGTGATTGGCTCTTCGAAGCAACGCACTAACCAGAGGCCCTTCGGGGCCTCCCCTTATCAAAATTCTTTTAGGAGATATTATGGCTCAGTTTCTGAACCAAGAACCGAATCCACAGGAAAAGGATTCTGCTAAGGGCGCAACACTTAAACCTGCGCCTGAGCGCGTAGATTGGAATGATGCCGGAGACAACGGCCTGAATGCACTGGAGCGTGCCTCCTTACTGGCACAGGCCAAGACCCCCGCTACTACGGCAGGGGAGAGCTTTGCATCTGGAATGGGTAACAGCATCATCGCAGCAGCTATCCGCAAGGCCTCTGCCCCGGCATTTGACCGGGACCAGAACTTTAACGCCAAGCAGACTCTGAGCAGCGATACCCGGGCTAAGCTGTATGCTCCGAATCAGGAAGAGATTGAGTACCTGCACGACTCGGTGTCAGTCGAAGATTACAACTACCGCATGCAGCAGATGCTTGAGCAACGCGACCGTGACCGCTTAATGGCCGACAACACAGTGGCAGGGTTCGCGGGTATGTTGGTAGGGGATTCCCCGTTCATCCTGGCCCCGATGTCTGCTGCTGGTATTGCTGGCCGTGCGGGCTTAGCTGCACGCACTGCTATTCGCGCCGCTGACGTAGGCTCCGCATTCTATGCACAGGACCAACTGGGCCAGTCTGCTGCGGTAACTGCGCTGGTAGCAGGCGTAGCCGGATTAGACCAGCTCTGGGATATGTCTAGGGCGGCTAAAGCCGCTGCCAAGGCCCGCACTGGGCGTGAGCCTATGTTCGACCCAGAAGCGCCTACAACTCGTACAGCGAGGGACGCTAATGTTACAGGAGTAGGAGAGGGAGAGGAAATCCTCACTAAGACACTGGATGAAAGCATCCAAGTATCTAGAAACAATACCGCCTCCGTGAACATGAAAGCACAGCACGTAGTTCAGTTCTTGAAGAAGTCTGAACACTTAACAGCAGGTCAGAAGGCTATTCTGGACACGCTGGGAGATGCTGTAAACGACATTGATTTTAAACTAGTAGCAGGCTCAGCAAACCGCAGCCGCTACACTTACGGACGCAGAGGTTTAGATAGGCGTGGTGAGGTATCCCTGCGCGCGCCAAAAGAAGCTAATGGCAGCACCTGGACTACAGTCGGGGACGCACTGCGTGCTATGGATGCAGATACAAGCAAGGTAGCCGTGCATGAGCTGATTCACGCCGCCACTGCGCGTGCCGTTGACAGTAGCCCCGAGATTGCTAAGCGTCTGGAGGAAGTGCGCGCTGTTATTGCAGCTGACTCCACCCTGACGCCGCGTATGCGGTATTACGCAAGCAACGTGCACGAGATGCTGGCAGGCTTAGGCGACAGCCCGGAGTGGGTTGAGCATCTGGCGAGGATGAAATCCCCGACCGGTAAGAGCATGCTTCGCCAACTGGGTGAGTACATCATGAACGCCCTGGGCATCAAGGCCAAAGGCTCTGCCTTGGAAGATGTCCTGGATGCGTACGAGGACGCCGTTAAATGGACAGCCAAGGACTACGCAGACCAAGCCCAGAGCTTCCGCAGTGAAGCCTTCCAGGACCTGGCTGGCAGTGCTACACTTAACGAGGCCAAGGGTGCTCAAGCTATGCTGGATGGAGCCAAGAAGAAGCTCTCCACTATGTTTGCCCTTTACGACAACATCGCCCAAGGCAACGAAGACTTGGCTAAACTGCTAGTGTCGGATGCGTCAGCCGTAGGTGGCCGCCGCCCATCCGTAGTGGACTTCAAGCGCAACCTCACTTTGGAGATGGACGCCAGCGCCAGCGTAGTGGAAGACGCTATCCTGGGCGCGTTGAAGGATAAGGGTGTAGGTTTCTCTGAGCGCTTCTTCCATCGGAGCAAGTTCCGCGCTGAGCGGGCTGCACTAGAAGACCGCCTGAGTAAGTACCTGGATGCCGCTTATAGCGCCGACGTAAACGGCCGTGCTGTGCCAGTGCCGGATGCAGAGATTGCCCCACTGGTTGACGCCTATCGCCGCTCCGGCTGGGCTAGCAAGTGGCACGAGCATATGCTCAATGCCGGTCTAGTGGATGATGGTGCGTTGGTTAAATCCGACTACTACTTCCCGCGTCAGTACAGCTACGACAAGATGCGTCAAGGTATCGCACAGGGTAACACCCTGGACGACTACCGCGCCCTGTTCCGGTCCGCCCTGCGGGACGTGTACCCGAGCATGGAGTCAGAGGTAGTGCAGCGTGTTGCCAAGGAGATGGTTGACGGTATCTACAATGGACGTGCCGGGCAGTCTGGCCCTATGTGGAAGCAGCTGATTAACGGTATGGGTAACGATGAGGTCGTTATGGCTATGCGTAGCGCCGGTGTAGATGAGTCTGCAATCCAGAGCTTCCTGGCTGGTAACGTACGAGAATCCGGCAGCACTTCGCCTGCGCGGAACCTGCGCCAGCGTACTCGATTCAACATGGACAAAGAGTATCTGGTGAATGGTAAGAGCATGCGCATGCAGGACCTGATGGATACTGACGTAGCCAAGGTTATGCACGGGTACACTAACCGTATGTCTGGGCGTGTAGGCATGGCCTATGCAGGCGTACAGGACCTGGGACAGCTCGCCAAGATGATTGATGAGTCTAAGCACGCACTGGCGGATTCCGCTAAGTGGGAGAAGACCGTCAACGACACCATCGACTTTATCCTGGGTGGGGCACCTGCTGACGCTGGACAGCTTCCGGACTTGCTGCGCGCAGCCGGGAACATGGCGAACGCCACTATGCTTAAGAACTCCGGCCTGTATCAGCTGACTGATACTGCTTTAGCTATGAAGGAGTTTGGCATGGCTAGAGTGCTGCGTAGCATGCGTGACCAGCCTTGGTTCAAGGAGGGTGCCGTAGCTATCAAGACCCCGGATATGGCGGCTCGTCTAGACACCGTGCTGCGGGGCAATATCCAGAAGGAGATGCGCTTCCGCTGGCTGAATACGTACGCTGACGATAACCTGGACCTGACCCGTCAGGCCTCTTGGTTCAACGTCACCCAGAACGTAGGGCAGGCTGCACGTCACGTCAACGGAATGAGCATGGTGCACCGGCTGCAGGTTAACCTGAACTCCGGTATTGTGGCGGACGAGCTTACCCAGATGTTCAAGGGTGATGCTGAGGCGTTTAAGCGTCTGGAGCGTTTCGGGCTTACCCGTGACGTTGCGGACCGCGCCATCGCCGCCAACAAGGCTAACCCTGGCGCTATGTTCCAGCCGGACCTGCAAATGCAAGTTGAGGTTGTAGGGACGCGCATGATGGACTACTTGGTGCAGCAGGTTCGTACCGGGGAGACCTCACACTTTGCACAGTTCAATCCTATCGGCAAAGTCATTGTAGGGTACCAGAGCTTCGCGCTGGCTGCCACTAACAAGATTCTGCGCAGAGAGCTGAACGATGCTGGGTGGATTGGCGTAGCCCATATTATGGCGTACCAGTTCCCATTGATGCTGTTGGCTACTATGGCTAAGCACAGCATGGACGGGAGGGACGTAAGCACCCAGAAACTCATCGGCGAGTCCGTAATGGGTATGAGTGCCATCGGCGGAGTATCCTTACTGCAGGATATCTTCCTGGGAGATTCTCCTCGTCACTCGTTGGCGTCTATGGGTTACGTCACAGGACTGCTTGGGGCTGTACAGGACCTGGCTACCGGTAATATGGATATCAAGACCTTCACTAAGCAGGTACCGTTAATCCAGGAATTCGCACCTACGCGAGCCATCATCAATAACTTCGGAGACGATTAATATGGCATACAGCTGGCAAGAACAAATCAAGCCAGCTGGTACCCAGGATATCCAGTGTGATATTGAGTATTTGGACAAGTCCTATATTCATGTATACCTAGACGGGGTGGAAACCACTGGATACACCTGGACCAGCGCTACCAATATAAGACTGAATTCGGCCCTAACGGCGAGCACCACGGTACTGTTGATTCGTAAGACTGAGCGCGAGTATCTGTACATCGAGTTTGCCAGCGGCTCTCCGTTCATTGAAGTGAACGTAGATTCTCAAAACACGCAATTCTTACACTTAGCCCAAGAGCTTGTGGAAGGCCGGGCTATACCCGGATTCTACGGGAATATAAGCATGAACGGGTACCGCATCACTAACGTAGCGGACCCGACAGACCCACAGGATGCTGCTACCAAGAACTATGTAGACACTGGGGATGCGATACTGAACGCGCGCATAGACTCAGAACACTCTGCTTGGGTATCCGCTGTACAGGCGGAGGCTGCTACTCGTAAGGCCGCAGACGACGCTCTCGATGTTCGTACTACCAACCTAGAGCAGACCTTTATCTCTGGGGAGCCTACGGTAAGCTACCCATGGTATACTATACTAGCTGAGGCTACTGATGAAGTGACGCCTGGATTGTCTTTCACGAAGGCTATAGTGTACGTGCAAGGCGTAAACCAAATTCCCGGCTATAGTTTTGAGGTGGTGGATAACACTTTACTGTTTGCAGAGGTACTCCCAGCAGGTACTCTGGTATCCGCCAGATTGGGGTATGATGCAGAGTTATCGGAAACTTACGCCACAGCTACGGCGCTAGGGGAAGAGGCGTCAGCCAGGGCTAATGCCGATGCACAGATAATTCTGGACTATCAAGCAGCCGTAGGGACCAAGGCAGCCAAGGGTGCTAACTCCGATATCACGAGCTTAAGTGGATTAACTACACCGCTGAGTAAAGCTCAAGGCGGTACTGGAAACACCTCTGGCGCTGCTGATTCGGCTGCAAAGCTAGCCACAGCAAGGACTTTGGTGGTGGATTTGACGTCCATTACCCCTGCTAGTTTTGACGGTACGAGCGATGCCACCCTGGGGGCAACTGGTAGCCTGCCGGTTGCAAAGGGAGGTACAGGGGCCGCCGACGCGGCGACTGCTAGGACCAACCTGGGAGCAGCAGCATCCGGTAGCAATGGCGACATCACGGCATTAACTGGGTTGAGCGGCGGTATCTCTGGGCGTACTGACGGCGTAGCTGCAGCTGCCGGTGTAGTGGGTGAAGTACTGAGTGCGGTAACTGCGGTAGCTGTAAGTGTTACCAGTGGCACCCCATTGAACGTTCTGTCCTTGAGCCTACCGGCGGGGGAGTACGAGCTTGAGAGTGCCCTGTTAGTCACTAATAGCGGCAACGTTACTGCTCTCAGTTTTGGAGTTAGCAGCACCAGTGCAGTGTTACCTAGCAACTGGTACGACTTATACTCCATAACTACCACGTTAGCGGCTGGGAATTCTTCGAGACAGGGCATGTCACGCCGTCTACGGTTAAGTGCAACAACCACTGTATACCTGGTAGCTCAGGCCACCTTTACAGGGACCTGCACTGCCCAGGGTTATATTAGAGCAATGAGGGTTAGATAATGGCAGGGGCGGCTAAACGCAGTCGCCTCTCGGAGCTGCACCGCATGTTCACTGAGGCCTTGATTGAAGAAATCAAGCAGTCTAAGGAAGACGAGGTGCCGCTCCCCGCCGCAGATAAATCAGTTATCGCTAAGTTCTTGAAGGACAATGACATCACCGCGGACGCAGATTCCGAGGAGATGCAGGACCTTCGTGATGAATTCGATGACGAACTAGCGGCGCGCAGAGAGGCGCGTAAGCAAGAGATTCTAAACAAAGTTGGCGGTTCAGACTCTGAGGACTTACTAGAAGGAATTGTCTAATGGTATCGGTGAAGACTGCGCGAAGACTGCGCATGCTCAACCAGAAACTTACTGGTTATAGTGCGAATCCGCGCAGTATTCCCAAAGAGGAGCGCGAGGACATCGCGATGATGATGGCCGCGGCGCTAAGTGACTTCCGGGAATTTGCGTACATCGGTATGCGGTTCCTTGGCTTTACACTCACGGACATGCAGGCCGACATTGCAGAGTACATGCAGAAGGGCCCCAGGAAGCGCATGGTGGCCGCGCAGCGTGGTGAGGCTAAGTCTACACTAGCTGCACTGTATGCCGTCTGGAGGCTCATACAGGACCAATCCTGTCGTATCCTGATTGTGTCCGGCGCAGAGAAGCAGGCGTCCGATGTAGCGAACTTAATCATTCGTATGCTGGAAACCTGGCCGCTGCTGTGCTACTTGAAGGCTGACCCTACTCGTGGGGACCGTACTTCATTCGAAGGTTATGATGTTCACTGCGACCTGAAACCTCTGGATAAGTCCGCCAGCGTAGCCTGTGTAGGTATCACTGCATCCCTGCAGGGGAAGCGTGCGGACCTGCTGATTCCAGATGATATCGAGACCACCAAGAACGGCTTAACGCAAACCCAGCGTGAGCAGCTGCTGATGATTTCTAAAGACTTCGCAGCTATCTGTACGCACGGGGATACGCTGTACCTAGGTACACCACAGACCAAGGACAGTATCTATAAAACCCTGCCGGGACGTGGCTTCGAGGTGCGCGTGTGGCCCGGGCGCGTTCCGTCGATTGAAATGGAAGAGCGATATGGAAGTACACTTGCTCCTTATATCCTGGAGCTTATTGAGCGCGGCTATAAACGCACCGGCTTCGGTGTCGACGGGACGCTAGGGGAGAGCACGGACCCCGGGCGCTATGACGAGGATGCGCTGATTGAGAAGGAGCTGGACTTTGGTCCAGAAGGCTTCCAGCTGCAGTACATGCTCGACACCACTCTGTCCGACCAAATGCGTACGCGCATCAAGCTTTCGGATATGCTGGTTTACTCCGGCAGCCAGGATTCATCCCCGGAGACGTTCTCCTACATCGCGGACCGCCGGTACCTGTACCAGCATGAGCATGAGGGGATTATGGGCCAGCAGATGTACTTCCCGGCATTCTACGGGGACATGCACCTACCGTACCAGCATAAGGTGCTGGTGGTGGACCCGGCTGGTTGCGGCGGAGACGAAGTGTCCTATGCTGCTGGGGGTGCTGCGAACTCGTACATTCACCTATTCTCCGTGGGTGGCTTCCAAGGAGGTATCAGCGAAGAGAACATTGATAAACTGATTGACCTGTGCGTAGAGTTGGACATCCCGGATATGGTGGTGGAGAGCAACATGGGGCATGGCACCGTGTCTATGCTTATCCTGAACCGGCTGCGGGAGCGACGCCTCGCCGGTATCGGCGTAAGGGACCTGAACAACTCCACGCAGAAAGAGCGTCGTATCATCGACACTATCAGCCCAGTTACCCGCCGTCATCGCCTGGTGGTGCATGAGCGCGCTATTCACGACGATATCAGCACCTGTATGGCGTACTCCCGAGATAGACGTTGGTTGTACTCTGCGTTCGCGCAGTTATCCGGTATCACATACGACCGCGGTAGTCTGGCGAAGGATGACCGAGCCGACGCAATCGCCATGATGGTGGCTACGCTGAACGGACATCTGGTGGAAGATGAGAAAGTGGTGGCCGAGCGTGAGTCTGAGAAGATGGCGCGGGCCTTCATTGAGAACCCACTGGATTGGGCACAAAGCAAAGTGTCTAAGGGCCTTCGGGGTGTAGCTGCTCGGCTGCAGAACCGTGGCAGAGGTAAACAACATAGAGGAAGAAGATAATGGCATCAATCATCGCAGCTAAAACTGCGGACGTCCAGTACGCCATTGTAGGCAAGTGCCAGAACCTGGAGAAGCAGGTGCAGCCGGACTACAACGTAGGCTTCGTAGGTACGACTGCCTTGACTAAGCTGAACGGGTTCTTCACGTACATGCAGTCCCAGGGCTATACGGCTACCCGTGCCGGTACAGCCTTCAAGGATGATGGTACGCTGCAGGCGCGCCTGTTCAGCATGCTCTCGCAGCTCTCTAAGACCGGCTACGTCGCCCTTACGGGTACAGGTATGCCGCTCGGTGAGGGCTCCGGTACAGCGTTTGATGATTCGTTCACTGCACTGCAGAGTGCATTCGTAGCCGCTACTGACGCGGCAGCATAAGGAGAGTACACATGGCAATTGCAAAAGCAACCCCAGCGCAACAGCAGGAGCTGTTGCGTCAGCCGAACATTCTCGGTAAGGACTTGTATGCTATCCTTACGCAGCCGCAGAACGTAGCCCAGACTGGTGCCGCCTTCGATACCAAGATTGCTGCGCTCGAAGCCGCGGTAGCCGCAGTGAAGGCTGCTAGCTAATGCGTAAACTGGTCGCTGGGTTACTGCTCGCGGTTACTCTGACTGGTTGCTCGGCGACCTCTGCGCTCACCGGCTTAGTTGGTTCTAAGCCGGATGTGTCTGCTCAGGTTGGTGCCGAGAACACCAAACAAACCGTTGGCTTGAATAACAAGGTGGACTCCAGCACCACCAACAAAACCGATGTATCAGATTCTAACGTAGGCACTTTGGATACGTCCAGTAAGAAGCAGGTGCAGACTATTAGCACCGGGACAATCCAGGCAGAGCGCCTGCAGGTGGTTAACAATGATAGTTACAGTCTTATCCTCGCCGGATTAGCTGGGGCCAGTATTCCTCTGGTCTTCCTAGTGGTCATTCTGGTGATTCGTAAGCTGTTCAGGAAGAAGGGGCAGCAGGATGATTAAGGTGGGAGACATGGTTGGGGTAGACCTCGCTACCCGGGCAGGTGCAGCAGTTACCGGCGCTACGGTATCAGGAGGTTGGTTGGCAGAGTTAATGAGCTGGAACTGGAGCACTATCAGCTTCATCACTGCGACGGTGTGCGCGGTGCTAACCCTGGCGTGGAATGCGTATTACAAGCGACGTACATTCAAGCTCCTAGAGGAGCAGGCACGTAAGGGGACTATTAAATATGAGTTTAAGGACTAAGGTTATTGCGGCCCTCACGGGGGCCACTATGCTTGGCGGCGCCATTACCGGGGTGGTTCAGCACAACGAGGGTCTGAGCCTTACCGCCTACAAGGATAGCGCAGGTGTCCCCACTATATGCTACGGCGAGACAAAGGGCGTTAAAATGGGCCAGAGAGCCACGCTGAGCGATTGTCAGAAGCAACTGATAAAATCGGCAGGGGAACACGCAAAGGCCCTTGACGGGCTTCCTATGCAGCTCTCTGACGTAGCTCTGGTTGGGTCTGTAGACTTCATTTATAATGTAGGCGTAGCTGGCTTCAACGGTAGTGCCGTGAAGCGCCATCTCAAAAGCCTGAACTACGCAGCGGCTGGGAAGGCTGTGCTGGATTGGCGCTATATTAGCAAGTACCAGCAGAAGTCCCCTGGAGTTGGTTGGGTATATAAGGGTGGCAATCGCTGGACCTTCGACTGTTCCCAATACATTAACGGGCAACGCAATAAGGTGTGCTGGGGGTTATGGGAGCGTAGGCAGTGGCAGAGCAAGGCCATTGGGAACCAGTATAAGAATGTAAATGCTGCGGTGACAGCTCTCACTAAGACCGGAGGATAAATGGCATTAATTAGATTAGTAGCTCCCGAGCGGGTGTTCTCCGACTTGGCGAGCATGGTAGCATACCCAAACTTTCAGGTGCAGGACAAGATTACCCTGCTGGGCAGTGCCGGTGGGGATTTCACCTTTACTACTACTGCGTCGGTAGTGGATAACGGAACTGTGTTTGCTGTACCCGGTGGGTACCTGCTACGTAAATTCGTGGGCCCAGCATACAGCTCCTGGTTCAGCAACTGGGCGGGCATAGTCACGTTCATGAGCGCGCCTAATAGGCACCTGGTTGTGGACACGGTCCTGCAGGCCACGAGTGTGCTCAACATCAAAAGCAACTCTACGCTAGAGTTTACCGATACCGGAAGAATCCTACCGGATGCTGCGGTTGCACGTCAAGTGCTTAATATTATCGGCTCGGCACCCTCGGTGTTCGTACCGTTAGCAGCGGATGCCGCGGCGGGCAGTAAAGTCATTACGGTGTCTGCTGGGGCTTTGTCTGCGGTAAAAGGTACGTACTTGTATCTTCGCTCTAACAAGCTGTGTGATGGTGGTCCTAACACCTACGGTGTAAAGATTTCCCAGATTAGGAAAGTGGTGGGGGTTAGCACCTCCGGTGGCGTCACCAGTATTCGGCTGGATAAAGCGCTGCACTATAACTACTACCTGTCTGATGCCGCGGAAGTAGGTATCCCGACAATGGTGGAGAACGTAACCTTAGTATCCCCGTACATCAACGAGTTCGGCTACGACGATTTGAACCGGTTCTTTACTATCGGTATCTCTGCCAACTTTGCCGCGGACTTGCACATCCAGGACGGGGTTATTATTGGCAACAAACGCCCCGGGGCTTCTGATATAGAAGGGCGTAGTGCTATCAAGTTCAATAACTGCGTAGATAGTACCGTTAAGGGTACGTGCTTCTACAACATCGGATGGTACGGGGTAGAGGTGCTCGGCTGCTCAGAGGACACGGAAGTACACGATATCCACGCCATGGACGTACGCCACGCAATCTCTCTGAACTGGCAGAGCACTGCAGACGGGGACAAATGGGGAGAGCCTATCGAGTTCTTAGGCGTTAACTGCGAAGCCTACAACACAACCCAGGCTGGGTTTGATACTCACGACATTGGTAAGCGTGTGAAGTTCGTTCGCTGCGTTTCGTACGACAGTGCTGACGATGGGTTCCAAGCGCGCACTAACGGGGTGGAGTACTTGAACTGTCGAGCTTACCGTGCAGCTATGGACGGGTTCGCCTCCAACACCGGTGTAGCCTTCCCTATCTATAGGGAGTGCCTAGCTTATGACAACGTACGCTCTGGCTTTAACTGCTCGTACGGCGGTGGCTACGTTTATGACTGCGAGGCTCATGGTAGCCAGAATGGTGTGCGAATCAACGGGGGCCGTGTTAAGGGTGGTCGGTACACCCGCAACTCCAGCTCTCACATCTTCGTCACTAAGGACGTAGCTGAGACAGCGCAGACATCCCTGGAGATTGATGGCGTGAGCATGCGCTACGACGGTACCGGGAGAGCTGTGTACTTCCACGGGACTATGGGCATTGACCCTACCCTGGTATCTATGTCCAATAACGACATGACCGGTCACGGTTTGTTCTGGGCATTGCTGAGCGGCTACACTGTTCAACCTACGCCTCCGCGCATGTCCAGGAACTTACTGGATGACACAGGTATCCGTGGAGTGGCAACGCTGGTTGCTGGCGAGGCTACAGTCAACGCCCGTGTACGCGGAAACTTTGGCAGCGTAGCTAACTCCTTCAAGTGGGTGTCTGAGGTTAAGTTGACGCGGTTGACCTTTCCCTCTAGTGCTGGGGCCTTGACGGTTACTAGCATAGCTCAGAACCAGGATGTGCCTACACCTAATCCGGACCTAAACAGCTTCGTGATTAGGAGCAGTAACGCAGCGGACGTATCCCAGGTAGCCTGGGAGGTGTATCTCTAAGTATCTCTAAGTAGCTCCCTGGGGTATCTCTACGGTATCCCGGGGCACTGCTGGGGTGCACGTCTATACCTGGACCTGAAATTTATTAGACTCACGCGAGGATATGTCTATGAACATAAAATATGACACAACATCCCCTAGCTGCTTGGTGTGGCTCAAGGGCAGACGGGCCGGGGCAGTAGCCGGTACTAAGAAGGCAAAAGGCTACTGGGAGGTGCAAGTATGTGGCAAGAAACTGCGCGTGCACCGGCTCATATGGGAGATGCACAATGGTCCTATCCCAGAGGGCTACGTGGTTGACCACATCAACCAAGACCCCAGCGACAACCGCCTAGAGAACCTGCGCTTGGCTACTCTCAGTGAGAATAACTGCAATGCTCGCAGGGCTGAGCGCGAACACCCTAGAGGCGTATACTACACTGGCACTTGCTGGCGCGGGGAGTTCTGGAAGGACGGTAAGCGTTATATGAAGAAGCACAGCTCCTACGAGGTTATCTGCAAGTGGGTACAAGAGAAACGCCTGGAACATCACAAGGACTTCTCCCCTGCGCAGATGTATATCTGAACTCGAAATTTGTTATACTTACCCGACAGGGCCCCTCACCCTCAACGACGCCAATTGCCCCCATAGGGGGTGCCTAGCGCATAAAAGGAGGGGGTGGGGCCACCTAGGGCGCACTAGCAGGCACCAGCGGGCCTCAGTGGCTCTCTGCGCTGCGCTAGGGCTATCGCTAGTGCTACCCTATGCCTATCCCTGTGCGCGGCACTGCGTGGCTCCTGTGCGCGCTCTAGGGCGCTCTCTGTGGGCCATAGGGGTGCGCTCTGCCTTACCTATTTTGTGCGTCACAGTGCGCCACCTAGTGGACCTGCCTAGTGCCTACGCAGTGGGGCCATAGGGTGCACCTAGTGCTATCCCTAGTGCGTACTAGGCTATCCACTGGCTATCCTTAGTGCTTTACATTGTGCCGATTCTATGCTACGCTGCGCGCTCCCCACTAGGGCGCACATCCACACTCTGCCGCTATCCCTTATCTCTTACTTTCATTCGAAAGCTAATACGAAATGATGTTACAGGAGTAGGAGGGTTTTAGGGCACTATACATACTACTACTCACTATGCACTCACTAGGTACTCACTAGTATGTCCCTGTGCCTACGCAGTAGGCTGACATACCTACATAGTCACCGCATCACTCCGTGCCCTTTCACTTCGTACGGGCACTGCGTTCTGCTCTATGAGTATTGGGTAGTATTGGTTCGTACTGGCTAGTATTGGCTAGCAGTGGTTGCAGCCAGTGCCAGCATAGGGCTATCCCTAGAGCTATCCCTAGTATGGCTCTAAGTATTTGCCCTGCTTACCCTTTTTGCTATTAGTGATAAAAAGTTTAAAAAATTACTTGCTTCTTTTGGTTCAATGCAGCTATAGTTCAATCACCGGGAGGCACTAGCGACTAGCTAGGCTAACCGGGGCCGAGCCGGGAGGCTCCGCTGGATTAAGGCTAGATAGTGTGAAGGGTTAGACACTCGATAAAAAGGGTTGACACCGCGAAGAACATAAGCTAGATTGAATCCCGAAGCAAGTAAAGCAGTAAGAAATAAACGCTTGACAAGTTCGGATTCACTGAGTAACTTAGATAGCAAGCAGTAAGCTGGTTTGCGGTGAGGCCCAGTACCTTGACTGGTACGATGACGACCGAGCCTAGACAACCAGTTAAAAAGAGTAAGCGTGCCGGACGTTATCACCGGGGTTCTGAGACAAACCATACTGTCGAGGCGTGAGCAGCACGCTCCTCTGAATCGAGGGAACAAGGCGCGGAGTGTATCCCGCAAAGAGCATATAACATAGCGTAGCAGTAACAAGGCTGCGCTAGATTATGTTCTCTGATAGGTAAGAAGATTATGCGCAAAGCAAAGCGTTTAGCTTTACGGCGGAATATGCAGTTATCGCTGAATCCCACCGACAACGTACCACTCACTGTGAAGCCAAGTAAGCAAGGCCTGAGCTGTGAGCACAGGGTGAGAGGTAAGCAAAAACAACGTGCCGGCAGTAAACAACCTTCGGGGTGGTCTACTGTGAACGCACAGTTCGGACACTAATTACAGCCTATAGCATCCTATGGGGTGCTATGTGAAGTAATTACCTAAACAACCAAGCAATCAACGGGGTGAATCATGACTAACTCAACCGGTAAAGTGTTCAAGTTAACTGCTGCTGGCAGCATTCGCAAAGCGCTGGGCGATGTAGTGGAAGCAAAACGCAACATCACTATCAGCGCGCTCTTCCACGGCCTTATCAGTAGCAACGTATCCTGGGCTACGGATATGCAGCGCAGTGATGCCGCTGACTTCGATATGGTGCTGCGTACGCTGCTGCCTATCAAGTTCAATAAAGATTCCGGCAAGTACGAATTCAATGCTAAGAAGTGCTATGCGTCTGCTGAGAAGCTGGGCATCGAACTGGACAGTATGCGTCTGAACTATAAACAAGCTGACAAGCAGGGCCGCGAAGTGATTGTAGCCAGCTTCTATAGCTCCTGTATGGCCCTGTACGCTGCCGAAGCGGAGCAGGTGAAGAATGACGCACTGGATGCCGATGCAGTGCGCTTGCAAGCGCTGGGGCGCGTTAAGAACGCCATCAAGAAAGCTAAAGAGACTGGCGTAAGCGACTCCGATTTGGTGAGTATGCTCATTAGTCAAGGTGTGGATGTACGCGCTGTACTGGATGCGGCTGAGGTTCTCAAATGATGCCCCTATTCAAGTGCAAGTACTGTGGTAGGTTCTACCGCGGTGAGCCGGGCCGCTGTACTCATGACGATTGTCCGGGTAGTGGCGGCGGTGCTGGCGCGGCTATAGCTATCAAGTGGTGGGCCTTGTGCCCTGCGGCCAACGATGCCGACGCCTTCGATATCCCTATGCGGGCAATAGCTCAAAAATGGGTGTACAAGGGATTGGGTGAGTATCTCTAGTAGCAAGCCTATAGCGTCCTACGGGGCGCTATGTGAATGCCCCTAACAAGTGAGGTTTTATGTTTATTTTATTACAGGTATACCAGGACGAGCCGTCAAAGGCACTAGCGTGCTCTTCGGACTTTGACGCGCTGCGTAAGGTTTATTGGGAAAAAGTATTCTACGAGTCTGCGTCTATTAAAGAGTTCTACGCTCGTATATACTGTATGCAGCTCACCCACAAACAAGCGCTTTATAAGGCGCAAGCATGCTTCCAACTGTTATCTGCCCCGGAGGTACAGTAATGAAAGCAATACTGATTTATCCGGGGCACGACTGGTGGTCTAGCTGGTACAATCCATTACAGGAATATAACTTCTCTGTGCTGATATTTGCCGACCATGACAATGAGCAGGTGTCCCCACTGGACATCATAGACACTGACACTGAAATGGCTGCCCGCACTGTGCTGGACGCCGTGAATCTTGGTATCATCACCGATTGGAGACAATTCTATGGTTAACGTATTCAACATCATTGTGACCAGCGCTATGCTGGTTCTGGGCAACGACGTAAGCAACCCGGTGCCCTACTGTACTGTGCAGTTACAGCAACCAGCGGCGCAGGAGCCGCAGCCACGCCCTGAGTATGACCTCTTTGAAGACCCCGATGGCGGTTGCAAAGAGCTGGGCGCGCGTATCCTCGAGGCAGTGCAAGAGCAATACCCGGACGCCGCTGTAACGCTCACGGTAGACGGTAATAGCAACAACGAAATTTGAGGTAGGTATGATTAAACTGTACAGAGCCAACTTTAGCATACAAAAACATCGTCCGGTGTTTTATCGTCTAAGCGGTGCCGGTATTCTTGAATACTACAACCCATACGGGCGCAAGTGGATGTTGTCAACACTAGACCCGGAAGTAGCTCTTTGTGCGTACACCTTGGTTGGTGTAAATGTAAAATTCAAGGTGTAGATTATGCACGGAAAGAATCCTGAGACGCTGCTGATGCGTAGGCAGCAACCAACAATCGAAGGACTGGCGCGAGAGTACAGCGCAAAGGCAGCACTGCGCCAGTACTATGAGAAGCAAGCAAAGCGCCTGGGTATGACCCTGCGCGGCTACTGCTACCGGTTTAATATAAGGGGTGTGGTATGATCAAGTATGATTTATACAAGCGCCCAAATGGGTTTCGGTACCGGGTGCCACTGTATAGTACGCTGAATGGGCGCGCTGAATTCTGGAGCAACAATTTGAAGCGGTGGTCGCGGTCCAACCACAAAATTGGCAGGTTAGTATCCAGCGAGCACAGCACCCTCGTGGCCCGCAACGTGGTGTTCAAGGACGGCGTATGCTCACAGTAGACGAAACAGCGCTGCTGTGCTGGCGTCTGCTGGAAACGCAGGGCAAGTGCGGCTGCACTTGGGAGACATTCAAAGAGGTTCCCAATGAACTCAAGCAAATCGTACCAGTCGAGCGCCGACTCCTCCGAGTTCGTAGGCAGGACTCTACGGTGGTGCTCACCACGTACCGGGAGTATACAGAATCTGCCGCGCGGCAGTTGCAAAAGCACATTGAGTTTGATGTGGTCGCAGCGCTCCTACGGTACGGGTATCATGGAGCATATACAAGATTTAAGGCCGCAGTGCGCGCCTATTATAAGCAGCAACAACTCGCTGCGTGGTATGCACGCTGAGCTATTAATGCACGACACAATACAACTAACCAAGGAGCAAACTAAAATGCAAGAGACTAACACAGCACCTATCGAATGGAAAGTAGTGTTGCCGGAAGGTGCAAACGCACTGCCAATGAAATGTTCGATGTATTCCAGCGGTGATTACTGGACCCCGTTCCAGGACTTGCAAATGCAAGGTGCTGACTACCCCCATAATGATGGTCCACTGCAGGCGCTTACGGGTCTCCGCACTGTGAGCACGCTCACCCCTGGCTTAGAGGTTACTATAGGCGGTATACTGCACCCGAAGTATCGCGAAGTAATGAAGACTAGTGGCCCGTTGCAAAAGGTGGACTTGTACCGGTCTGGAACTTTCTACGAACTCTTTTCCCCGGCGCGAATCACCATCGACAGCAAGTTCTGGGAGCGCCGCCGCGACTTCTATGATGGCGATGATGTAGTGGTTGAGCGCGTAGTTGCTAGTGTAGAAGAGTTCACCGGTTACAAGGTGCACAAGCAGGCCGTGCAGTTATTCGAGCGCATTATGCTTGCGCCAGAAGAGCAGCAGCGCCGCTTATACACTGGCTACGATTACGGGCGCCACCTCCGTGATGGCAACGCCGCTGCGCTGCTCATGAAGTTGCACGGTTTCGTAGTGTCTAGATTCGCCGTGCCGTTGGGCTTTGGTTTCCGCAACGGCGAACCTATCGTGATGCTGGGGCAGCCGCGCATGCACAAGGACTTCGCCGCAGTTACTGAGTACCGCTGCGTAGAGATGCGCGTCGGTAAGTGGCTCGCTAACTACTATGGCAACGGCGTAGACTTCCGCGATGCCATTGAAGACCTCAAGGCTATGAACGTAAACCCGACAACGTACCTGTGCAAGACCGAGCAGGAGTGGTATGATGCCTATGAGAATGGCCCGAGTAGCTGCATGAGCGGGTACTCATTTGAGCATAGCCCTGTGCGGACGTACGCCACCACCAGCCACGGGCTGCCGGACAATGGGCTGCGCTTGTTCATCCAGTACACCGGGGAGCTGTTCGGTGACGATTTCGAAGTGCAGGCACGGGCAATCGTTAACACAGAAACTAACGAGTACGTCCGTGCTTACGGCAACGCTGCTGATGCAATCCTGCGGGGGCATGGGTACACCAGAAACACTGAGTGTCTCGAAGGGATAATGCTGGCGCGCATACCTCACCCCACCTATACCGGTGCGGTACTGATGCCATACCTAGATAGCAGCCAGTGCGGTGTTGATGAAGAAGGCAGTGACGCCTTTGTAATCCGTGATGACTACGAGTACGAGGCGCAAGAGTCCGAGGGGTACATCTACGTCGGTACAGAATCTGCTCGGTGCTGCTGCTGTGAGGAGCGCTACCCCGTCGATGGCATGCACGAAACTGCTGGTGATGAAATGGTCTGTGACGGTTGTGTTGAAGAGGAGGAGTTTGTATACGTAGTTGGGCGCGAGGGTCTGTATAATCGATGGAGTTGCACTTGGTCTGATTACCACGACGCGTATGTATACGACGGAGACATTGAGCACTGTTCGGTAGAGGGTGTAGTGCATGACCAAGAAGAACTGGTGTATGCACAGGACCGACAGGTGCTTATTGAGCACGCAGAAGAACACCCTGTGCACGGGTTAATTCTCACTGAGCATGCAGCTGATTGCTTGGGAGAGAAGTACCTGGGTAACGATGACGAAGAAGAAGTAGAGGAGGCAGCTTAATGTTCTTGAATCCGCATGGGATTGATATGCAGCTGCTCTTGCAGATACTGCAAACGCACCGGCCTAGCTGGGCAAGTACCAAGTGGTTCGAGCCGCTGCTTGAGTGGGCGCTGGGTAGTGATATGCACTACGTAAAGGACAAGCACGGTAACTACTTCGTGCTGGTGGGGGACTCAGAGCAAAGTGACGTAGCGTTTACGTCTCATCTCGACACAGTGGCGCGACCAACCAGCGCTGCGCCGGACGTCGGCTGCACTAACAAGGGTGTACTGTTCGTAAAGAATCCGCAGCAGGCTGACTGCTTGGGCGCCGACTGCGGCGCAGGTATCTATCTGATGCTGGAGATGCTGCGGCGGGGTGTGCATGGACGCTACTGCTTCTTCGTGGATGAAGAGGTAGGCTGCGAGGGTAGCGCTGCATCGGTCAAGGACGACACTGGGTTTTGGACTGGTGTCAAGGCGATGATTAGCTTTGACCGGCGCGGCGACGGGATCATAACGCATCAACGGTACATGCGCTGCTGCTCTGATACCTTTGCCAAGACGCTCGCAGAGCGCCTGGGACGCACGGAGCAGCACTTGCAGAAGGGGGTGTATACTGACTCAGCTGAGTTCGTTGGCATCATCCCTGAGTGCACCAACGTCGGCGTAGGGTACATGCACGAGCACACCCCGGATGAGGTACTGGACCTGAACATCCTCGGCGAAGTGCTTGAGCGGGTACTACAAGATGGCACGTTCTCGCACCTTCCGATTGAGCGGGACCCGAAGGTAATGGAGCCGGACCAGTGGCTCTCTGCACCAACACTCAGTTTACGGCAGCCGTGGGACATGCCCCCGGACGAGGACCCGCAATTGCTGGCTGCGTTCCGCGTAGTGTCGCATCTATCTAAACAGCAACTGGTTAGCTGGGTGCAGGGGCATCCAGAGAAGGCGGCGGAGTACATAATGGTGTTCTCCGATTACGGCTTTAAAGAAGAACTGATTGAACTAGGCACCCGAGTCGTAGAAGACTGGGGCGGATACGATAATATTGTGGAGGGTTGATTATGTCCAAGTTTAAAGTTGGTGACAAGGTCGTGTTAGCTCCTGGCAAAAGTGGTGTTGAATACTTTTATGCCTTACAGGGGAAGCGGGAGTATTGCACCATTACTGATACGGCCAGCGCGTCTGGGTACTGGTTGCAACTAGATGGTGTGGTGCGCGGCAGGGTGGATCACTACCCTTGGCATTGGTCCTTTTTTAATATGTACCAAGAACCAGAGGATGAGCTGCCACCGGTTCCGGACAAGGTGGCCTACATGAACTCTAAGCGCGACCCGGGAAATGACCAGCGCCTAGTTCTTGAGAAGGATAACGGGGATGGGGAAGGTTTAATGTACATCGGGGTAGTTCCTAAGAAGGGAAGCACTCGGGCAAAGGTTGAGATTGGGATTAACATCGACCCCGATTCAGCCCTGCAGTTGGCACACGACCTGCGCCGCATGGCTATGGATATCAAACGTAAGGAGAAAGCACAATGAAAGTAATAGCAGTAGAGAATAGCCCGGAGAACTTTTTGTTTACCGACCGCACCTATACGGTTCTACTGAGTAGTGGTGGTCGGCTAACTTTGCGCGACGATAAAACCGGAATGACTACAGTGGTCAAAGAAGAGCGCGTTGTACCAGTTAAATCGGAGTAATGCATGGACCAGCCCTGGCTTAGAGCGTGCAAGCGCCTGGCCGTGGGGCAGAGGGCACGCTTTCGGTGCTGCGGCAGGGACGCCGCCGGGGTGCTCTACAATAACCCTGATGCCTGGGAATACTATTGCCACCGCTGCAAGCAAGTGGGCAAGGAGCACAAGCAGTACCAGCGCATACAGTTACAGGAAGAGCCGAGGGTGCAGCCCTCTGCACCTGCAGATGCAATTTGCATTAGCCAAGCGCCTGCGGAAACGCAGAGTTTTATTTACGGATTCCTGACCACAAAGGGAATCATGCCTGAAATGGTGGAGGATGCAGAATGGAGCAAAGAGAAACAGCGGATAATCTTCCGTGTCGGAAGCGCTGCTCTGGGCCGTGCAGTGCATGCCCGACAGCAACCGAAGTGGGTAATGTACGGCCAACCAATACCATTCGCTGCCGCGGCACCTGCCGTAGCACCGGCTGTAGCTGCGGCCGCACCTCTAAAGGTCGTGCTCACCGAGGACTTACTCTCAGCCCGGAAGATACAGCACGCAGTTACGAGCTACAGTGCGTTGAACGTGCAGGCTATAGCTATGCTGGGTACACGCTTGCCCACGCCGCTGAGGGCTTGGCTGATACAGAATCGCCCGGAAGTGATTCTGATGCTGGACAATGACCCGGCAGGGCACGCTGGGGTAGCGGCAGCACGCCGAGCATTGCGCCCGTTCATGCAGTGCCGAGAGCACTACTTCGCTGCGGACCCGAAGGACGCAGAAATAAAAGAGATTCTGGAGGCTTTGCAATGACTATGGGTATCTGGGTTTTAATCATGGCGATTAATGGTAGCGCGGTTAGTGACACAGACTTCGCTGCGCTAACCACTCAAGAGTTCACAACTGAGGCCGCCTGCAACAAGGCGGCCAAGGCGTTCGAAGAGAAGTTTGACACATTCAGGGTGTATACCGCTAAAGCAATCTGCGTTCCGAAGGAGGTTTAATTGGACCTAATAGTAGTTAAAGCGATGTGCGCGCAGAAGGTGTGGAACCGACTGCGTGAACAGATACCCAAGAGCATGCTAGCGCCGGACACAGCGAACCTACTAGACTGGGTGGGGTTGTACTGGAACACGTACCCGGAGCACCAGGAGGTTCAGTGGGATGCAATGCAGAGCATGCTCAATCTCCGGGCGGGACACCTATCCCGGGAAGAGCGGGTAATCATGGACGAGCTTATGCGGGGAGTACAAGCCGTACCGCAGGATTCTGTGGTGGGGATTGTCCAGACCCTGAATGAGCTGGCCTACAGCGGAGAGGTGGCGGCGCTGACGCAGCGCTACCAAGACGGCGAGGAGATTGATTACCTACTGGAGATGAAGCACCTGCAGCGCAAATACGGCGATGGTGCTGCGGTACACGAGTCGCTGCTTGAATGGGAGAGCGGAAGTGTTGACGAAATACTTGCCGCGACTGACGAGAGCGGCGGTCTTAAACTGGGCGTGTTCGAGCAACTCTCTAGCAACATCCGAGGTCTACGTGGCGGGGACTGTATCGCAGTGGCCGCCCCTGTGGACTCTGGTAAAACTAGCCTGCTTGCTGCTATTGCTGTGGACTTTGCTGAGCAGATGCAGCAGCAGCCGGAAGTATACGGAGACCGCCCGATTCTCTGGCTGGTTAACGAGGGTCCGGCGACGCGCACAGTGCCGCGGGTATATCAAGCGGCGCTGCACTGGACTCTGGCTGAGATTAAGGACCGGCACAGTAAGCAAGAGTTCGTGCCAGCCTACCTCAAGAAAGTAGGCAGGGCTGACCGGATTCGTGTTAAGGCTGCGCATTCCTTGACTATGGCGCAGATATCCACGCTCATGGAGGAGATGCGCCCTGCGGTAATCATCATCGACATGGTGGCGAACATCCGTGGCGGCACTATGGAGACCGAGCACCAGAACCTCGAGGCGAAATGGCAGGAGCTGCGCATACTTGGGTGCGAGAACGACTGCGCTATTGTAGGCACTATGCAGCTTTCACTCGAAGGTTACAACATGCTGTTCCCGCCACTCACCGCTATGAAGCAGAGCAAGATTGGTGTACAGGGTGCCTTGGACTTAGCTATTATGATGGGGTGCTTGGACAGAAACGAGCAGCCGCACATGCAAAACGTACGCGGTATCAGTACTCCGAAGAACAAGATGGCACTATCTGGTAAAGAATCGCTCCTGCAATTCGAGGTGGGATTCGAGCCGGGTCGTTGCCGCTTTGACGAAGGCCAGATTAACCGGTGACTTCCCTAGCGCCTTCTATGAGGGCGCTATGTAGGTACACTAGGAGGCTACTATGCTTAAACCGTCAGACATTAACTACCTCGATGAAGAGGTAATCAAGGCGTACGCTGCGTCTGCAGGTACTTTCCGTAAACGATTCGCGCTGGACAGCAGCCAGCTGATTGTGCATCTGGCTATCAACAAGGCTCGGAGGGCTAAATGGAAATGAAAGTGTGGGTATGTGAAACTTGGGAAACAGACGGGTACGACCACTTCGGTGAGCACATAACCCTGTGGCACAAAAAGGAAGATGCAGAGGCGCACGGTAAAGCTGTAGCAGATGAATGCACTGCCCAGTACGTAACGGGTAAATTCCAAGTGTGGGAGGCCGTTGTACAATGACAACCAGTATAATGCACATCGACTTGGAGACAGAGAACCATGAATATTATGGCTCTAAAGCAAGCCCATACTGCCCTGACAACTATGTTGTTGAGTCAGCATGGCGTATCGACACGACACAGGCTGACGGTACTACCACTGTTGGCGCGACTCAATCGGTGCGCTTCAATTCAAGAGCTGATTTCTTGGCGGGAAACAGTGCAGCAGAAGGCTGCCGGTGGTTTCATATCCCCGAAGATTGCTGGCTTATTGTTGCGCACAACGCAGCCTATGAGATTTCTTGGTTTCTCACGTACCAGCGGCAGCAGTTTGAGGCCTTCCTCAAGCGCGGCGGCAGGGTGTTCTGCACAATGCACGGGGAATACATCGCCTCGGACTTTCAGAGCATGTATCCGTCACTGGACGAGACGGCTCCTAAGTACGGCGGTACGCACAAAGTAGATGGGGTTAAGATTCTCTGGGAGCAAGGTGTATTAACCTCCCAGATTGATCCTATGCTGCTGCATGACTACCTAGTTAACGGGGACATCCCGAACACGGCCCTGTGCTTCTACGGCCAATGCGCTACGTTCGCCCAGCGCAATCAGATGCAGTACGTGTGGGAACGTATGGATGCCTTGCTAGCTTGGGCGTACTGCGAGTGGTTCGGCCTGTTCGTGAATATGCCAATTGCACGCAAGAACCAGGAGGAGCAGGAGCAGCGCATCCGCGAGATTAAGCAGGAGCTGCAGCAGTACATCCCGAAGGACTTGCCGGAGACACTGGATTTCAACTTCGGCTCGGACTTTCATATGTCAGCACTGGTGTACGGCGGGCCTATCAAGTACCGCAAGAAGGTGCCATATGACCCGCCGCAGTACGTCAAGGCCGACTTCTATAAGTACGAGGACGAAGAGGGTGCGCACACCTATATACCTGTACACGACACGCACATGCAAGAACTTCAAACGGAAGGCGGATGGTGGCGTGTAGTGACATATCGTGCGGGTAAGAACAAGGGGCTCCCTAAAGTATTCCGCCTCGATACCGAGGAAGAGAAACTTAAATGGGAAGACGACCTTTACTTCTGCCCGGGCCTAGTGAACATCCAGGAGCTTCCGGAAGTTATCCGGGAGAAGTACGCAGAGCGCGGGGAGTTCCGACAGGCGCGCACCCTGCAGGATGGCACCCCTGTGTACAGCACCAGCACAGACGCAATGGAGGCGCTGGCTCGCCAAGGCTTTGCCTTCTGTAAGTTAGTGAATGAGCTGGGGGCCTTAGAGAAGGACACCGGGACCTACTATTTACGTACGGAGTACAACGAAGATGGCAGCATCAAGAAGACATCTGGGATGGTTCAGTACGTCATACCAAATCACCCTGATGGCTCAGGTATTATACATCATCGCCTCAACACCTGCGCAACGGTCACAGGTCGCCTGTCGGGTTCTAACCCAAATCTCCAGAACCTCCCACGAGATGGGACCAGTAAAGTAAAGCAGATGTTCACCTCCCGCTTCGGGGAGAGTGGGCGCATCACTGAGGTGGACTACTCCGCTCTGGAAGTGGTTATGTCCTGTGTGCACACGGGGGACAGGAAGTTGCTGAGTCTGCTGCAGAACGGCACAGATATGCACTGCTACCGCCTAGCATTCAAGGAGAACAAAACCTACGAAGAGATGTACGACCTCTGCCACAATGCCGATGGGCCGGACTATAAGTACTGGAAGCAGCAGCGTACGGACATTAAGCCTCCGAGCTTTGCCGCACAGTACGGGGCTACGGCTAAAGGGATTGCGTTTGCTACCGGCTGTACAGTGGAATATGCGCAGTCATTTCTGGATAACGAGGCGAAGCTGTTCCCAGACACCATCGGATTCCGAGCGGTAATCAAGGAAGAAGTAGAGCGCACCGGGGCAGCCGGTCGCATGTACCGGGAGCAAGCTGACGATGGCAGCTACAGAATCTACCGTATCGGGACGTGGACCAGCCCAGCAGGTGCCCGCTACAGCTTCCGCCAGAAGGAGCAGTGGAAGGAGGTTGTGCCTGGGCAGCGTAAGCAGAAGGTCATGGACTACAAGGAAACTGAGATGGCGAACTACTGGTGCCAGGGAGAAGCATTCTTCCTGATGGCGGTGGCGGCCGGTATGGTTCTGCGTGCACTCCTAGCCCGCGACTGGTTCGACAATCAGGTGTGCCTGATTACGAACGTGCACGATGCATTGTATCTGGACAGCGCCAACCCGGAGGTTGGACGTGAGGCGAGCCTGCTGGTTAAGCAGTGCATGGAGGATGCACCTAAGCGTATCCACCAGCTCTGGCCTAACTACGGCATCATTGGTGAGGTGCCCTTTCCGGCGGAAGCTGAAATGGGTACAAGCATGTACAGTAAGGAGAAAGTGGAATGATTGGCAGAGAAGAGATACTGCGGCAGCTGCGGAAAGTGCAACTAATCATTACGGCAGAGACAGAGCTGCAAGTGTACGCCGCCGGGGGCTGTATTCGGGACGAACACTTCGGCCTGCCGGTAAAGGACGTGGACCTGATAGTACCGGTAGGGTGCACTGACGAGGAGACGGCATTCTCCGTAATGGAGAGATTCGCCCGAAGCTACAGAGCTATGTTTGATGAGCCTGTGGCTATAACTATGGCGTACAACCAACCCCTCCCATGTCGAGAAACTATGTGGGATTTTAACCAGAGGCTGTACGGGGTAGTGAAGTTGCAATCCCCAATCTGCGAAGTGGATGTACTGTTCTCCCGGTACGGTTGCATTGATGAGGTACTCAGCTGCTTCGATTGCAACCTTAATACTGGGTACATGAATACCCTAGGCTTTGTGCATTATGAAGAGCCTCTGGGGTTGGTGTGGATGAAACCTGTTTCCCCCAGCCGGAGGTTGCGTATGCTAGATAAATGGAAGCAGATACAGGAGGTGCGTGATGCATATTAAACCCGGCAGCATTGTGGAATTGCTGGAACTTGGGCCTGAGCCTATCGACCCTAAGCTGGCACTGTACTACGCCCCCGGGACGCAGCATCGGGTTATTGGTTATGACCCTATAACCTGGGAAGTAGAGCTCCTTAATCCTGACAATGGTTCAGAAGACCCTGGGGATGGTGTTACCTTCTTCCCTGGGGAATACAAGCTTATCGTGGAATAGTGATAGGTGGACCCTTGGGTGGTGTAGGGGGTTAGGGTAGCATGGAAATATACTAGGGTCAACTAGATAATTAAATAAAATTATTTGTTGACTCTGGCTTGATTCTGTGATTCCCCTAGAATTAATGTGATACGAGTAGGAACAACACAAGAGAGGCAACCTTGGCTAAAATTAGTTTAATCAAACTATTCACCAAAGAGCAGCACCAGGCAATTCTTGGCCAGTACTTGGATAACTCTACTGCCGCTAAAGCATATAACGTACTACTGGCTTATGGGGAGATACCACAGTACAAGGAGACTGCTGAATACTATAGCACCCTTGGTACTGCAGAGTGCGTGGTGTCCCGTCAGCTTGTACGTTACTGGCGTAGCATCTTCATGGATAACAACGGAAGCAAGGCGCGCGCCAATCGGGGGCTGCAGGAAGCGCGCAAGCTAATACAACCGAGCCCTACGGATGATATCGGGAATACGGTGGTGCCGGATATGTGCCACCGCATTCTGGTGGTCGGGGACCTACATGCTCCGTATACCCACGTAGACGCAATGCCGTTCCTTGAGAGCGTGCGTGATGCGTACTGCCCGGACATGGTGGTGCAGGTGGGTGACGAAACCGACGGGCATGCAATCAGCTTCCACGACTCTGACCCTAACCTGGATAGCGCCGGGGTGGAGCTGGAGAAAGCCAAGCTAGTACTGGAGGAGCTGCATGAACTGTTCCCGAACCTACTGGTTTGCGATTCCAATCACGGCTCACTCGTATATCGCCGAGCTAAAGCTCACGGTTTACCAGTGCAATTTATCAAGAAGTACCGGGACATCTTATTCCCTGAGCATGGTGCTCCGGCGTGGTCGTGGGCCGACGCTTGGGTGCTCAATACACCGCTGGGGCCTGTCCGTTTCCAGCATCAAGTCAGCGGTGATTTCATGCTCAATGCATCCCATGAGCGCACCTCTCTGGTGTTGGGGCATGAGCATGGGCGCTTCGAGGTTCAGTATGCTGCTTCTTCAACGGCGCTGTACTTTGGTGCGTATGCAGGGTGCTTGATTGACCGCAAGAGCATGGCCTTTGCTTACGGCAAGCTCACCCGCAAGAAACCAATCCTGGGTGTGATGGTAATCACCGAGGGCTGTCCGCAGTTAATCCCGATGCTGCTCGACGACGATGGTCGTTGGGTTGGTCGTTCTAAATAATATAGAGGTGATGATGAAAATGGGAATCTGTTCTGTACTGGGCCTTATCTTTGTAACCCTGAAACTGACTGGTGTTATCGCCTGGTCCTGGCTGTGGGTGCTGCTCCCGTTCTGGGGACCTATTGCAGTTGGCGTAGTTCTGGTGTTCTTGGTGGCGGCCATCAAAGCCGCCTCCCGATAAGCCCTGCATCTGCACGTAAATATCATTTAAACTAAACGAGGACGTAATTATATGACTATGAATGCACTGGACACTCTGAACTCCCTGGTAGCTGCTGCGATTGAAACTCAAGACGTTGATATGACCGAGACCGCACAGGGTGGTGCGTACGAGGACGTACTGCTGCCGAAGGGCGAGTACTATGGCTACTTCACCGAGTACGTAGAAATTGGTAAGCGCCTACCGACTAAGGGTGGTAAGCCTACAGGTAAGCCTGCAGTGGCTAACGTACGCATCGGCATTGTAGTGTTCGGCCCTAACGGCGAAGTGAAGCGTATCCGCCCGTTCCCGATGGCTATCAGTAACTTTGAGCGTGCAGGCTTCAAGAAGTTCTTTGACAAGCTCAACTATGACAATAGCATTAAGCACGCAGCACAGCGTCTGGGCCAGGCCTTCACCTTCCCGATTGATGAGCACACCAGCGCCGCGGGCAAGAAGTCTAACATCGTGGACCTGTCCGGTATCCGCCCGATTCCGAAGTTCGACCCGAACACCGGCGAGCCTATCAAGATGCCAGCTCTGGATGCCTCTGAGATTAAGCTGTTCCTGTGGAACAACCCAACCAAAGAGACCTGGGATAGCCTGCACATCGAGGGCACCTTCGACGATGGTAAGAGCAAGAACTGGATTCAGGAGGATATGTACAAGGCCGTAGACTTCCCGGGCAGTGCTCTGGACATTATGCTGAACGCTGGCTCGGTCCCGAGTCCGGCAGCTATGCAGGCTCCCGCGGCCCCAGCAGCCCCGGCAGCCCCAGCTGCACCAGTGGCTCCTGCAGCCCCTGTGGCGCCAGCAGCACCCGCCACACCTCAAGCCTAATCAACCCTAACCTAAACTAATACGGCCCCTCCTAGGGGCCTTAGAGGAAGCCTATGAACATCATCAATATCCTTATCAAACTCCTGAGCGCAGCCTACACAGCAGAAGCTAAACGCGCCGATGCCAAAGCACAGTTTAACGAGCAGCTGTCAGTTAAATTCGCAGACGACGCAGTGCGTCTGGCCGCCCAATCCGAGGCACGCGTAGAGGCCTCCAAGCACAGCAAAGATGAAGCGGCGAA
>ERZ773165.269-NODE-269-length-45310-cov-24.978566_pt1 | contig 45310 bp, 38 predicted proteins | sample MGYA00581003_ERZ773165 | MGnify/ENA primary metagenome ERZ773165 (study PRJEB29015, sample SAMEA2737817) | human gut metagenome | biome: human gut; feature: human-associated habitat; material: faeces | place: China | collected 2012 ... | reverse complement strand
GGGCTCGTTAGGGACTTGCACCCATTAGACAACACACATGCTAGTCAAACAAAAAAGAGGCACCACTTTCTCGTGATACCTCTTCTATTAAGCTGCCATCAGTCATTGACTCGACGGCTATCAATGATTTTACAACAAATAAGCCTGCTACTGCAAGCTCACAAATCTCGTTACCTCTTCAAAATATCTATATTACGTCACCATATGGCTACCGCAATGATCCATTCACTGCCAAGAGAAAGTTTCATAACGGTATTGACCTGCGTGCCAACTATGAACCTTGTTATGCCATACTTGATGGTATTGTAGAACGCATCGGCAATGATAAACGTTCTGGCAATTTCATTACTCTTCGGCATGGTAACTATACCATCAGCTACTGCCATCTCTCACACATTCTCGTTCCACAGGGTAGACCTGTCCAAGCAGGTACTCCAATCGCCATTACTGGTTCCTCTGGTCGCTCCACAGCCCCACATCTTCATTTGTCCATAAAATACAAGCGTAAGTCCATAGATGCCAAGGTGTTATTGAACTATATCGTCCAATCCAAATAGCTCAAAATTTTGGTATTAGGGTGTAAATCGGCAGAAAAGATTTTGGTATTAGGCGGTATTTTGGCAAAATAAATTTTGGTATCAGGGATTTTCCATGTGACTCAGATATGTTTCAACTCGATTATGTGTTACTATCGAGGCGACATTTTCATACCATATTCCCTGCAAATTGAAAATCATGGGAATTTTTCACCATAAATATGATTAAATAAGAAAAATACACATTTTAACATGGTTTGTAATCTAAGGCAAGTCGAAGACTCGGAAAACAGATGCGGGGTTTTTCAGGTTTTTGTCTAAAACCTACCCATCATAATAATGCGTTCACAATGCAAAATGAGAAAATTTGCGCTTTTTATGCCATATTTTGAGAAATTCCCGTAATTTATAGCGTTTTGAGAATTATTTTTCGTACCTTTGCAGCGAAATAAACATTATAATGTCATCGTATGCTGATAGATTTTACAATTAGAAACTTTATGTCTTATAGGGATGAAGTTTCACTTAGTATGGTTGCCAGTACGACCGTAAAGGAGTGCGAGGGCAATAATGGTACGTCCAATGTGTCTGTCATAGACAACAATAAGCGTATTCTCAGAACTGCAGCCATTTATGGAGCTAATGGTTCTGGCAAGAGTACGGTTATTGCCGCTATGGATATTTTTAAGGCTATGACCTTGCAGTCGTTTGTTGATGAAAACATCGTAAAGCGACTCTCAAACCTTTACTATCATTTCGATACGGCTTCTGTAAATGAACCTATTTCCATGCAAATGATATTTGTATGTAACGAAGAAAGATACAGGTATGGCTTTGAGATTAAGCAAGGTAAAGTTCTGACTGAATGGCTTTATGTGTTGCTGAAAGGCAGCACTAAGGAGAGTTATTGCTTCAAACGTGACGGACAAGACATCAAGGTGAACTCCAAGGTGATGAAAGGAACGAGAGGCGTAACTTCCAAAACAAGAAGCAATGCTCTTTTCTTGTCCACTTCCGCACAGTTCAATGTGGAAATGGCTATGAATGTAAAGGAATGGTTTCGCAAGCGCTTCAATATTCTTTCTGGTCTAACCGACAACACGTTGGCTTACACGGCTCATGCTTTCATGCATAATCCGTTAATCCGAGAACAGATTTTACAAATGTTGGGAGTCGTGGATTCTTGTATTAAAAATGTCAATATACAAGAAAATATCAAGGAGGTCAATACGCAGGATTCTCCATTTGAAGTTCTTTCAAGATTAGGCATCAATCTCCAGAATGATGCGAACAAACGTATCGAACAGCGTGAACTTGACATTCAGGCAACACATGACATGTACGACAATGGTAATGTCGTAGGTGATGCTTCTTTGAATTTCAAGTTTGAATCTCTTGGTACTACCAAACTGTTTGCTTTACTTGGTCCTTTCTTTGACACAATCCATAAAGGTGGTGTTCTCGTTATAGACGAATTTGGTGCAAGCTTACATACGCAATTGTCGGTTGAACTGCTCAAACTTTTCTATAGTACGATGAACAGTGCTGGTGCACAGCTCATCATCACAACACATGATACAAATCTTTTGCGCAAAGATTTGTTGCGAAGGGATCAGATATGGTTCGCTGAAAAGAATAGCGAAGGTGTCTCAGATCTGTATTCTCTTGTTGAATATAAGGTAAATCAAGCGAATAGTGTGCGCAATGACGCTTCATTCTCCAAGGATTATTTGCTTGGTCGATATGGAGCCATTCCTTATTTCGGTAATTTGGATAAATTCATTATGGAGTATGGTGGCAAAAAAGAAGAGTAAGTTTGATAACAAGTTCAAAAGCACGACTCCTGCTGACTGCCGTACTGCCAATGTACGAACCGAACGAAAGGTCAAGGATGACTTGCCAAAGTTGTCTCTTAATTTCAAGGACTTTGATTTTAATCAGTGTCCTCCAGGACAGACTTTTGAACAATGGCAGAAAGAGGGTATGCTATCTGTCCTTATGCAGAAGTTTGTTGATGTCTGTTCCAATAATATCATAGAGGCAAAAGAAAAAAGACTGCTGAAAGTATATGGAGATTTCCCAACAAATAGTAAGTTCTCGATACCTACATATATTACTGGGGATGTACAATGGGGTACCATTCAACGAATCGGTGGACAAAAGCCAAGATTGGCGGGCTATATCATCGGCTCTGTCTTCTATCCCGTATTTTTGGACAAAGACCATCAATTCTATCCGTCAACAAAAAGATGAAAGCAAAGTCTTATTAAACTTCTAAATCAGTAAACTATGGCATTAGCAATCAGAGTCGTTCCTACACTTCATGGAGAAGTAGCCAAGAAATTTGAGGCTGCTGCTAAGAAAGTGGAGACTAATCCTGGAACTCTGGATTATAGAAAGAAAGCAAAAGTTGTCAAGGAGTATCTTCAAAAAATTAAGTTGTAATTTCCGACGCAAAGTTTTGCAAACTAACGATCGTTCAGTTTCTTGTCGTATCTGTTTTCCGAGTGGTGTCCACAGTTTTGCAAGCCCCAACGGTTTTTATCCTGTTTACACCTTGATGTATTCTCTGTACTCTGTTTGTGGGTCACAACGGTTTTTATTCTGTTTATCGCCGTATCTGTTTTCCGAATGGCACATCGTGCCACTGCTTTACATTCAGATAAAGCAGTCGAGAACTCGTTCTCGTAAGGCTTTAGCTGGATGTAAAGCAAGTCGAAGACTCGGAAAACAGATACGGGGTTTTTCAGGTTTTTGTCTAAAACTAACCCTGTAGTGTAGCAGGTCATTATCGTTTTTTTCAATCCCGACTACAACTAAAAAGGCGGATGCCCAAGACTCTCCATCTTGCACATCCGCCTTTGCCTATACTCAATTTATGAAGCTACTTCTTCACTCCGTATATCTCATAGTCCTTCTTTCGTCTTTCTACTATCGGAGGATTCTTCCCGTCATAGTACATATCAAACCATGTTGATGATTCTTTTGGTTTCATACTATCACTCAGCACAAAATGTTTGCCGTCCAATGACCGTTGCTGTATGTAATAATGGTATTTTCTATATGCCGTCTTGACGAATACCTCTCTTGATCCCAGGAAGCAAATGTCATCGTACATCCTTATCTCTGCTCTTCTGTAAGTTTCACCATTGTTTCTTCCACGTCTCATATACACTCCACCAATCTTCAAGAAATCCAGGAAACCAATGGTGACAAATTCTGGCTTACGGGTTAAGCAGGTCATATTCTCCAAATATACCCAGTATTCCTTGCCTTGCTCCGTAAAATGAAGCAGGGCGTTGTCCTGCAACTCTGCAAACTCATACGTCTGTTCTGGCTTTTCCATTGGTTTGTACAGTTCTGTGCGTACAAGGTATTTGCCTTCTCTGTTCTGAACTATTCTTATACCGTATGCCTGGGGGTATATCTTAGCATAACTGCCTAATGACTCCCATTTATCCAGCCAATTTCTTCTATAATATACTTGGTAATTGTTTTTCGTAACGCAGGTGACTCTCAGATTGGCAGGTTCTTTATAGTCAGCTAACAGTGTTCTGCATCCGATGTAATCTATTTTTATTTCTGGTCTGAAAAAAATTATGTACTGTTTCTTTTCCTCTTCAAACTGCTTGACTTCTTCTTCCCATGTGTTTCTCTTTTCTACTAATTCTTCAGCTGTCATAGGATGCAACATGGTATCCCAAGCCTTGCGCCAAGCCAAACCTCCTTGCTCGTCTTCCCAAATCGACAGGTCTTCTATTTTCTCCTTGAACATGTATAGTCTGTCTGGCTCTGATGGCTGCACAAAGAAATTGCGGAACCGCAGCCCTTCGTCTGTCCCATTATTCAACGCATTCCGCAACACAAAACTGTTCTCGTCCATCCGACGTGTCTTTACTCTCGGATAGAGGCGCTGTCCGTCTGTAGTGGAAAACTCTAAAAAAACATGCTTCTCGATTCTCGGTCGCTTGAAGTATCGCACACCATTACGCAAGTCCATCCATGGACGTTCTCTGTCTATCTTCCGTCGAGAATACAGCTTGGCTATTCCGTATGCTTTCAGTTCTACCTTATTATATTCACAGGGTAACACTTCCTTGCCGTCCTTATCCACAACACCAGACAGCCCTTCCTTATTGCTGACTATCTCGTAGCCGTATGCTTCCTCCAAGTCCATACGTTGCCCCTCATGTGTCATCACGGTGATTAACTCTGTTCGTGCGTCCGAAGTGATTCTCTCTTGTTCGTTGCAAATGGAATAGGCTATGTTATACAGCCCTTCCACTTCCTCTGTCAGAATGCCTTTACCAGCGACACGTCCCTCAAACATGGCTTGCCAGTCTCTGTCATCTGACGGTAGACCAAACAAACGGTACAGCCCGACATTGTCCAATATCAAGCAATATTTCTTACCCTCAAACACACGCATGCCACGTCCTACTTGCTGCAGATACTTTGCTAACGAAAGTGTGGGTCTCGCCAACTGGATAAACTCTACATCAGGACAGTCAAAACCCTCTCCGAACAAATCAACGTTCACCAACACTTGTATGTTGGCTTTCTGTTCCAAGGTCTTATCCCTCACGTCTGCCTTATAGTCTGCACTCAGTGTTTCACCTAATGGCTTAGTAAGGTCCAGAGAGGCATTGCAAGGCTTACTATAATAATCTCCTACACTTGTTTCCTTAAACCTTTCAATGATTGCTTTTCTTTCTTCAAGCGGTGTCTTGCCGCTTATCGCCACAGCATTTATGCCATGCTGTCTGTACGCTTCTGCTATATGTTCCGCATGGGCTATGTCTATGGCGTAAGTGATGCCTTTCTTGTTTGCAGCATATCTTATCACCGTATCGCAAAGCCTCTCGATACTTGGCTGCACATTCATTTTCTCACTCATCTCTCTCAGCGAGAAGTCTCCGTCGGCACCTCGTTTCTTCAGCGAGTTCACCAAGCGCCAGTCCTCGCTGTCCTCTCTGATGGACATATAGTCATACAGCGATAACCACCCATCGGCAATAAACTTCTTTGCTGACCACGACTGCAGGAGCACGTCAAACAAATCGGTAAACCCTCGTTTGGTCAGTCGGCAGGGCGTGGCTGTCAGTCCCAGTTTCTTTGCCTCAGGATAAGCATCCATCACCTCCTTATAGGTCTTCGCCACGGCATGATGCGCTTCGTCGATTACTATCAATGATGGTTTTTCCTTCAGTTCTTGATAATGCCTCGACAACCATTGTATTGACATTACTTTTATGCGGGAATCATCCAATAAAAGGGAAAGAGCAGTGCCAGAAGTAGAGCAAGGACTGCTTAACATGGTTTCAAGCGTTTCTCTTATCTGTTCTACCAATTCACGCCGATGCACCACAATCCACACACATGGATTCTTCGCCATTCGTTCTTCACTCTTCACTACTTCTGAAAGAAGAACTGTTTTTCCCGTACCTGTCGGCATCTGCACCATAACGGACTGACACGACCGAAAAGCCGCCTCAATCCGTTCACTCATTTCTCTTTGATAGTCGTATAGCTGAATATCCTTCATATCAACTTCGCCTCGGTAACCACATCGAGGGTATTTCTTTATGGGTCTTCGAGTTGGCATTAGTAATGTCAATCAGTATCAGATACCACTGTTCTTTTCTTCGGTGCTCTCCAGATATATAGTAGACTTTATTGGGTTGGTCTCTAAGTATCATATACAGGTCCAAGAACTGGAATATTCTGTCATTTGCCACGCATTCCCGATGATGCATCGGTATGCCTGCCATGTCTCTGTTTTTATAGAAATAATAGTTATAGCCAACTCTCAGCACGTCCATGAATCCCATATGCTCTACAATCGGGCGCTCATCAAACTCCTGCATGGTGTACAGATTTACCCACGTGGTTTTGTCTTCTCCTGCAAACACTACTTCTGCTATATTGTCATCTGAGAGTTTTACGCTCTTTAATCCTTCCAGAATGATATGGTGGTCATTGTTGCTGATGGCATACTCGTTGCGCATGAAATGTTCACAGACGTATGCGTCCTTACTGTTGTATTCCTTTCCTCTGTTCTTGTTGATAGCATAATAGGCGTATGTCACAAGGCATTCTTCTCCATTGATGGTTTTATAGATGCTGTTGCTCTGCTGTTTGCGTTTTTCCCCAGTAATATATTCTCTTCCATAGGTTGTCACTTCCAGCATCGAGCCTTGCGCATTATCCATATAGAGATATTGCTCCTTGGTGCCTATTGTCAATGGTGACCACGGGGCTTTTCGTCCTACGTATTCAATGGCTTCATTTTTATTGTTCAGCAGGTAGTACTTTGTTATGTCACCTTCTGTCTGACTGACTAACTGCCAGTTAAAACGCATATCATCGTAGGTCTTATATATCCCATGCATATTGTCTCCAATACGGATATAATTCCCATCCAATAGCAGTTTTTTGTCATCCAACACCCACTGACCACTAAAAGGGCAAAGCCCCTCTCGGCACTCCATAATCCGTGCAACTCTCCATTCCCTCAATCTCTTTCCACGCCTCATGCAAATAAACATTCACATCCTCTGGCAGTTTTCCTTCTTTCGCCAACTTCTCAAATTCCTCTATCAAGTCTCTTATGGCATATTCTGGACTGTACATATCATCAAAATACTCCCAGTGCCTGTCTATCACGAAGTGTCTGCACATGGATTTTGTCAGTTGCAGGAACATCAATGCTGCCGTCTGGTATTCTCCAACGGCAAGCAACGTCTCAATATTCTTGTTCTCTTCCAACATCAGCTGCCAGATGCTATAACAGTCCCAATCCACATTTCTTCTGTTGAAGATATGCTGTTCATAGTCCTTGTTCAATGGTATCAACGGCTTGGCTTCTTTCTCTGCCTCCAGCATCTGTCGCTCTTTCTCCCGTCGCCTACGCTCTGCTTCTCTTGCAGCGCGTTCTTCTTCGTCATTCATCTCTCGCTCGATCTTCACGGGCTCTCCTGTGAATTTCTTGCTTGGTGCCAACATCTGTATATTGTTCTGCACTCGTTTGAAATCATCAAACCGTGACACATGCGTAAAGATATAGGTGAAGACCTCTTCTCGCTTCTCCTCGTTGTTCCATGCTGCCACGCTATCCACCAATGCAGCAAAGCTCGCATATATCAGTTTGCCGATACGTAGCTTGTACTCATTCATATAATCTCTAATGTCCTCCCTGAATATCAGCAAAGGCAGATGTTCACACAATCCCATGGCAATGGCATAAGCTGCGTCTGGTCGTCCTTTTGCCAACACTGCTGGTATCGATTTCTTCTCCCACCGCTCCAATAGTCGTAGCATATACATGAAGTCGTCTTTGTCATCAGGGAAGAAGGTCACCACTTGCTGGAAGTACTTGGCATATGCTTCCTCCAGGTCTATATACAATCCTTTGGGTACATAATCTATCTTCGGACGTTCCATACAGCTTCTCCTTCTGCGCACTTCGGCAGCTTCATCCAGTCTTTTCTGATGGGCAAGGCGTTCTTTCTTGTCTCTACGAACCGCTTCCAACTCTTCTTGAAACTCTGCTGTCTGCATGGTCTCCGCACATAGCAACTTGTCTATCTGCTTTGACAGGTATCTGCTCCATGCCTGATAATTACTTTCATCCACGCAATCGGGGCAGGGTATACCACTCATGCTCCATGTATTTTCAGACAGGTAGAAAATCATGCTGTATCTTTTCTTTTTGCTCATATTCTAAAGTTTTATAAGGAATATGGGGTGATAGAATATCTGAAAGGGTTTTATTCTGTTTACGACCGTATGTGTTCTCAATGCGCAGCTTGTATGCTCCAACGGTTTATCTCGGTTTATTGCCAGTTTGTTTTTCTGAGTGGCGTGTGCGCCACTACTGATGTGGGCGGACTTTCCGTCGAGAGTTTACTCTCGTAAGGGAAGTGCGAACCACAGCAGTAAGCCGAAGGCTCAGAAAAACAGACTGGTGTTTTTACTCCGTTTTTGTCTAACCTTACTCAACAGCATTTTTTGTCAAAGTCCACTCAGCAGTAGATTTGTATCTAAGTCCCTCTTGAATAATTCTCCACCAAATAGTCGTACCCAAACACAAACGTGTCTCTCTTTACATCCCCATACATAAAATCCTCAAAACTGGTAAATGAAGACTGAAACATCTGCCCATACAACATATTGATCGTGTTAATATGCCAAATCATAGCATTTCTATATCGTTGCTCTGTACGCTTGTCTTTCATGACAAGTGTCAGGATATGGCATACAGCCTCCAACAAGAACTCATAATACGAGCAATGACTCTCTCTGTCTGGCTCAAAGTAATCCACATCTTTACAGTGTAGCCTTGCAAGTCGTTCAAGAAGATAAAAAGCGTTTCCTGCCGCATCTTCATTCTTGCCATCTTCATATTGCTTCATAAAGACTTTAAGCAATGGAACAAATGTCATAGCAGCCTTTTTCCCATCATTCCACGTGTTCGGTTCTATCCAAACCTTGTCTATTTCCTCACGCATGGTAGGTGTGAACCCTATAAAACTGTAGTTCTTCCATGACTTCACCGTGCGCATGGCAGCAGGATACTTGTTAGGATAATTATTCTTGATGTCTTGCAGCATATGTCCAAGAGTCTCTGCCATACACTTGGCATGCATATATCGTTCTTCATCTGTCTCACTGGCTGCATAGTCACAACAGTCTGTGTACCATTCTTCATGTGGAAGATCACTCTCCACTACATATTTACGGCTGTCTATGGCTTCTGACCAATAGGTCAGGTAGCGGATTAGTACGTCATGAGACAATGCCTTCAGTTCTTCTACGACTTTCTGTATTTTCTTGTCTACAACTAAATCGTAATAATCGCCTTCGGCGTTGTAGATGAAATCGAATGGTTCGTTATGCATATTCCCTTATTGTTTATTGCATTCATTAATCAACCAGGAAGCCTGTTCTCACTGTAATACTTTTGTGCATTATCATATAACCTTTTGTATTTTTGATAATCACTTCCAAACATCCCATGTTTCAAAGGTTTCCAATTGTCCTGTACTCTTTCTGCCTCCTCAAAAAATCGCCAATATGTATTTTTTCTTAATTCTTGATAACGATAATAAGATGCAGCTCTAACAAAATCGCCTGTTGGAAAATACTCACGACCTTTCCAACAACATCCATGTGCGACATAACTCAACGATAAGATTTGTTCCCAGATGTAAAAATAGTTTTCGAATTCACTTTCTGCATAAAAAACATTTTTAAAGAAAGGCTTTAAGGTGTCCTTAAAGAAAATACTCCTTGGATAGTAATAATTCTGCTGCAAAAGTGCATTCCACAAGTCTTTGTCCCAGTGAGTCATTCCTACAATGGATAGGAATTTTTCTGGATGTACACTTACAAAATTATATGGTGGCACCTCCAATGACAAAATATCTTCCAACTCTTTAAATCTTTCGTATTTTACACATGCAACACCTATTGCATAGAATAGTATTTCTACAGCTAATGCATGGATATAAGAGGTATTTATGGTTTCCGTTCGACCATTTTCAATTGGACGAAGACAAAGTTTTATTAGAATATCTTTGAATATGGCTATATGCTCGGATTTTCCCCATCTTGCGGTAAGGATAAAAGCCTCAATCAATGGGGCTACCGCTTCTTTATGAATTTCTGCATATTGCTGAAATGCCGCAACAGAAAGCGTAAAGTTGTAATGGGCATGCTTTTGTATAGCATCATAAGCCTTCTGACCTAACGACTCTATAAGATCCGCATACTCAATGGAGTAATTGTCTGATGATAGAAATTTCTTTGTTTTGGCAATGAACAAGTCATGACTCATGGTACGTGACACATTGACTTTTTCTAATGCTTGTACTTGCTCCAATAAAGATGTGAACATCTCATCCGCACCTACGATTTTCACAAGTTCGCCATCACGTGATGCCGATAAGTTCTGCAATTCTTCACTAAATGTTCCAACTTCCGCAAAGAAAGATGTATATCGAGATTGCTGGCTTCCTGTAATAATGTCAATGAGTCCTTTGTCCCATTTAGCAGACCAACCACAAGTCACCAATCCAAAATCTGCAAAAATTCCATGCAGATGCTCTTCTAATATCTGCGGATAATCATCCAGTTCTTCTGTCGTATTTCTAAACTGACAATCAAGATAGTCTCCATTGACCTTTATGATTGTTGGCTCTTTGCTGTGGATAATCGGGGTTGCCGTTTCCCAATCACTTTCATTTTTAATGATTTGTGGATGTACTCCAATCTCCTCTAAAGCATTCTCTAACAATCTATCAAAGTTTGTCGTAATAACAACTTTTACATATCCTTCTTTTATCAGATTGGCAATTGCTTTATGGGCTTTTGTAGGCAATTTCCACCCCAAATCTTTTTCTTCTGTTGTCGGTTCAAAGAATTTCTGCATTAGTCGTACACGCTCAGTAGAAGTCTTTACCATTTCTCCCAATAGTTCAGAATAATTGGCTTGCTTTCTATATTGTTTAAGATACCATTGATGCCAATCGTTCGCTTCTGACACGTTTTGCGTCGCAGCTATTTGCTCTATAAGTCGCTCCTCGACCTCCCATCCTGTTGGTATATGCGCTTTTCTTGATATTCCAGAACCAAGCAATAGGGCATATGCTCCTTTATTGCTATATATGGACAATGCCAATGTTGTTAGTTTCTCAATTTTCATAGTATGATTTCTTATGTATACTAGAATCTTTGATTACGTATGTCCCATTTTCGAATAGAATGCGATATACGACTCTTGAAGCAATTACATCAAGGTTTGAGAATAACTTTTCTAAAGTGCATTTCTCAAATGGTGTCCCTTTTCGTAGCTCTCTCATGTTTGTTTCAGAATGATGCAATGCGAAAGCCAATAAAACATCTCTAAGCTGATAATGAAAAGAAAATGACATACCATCAGCATTTTTTGTGAAATGAACATAATCGGAAAAATTGTCAATATGTACATTAATAGCAAAAGAACACTTGAAATATTTTATCGTGTTAGTTGTATCATTCGCTTCAATATTCATACTTACAGCTATCAGCTCTTTATCTTCAATTATTTCAAATGTAGGTCCTGATATTTGCATCGTAATATCACGCAAGTCCCTGTCGTTTATTGAACCATGATAAAGCGATTCAAAATGAATCTTTTCCTTTTTTACAACAGATAAATACTCAGGTTTAAACTCAGGCATTACAACATCATTGGGTTCTGATTTCTTAGTCAGACATTCGCTAAATATATCATAACTCTTTGGTTGTATCACTACATCATCCGCTATAGGATTCACAATCCAGTCTATCCATGGAGTAGACAAATCCCTGTTAGTTGTGTCTTGCCGCTGCCATTTGTCAAATCCCATCCATTGTTTTATTTTTTTCCAATGGTCGCTTAAGTCGCTATCATATTTGTATGCACCATTGTCAATGTCCACGAATGGAATGATAAAAACATAGGCTATATCGTAAATCCAAATAATGCCAGTACAATATGGTGCTTTTAAATCTTCTTGGCGGTTGTTTATGAAAACATCCAATACTGGTTGTTTGAATGGTATATAGTTTTTGTCGGCATCTGTTAGCACAACCAACCATATTGAGGGCAATGTGTCAGGTATAAAGTCTTTGGACTTAATCCACTTGATTGTGTTTTGAAAGTGCGACAACTCCCTTGTAGGTAACATATCTATTACCATTTTGCACAAGGCTTTGTACATTTGCTCATTGACAATCGGTGATTTCAGTTCAAAATGATGTGCAAATGGCTTTTGGTTACTTACGCTCAGTGGTATTGCCTCCTTCATCAGATGCAGTATTGGATCTCCGTTTTTATCTGGGACAATGATGAAATCTTTTCCGACTACCTTGGCAGCCTTGGTTGTTCCTTTCCTTGGTATGCGAAAGATGGAACGACGGAAATCCATCATAACTCTAAACTGATCTTCTATTACAGCCAAGTCATGATTGCAAGTATCGCACTCTTCATAACAGAAAAGTAGCTTGTTGCCCAATGCATCCTGTATAGCATGTGCTACTTTCTTAAACGATACTTCTGGTACTGACTTGCCGCAAAACCTACACACTCGCTTTTTTTCATCTGCTTCGCCAATCCATTCTTCTAATCCGTCAAAACCATATGAATGGTATTCGAATAGCAGATTTATGATGCAGAAATGCTCAAAGATTTTGTTATGGAGCATCACTGAGAACTTATTCGTCATATTTTCAAAAGTTAAACAGGCTATAGCTGTTCTCCGTTCTGCTACAGAAGTTTTCTCTTCATTAAAGTAATAGAAATACTCACCCAGAGACAAGTTCCTTACAAATCCGAGCAGTTTCCTAATATGAAACCCTGTAGCTTGATCATACTTTGCTTGTAGAACTTGCAAAGCATCAATCGTCTTGTCACTGACATTGATTCTTGCTCCTGTATGACGCAAAGACAAGACATCACAATGGCTCATAAACGTTTGTTCTATTTCGGTCGTCATCACGCTGTCATTATCTGAAAATAGTATTCTTTGTTTCTTAGACTTAGAATATAATAACACTCTGAGTTCCGTCATAAGCTATTAAATTGATTTACATAAAATCTACCGTTCCATAAACATCATTCATAATTAATGTTTGAAGGCTACATATATCTTTTTTTGTAAAACCATAAGGTTCGATAGAATCTATTTTGACACATATTTTAGCATACATTCTATTATCGCCGCAAAGTCCGTTTCATTCTCTCTTCCTGATGATTTGAATAATCTTCCTATTTCCCCTTTTCCTGTTTTTTCATCAATAACAACATCTTGGCGGTAATATATCCCATCTTGACCTTTGGAAAAAACGGAAACACCCAATCTTTGGCATTCTTCAAATAACAATAACATATAGGGAGCAAAATAAGTAAAGAAATCTTTCGGACTTTTCTGATAAACATTTCGAGCTATATTTTTCATACTGTCATCTGTCCATCCCAACCGTCTCATAACAGACAATACTCTAAGCATTACTGAACACAGCACTATCGTATGCCCATTATAATCAACCTTTACACTGTCTTGTTTCTTTTCTTCCGTTATAATCGCATGTACAACATCACGGATTGTTTTACTGTAAAAGTAGTCTTTTCCTATAAGGTCTCGTAATAGAGGAACAGGACATTCTGTAATAACGGCTAATTGTTCAAATATGTATTTTGCACGTTCCTCTTGAAGCGAGTAGTTGAATGGTATGCTTGACAGGAACTTGCCAATGTATCCGCTGAAGTCTGTTTCTCTACCATAGAAATGTTTGAATATTTTTCTCACATTTGAATAATCGCACACAAGGACTATATTATCAAGGTTAAATTTGTTACCAACAAGAGAACAATCAGGCTTTACGAAACTCTTGTAACAATAATCAATATGGGCAGAAAAAACATTGAGTATTCTAAACAAGTGTGCTGGATCTATTCTGTCTAAATCTTCTACTACAAGAACAACTTCTTTATGGGTACGTTGCTTGTAATTCTCAATCGACCTCTTTATTATAGCTGTTATAATGTCATCCTCATAAACGGTGGTGCTGTCAACCTTACTGAGAAAGTCGTCCAAGAGGGTATTTTCGTCATAATTCTCTTTGAACTTTTCAAACTTGACTTTCATGTCCTTAAACAGTTTCAATGTCTTCATACAACCCATTATTAACGGCTTGTATTCATTGGGAACCGCAATGGCGGACAAGTAAGAAAGCAAATCTGAAAGTAGAGACTTACCATTGTTTTGGAGATAGAACCATAAGGCTATATCGTTAGGGACTACGACTTGATTACTTATCATACCATTCAACATCAACTGAAACAGGATGTCCCGTTTGATAAGGTTGAAGATATCCTCATTTGATGCGACTTGATAGTTGACTGGGTATATGGTAAGAAACACGAAGTGTTCACTGACAAAAACAGTCTTTCTGTATTTGTCCAAGAAATAGGATTTACCATCACCAAATTTTGATGACAATATCGTTCTTGGATTTACCTTCATATGCTCAAAGAACCCTTTTATTGCACTGTCTATTGGTATGACAAAATCCATTTACTCCTCTATTTTTGATTTCACAAATGAATAAGACTCAGCAATCTCTTCTCGTTGCCAATAACTTGAAATGTTAGAAAGACCATTACTGCCACCATTGCTTGATATTCGCTGATTCAAGAAATTCACATAGACACGCCCATCCTCATTTTCTACAAAGGCAATGGCATCTGTGTTTATGTATATCGGATTTCCGTTGTATTTAATGTGTAATTCTATAAAGTGTGCCATAATTTCTTGCTTTATTTGTGGACGAAGGCGTATTTGTGCAGATTCCAATTTTTCAATAACAAAGCAACAGGGCAAAGCTCTTGTAATTCGCACCTTTTCCAAGGTTGTTTAAGACAAATATCAGAAGTTGGATTTATTCCGACTGTACCATCACACCACGGATATAGCTCACAAGCAATCTCTCCATCATGTAACATTTTATAGATTTGCTTTACTGCTTTCAATATCTCTACGTTAAATCCGTTAAATCCATTTGGTTTAACGCTAAAATACTCATTACGTTTATTGCGCATAAGAGGCGTACCTATGTTTTTCACAATATCCGCAAACAGATTATTTGTACGTGCTTGACCTATCGTAACCAAATCAATCAAGAAATGAGGATTTTCCGTGCGCATATAGATAGCATAATCAACAACTTTATCAATCCACTTATGATATGCCTCATGAATTTCTGTGTGGTTGGGGATATAGAAATATGATTTTAGTTTCTTTCTTGCCTCCTCTGCTATTATTTTATAGTGAGAAAACACATCTGTTTTTGTTCCTCCAACACCTATACGAGCGTTGCATAGTTGTTCATACAAGTCTTGAGGTTTTAACGGAATATAGTTTTTCTTCTTCATATCCTTCAAGATGTCATAAAACACGTGAGACGGATTGGTAAACATCAATGAGCAATCACATAATGCTAATACGTTCAATATATTTTTCCCAAATGCAGGATATTCCATTTCTATAAGCCTTTCTGCCGCACAATATGGATAATCATCTGACTTTTGATAATTCTTTGTCAAGAGACGTTCCAATATATATGCCATGCTTTCTTTTATTGCATATGCTCCAAACGAAAAAATCTCAGAATCATTTGCAGATACACAAATTCCGGTAATTTCTTTTAGTCTTTCTACTTTGGGAATGTCGGTAAACGCATCCTTTTCCCATGACAAATTAGTTAGATTAGGAATCGTTTCTGATACATCTCCCATCGTAACATTCCTTATCAGTTCTTCTATCAGAATGTTATCTTTATTGTCTACATAACAATATGGCACTTTTATCTTTCCATCGGTTTCATTCTGATAAATGTCATTTACTACACTTTGGATATATTCTCCTACATAATAACAGTTTGTTAAGCCATATGTAGTCATTAAATCTTGCAGGAAATGCACATATTCATGGAAAAACAGAGCAAAATCAGAATCGCTACAAGTATTTAGGTCTATCATACTGTCAACTTTCAATCTCATTTCAAAGAAAGCTGGATAGTATTCACCTGCATTACCACTTGGTTGTTTGTATATCATAACTCTTTCATCACTTTCTCCACCTCTTCCAATGGCACATTCAGCATGCGCGACACATAAATTGGAGTTATCTCTTCCATTCTACCTGATTGACGTTCCATGCCAATCAAATACTCGATATTCTTTCTAAGGTCGCCAAAACTGTTGGAGAATGTAGGAGCTGTTTTATCTTCCACTTCCTTTGCCTTGAAAGCATCAAACGTCTCACTTCCATCTTCTCCATACTTTCCGTCCTTTGCCTCATAGATAACTGATGGTTCCAGTACTTCCACAGTATGCCAAGCACCAGGAGGTATCACACATCCATAATTTCCAATGGTAGGGTCAAGATTGATGCGTTCTTTTTCCTTGCCACTTTCACCATAAATAACTTCTACAAGTTTACCACACAACAGCAATACATTCTCATTGCTATTTGGATGTCTATGAATGGGAACAACGGTTCCTGGCAACAATGCGTTCAGAATACGTTGCGAGTTATCATCCGACGATGTACGTAAATCGTAGCTCTGACGCAAGCGAGGATTCTCTACAGCCTGTTCAAAGAGCTTGCCTAAAAATTCTTTGTTTATTTCCATTATCGTTAGTCATTAGGTAATCTGTTCGCTTTACGAGGTACAAAAAGGAAAGAACAGAATTGCCAAAGCAGTGAGAGCAAACCAAACTTGTTTGAAGTTTGCCGAGTCGTGATGGCATTCGATGAAATCAATTTCCAAATTGCTACTATAAAGTTTCTCATTATGCGTATAGTTTTTATACGAATAAGCGACTAACAGACATCTATGCAACCAGCACATCATGTCCATTAATCGCTCATCAACCAATTGCTTATCTTACGATTGCTTCATTGATGCTTTCTACAATATACTTCACATCATCATCTGTCACATACGGACCAGCTGGCAGACAGAAGCCTACCTTGAAGAGTTCTTCTTCAATACCATTGGTATATACTGGAGCACCCTCATACACGGGTTGTTTGTGCATCGGCTTCCATACAGGGCGACACTCAATCTTCTTGCCCAGCATGAATACACGCAATGCCTCTACATTTTCGTTAGGCTGACAGTCGGTTGTTGCTGAATCAACGGCATGGATTACACCTGCTGCACCACCCACAGCAGTCTTGATTACTTCCTTGTAGGCATTCTCCTGACCTTGAATCTTCACGTCCTTGTCCAATGTGGCAGCGCAAAGCCAGAAGTTAGCATCATAACGTTTGTCGGCAGGTTGCTTATGGATATGTACACATGGTATGTCCTTCAGCAGTTCTTCATAGAGCGATTGTACATGCTTGTGGTGAGCGATATGGTCATTGAGCACAATCATCTGACCACGACCAATACCAGCACACACGTTCGACATACGATAATTGTAGCCGATAGCCGTATGCTGATAGTAAGGATATGCGTCGCGAGCCTGTGTAGCATACCACATGATTTCGTTCGCATCTTCTGCATTGCGGCAAATCATTGCACCTCCACCCGAAGTAGTAATCATCTTGTTGCCGTTGAACGACAGCACACCATACTTGCCGAATGTACCTAACACTTGTCCATCAAAGCGTGAGCCCATACCCTCGGCAGCATCCTCCACAACAGGAATGTCATACTTGTCGGCAATCGCCATAATCTCGTCAATGCGGTAAGGCATACCATAGAGAGCCACTGGCACAATAGCCTTCGGATATTTACCTGTCTTCTCCTTACGGTCGAGGATAGCTTTCTCCAACAACACAGGATCCATGTTCCATGTTTCGTCCTCCGAACCTACGAACACGGGCTTGGCACCAAGATAAGTGATAGGATGACTCGATGCACAGAATGTGAAACTCTGCACCAATACCTCGTCACCAGCCTTAACACCACAACCAATCAAAGCCAAGTGTACTGCTGCTGTACCAGCTGACAGACAAACCACCTTACGATCAAGCGGCTCCGAGCCATCGCTCTTGCTGTTGGCAAATGCCTCCAAATCCTTTTCAAATGCGTTCACGTTCGGTCCCATTGGTACCACCCAGTTGGTATCGAAAGCCTCTTTCACATATTTCTGTTCCAAACCAGCCTCACTCATGTGGGCAAGGCACAAGTAAATTGTTTTTCTTTCTTCCATTTCTGTATTTGTTTATATGTTATTTTTTTAAGTAACTAAGTGAGATCTATAATTTGCCAACCACTATCTTTGAGTTTCTCAATATTATATAATTCATACGAAGACTTATGCATCGCATAACATAGCAGATGTGTTGGACGTGACAAACCGACATATGTCATTTTCATCGCACTCTGTATATGCACTCCTTTCCGTTGCTCTCCTATTTCTTTATAGAAAGGATTTGGATAATACGCAGCTGCTTTAGTCTTGGTTGCCTTCGTCTTTTCTTTAATCACATGTATAGATTCATACTTCCCTTGATACATAGTCTCAATGTAGAGTGTTGCACAATGGGTTTGCCCTTTAGCATGATGTACTGTTTCTATCTGTAGTTGAGTATCTTTTTGCTGTGGATTTTCTATATTAGGGGTATATGGTTTGCTTATAAACCTCACGCATTCGTCACTTTTTGTAACACTCATATGTTCTAATAACCCATCTGCCAAAGTCTGCATTTTATCATACACCTCTTGATATTGGGATAATACCATTAACTTAACAATGGCAAATGCCAACAATTTGTATTCCTTAAACAAAACTTTATCTTCGTTTTTTAAGAAATTCAACAAGGATGTTGGCGTAAAAGGTCTATCACATAAATCATTTTTGTTACTCATCCGCAAGCATTCACACATTATCTCATTTATAATGTACATTCTATCCTTATTGTCGGAAAGACCTCGCAATTTATTAACATAGTCTGCAATACTCTCTGCATATTTAGTGGAAGAAGATTCTTCTGAAGCATATTCTGGGTATAAGTCCATTAATCGTAATTCTTTTGGGTTAATTTCTCTATTGTCAGACCATTTCGAATTCCAACCGATAATATGAAAGCCATATTTCTTTTCTGGAATATTACTCAAATTATATGTTTCTATTAGTTCTTCGAATTTTTCAACCAGTAAATTTCTATGTTCATAATCATATACTAAAAGATAAGGTTTAATCTCAGGATTTGTATTTCGTGTACCTCTCACGGCTTGCCCCGATTCACGCCTGAACATAAAAGCATCCACGATAGATGCTACAGGGGATGTTAGTCGCATAGAGTTATTAAATGTCTGTACTTTCCTTGGTTTCCATGCACAATCAGTTGTGTCTGAACCTACATGAAAAATAGATTGGTTAACGTCACCAATACGTTGGAAACATACACTATCATCACAAAATAGTTGATCCATAATTTCCAATTGATGCTCTTGTAAATCCTGTGTTTCATCAATGAACACATATTTGAAACGTTTTCTAAGAATTGACTTGATACGAGGACAGCGATTGATATATATTTGTGCAAGAACGTAACAATCGTCATAACTCAATATACCTCTTTCAAACATATGCATTTTTAAATCACAAAGGATTTTTAGTATATGCTTTCTATTCTTATCTTCATTTCCTTTCCATGTTTTAGGTATTTTTGTTGACACAACTTTAAATTCCTTTTGCCGTGTATAATCCCATGGAATGAAATGACCATCAACAGTAACTTTAATTCCAAAATTCTTTGCTTGCTCAATTCCTTTATACTTATACCAAGACCAAACTTTATCATTTTTAGTCCATTTACTTTGAATGCACTTCAAGAATTCTTCTTTGCTTATTGCCGTATCAATACGGCTAATTGGATTTGAGAACCTTATGTCGTAGTAAGGTATAGCTAAATAAGAATCCACGAAATCTTGTATTGTACCCACAAAATTTGGATATTTAAATAGATTAGGGCATACTTTTGACAACTTCTTCTTTATTTCATCTACAGCCGCATTGGTATGAGACAGTACTAAAATTCCATTTATCGCAGAGTAAGGGCGTAACTTGGACAAACAATATAACTTTGCTTGTAATGCCGTAGTTTTTCCACTACCAGGAACCGCAAGCAAGTCGCAACTATCCAATGTCTTAATGAACTTCAACCTTTCTTGGTCAAAATGATTGTCGCCAATTAGTAAACGCTCAGATTCTGCAATATGTATATCGTCTATTTGCATACGTAGTTAATCGCTTGAACAAGATAATAAGCTGTATCATCATTCTTAATATCCAATTTCGTGGTCAGTTTTTTTATTGACAAACATATTTCCGATGCTATTGCGACTTTATCAAGACTTCTATTCTTCAATTTTTCTGCCAGTTTACTACGGAATTTTTCATTATCAAAATCCCCACCAAGTGTTTTCTTGAACTCATCTGTCTTACTATGAACATTCATACAAGCCTCTTTAAATATCGCAGATAACGCATTAGACATGAATAGACACCATTCGAGAGTCCAGTGGGTTGCAAGGAATAACTTGACATTTGTGCTATCGTTGCTGTCTAACTTCGCATTGATGCCATTGAGTTTGTTTTTCTCTTCCACATCATCAAAAGTCCAATCATCCTTGGGCCTTACATCATAGTCTGTAACAATTGATACTGGATAATTCAAGGTCTTTCCATCTTTGCGCATCAGTATTCTTGCATAATGAAGATAAGCAGTACTACCTACATTAACAACAGAGACCTCATGCCGAGTAAGATTCTTGTCCAAATTGTTTGCAAGAACAGGAATAATCATATCTTCCGCCCAACCTTCAACGATGATAACACCCTTTGCGAAAAACAAATTGGATTTTGTTACATCAAGGAAATTCTCCAAGTATACGTAATCGTTTTCCTCCAACTTTGTTTTCCCTTTTGTCAAAGGATAGACATCATTATCTTTACACAACACAACAGACGTGTTATTCATGCTAATTTTTACTTTTGAAGCGAGATTGGGACTATGAGTTGTCAAGATAAACTGCACTTCGTCTTCTTGCTGTATTCCCTCTATGACCTTCATCTGTGCCTGTGGATGTAGGTGTGCCTCCAATTCTTCGATTAAACACAACTTCACTCCTTCAGTCATCCTCCTTAAATGAAGCAGTTCTGTCGCCATAAAAAGACGATTCATTGAGCCTAATCCCATATTTGTGGTATCTTTAATACCTATACTGATTTTCTCGAGAATGCTTTTTATATTTGAATCAGAAATCGACAATTCAGACTCATAACTATCAGATAAGAAAGACTTGATAAACGTATCTATTACATCTTTTATTTGGCTTTTGTTACTTTTGACTCCACCTGTTTCATCCATGAACCATTCCATAATCCTATCATTTGCATTAGCAATGATATTCTCAAAAATATTTTTGCCAACAGCTCCCTCTTGAAACAATTCATGCCCCATAAGAATCTGCGACAGTCTTGAATTCTTCTTGGCAGTCAAATCATAATCTGCATCACGAAGTGCACGAAGATAAGTTGCCTTTATTAATTCTTTCTCATTCGCATTTATTGGCTTCAATGTTCCATCATATGCCTTTACTTCATAAGGTAGAATCTTGCCCGCATTTTTCGATGCCTCCAATACAAGATGTAGCGAGACTATGGCTGTATCTGGATTGATTTGCACTTTGTCTGTAAACGGTGCCGCTTCTAAATCAGATAAATCCGTGAAAATTATGTCTATTCGCAAGTTGTCACATCCTGATGAAAAATCGGTTTCTACAAGATGTATCCATTCCATAGAATGTGTCTTTGTAACCAACTTTATTGCGTCTATGATTGCAGTCTTTCCTGAGTCATTTTCTCCTATAAGCACATTGAGTCCTTTTGTAAAAGGAACTGTCAGATGGGGCTTTGTTTCATCAATGACACCATCCTCATTTGTGTATTTTCTAAAATTCCAAAGTCTTAATTCTGATAAATACATAGATATAATAAGGTTTTAATTTAGAAAGGTATATATATCATTACTATATTTTGTTACGGCATCATGCAGCCCACATGCCAATACCATTACACACCCATTATCTGAGTACATTGGTTCGCCTACGCTTTTATATGATAGACGTTTAGGTAGATTTGCAGCCCAACTTTCTTCACACATCATCATAAGGAATTGGGCAATCTTTGGTGATAAAGTGTATTCAAAGAACTTGCTGACACCATACTGTTCAACATCTTTTTGATTCCAATAATCAATCAATACAATACGACAATCCTCGTCATGAATTAATCTTATTCGCTCCAGTTGTTGATTCATATACAAGTCCCCAAAGGAGTAACCAGTAACAAGCAGACACCTATTCTCAATCAATGATTTACAGAGATTGGCATGATAATAATCGTATGGTATGCAATTCAACTTATCTGTCTTTCGTAATCCAGTAATAATAGGTCCTGCAAATATTTCCTCATTTGTCTGGTTCGTTTCCAGACTTTGGCTGCGCCCTATCATCATATCCAAGACAGTATCACTATCCTTGTATTTGAACAAGTCATTATGTCCGTACCTATACAACCCTCTATTTGTCTCTCGTTCGTAGAAATACCTTATGCAGCCATGAAGATGATTTATTGTGGATAAATTCCGCTCATTAGCAAATAGTTTTTGGGGAAGGAACTCGCTGTAATCATTATCCGTTATCAGTTCGAATCCATCTTCATAATTGCCTTCACCTAACGATTGTTCTATAGTCGTATCATAATTAAAATTGAATACATCCAACATAAATGGCGTATTCCTAAAGAAATTTCTATACCAGTTTTCTTTTCCTCCATCACTCGCAAAGTAATCGTCATATCCTTTTACTATTTTGAATATGCGCATGATGAATTCTCTCATGATATGGTTAATCTCATTTACGTCATATTGCATTGTCGGACTTACGAATGGAGCAAAAATCGGGTAAATGTTTGGATTATGGCATTTATCGTTCCAAGTTCTACCATAAGAACCATACATCTCCAACACATGAAACAACATTTCGAAATGTACATATGGTTGAGAGTTGTATATGCCAGCAGGAAGCGTAGACATTAAATGCTGATACATTTCATCAACAATTCCGACATCCTTTCCTGTAAGATAATTCCTGTATGTTTTTCGTACTTTTGCTGTGATATTTCCAGTAGATGGAAGTGTAACATTTGATGGTAATTTAAATCCTAATGCAGCTCCTGCACCTATTACGCATGTAATTCTGTTATTCTCCATATTTTTCATAACTTACATATTTTTCAATATTTCTTCAGATACATGTGTTCCAAGAAAATCATTTAACGCTTTATATGGATTTTCTTTATTATTTACAGCATTTTTCATTACTTCAAATGCCTTATAAGAAAGAATTTCTGGTAAATCGGAGCATCCTATACATTGTGCAGCCACATATTCTGCCACTTTCATTAGTCGCTTGTTATCCATAATCATTCAATCTGCTTCTAATATATATGATGAATGTATCTTCTTTTAAAGTTGGCAGTCCAAAGACTACCAACTCCGTTTCATTTATGAGTGTACGGCTCACTCATCTTGGAAAGAAAACCTTTTCCTACAATCTACTCTGTACTTACTCTGTTGTCAGACTTGATATAGTTACTATATGCAAATATTAGTATGGTCACATCCAGTATGACAGATGCAATACCTAGCGTAAGTGCTACTGGGCCAGTCGCTAAGAGACCAGCAACAGTCAGTCCTATAGATAACATACTAATAGCGGATTGCCATTTCCATAACTACCCTTGTACCTAGGCTCTTGCGAGCATCAAAGTATCGAAGGCTATACATCCGTAGCCGATCTTTGCCATCAATAATGACATACCGGTTAATACCAATGATAAACTACAGAGACCCACTTCAACTTCCGCAGTTGAGAACTTGAGTGTAGGCAGTATCTTCTTTTGAAATGAAGATTTAACTGCCTACATAATTATTATTACTTTTTTATTTGTATTCATAATTATTATTAGTTTAATTGTTTATTTCAGTTGCTCCAATCATCCCAACCTATGCAACAATTTGGCTTTTCATCTATAAGGCAATCTCTTACTCTTCCGCATTTGCAGTACCATCAGCATTTGTAGTTTTTACTTCTCTGTTCGGAATGGAAAGAGGTGATATCCTACAACTATAACCACCTAGACTAGGGAATGTAGCAGGTAGTGGTTTCGCTCCACAGGCGTAAGCCTATTCAATCATACCTGCTTGCCTTGCTATTTACTTATGATTTTGATTACTTTTGCAGGACAGCCAAATGCCGTCACATTATCTGGTATATCTTTAACTACAACACTTCCTGCACCAATCATGCAGTTCTTGCCAATAATCAAACATTGTATTACAGATGAACCAACACCTACCCATGTGCCTTCGCCCACATGTGTACCACCACTTATATGCACGCCTGGAGCAACATGACAATAATCCTCAACCACACAATCATGATCTACTGTTGCTCCAGTATTTACAATGCAATGTTTACCTATTACAGCATCGGCATTAATAACAGCTCCAGCCATTACTACAGTTCCTTCACCAATTTTAGCAGAAGGAGAGATAACTGCTGAAGGATGAATGGCGGTACCATACTCAATAGTTGGATTGTTTTCTTTCAATCGCTCCACAATCATTTTGCGGATTCTGTTCACCCCAATGCTTACAATTATAGGAGAAAGTCCCGTCGCATCATGCAAAACAGGACGTCCTCCACACTCATTCACATTAGGATTGTCATCAACAAAAGCCTCTACCTTGATACCATTGGCATTAAGTATATCTTTAATCACCTTGCCATGACCACTTGCTCCAAATAAATACATAATGGGATAGTTTTTAATTATGACCATTGAAATACTCCATTGTTGCCGACTTACCTGTTGTAGTATTTATATCCTCACGACCAAGCACTTTCTTTATCGTTATAAATATCACCTTCAAATCCGTCATCAATGAGCAATGATCTACATACCAAACATCAAGTTTAAACTTCTCCGTCCACGATATTGCATTGCGCCCATGACATTGTGCCCAACCAGAAATACCCGGTCTAACCTCATGACGACGAGCTTGCTCTTTGCTATATAATGGAAGATATTGCACTAAAAGCGGGCGAGGACCTATCAACGCCATATCACCCTTTAGTACATTAATCAGCTGCGGCAACTCATCTATAGACGTAGAACGAACGAAGCTACCAACCTTTGTCAGTCGGTCTGCATCTGGCAACAAATTTCCTTCAGCGTCTTTCTCGTCTGTCATCGTCTTAAACTTAATTACCTTAAATATTTTTCCATTCTTTCCTGGTCGTTCTTGAAAGAAGAATGCCCCAGCACCTTTGTTTGCAAAATGCAGCCAAATGGTTACCACTATTAATACTGGGCTAATGCATATCAATGCTATAAGCGCAATCCAAAAATCAAAGAATCGTTTAAAAAAATGTTTGTACATAAACTAAACTTATTGATTTCTTGTTGATATCTTGTTTACGACAAAATCAACAGCATCTGCTATCTTTTTGCGGTTTTCGGCATGTTGTTCAACGGTCCATTTATTAATCTCTTCCATGCGATCACGCACTTTTAGTACCTCTTCAGAAAGATCAATCTTGCGAGCATTCTTATCAACTCCTACTACGCCTTTAAATGTCCTACTAAGAATTACTGAGGTAGATCCCAAACGAACATGTTCACCAAGAATATTGTCTGACGGTAAATCTCCTTCTCCAATACGCGCTATACCTCCAAAACCAAATGGCATACCTACTTTATTGCACTTTTGAGCGATATATTCCACCAAACCATCACTCAATAACTCAAACATAAAGGTCAAACCCATTGAAATATGAAGGTCATTTAAACCTATGAAGAGTTCATCTACTCCAGGAATAGCCAAAATTTTATCCAAACGAGCCATTGCTGCAGCTGTTTCTATCATAATGCACACCTTTGCTCTACCAGCTACCATTTCAACATATTGTTCTACGTCATGCTGGTCCATAACCATTGGAAGCATCAGCACATCAGCTCCATAAGCTATGGCTTTTTCCACTTCTTCTTTTGAATACGCATGGATCGGATTGGTTCTAACAAGCAATTCTGATTCGTTTAAAACTTCACGAACGGCAGGAATGTCGTCTATATTATTATTAGATTTAACAGTGTTACGACCGTGCTGCCTTTCCGCTTTCCCTATCCATTCAAGATCATAGAATATTCTGTCTACTCCTGCATTTTGTGCTTCGATTGCAGACTGAGGGTCAGCTGCCAAAATCATCAAATTCATGTGTTTCATTTTTCTATAGGTTTTTGTTGATTAAACTAATTCGATGTTCATATGTTAGTTTTAGCATGCGTTGACGATTGAAAAGTTTCTCACAACGCTTACGCCCTGCTTCTGCCATTTGTTCCATTCGTGCAGTATCCGACAACATTTGTTTTAAACCTTCGTATAGAGAATCTACACTACGGGGCTCAACAAGAATTCCTGTAATACCATCTTCTATAACCTCCGAAGGACCAGGAATATCAGTCGTTACCACAGCCAACTGCATAGCCATTGCCTCTTGTATTACCATGGAGAATCCTTCACGATAAGAAGGGTGAGCCAAAACATCACACGCTGACATATACTTGTTAACTTCATTGGTAAAGCCAGTAAAAATCACACGTTCATGTTTAGTTATAGGAACAAGGTTCTCTGGTATATCCCCTTCGGTGTCACCAACCATCATCAAAGCGATGTCTTTACGTTCTTTTGCCAATCGGTCAAAAGCCTCCAACAATTCAAAGCTACCTTTATCACGACTTAGTCTACCTACGGAACATATTACATATTTATCTTTCAAAACTGGATATTGCTCACAAACAGCATCTTTATACTCCTGTTTGCGTGTAAGATCATACTTGGATAAATCCACACCTATAGTACCTCCATCTCCTATTATTTTTGCTTTGTTTGCCTTGTACAACCCTTCACTCACAGCATATTCCAAGTTTTTCTGACTAGCAGGACAAATGTCTGTTGATAGTCTACATGTCAAATGCTCTAATACTTTCAATACCTTACGCATTAACCCAGAATTGCCGACATAGCGAATACCCCATTGGCAATACAAGCGTACAGGTACTCCTGCCATCCATGCTCCAACGGATGCAAACAGACTTGCATTTGGAGTGGCGTATTGTACAAAGTCAAACTTTTCACGCTTAAAAAAAACTCTAAATCGCCAAGGCATAATGAGCAAATCGGTTATACTCACGCCTCTCTTCATTGGCATATCAACATATCTGAATACATTGCCTTTTACTTTACGTACCTTGGTCGTATCAGAACTTACCAATGTAACTTCGTATCCTTTTTCTACAAATTGATACATAGCATCTGCAACAAACGCTATTTGTGTCACATCAACAGTTGTGATGCAACACATTTTCTTCTTTTCCATAAATTCAAAAATGATTTACAATCCTTTGCATTTCAACCATGCAAAGCGAACAATATTAAAGAATGGACTCCAACACACTTCGTATGGATAATGAGTTAACAAATGTATATTTCTTTTTTGGTTCGCTATAAAACGAGAAAAAGCGGTACTTTGTCCCCACTGAAAACGTGTATCACTTTTTCCCATATTGCCAGTGTGCATAATTTCGTTCAATAAGAATCTGCCTTCTTTTTCATCAGGTTCGCAAAGAAGAAACTCATCAGCAAGCCCGAATATGTTTTTCATCAACCACATCGTTGCTTTCACAAATCCTCCCATTCCTAATTTACGACACCAGAACAATGTTTCCTTACGTTCTTCCTCCGTAAATCCTTTGTTCAACACATAATAATAATCCATAAACTGACGCATTCCTACTCCATGACCACATAAGTGGCGATAACAATGCAGAAGAATAAAAACACGGTTGAAGGCTAACGATGGATATTCATCACATTCTTCGTATGGTTGATAAATTCTACAAAAACGATGTAAACTTCTATTACGAAATGGACTTGAAAGAAAAGACGGATAGATGTGTGCCTCTATTTCCACTTTATCATACATTGGGAAATGAATATGATGATAATTGGCACCAGTGATTTTACCAAATACCTTATTACTAAAAGCATACACCTTGTTTCGCCCACCTGTAAGCCATACGTCAATATCGCCACTCTGTCTGAATTGTGCCAACGAACCATATAGCAAGGCGATCCCTTGTCCCTTTAACACCTGACAAGGAAAACCTCTTTCTCGAAAAAACTGAAGAGTTTTACTTGTATACAGATTCATCACCTCATTACGTTTCTGAATAGAAACTGTTAAACCAAGCCATCGCATTCTTAGTTCAGTTGAGAGATTCACTGTTTGTTCATGGTGATTCTTGTAAATTCTCTGCACACCACTAAAACAAAAACCGACCAAGGTCTGCTTCATCGAGTGTTCATAGAGCATTTGCCACTCTTCCTTAGTCGGTGTGTGCAATAATTTATCTGTCGTTCTAATGGAAACACGAATAAGAGATAAAAATAAATTATCGTTCATTTTTTACTGCCTTACACATCGTTTCTATAAAACGCTTATTCATCATTTTTTTTTCATGATTTCTAATCGCACAATTAAAAGCTTTTTCACCATACACATCCACCAAGTCTGGATGTTCTACAATTCGCTTCACCTGCTCCAGAATATCCTCCTTAGAATGTGCTATCAAAGCTGAATCATTCCGATTAAAATAGTCAATAGGTGCAATATAGTCCTTACCGATTGCCAATACACACTTACCATTTGAAATATAGTCTGTAATTTTGGTCGAAAAAGAAAGTTTGGCAGCATTTGCCTCTTTGCCCTCCAATGCCTCCGCAAAAATTACCACATCAGACTCCTGTTGTATACGAATAACTTCTTCACGGCTGACACGTCCACAGAAATGTGAAGCCATATTGTTGATACGTTTGCGAATATCATCACTTGGCTCTGTCTGAGAATAAATATACATCTCTGCTTTCACCTCTCCATTCTGCCTATTCACCTCGTTAATAGCATCTGCTACCAAAGCCAACGTCTTGTCACGACCTATAATCATACTACCAGTATAAACAAATCTAAGTGGCTTATTTGGTCTATGATGATTATATTTCTTGCCTGTGAAATCAATACATTTAGTTAGAATCTTACTACTAGTTCCAAAACGTCTATCTGTATCTTCTTTCTCTTTTTCCACGATCACAAACATATCTTTGCAGCTACGAGCAATAGGACCTACATGATGTCGCAGCCAAAAGCGATGGATATACTGAAGAATTGTTTGACATGAATCATAGCTATAGTTATCATCTGCCAAATAACAGACAGTTGGTTTGCTAGTTAATTTTGTTATATAACGCTGTATGCGCCCCATGTATGCATTAGGATAAATTGGCACAAAGATGATGTTTGGATCAAAATCTTGCACAAACTTCTTCAAAGCAGGTGTTTTCCATTGCCCAAGTTTCCAAACTATCTCACGCATCAATGGCATCCATGGTGAGTTGGTCTTGTGGGCCTTTGTGTACCGTATGTGTTCTGCCTCTACATCAGTATTTTTCACTATCGGAGTGTTATTTACCACACGCCCCACCTTTATCCAAGGTTTCAGTACGCTTCGAATCATCTGATCTTCACTAATTTGGAAATAGTGGTGACAGACATCTGTATTCGGCATATCTGTACGTGCATATACTAATGCCAGACGTTCTGGATCCCAACAACGGAAAATATCCATCAAGGTATGGGCGGTACCATCTTCACGCCACGCATTGATGCCTATCACCAATACTTTTGGCAGTTTCTCGTCATTATTCATATTACCAAAGATTTTTCAAGAATTTATATTTAGTAGATAATCGCTCTACAGAAATCGAAAATCCAAGAGTTAAAGTTATAAATAGCAAGAATATATATGATTGCGGCCAAGAAATAATGGTCTCTTTTACACAAGTCGGCAACACACCAGGAATTGCCGAAAGGAACAATCTTTGTCCAAGGAATATTAGCATACTAAGATTTCTACAATGTGTCCAAATAGACTTCTGCTTAATATCGGTCTTTATCAATGAATCCATTAAAAAGAAAATGGCAGGAGCCATCATAAATCCCATATCAGTTGCGCTACTTAATCTAAAGTGAGTTATACAGAATGCCTCTACAATAAATGCTCCACAGAAAAAGAACGTAGAAAAATAAGAAATAGTGCGAGAAAAATTGACACTCATACCCTCAGCTAATAGAATACCAATAAATACGTATGGTGCCCCATTGAACACTCCATTACGCCACGTTATGAATACACTCATGTACCAATCTTGGAACGAAACAATGACAGGAATATGCATCAGTATATTGGTATAGCTGCCGAATAGATTTCCTATCACAAACAATAGAAGCATAATTATCCACAATGCCGACTTATTTACATGACGCTTCAACCAATAGCATATGCTAACACCTAACCACAAAGCTGGCAAAAACCAAATAGTGGCATAAGTAGAAAAAACTATACTACGATGCAAAAATTTTGTCAGTTGATTAATATTAAGACCTTCTGAACACCACCCAGTAAACACAAAGCAAAAATATATGATCGACCATACTAAATACATTTTTCCTATGCGTAATGACCACTTCTTATAATATTCAGTTGCCCCCCCAGAATCTAATATATTCAACTTTGAAAAGAAAAGGAACCCAGAACATGCAAAGAAGAAGGGAACTGCAAAATTGCCCAATCCAAAGAAAGCATGAATAAGACCCTTTGAATGTGCCCACTCATTACTAGTATGCTGTGTGAGTATCAGCATAGCCATAATAAACTTCATAATATCCAGCGAAGGATAAATCTTTCTTTCTGTCATTATAAAATAAATTATACTATTTGATTAATAAATGTTTCTCCATTCTTAAGCCGCTTCATATTTTCGTAAATCAGAGTTGCCAGTTTCTCGTTTATCTCCTGAGATATAGCGGTTACACCAGGAAGAACCAGTACATTACTCAAACGACGATATGGATTAGTTATAGGGTTCGGCACCTTCTCAAACATATCCAAGATGGCTGTTGCATCTTTATGTTTTTTAAGAAAAGCAATAAAGTCCTCATCGACAATAAGTTTTTTGCGACCAACATTCACAATAGTCACATCTTTCTTCATTAAATCGAACCAAGTTTTATTGAGTAAACCTTCAGTAGATTTAAAAAATGGCATACAGTTAACTATGTAGTCGCAACTTCCAAGAAATTCTGCCAACACCTCTTGATTGTACACTTTCTCAAAATGTGGGCGATCATCAGTTTTCAAATCATATCCCCATACATGCATATCAAAAGCTTCTAAACGCTTTGCAATTTGCTGACCTATATTACCAGCTCCCAAGATACCAACCGTTTTGCCAGCAAGTTCTGTTATATAATGATAGTTTCGCATAGGGCGAAGAGCACGATTCTTAATGCTATGATTATAGCGTTTTGCACGCATAAGCATTGCATATACTACAAACTCTGCCATACCTATGTTATATACATTGGCAGCATTACAGAGATGAATGCCCTTCGACTTGAGCAACATCGGGTCTATATTATCAAAACCTGCACTAAAGAGTTGGATTACCTTAAGATTTGGTATATTCATGTGTTGTGCCATCTGAGCTACATCACGAGAACAAATAAGTGCTTCCACTTCCTTATTACCCTCATATTGACTGATAGTCGCTGCATTTACAATCAGTACATCCTTTAATTGAGGACACTTACGTTTATCGGAACAAAGTATCATTTTTATCGAATTTTTTGAACTAATTTAAGACCGCAAATCAAGCCTCTTACACCTATCAGCTTGATTGCTTTACGAAAAATTACCACTCGTTTATTATTACTGTACTGTAGTAAATATTTTTTCTTAATAATTTTTGGCAGCAAATCCTTTACATTCTGTACCTGTGCGTAAATAATCAAAGCACTACAATACTGTTTAGCCAAACTACCCCATACCACACAAGCACGATTGTCATTGGGGGCTGTTTTAAGAATATTTTCCCACTTCTCTAAAACGTGCAACTGATCTAAAAGATTCTTACGACTTGCAGTAGTAGTGGTAGAACCTTGACGTCTTCTATACACATAAAGGGGTTCATCTACCAAAATAAGACTCTTAGCAACCATTACCACATGATAATACCATTCATTATCTTCGCCAACAATTCCTTTCTCAAAACGTATATTATTATCCATCAAAAGATTGCGACGAATAATCTTACTCCATGCACTATTGTAGTAAGCATCCTTATCAATTAAATCACAATATATGTCAGCCAAAGAACGTCCTTTTGTCGGAACAATATAGTCAAATTTACATCCTGAAACATGTCCATCGTATTCAAACCACTCCTTAAATTTGTAGTGAACAATATCAGGATTACTTTCTGTTTTATCTGCCAAAAGTTGTAGAACATTGTTATCAACTAAATAGTCATCACTATCTACATAACATACATAATCACCAGAAGCTTTCTCCAAACCTACGTTTCGAGCATCGGCTTGCCCTCCATTGGGCTTATGGATAACTTTTACTCGACTATCCTTTGAAGCATAATCATCGCAAATTTGCGGACATGAGTCTGGAGAACCATCATCCACAAGTATTACTTCAAAGTCTTTATATGACTGATTGAGAATACTATCTACACAAGGACGAAGATAATTTTCAACCTTATAAATCGGGAGTATAACGGAGAATTTCATAATTACATAAAAGGATAAGTTATAAATTTCATTCTATTTTGTGTGCTTACTCAACAGATTTTCCACTCAATCTCTGTCTGTCTCAATTCTATGCCAAGCTTCAGGATATGCTTTTTTCAAACCTTCCATCACTACATTATTCTGATTACCCATAACATTTTCAGTTGCCATCTGTTCGATTTGCGAACCTTCAACCAAAGAAAAGATTTTATGATATTTTCTTGTTTTTATCATACGTGTTTTATTTGCAGCACACATGAACATATACCACAAATCATCATTCTTATAAGCCAATCTTCTAAAACATTCTTCCTTTACCGCATCAGGGTGAAATGCGCCAAATGGAATGAGGCATCCTCCACCTGGCGAAGGATTCATACTATATGTAGGGACTATAACCCCAGTGTCCGAGATTGTCTTCCATCGTCCAGGGTTACACTCTTTTTTGTCATCATAGGTTTGCCCACGTTCACAGACTAAGCTATTAGGGTGTTTTTTATGTACCGCCATCAACCGCTCAATACATTTAGGACTATACACAATGTCATCATCAAAAGTTATGATAACCTCATTAGAGGTTTGCTCCATTACAGGCACTCTATATTTTTTGTGTCCATATATATCTTTTACCCACATTATTTCTAATCCGTAGTTTTGCATTATCGTCAGATTCCGAGGTAATTCTTTGGTCGGAAATTGTTCTTCAGCCAACCATAAAATAACTCTGTCTGGTTTGTATGTTTGGAGGAAAAGAGATTTGACAACTAACCACACGCAGTTGATTCGAGCAGGATAAGAAGTCAATGATGCAACAACTATTTCATCACGCTTCTCTCTATTTAAAGGATGGTCAGGTATAATTTCTTTTTTAATTAAGAAATTGTCAAGTCTTGATGTTAAATGATACCAAAAACCTGCAAAGAAAGGAATATTTACAGATTCAGGTAGTTTTATTTTCTCTACAAATGCTCTATTCATATAACTCATTTATTTCTGTTTATTGAAGTCAATATCATACTCTTTATATATAGAAAACTTTCCACCTTAAATAGATAAGATGTTAATACATAGATTGATAACCCTGCACCTATACCAATAGTTAGCTGTATCCAACAATTAGTGGTAGATAAGTTATCTATAACCATTGAAACACCAGCATAAACCAATAAGGACATTAGCAATGATGGTAATATGTCCTTAATTTGGCTGCGAATAGAATAACCAATCAATTTATTATTAGGGGACGCATTTAGAAGCGCAGCAATAATATTTCCCAATAGCATGCTTAAAGCAATGGCTAACAAACCAAATGGCACAGAAATAGCAAGTAGCAAAACCCCTATACTGCGTTTGGCTATCTCCAGCCTTAGAACAATGTCGCTACGTCCGATTGCCTTTATCGATTGTAAATTTTCTGTCTCAACAGGCGAGAACATAAACGAAAAACATAATATCTGCATGTATGGCACACAAGGCAACCATTTGTCTGTAAGTAACAGAACAACCAAAGGTGTTGACACCGCAGCCATTAACGACAAAGCAGGCATCAATATGTAGCATGATGTCTTTACCGCTCTGCGCATGGCTGCTATCATAGCAGGTTTATCATCTTGCAGTTTAGAATATGCAGGAAAAAGTACACTATCTATTGTTCCTGTAATGTTTGTATCTACAAGTTGAGGTAGTGTCTGACCTCTATTATAATATGCAAGATCGGCAGGAGTGAAGAATTTACCAATAACAAGACTACGCAAATCATTATATAGCATTTTTATGATAGAGGATAAAAAGATTTTCCAGCCATAAGCAAACAATTCTTTCAGACGTTTTACAGAAAAACATAATTTTGGATACCAGCGTACAGTTAGTAGCAAAATAATGGCACTGGTTATGGTTGTAATCAAGTTTTGTGCAACAAGAGCCCATACACCATAGCCTTTGTATGCCATACTAATACCTATAATGCCAGAAACGACAACTCCACCCAAAGAGGAATAGAAATTGCGTTTAAATAGCATGTTTTTAGAAACGTATGCCTGTTGCACACTATTAAAAGCCATAATAAAAAGTCCTAAACCAAGGACTCTAATAATAGATATTAATTGCTCACGGTCAAATTTGTCATAAAAGTCGGCAATGGCTGGTGCTCCCAAAAACAAAAAAGCGTAAAGAATTGCCGCTATACATAAACTGAGATAAAATACAGAAGAGAAATCTTTTTCGTCAGCATTCTTCTTTTGAATGAGAGATGTGGCAAAACCACATACAACAAGTTTATCACACAAGGTTGTGAAGACAAAGACCAACGCTATTAGTCCATAGTCGTTTGGTAGCAATATACGAGCAAGAATTACGGAGACTATGAAACTTATAATCTGACCACTAATTCTCTCGCAAAATTTCCATATCGCTCCCGAAATGGTTTGTTTCTTAATGGATGTGTTGTTCATCAAAACTTACAACTTACATTCAACAATAGATGTACAACATTCATATTCTTCAGACTCTGGTGGTAATTGCATATAATCGCCATAACGTTTGCGTAAGTACTCGTCATAATTGCGTGGTATAAAAAAAGTACAATCTTCAAATTGATGTTCTATTAAGTCTTCAAACGTGCAACGAGGTATAGGATATATGCCATTATTGGGGTGCACCACCTTATATACATATTTTGTATCCAGATGCTTAAATGCCTTTATTGTCAAATCCTTAAACAAGCAGATAGCAGAATATGGCATCCAAGAGAACAATTTATAAATATTTCTTTTCCACTTCGTTCCGTTGTATATGCCACTTTTTACTTTGCCTACACAGGTCCAAAATACAGACAATCCAACCTGAATCTTTAACAGGCAAGGCAATATATTGTCTATAGGATGCAAATCGATAAAGACTCCACTATGTAATTCGGTAAGGGAAGCAAGTTCGTTTTCTACGAAGACAGTGCCATTCAAACGTACTTTCCCCCAATTGTTAGGATATCGCCTTTCTGTGTGATAGTCACTCAAAAATATAAGTTTATTGTCATGCGTTTGCATATATTTTAAAAACTCGTCATAATCTTTTCTCGGCATAGCCATATCTATGTCGTGATCCCAAGGTATAAAACCATTATGGCGTACAGCCCCAATGACAGAACCACCATATAGAGAACATCTCCAACCATTTTCACGACAAATGCGGTCTACTTCTTTAGCTATAACAAGCATACGAGCATGGAGTTCTTCCATGTCATAACCACAGACTTTATATTTGCTCATTTATTATATTTCTTTTTTAAAATGTTTACGAACTCACCATATATGATGCTTTTTGCGATATAAACGACCTTACGATATTTCGCGAGCCAAGGTCTTCCCATACAATTAATCTTAGACATCTCATCCATAAATTGGTAGTCAGGAACTATATATTCGGGATGTTTTATCGGAAAGGTCATTTTATATGTTTTCATAAAGAATAACTTGCGAATTTGCTTTGGCATTAGTTTCAAGTTAGTCCCATGAGTTGCTTCTGGAGTAACGCCTATATTGTTTACCAAATTTACCTTGGGGATAATAACCAGGCGATGATTTAAATGACTTCCAAAGCCTAAAATGGTTTCCCACCACTCAAAGCCTGTGGTACGCCTACGGAGTGCGGTCCTATATGCAACTGGGAAAATGGATGGTAACTCTCGTGCCATATTCTGTAAATAATATGGTTCATCTAAAAACTTATATTCTGAATCCCATCCATTAGCAACTCTTCTCCAACTAGCCCAAGCCCCTGTTCCATAATAAGAAAATAGATAGTCATTGGGACAAAAGTCCGCTTTTCCAAGGAAATTCACTCCACATATATGATTTACACGTTCATCGTGTTCATATTTATCAAGCAACTCTTTGCAGAAAGTGTAGAAATATTGATTAGGAACCATATCATCCTCCAATACAATGCATTTCTCTACCAATGTAAATGCCCATTTTTGAGCCCTAAAAGTAGAAGGATCGCATCCCATATTTTCATCATGGTAATTCTTGTAAACCTTACATTCCCAATCAATATTTTCAACAACAGCTCTACAACGTCTGATATTTTCAATATCTTGTGGGCGATTCTTGCGTGGTCCATCTTGCCATAATAGCAGAGTACTGGGGCGTGCTTCTCTTACGGATTCAAACACTTTTTCCAAAGTCTCTGGTCGTGCGAAGAACGTAATAAGGACAGCGACATCTATTTTACTTTCTTTTTTCATATTCTATTCTTTTATAAATTGAACTATTAATAAAGGGCACAAAAAAAACAACATTATAAAAATGGAAGGTGTTGAATGTATAGGGTTTGTTAGTCCCATCAGAATTACCTGACACACCAATGGAGAATAGTATGGATATCTGTCTCCAAGTTGTTCTTTCATGAAATCAAAACTCTTTTTAAAGAGTTTGTATATTATAAATCCGCCAATGACACCTAAGTCTGCCAATACACACAAAAATGTAGAATGTCCATTAAAATCAAGAGTTCTGTTTCCCCATATTGGACTTTGCATAAATGCCAAGATACATTTTCCATACAATTCCATTCGTGCCCATAAATCTGACTCTTCTGAATTTTGACTTACTCCTGTAAGAGTATTGTATATCTCTTGAAGTCGCTGATTTAACAATTCGGAATCACTTAACCCAATAAGTAGTTTTAATATTACTGGTAATAGTAAAACAATTATTACAATTCCAATTACCACAAAAAACCTCCTATCTTTATTTTTTGTGGCTTTAAAATACAAATAAAGCAAACTACAAAATGTCGTCACTAATGACAGGGCGAATTGAGACTTAAACAAAAAATACGCAGAATACGCCCCAATTATTCCAAATACAATTTTTTGGAAATAATGTTTTTGTTTTCTAAAGCAAAGGACACAAGTTAATACCAAGAACGTAAAGGCATAAACAAAAGAATATCCTTGAATTGACACTCCTGCATCTTCCAAAACATCCGCATTCATGGAATGAAATACATTTGCATTTATCTCAATAATTGCTAACGATGCTTTTACCAGCATCAAGGCATTGAATAACACCATTCCAACTATTAAATAAATTTGTTTTGGGGTAGCCAATTTACGCGTTCTGTAAAACAAAAATATGGGGAAAAACATTAAAAGGTATTGTGAGAATTTGGCATAAAATCTTTTCATACCACGATTGGCTACATTTCCAATAGACTCAGAATCTGTTAATAACAGATACAATAGAACAAAGAACACTATTACAAAAAGAAATTTAATGATAAGTATTCTATGTTTTGGCTCTGTTATAAAACAAAATAAGATGTATGCCAAGGCTATAAAAGGCGCTACCAACTGATATTGTGCTTGAATTTCAAAATTTATATAGAAAATAGCACTACACAAAATGAAAAGAAATTCAAGTAAACTCAGTCCTTTTTTGCTCATTTCTTGTAACATAAATATCTTTCAACTAAAATAGAATTAAATAACAGTCATGCTTTATTGACATCTATATATAAGTCAATATATAAACGATATTTATCGTGCAAATCAAAATGATTTTCTACAAACCTTTTGCATTTCAATGAATTTGTCTTGTCTTGCATATTACGGATAAGTTCGACCTTTTTATATAATTGCTCGGCATCACCAACAGGCGAATAGTAACTATTAATGTTGTCAACAGTTTCCTTTGGCCCTGTTTGGTCAAAAGTCACCACGGGGGTGCCACATGCTTGAGCCTCTATGTTTATAAGCGAAAGAGAATCTTCGCGTGTGACATTAGCAAAAGCATCTGCCATTGTATATAATTGTGCTAATTCTTCGCGGTTCTTAGTGTACCCATAGGTCTGAACTTTGCCTTTAGGCAGATTCAAAGAGTTTATATAACTTAATTGATCATCCGACCACACACCAAAGAGTAAGAGTATTTCATCGGTCTGCATCTGCTGGATGAATTGGATTAAGATATCCTTGTTCACAGGAAGCAGCCACTTGCTTGCAGGACCAAGAATAACAAACTTTTCTTCAAGTCCTAAACGCTGGCGGAAGTCAGATGTGGTAGGTTTGAAAAGTTCCAAATCAATTCCATTAGATATAACATAATTGGGAGTGTCTTTAAGGAACGTTTTCAGTGCCTCGTGAGCCATCCATTCTGATACACCAGTGATATAAAGACGAGGAATGGCAAGAAGAAATTTCTTACGGTCAGCAAGAATTTTTTCGGAATTTCTATTGAAGAACGATGGAGTATCTTGTTTCGGTTTTGGACATTCTTTACAGTTAGTTAGCCACTTATTGCAACCTGCAACTGTATAATGAAAGCATCCTCCCGTATAAAACCAACAATCATGCAATGTTATTATCGTTTTAATGTCTTGCTTTGCAAGATAACCAAACAGCATATTAAGGTGAATATAGTTACTATGAAGGTTGTGTAGATGAACAATATCTGGTTTTATCTTGTTTATCCAACGAATCAAATTCTGCGTCGGAATATGCGAATAATAGGCTTGTTTGCCATGGATGCGTGCTAAGACGGCATGGAGTTTATGATCAAAAGTATTGCCAATAATATATCCACGTTTTGCCTCTCTCACCTTAGGGTCGGGACATGCCACATAACACTCAATGCCAGACTGTTCACACAGATGTTCTATATCGCGCACAATAGTTCCTGTGCTTCCTTGACCATATACAGCATTAATTAGTACAACTTTCATCATTTGTTTATTAATGTTCTGTATTACTTTTTCTAATTAGTATAAGTTCCACAACTTTATCATAAAGATATGCTAATTAGAACTTCCTCCACACCATCTTATTCACAATTCCAACGTAACTTTGTACAATCTTCACAACCTTGGTCGATACATTCTCATCCACATAGTCAGGTACGGGGATGCCATGCTGTCCGTCACGACATAACTCTACGGCTGTATCTACGGCTTGCAGCAACGATTTCTCGTCAATGCCAGCGATAATGAAATCACCCTTGTCAATGGCTTCGGGACGCTCTGTTGAGGTGCGAATGCAGATAGCAGGGAATGGATGACCTACACTTGTGAAGAATGAAGATTCTTCGGGGAGTGTGCCACTGTCGCTTACTACGGCAAAGGCGTTCATCTGCAAGCAGTTGTAATCGTGAAAACCGAGAGGCTCGTGCTGTATTACGCGTGGGTCGAGTTGGAAACCACTGGCAGCAAGGCGGTTGCGAGAGCGTGGGTGGCATGAGTAGAGGATTGGCATATCGTACTTTTCTGCCATTTTGTTGATTGCGGAGAAGAGCGACATAAAGTTCTTCTCTGTGTCGATGTTTTCCTCGCGGTGAGCAGAAAGGAGGATGTATTTGCCTTTCTCAAGATCGAGACGCTGATGAACGTCTGATGCCTCTATCTCGGCCAAATTGTTGTGCAACACTTCTGCCATTGGTGAGCCTGTAACATAGGTGCGCTCTTTGGGCAGACCGCAGTCGGCAAGATAGCGACGTGCGTGTTCTGAGTATGCCATATTAACATCACTGATGATGTCTACGATACGGCGGTTGGTCTCTTCTGGGAGACATTCGTCTTTGCAGCGGTTGCCTGCCTCCATATGGAAAATAGGGATATGTAGACGCTTGGCGCCGATAACGCTAAGGCATGAGTTAGTATCGCCTAATACCAATACTCCGTCGGGCTTTGTCTGTGCGAAGAGTTTGTACGAGCAGTTGATGATGTTGCCGCATGTGGCACCAAGGTCATCACCTACAGCATCCATGTATACCTCGGGCTCGGCTAACTTTAGGTCTTTGAAGAAAATGCCGTTGAGGTTATAGTCGTAGTTCTGACCTGTGTGGGCGAGAATAACGTCAAAATACTGGCGGCATTTGTTGATAACAGCGGCGAGACGGATAATCTCGGGACGTGTGCCGACAACGATAATGAGCTTTAATTTGCCATTATCTTTAAACTTTATATCTGAATAATCAAATTTGGGCTGCTTTTCCATGTTCCTTTTTTATTTCTGTTCTACTTTATCAAAATAGGTATCTGGCTTATTGGGGTCAAAGATTTCGTTGCAATACATAACTGTAACTAAATCTTCTGAGTCGGAGAGGTTGATGATGTTGTGGGTGTAACCAGGGAGCATGATGACTGATTGGATTTTGTCACCACTAACTTCATAGTTCAACACTTCGTCTGTGCCTTCCTTGCGGAGCTGGATGAGTCCGTGACCTGCAACCACAATAAACTGTTCCCACTTGGTGTTGTGCCAATGTTCGCCTTTAGTAATACCCGGCTTGGAGATATTGATACTTACCTGACCACAGTTGAGAGTGTGAACCAATTCTGTGAACGATCCACGTTGGTCTACATTCATTTTCAAGTCGAAAATAGTCTTGTCTTTTGGCAAATAGCTAAGGAATGTGCTGTATAGACGCTTAGCGAATGAGTCTGCAGGTATTTCCGGAATCATCAATGTCTTGGGCATGTCGGCAAACTTGTGGAGCAAGTCTACGATTTCACCAAGGGTTGCCTTGTGAGTGATAGGACAATAGCAGTACTTGCCTTCTGCTGAAGGAATTACTTCAAGTCCTTCAAACTCGCAATGATGCTCCGCTCCTTTTAGGGCGTGTATCATCTCGTCAACAAGGTCGTCAATGTAGAGTAGTTCCAGTTCTACTGATGGGTCGTTGACGGTGATGGGGAGGTCATTGGCTATATTGTTGCAGAATGTGGCTACGGCACTATTATAGTTAGGTCTACACCATTTGCCATAGAGGTTAGGGAAACGATATACCAATACCTTAGCGTCAGTCTCATTACCATATTCAAGGAACAAATCCTCACCTGCCTTCTTGCTTCTGCCATACTCGCTGTTACCGAAACGTCCAGTCAAGGATGCTTGCTGTGAGCTTGAAAGCATTACAGGACAGTTGTTGCTGTGTGCTTTCAAGGTGTCGAGCAGGGTTGAGGCAAAACCGAAGTTGCCTTTCATAAACTCGTCATTGTCCTTGGGACGGTTGACTCCTGCAAGGTTGAACACGAAGTCGCACTCTTTACACCATTGGTCAAGTTGTTCGGGTGTTGAATCAAGGTCGTATTCAAAGACTTCATCAATGGTGAGGTCTCCGTAGCAACGTGCTTTGCCGTCTTTTATATTATTGAGTTGGGCGCAAAGGTTTTTGCCTACAAAACCTTTGGCACCTGTGACTAATATTTTCATACGTCTATTTTTATTGTACGAAGTTTCCTTCGCCACTCAACTCTTTCTTGATGTACTCCAAAGCGCCAATCTTTGCCTTGGTTTCCTCAAGGTTCAAACGATATGTGTTATCTGAGTTAAACTCTTCGATTTCAGCACGCTTGGTATCACCTTCTTTGAAATATTTGTCGTAGTTCAAACCACGGTTGTCAGCAGGAACACGATAGAAGTTACCCATATCTTCTGCCTTGGCACATTCCTCCTTGGTAAGCAATGTCTCATACATTTTCTCACCATGACGGATACCGATAACCTTGATTTCTTCTTTCTTGCCACCGAAAAGTTCACATACCGCCTCTGCCTGAGTTTGGATAGTACAAGCAGGAGCCTTCTGAACGAGGATGTCGCCGTTCTGACCATGCTCGAAAGCGAAGAGAACGAGGTCAACAGCTTCTTCCAACGACATGATGAAGCGTGTCATCTTTGGCTCTGTCAATGTGATAGGATTGCCATTGCGAATCTGATCTATCCACAAAGGAATTACAGAACCACGTGAGCACATCACGTTACCATAACGTGTGCAGCAAATCTTGGTATTGCCTGAATAACGACTCTTTGCCACAGCTATCTTTTCTTCAATAGCCTTTGTGATACCCATCGCATTGATAGGATAAGCAGCCTTATCGGTAGAGAGGCAGATAACAGCGCCTACACCAGCCTCAATAGCAGCAGTAAGCACATTGTCAGTACCAATAACATTGGTCTTAACAGCCTCCATAGGAAAGAACTCACATGAAGGCACCTGCTTCAAGGCTGCTGCGTGGAAGATATAATCTACGCCAGGCATAGCGTTACGGCATGATTGCAAATCACGTACATCACCAATAAAGAACTTAATCTTGTTGGCAACATCAGGATATTTTACCTGATATTCATGGCGCATGTCATCCTGTTTCTTCTCATCTCGTGAGAAAATACGAATCTCACCGATATCTGTACGAAGGAAACGATTCAATACTGCATTACCGAAGGAACCAGTTCCACCAGTAATCATAAGGGTTTTACCTGCAAAAATGCTCATAGTTGTTTGTTATTTAATTATTTTAAAATTCTAAATTATTTTGCTCACACTTACATTGTCAATCGCACGCTGATAGATATCTTTTACCATTCCCATTGACGGAACAACAGATAGGTTGCAACGAGTAGCAATTCTTTTAAAGGCTCTCATCACATTCTGTCGCACCCTTTTCACCTCGCAATCCGCCATTTGCATATCTGTTGATTTGATGAAAGGGAATAAGAAATCTGAATCAGAGGGGTAGCGGTCTGCGATTTCCTGCATGGCTGCATCCCATTGTACGGTTATACGTGGTAATCCTGATATTTGTGAGATGTATGTTAATGTGAATCCTTTGATGTCGGTTTTCTTGATGTTTGCCAAATCTGTAAAACTGATGCCTCTGCCGTAGATGCAAAAGAAGAACATATCACGGGCAAAAGTTTGTGGTATGGAATCAGACAGGTCGGCATAACGCATTCTACGTAATTCATCAACTGACAGCAATTCACGTTCTTTTTTGGCTGGCAAGGCAACTCTTACGCCTTTCAGTAATTTAAGTTTTGGAACAATTCCTTCTTTTACTGCAATATTATATACCGAACTGATTTGGTATAGATAGAGTCGAGTTGTTGATTGTTTACGCCCTTTGGTATTCAACCATTCCTCGAATTTTACCATAAGTTCTGGAGTCAATTCGTTTAATGACAATTCCTCTTTACCCAAGAAGTTGACAAAGCAACGGAGTGCCATCTCACGATTGTGAGCAGCCTCAAAGTGACCTTCTTCTTTGTCTTTTTCTATTTTTCGACGAGAATATGCGAAGAAATCGGTTCCCATTTTTACTTCTCTACGATGACTAATAAAAACTATTCAAACAGATAGCCGTAGTTGTTTTGCAACGCCTCAAATTCTGTTTCGCAGCGATTATGCAGTTCTTTGTCGCTGTCCTTGAATATCTTTATAACTTTCTCTATCTCTTCCTTTACGGTTCTTCCAGCTTCAAAGATGGGTCTAAGCTCGTCTTTGAAATAGTCGATGAAAGGTGCATAGTAGTAGCCTATCTCTTCTATCATAAAATAGAAGGTGTCATAGGCATCTTTCAGATCCAATTTCTTGTCTCTTACATCTGCAAGAGTTTGAAGACGGAGTATTTCTATATTTTCTACTTGGGCCGACACCTCTTGGGCGGTCTTCACTTGATGAAAGTATCGGTCGATAAAGGCGTTGCGCTCATGCAGGTTGCGCTTGTAGAACAACTCGCGCTCTTTTTTGTCTGCCTCGTTCTTATTTACTTCTTCAAAACGTTCGGCATGTACACCAGATAGAGCTACAGCCATTCCACCGACATCCATGACGAGCTTGCGGTCTCGGGCTATGCGGATTACATAACCTTCGAGCCCGGCATATTCACCAGTCACAATGCGAAGTAGGGTACGGTTCTTGGAATAATAAACAAAAGGACGAAGAAGGAAACGGAGTCGTTCTGGCTCGGTTTCTGCTACACGCATAAATGGCTCCATCTGGTTGCAAGGTATAGTGGCTACCTTTCCAGTACTACAATTCTTACAGAGTTTATATGGTTTTATGTTTTTATTTAAGTAGTCCTGTAATATTTCTGGGTTACCTTGCAAGAATATCAGTCCACTTACCGAAGGTGTTTCCACTTCGCGCATTCCGCCTCTGTTCCTATGACGGGGAACATATTTTATTGTCTTATGCACAAAATGGGTTACTCCATCCTTCTTTAGCTGTTCTTCTATCGACTTTACTTTTTGGTTGTGTACAAAAAGATAACTCCAAGACGTGCAGTTATCTTTATCGTCATTACTTGGAACCACTTCGGGAATGGATTCGTTTTCTTTCTCAGTCTCAGTTTCCTTGTTCGCTTGCGAACACTTCTTTATCGCTGAACCAGTCATTTCGTCTGGCTCAGAAACGTGTGTGCCCTCTAGAAATCCTTTGCTTTCAGTTGCCTGAAAACTCTTTATCTCGTCGGCTGTAGACTGAGAAACCGTGCAATCCTGCTCCATAACCTCTCCTCTACTTTATGTCACTGTTGGCTGTCATCACCTGGGATGACAATGCCATTTTTACAACAACAATGTTCATAAAATCATACTATTAAACTGTATGTTTGTCCAGTCTGAGAGGAGTGTC
>ERZ773165.263-NODE-263-length-45906-cov-18.742143_pt1 | contig 45906 bp, 41 predicted proteins | sample MGYA00581003_ERZ773165 | MGnify/ENA primary metagenome ERZ773165 (study PRJEB29015, sample SAMEA2737817) | human gut metagenome | biome: human gut; feature: human-associated habitat; material: faeces | place: China | collected 2012 ... | reverse complement strand
GAGCGCCTGCCTTACAAGCAGGATGTCAGCAGTTCGATCCTGTTATCGCCCACCAAACTCTATTCAAGGAACTGGAGCATGAAGGTCTTCACCATCGTGCACGGTTCCTTTTTATTTTTACGCGCAGCGCCTGTACCAATATCCATATTTTGTACTACCGTCCATTGTCGTGTTACGGAACCGAAAGGCCATAAAAGAGTTGTCTTTATGGCCTTTTTTCATTATCATGAGAATATAGATGTTTTTGCGTACAGACAGGAGGCCAACGATCATGGCAGATACGATAAAAAATTGGGAAAAAATGAGACAGGCATTGCAGTTATCCGGCGCAGAGCTGCGGGAACTGGCACAGCACTTCCGGAAGAGTGCCGAAGACGCTCTGGAAGGGAAGGAGAGCTCCCTTTCGGCGCTGCGCACCTATCTGGGCTTGCCGACGGGACGGGAAACGGGGACCTTCCTGGCCCTGGATTTCGGCGGCACGAACGTCCGGGCTTCGCGCATCCGCCTCATGGGCGAACAGGGCTTTGCCGTAGAAAGCAAGGTGGCCAAACCCTTGAAATGCGCTGACTACGACTACACGGCTTCGTCGAAGACGGCAGACGAACTCTTCGACTTCATCGCCGCCATCGTCAAGGAAGCGGCTGACGGCAATCACGACTATAAACTGGGCTTTACCTTTTCCTTTGCCGTCGACCAGACGTCGGCCAAGGATGCCAGCCTCATCGCCTGGTCCAAGGAAATCGCCGTTCCCGGCGTGGCCGGCCAGTCCATCAATGGCCTGCTGAAAGAGGCCCTTGTCCGGGCCGGCCTGGACCGCATCGAACCGGTGGCCCTGCTCAACGATACGACGGCGACCCTCCTTTCTTCGGTCTATCAGCACAACCCGTCGCGCATCGGCATCGTCTGTGGCACGGGCTTTAACATGTGCTATTATGAACCGGCCCTGCAGATGATCGTCAACCTGGAAGCGGCCGGCTTCGACGGCGGCCCGGCTACGGTCTGGGACCGCCTCGTCGATGAAGCGTCTCAGCTGCCTGGCGACCATCCCTTTGAAAAGATGATCGGCGGCCGCTATTTGAGCGAAGTCTGCCGCGTCGTCTTTGGCGAATACCTCAAACGGGACATCCCGTATTTTACGACGCGCGACATGAACGAACTCATTTCCGGCCAGCAGACGGCAGAAGAACTGCTCGGTTTCGCCGTCAGCGAAGAAGAGCAAGAAGGCCTCTGTGCCCTGGTCCGGGCCGTCTTTGCCCGGGCAGCCCAGCTCATCGGGGCGGCCAGCTTCGGCCTTCTCAGTCACTTGGCAGAGGATAAGGGCTTTACGGAACAGTCCATCGCCATCGAAGGCAGCCTGGTCGAAAAGATCAAAGGCGTTCCGTCGCTCATCGAAGATGCCATCTGCGTCTTCTGCATGGCTCCGACCGAAAATACGCGCATCCACGTCATCCCCAACAGCAACGGCGCCTCCGTCGGCGCTGCCATCGCTGCGGCACTTTGTAGATAATAGTCAGCCAGCGGAAGTGCTATTCTATACAGACAGCTTCTTATGGAGTTTTGAGTTTGTAGTTTGTAGTAAAATGGCAGCCTTTTTCTGTGCGGCACAGCGCCCACCAGCTTGACGTCCGTCCCTGGATTCCTTATAATGAAACTATGACCCGGCCCCTGCGGATTTTTCCGCCGGGGCCTGTTTCGTGAAGGGGGAACCAGCCATGCAACTTGCCGAACTCATCAACGCCCATCGCCAGAAACTCAACAATACGGATATGGGGATATGGAAGTACATCTTGCAGCACCGCGCTGCCGTCCGCCACAGCTCGATCCATGAACTGGCCAAGGCCTGTCACGTCTCGACGACGACGATTGTCCGCTTTGCCCAGAAATTAGGCCTCGACGGCTTCGGTGAATTCAAGATGCTCCTCAAGCGGGAAGAACCGGAAATTTCCTGCTATGATACGAATGTCATGGACGAACTCCAGCGCTTCTATGAACAGACCGTGGACAAGCTGTGCAGCCGTAACTTCGATAGCGCCAGCGCCCTCGTCCATGAAGCCAACCGGATTTTCACCTATGCGTCGGGCTACGTCCAGAATAACGTCGTCCAGGAGCTGAAGCGTCTTTTTTTCTACGATAACGTCATGCTCTACGACGTACCGGCACGGGAAGAGTTCCGCAACCTCATCCGGACCATGACCAAAGACGACTTGTTCATTATCGTCTCCTTCTCCGGCGAATCGCCGGCCGTTAAGGAACTGGCCCAGGCCCTGAAACTGCGGGACATTCCCTTCATTTCCATTACCCGCCTGCACGACAATACCCTGGCGTCGCTGTCGACGGTCAATTTTTACGTCTCGCCGGCCCGCTTCCAGCTCTATGACAAGGAAGACGACCACGTCGCCTTTCAGTCCATGATGCCTTATTTTGTCCTGGCTGAGATATGGTATGTGAAATATTGTATGTATCTGCACCATTTGAAACAAGAAAAAGAGGCTTCCCGATAGGCTGTACCAAAGTACAGGAAATGTACCAGGTTACAGGCCGGGGGCCGTGTGCCAGAACGCCGCGAATCTATTGTATTCGCGGCGTTTTTTTTATATCCTGTTACTAAGGAAAGCTTATGTACTTTGTTTCACAAACGGGAGGAATTGTCTATGTCATTCAACAAGGACCGCGTGATGCAGGAACTGCAGCGTTTTGGCGGCGCTATGTACACACCGGTCATCTTATTCGCCTTCTTCGGGCTGACTGTCGCCTTGTCGATCATCTTCAGCAATACGGGCCTCTTCGGCAGCCTGGCAGAAAAAGGGACCCTCTGGTATGATTTCTGGTACGTCGTCCAGCAGGGCGCCTGGACCGTCTTCAATCAGATGCCGATCCTCTTTGCCATCGCCGTTCCCATTGGCTTTGCCAAGAAAGAACAGGCCCGCTGTGCCATGGAAGGTTTCGTCATCTACATGGTATTTAACTATTTCATCGCCGGTATCCTGACCCTTCACGGCAGCTACTTCGGCGTCGACTATAGTCAGAACGCCGGTGCCGGCACGGGCCTGGCCATGATTGCCAACATCAAGACCCTGGACATGGGCATGCTCGGCGCTATCTTCATTGCCTGCATCTCGGCCTACCTGCACAACCATTTCTATGATACGGAAATCCCGGACTGGCTCGGCATCTTCAAGGGACCGGCCTTCGTCGTCGCCGTCGGCTTCCTGGTCATGCTGCCCATGGCGCTCCTCTTCTGTTACATCTGGCCGCCTATCCAGCACGGTATCGAACAGTTCCAGTTCTTCCTCAAGACCAGCGGCATCTTCGGCGTCTGGGCTTACACCTTCTCGGAACGCATTCTCTTGCCGGCAGGCCTGCATCATTTTATTTACCTGCCCTTCATTTACGGTCCGGCTGTCTGCGACGGCGGCATCCAGGCTTACTGGCTGCAGCACCTCAATGATTTCGCCACCAGTGCTCATTCCTTGCGGGACATGTTCCCCCAAGGCGGCTTTGCCCTCCACGGCAGTGCCAAAGTCTTCGGCCTGCCCGGCGCAGCCCTGGCCATGTACTATTGTGCCAAACCGGAAAAACGCAAGAAAGTCGCAACCCTGCTCATTCCGGTTACGATTACAGCCGTCCTCTGCGGCATTACCGAACCGATTGAATTTACCTTCTTGTTCGTCGCTCCGCTCTTGTACGTCGTCCATGCCGTCTTAGCGGCTACCTTGTCGGCGACGCTCTATTTCATCGGCCTGTCGGGCAACTTCGGCGGCGGCCTCATCGACTGCTTCGTCCAGAACTGGATCCCCTTGTTCCGCTATCATGCCTGGACCTACATTTTGCAGATTGCCATTGGCCTCGGCTTTACGGCCATTTACTTCGTCGTCTTCCGCTTCCTCATCCTTCACTTCGATTTGCCCACGCCGGGCCGTACCGATGATGGCGGCGAAGACAAATTGTTCACCAAAGCGGAATACAAAGCCAAGAAAGAAATGGAAAAGAAAGGCATTGCCGGCGGTGCCGATGCCCTGAAAGCCCAGGTCTTCCTCGATTGCCTCGGCGGTCCGGATAACATCCGCGAAGTCACCAACTGCGCAACCCGCCTGCGCGTCACGGTCAACGACCCGGATAAGGTCGCTGCGACCAGCAAGTTCACCAATGCCGGTGCCTTTGGCCTGGTCAAGAACGGCCACGCCATCCAGGTCATCGTCGGCCTGTCCGTGCCCAATGTCCGCGGCCACTTCGACGCCCTCATGAAAGGGGAAATGCCGGCAGCCGTAGAAAACACGGTTCCGGAAACGAAAGAAGCCTCGGCAGAAACGCCGGCAGCTCCGGCTGCTGAATCCATCGCTTCCGTCGATGAAGACGACCGTTCCATGAAGCTGAAAGCCTTTGTCTCCGGCGACCTCGTCGACATCAGCGAAGTACCGGACGATGCCTTCTCGCAGAAGATGATGGGCGATGGCGTCGCTATCAAACCGTCGGGCGATACCATCGTCGCCCCGGCAGACGCGACCGTTTCCATGATCATGGAAAGCTCGCTCCATGCGATTGGCCTGGAACTGAGCAACGGTGCCGAAGTGCTCATCCACATCGGCTTGGATACAGTCAATATGAATGGCGACGGGTTCACGCTGCTGACCCAGCAGGACGCCCAGGTCAAAGCCGGTGACCCCTTGATCCGCTTCGACCGCGATGCCATCGCCAAAGCCGGCTATAACGACATCGTCATCATGGCCGTCACCAACTCGACGGAATACCCGCAGATGAAGAAGGAACCGGACCAGCCTGTCGTCGCTGGTGAAACACCGATTGTCATTTTCTAGGAGGGTTTTATGGATACTTTGAAATGGTGGCAGCAGACGGCTGTCTATCAGATTTATCCCCGCAGCTTCCAGGACACGACGGGCAGCGGCGAAGGCGATATTGCAGGCGTTACGCGCCACTTGGATTATCTCAAGAAGCTCGGTGTCGGGGCCATCTGGCTGACGCCGGTCTACCCGTCGCCCATGGTCGACAACGGCTACGATATCAGCGATTATACGGCCATCGACGGGCGCTACGGCACGATAGAAGATATGGATACCCTCATTGCCGAAGGGAAGAAGCGGGATATCCGCGTCGTCATGGACCTGGTGTACAACCACACGTCGGACCAGCACGCCTGGTTCCAGGAATCGATGCGCAGCAGCACGAACGACAAAGCGGACTGGTACATCTGGCGCGATGCCAAAGAAGACGGCTCGGCGCCGACGAACTGGCGCTCCATCTTCGGCGGCCCGGCCTGGACGTGGTGCGAAGAACGGCAGCAGTATTACCTGCACACCTTCGCCGTCGAACAGCCCGATTTGAATTGGGAAAATCCGGCCGTCCGCCAGGCCCTCTATGATGCGGCCAATTTCTGGATAGCCAAAGGCGTCGGCGGCTTCCGCATCGATGCCATCGTCTACATCAAGAAACCGGCCGTCTTCACAGACGGCCCCGTCGACGGCGCCGACGGCCTGTCGTCCATCCACAAGATGATCGCTAATACGCCGGGCATCCTCGACTTTCTCCACGAATTCCGCCGGAAGGTCTTCGACGGCCACGATATCTTCACCGTCGCCGAAGCCAACGGCGTCACGCCGGCTGACCTGCCCCAGTGGGTCGGTAAGGACGGGGCTTTCAGCATGCTCTTCGAGTTCAGCCATGTGAACCTGGAATTTCCTGACGATGAAGTCTGGTGCCGCGCTGAAAAATGGCCCCTGACCAAGCTCAAGAAGGCCCTGTCCGACAGCCAGCAGGCGACGGCAGCCAATGGCTGGTATCCCATCTTCTTCGAGAACCACGACCAGATACGCTGTGTCAACCGTTATTTCCCCGAAGGGACGGATAAGAAGAAGGCGGCCAAAGCCATGGCGACCATCTTGTTCAGCCTGCGCGGGACGCCCTTCATTTACGAAGGCCAGGAATTAGGCATGGCCAATACGGCCTTTGCCCGTATCGAAGACTACAATGACATTTCGACGCACGGCCAGTATCAGCTGGCCCTGGATGAAGGCTTTGCACCGGCAGAGGCCCTGCACCTCGTCCAGGCCCACAGCCGAGATAATGCCCGGACGCCCATGCAGTGGACGACGGCAGCCCAGGCCGGCTTTACGACGGGGACGCCGTGGCTGCCCGTCCATGACGATTACCTGCAGTGCTGTGCTGAGAGCGAAGAACACGATGCTGATTCGGTCCTCTGGTACTACCGCCGCATCCAGGCCGAACGCTTCCAGGGGGAAGCGGCAGCCATCCTGCAGCGAGGGCGCTACGAAGAGCTGCTGGCTGATGATGAACGCATTTACGCTTTCAAGCGTATCTTAGACGACCAGGCGACATTGACGCTGGTCAATTTTACCAACGAAACCATCGATTATGACGCATCGATGACGGAAGGCGCAACGGTCCTTCTGGGCAACTACGACGCCCAGGAAGCCGGAAGATTGCGCCCGGCCGAAGCCGTCATCTATCGTGTATGAGGAGGATTATTATGTTAAAAATTGCTGCCAGCGATTATGACGGAACCCTGTTCCGCGACGATATCATTACGGCCCGCGATGCCGAAGCCATCCGCAGATGGCGGGCTGCAGGCCATAAATTCGGCGTCGTGTCCGGACGGGACCACGGCATGCTCATGCCCCAGCTCAAACACTATGGCGTCGAATATGATTACCTGGCCTGCAATAACGGCGGCCTCATCAGCGATGACCAGGACCGCGTCCTCTGGGAAGCCCGCATCGAACCGGCCGTCCTCAAGGCCGTCAGCAAGCTGGAGCTGGTCCGCAAGTCCTTCCATTTCTCCTTCTCTTCGCAGGACCGGACCTATCTCTGCCATGATTTGCCGGGCACCTGGGTCTGGCGGGAAGCGAAAGAATGGGACTATCCCATCGTGCCGATAACGGAAGATGACATCGACCATCTGCCCCAGACGATTCACCAGTATTCCCTGGGCTTCACCGATCCCGACGATGCCCTGGCAGCGAGCGAACAGGTCAACGCCCATTTCGGCGATACCGTTCATGCCTATCCCAACCGCTGTGCCGTCGACATCATTCCCTCCGATATCAGTAAACAACAGGCAATTGCCCACACGCTCTCCCTCTTTGGCTGGGACGGTGCGGACATCCTGGCTATTGGCGATGAAATCAACGACCTGCCCATGATCCTGGGCTATAACGGCTACACCGTCGCCACGGCCCGTCCGGCTATCCAGGACCAGGCTCGTAAAGTCTATGACAGCGTAGGGGCCATGCTGGAAGATAATTTATAAGAAAAGAGGTCCTTACCATGGATTTGAATAAAAAAGCCCTGGTTGTCCTGGCTGCCGTGACTCTCGGCACTGCCGGCACGGCCCTGGCCGCATCGGCTGACAGCTTCTCCGATGTCCCCAAAGACCACTGGTCCTATGAAGCCCTGGACTATTTGGCCAAAGAAGGCGTCATCGAAGGCATGGGCAACAGTACCTTTGAAGGCGGCCGCACCATGACCCGCTACGAAGTCGCCAGTATCGTCGCCAAAGCCATGCAAAAAGGCGGAGGCAACTTCGGTGACAAGACGGTCCTGGAAAAACTGCACGCCGAATATGCCGACGAAATCAACGTCTTGCAGCAGCAAGTCGCCAAGAACACCAAGCAGATTGAGCAAAATACCAAGGATATCCAGGAAAACAAGGAAAAAATCGACCGAGTCAAATTGTATGGCTTCATGCGTACACAGTACGATTATGACAAAGATACGACCTCCGGCACTATTGATAAACAGACCAATCGTTTTTACATGGACTTGCGCGGCGACTTTAAGGTCAACGATTACTGGACGGTCAAGTTCCAAAGCGAAACGAACCGCCATTATAATGACGGTCATCGGCGCAGTGAAAATGCCTTTAACTCGAATGGGGAACAGACTTGGTCCGGCCATGACGGCAATATGCAGCGAATTTGGGTCGAAGGGCAGAAAGACGGTCGTTTTGTCAGCATTGGTCGTGCCTGGCGCGGCTTAGGCTTTCAGAATGTCCTCGTCGGTAATGAAACTGACGGTATCCAATTCGGAGCGCCCATTCCGGGAACGAAATTGACTGGCAGTGGTTTCTGGTTCGCTTCGACAGGTGCAGGGAACAGGGAAAGCTTATACGGTGCTGCTGTTTGGGGGTCTGTGGCCAAGAACCTGGATATCAATCTTGCCTATGCAAAGAGCAGTCTGGACAAAGGAGAAATTAATAATTCGGGCAATATTGACTATTACTATGCTGATTCCAATGATAAATATAAAATCAAGCCCAAATATGGTTACGGCGAAAAGAATCTAAGAAGTTATGGCTATGTCCTCAGTATGTCTACGAACATAAATAAAGACTTGCGCTTTATTGCCGACTATGCCAAGACCGATGCCGATTTCCAGAACAACAGCATCGCTTTGCGTTTGAATTACAAAGATGCTGATTATAAAAAGCCTGGCAGTTATGGTCTTTATCTGCGTTATATTAAATACGGCAAAAACGGCTGGCTCGCTGGGGATGACGAATGGAACTCCACTTGGTATGGTACCAAGGGTTGGATTGCCGGTGTCCGTTATGCCCCGTGGAAAAACATTATCTGGGAAACGATGTATTCCAAACAGAAACGCCACTGGAGTACGTCGGATGAATATGACCGTAATCTCTTCCGGACTGAACTGGATTTCCATTTCTAAAATTTAAGGCCTTTCCTCGGACTCAGATGCGGCTGCGCCGCGACAGACTCAAACTGACAACGACGCTGCGGGAAACCCTCAGCGCGTAGCGGGCCGCCCGCAGCCACTGTCCGTCCAGGGAACTATCCTGCAATTGACAGACCAGAAAAATCTGGGCGTCCCCTACGGAATCGCATACAGGCGATGAAAAATAAATGCAGGCCGCAGGTCACAGGTCGCAGGTCGCCCAAAAAACGGCCAGCGGCCGCACGTAGGGGCTCGCACGTGGCGAGCCCGCTAGGGTGATTTCGCCACAGCCTGTTCTGGTATAATGGCAGGCAGTTACGAATCACGAACCATTAAATAGGACTGTCGCATGAATGTTTCTGACAGCATGCGAGGCCCTGTTTACTTTATAGTTTGTAGCACAGAGTTTGTAGTTTGCAGAGAAAACCTTTAAATTTAAACCCATCCGCTAACAACTAACAACTAGCCACTAACAACTTTAAAGGGCTTGTCGTCGTGCGACAAGCCCTTTTTCCTTGACGCCTTTTTTTTCTCTTGTTATAATGAATTAACACAAAAGAACAAATACAAACATTATATGATGAGAAAAGTATGTAAGGATAAACATGAGGTGAAGTGTATGTTACCAGCAGAACGACGGCAGTTTATTTTGAACGAACTGTACAAGAACAAAGCTGTAACGGTCAATGACCTGGCCCAGCAGCTTGATGTCACGACGATGACAATCCGGCGGGATTTGCAGCATTTGGAAGAAGGCGGCTTAGTCGAAAAAAGCCACGGCGGCGCTGTTTTGGTAGAATCTTCTGTCAAAGAAGCGACGTATCGCAATCGTAAATTAGTCCACATTGAAGAAAAGCGGCGCATGGCGGCAGCGGCCTTGCCTCTTATCGAATCGTCTATGAGCATCTATCTCGATGCGGGTACGACGAATTTTGAGCTGGCTGAATTGATGGCCAAACAGCGCTGGGATAATCTGACCGTCGTGACCAATGATTTAGCCATTGCCCAGGTCCTGACTCCGGTCATGGGGCTGTATGTCATCCTCTTAGGCGGCCATATTGACGTCGAATCCAGTTCGACGTGCGGCGTCTTGGCGACCAATATGGTCCGGGCCATGCATTTCGATATCTGCTTTTTAGGGACTCAGGCCATCACGCCGGATTGGCGCATCATGACGGCCAATGCTGAGAAAATCGATGTCAAACGGGCTTGTCTTCAGGCATCGGATAAGGTCGTCCTCCTGGCAGACCATTCTAAGTTTAAGAAACATAAACTCTATTATATCCTGGACCTCTGGGATATGGATGTCCTCGTCAGTGACTATCAGGCCAGTGCAGAAGAAGCGTCCTTATTTGAAGAACACCAGGTTCAGTTTATCCGCGTTTAAGGGGGAGAGCACATGCATCATTTTGTCATCATTGCTGATGATTTTACGGGAGCCAATGATACAGGCGTCCAGCTTTGCAAGCACGGGATTCCTGTCGATGTTATCCTGGATACGGCACAGATAGAAGCCAATGGCAACAGCCTGTCCATCGACAGCGAGAGCCGCGTCGTTTCCGGCCAGGAAGCCTATGACCGCGTGTATGCGGCCGTACAGCAGGTACAGCAAACCGGTGGCTGCCGTTTTCTGTATAAGAAAGTCGATTCGACGCTGCGCGGTCATTTGCAAGAAGAAATCCGGGCTGTTGTCGATAGTTATGCGCCGGAACTCATCATCTTTGCGCCGGCTTATCCTGAGCAGGGGCGGACTGTCGAAGCGGGGCGGCTTTGCGTCCATGGGACACCGTTGCTGGATACGGAAATCGCCCGTGATCCGCGGAATCCCTTGCAGGAAGATCACGTACAACGGATTTTGTCGACGTGCCTGCAGCAGCTGGTCTGTCACTATACCCTCGATGCCATCGAGGACGATCGTCTTGACTTTACCGGATTAGCTTATTCCTTTGATACGATGGAGCAGGCGCAGCTGGAACGGATTGCCGAAAAAGCCGGTCAGACGGGGAAGAAAGTCCTGTGGATCGGTTCTGCCGGTTTGGCCCAGGGGCTATTACAGATACAGCTGCGGGAGCTCCCGGCCATGGCCGTTATTGGCAGCATCAGCAGCAAGACCATGGACCAGCTGGCGTATTGCCGGAACCGGGGCCTTCCCGTCGTGGCACTGGACATGAGGGCCCTTTATGAAAATCAGGATGGAAGGACAGCGATTCAGAAAATCGTAAACTTTTTGCAGTCTGGCCAGAGCGTGGTCCTCACGGGGGCTGCCTGCCGCCAGGATTATGAAGACTTTGCTGCCTATGGCCGGGAAAAGGGGATTTCTACGGATGAATTGGCCGAATTTACCAAACAGACCCTAAGCCGGATGGTGCCGGCTATTTTGCAGGAAACCGCCGTTAGCGGTTTGTTTTTGACCGGTGGCGATACGGCCATTGCCGTCATTTTGCAGTTAGGGGCCAGCGGGTCCCATATTGAACGGGAGATAGTGCCCGGTTTTGTGCAAGGCCGTTTGCTGGGAGGCAGCCAGGAAGGATTGCCTATCGTCACCAAAGCTGGTGCCTTTGGTACGGAAGAAGATATTTTCCGCTGTATCCAGGAACTGAAATACAATTAATTACATTTTTTTTAGTTCTAAAATGTTGTTTTATGTTATAAAATCATACATATAGAGAAATGAAAAAAGCCAGGAATGAGCATGAGTATGCCATCTCTGGCTTTTTTTTCTGTGATTTTCTTGGAAGTTGCCTCTGAAATATGATGAAAAAATAGCATGGTGTATATACGAAAAAGCCATTGACTTATTAGAGAAACTCTCCTATAATCTAATTAACAAAAACAAACATATAAGAACACAATCAAACAAAAATGATTGTGACAAAGGAGGAGGTACAGTGGCAGTAAATTTTGTAGGCATTACCATGGGCGATCCGGCTGGTATCGGGCCGGAGATTTCCCTTAAAGCTATAGATGCTAAAACGGAGTACCAACAATATGTCTTGATTTATGGCAGCTACGACGTGCTTCAATACTATCATCAACGGCTTCAGCTGACGACGCCGCTGGTACGCATTGAAAAGGTACAGGACTTCCAGCCAGGGAAAATCAACGTCATTTCTGTCGTCGACCTGGCTATCGGCAAAGATATTGAAATCGGGCAGGTATCACCCGTTGCCGGTGATGCGGCGTATCAATATATTGCCCGGGCCATTTCTGATGCTTTGAAAGGCGATATCCGCGTTGTCACGACGGCTCCCTTGAATAAGGAAGCCCTCCATAAAGGCGGTCACAACTTCGACGGTCATACGGAAATCTTCGCTACCCTGACGAAGACGAAATCTTATACAATGATGCTTTGGAGCGAACACATGTCTGTCGTCCACGTATCGACTCACTGTTCCCTGCGGGAAGCCTGTGACAGAGCGACGAAAGCCAGGGTGCTGGAATGTGTTCATCTGGCCGATAAGGCGATGAAGCAGTTGGGCGTCGAAACGCCGCGGATCGCTGTTGCCGGCTTGAATCCCCACAGCGGCGAAGCCGGGCTCTTTGGCCGGGAAGAAATTGATGAAATCATCCCGGCTGTCCAGGCGGCCCAGCAGGAAGGCCTCGATGTCGATGGGCCGGTCCCGCCGGATACGGTCTTCTTGAAAGCCTATAATGGCGTCTACGACATCGTCGTTGCTATGTACCATGACCAGGGACATATCCCCATGAAAATGGTAGCCTTTGATTCCGGCGTCAATGTCACGCTGGGCCTGCCCATCATCCGGACATCCGTCGATCATGGCACGGCCTTCGATATTGCCGGCAAGGGCATTGCCAAGGCGGACAGCATGTGCTATGCCGTCGATTTAGGAAAACGATTTGCAGAACATTAAATTTTACATATATTCACAAAGGAGCGAGATACATTATGTTTAAAGCAGAAGGTTTGATTACACCGGTTGTTACGGCGTTGACGGAAACGGAAGAATTCAACAAAAAAGAATACCAGGCTTTTATCGACCACTTAATCAAAGCCGGCGTCCATGGGATTTTCCCGCTGGGGACGAACGGCGAATTCTATGCATTTTCGGCTAAAGAAAAACTGGAAATCATCGAAGCTGCCGTCGAAGCCGTCCAGGGTCGCGTCCCCGTCTATGCCGGCACGGGCTGTGTTACGACGAAAGAAACAATTGAATTGTCCAAAGCAGTCCAGCAGATGGGCGGTGTCGATTGCTTATCTATCATCACCCCATATTTTGTAAAGGCTTCACAGGCTGACTTGATAGAACATTACAGTGCCATTGCCGAAGCCGTCGATATGCCGATTTTGTTGTACAACATCCCGGCGCGGACAGGCAATTCCATTGACTGGAAAACCGTCAAGACCCTGGCAAAATATGAAAACATCATCGGCATCAAAGATTCGAGCGGCAACTTCGACAACATGCTGAAATACATCGAAAATACAGATCCCCGCCTTAACGTATTGGCCGGCAGTGACTCCCTCATCCTCTGGGCCCTCATGGCCGGCGGTACCGGTGCCATTTCGGGCTGCTCCAATGTCTTCCCGGAATTGATGGTCAGCATCTATAACTACTGGAAAGAAGGCAACATCGAAAAGGCCAATGAATCGCAGAAGAAAATCAGAGCTTTCCGCAATGTCATGCAGATGGGCAATCCGAATTCGGTCGTTAAATTAGCTGTCAACATGCGCGGCTATCACGTAGGACCGGCTCGCCAGCCGTCGAACTGCACGGATCCGGCTATTAAAAAAGCGCTGGAAGATGTTTTCAAACTGTATGAATAATAAAGGCAAGGAGATGTAACTCATGGCTAAGGTTGTAATTTCACATCGTCTTCATGATGATGGTATGGCTGTTCTTGAAAATGCTGGGGTAGATGTCGTTATTACGAATAGTGGCGATCCTAAAGTTATGTTACCAGAATTAAAAGATGCGGATGGGGTTATTATTCGGATTGGCTCTATTGATCGTGAAACAATGGAACAATGCCCTAAATTAAAGGTTATTGGTCGCCCTGGCGTTGGTGTTGACGATGTCGATGTTGAAGCGGCTATTGAATTAGGGATTCCTGTCGTTATTGCTCCTGGTGCTAATAGTCGGTCTGTTGCAGAACATGCCATGGCAATGATGTTTGCTTGTGCTAAAGATATGATGCGCAGTGATAGAGAAATGCGCAAAGGAAATTTTGGTATCCGCAGTTCCTATAAAGCTTATGAATTAGGTGGAAAAACGCTGGGATTGCTTGGGTATGGTCATATTGGCAGTATTTTTGCTGGCATGGCTGCTGGTATTGGGATGAAGGTTCTGGTTTATGATCCTTTCATTAAAAAAGAAATTGTTGAAGCGCAAGGATATGGGTATCGTGAAGATATGCACGATATTTTGCGAGAAGCAGACGTTGTTTCTATCCATACGCCATTGACCCCGCAGACAAAAAATATGATTGGGGAAGCAGAATTAAGAATGATGAAAAAAGATGGAATCTTGATAAACTGCGCTCGTGGTGGGATTGTAGACGAAGCTGCTTTAAACAAAGCTTTGGATGAAAATTGGATTCACAGTGCCGGTACGGATGTTGTTGTACATGAACCGATTGACCCGGCAGATCCGATTTTCCATCACGATAATATTGTCGTTACGCCACATATGGCTGGCCAGACACGGGAAGCTGCTTCTGGAGTGGCAACACTCGCAGCAGAAGGAACCGTTGCTGTTATAAGTGGTCAAAAATGGGATAAAGTTTGCAATCCGAAGGCTTACGAACATCCCCGTTGGAATAAGTAAGGTGATGGTAATATGAAAAACTCTCTTGATGATTGCGCCTGGAAAACATAATCATCAAGAGAGCTTCACAGAAAAGGTAGAGCCTAATCTGGATTTCATTATACCATAGTCTTACCACTTATATACTTGGAAAAGAAAATATATTTCTTAGCGTTTTCTCATGTCCGTAAGAACAAAAAGGTATAAAAGGTGATAAGAATGTCTTCGATGAGCATGACAGCTTTGGAAGCTACAAAACAAAAAAGAACTCATGTTAGATGGATTGTCTGTGGATTGATGTGGGCAGCTATCGCTATTAACTTTATTGATAGAACAACATTGGCTATTGCTACACCTCATATTATGCAAGATCTTTCTATAACAACTGAAGAAATGGGCATGGTTATGTCGGCCTTCTTTCTTTGTTATGCGTTGCTTCAGATTCCGGCTGGATTTGTATCAGAAAAGTTTGGGCAACGCAAAGCTTTGGGCATGTCCGTACTTTGGTGGTCTATTGCTACCGCATTAACCGGGCTAGCTACTGGATTTAAATCTATTTTAGGTATGCGTATGATTTTAGGCGTTGGTGAAGCTGGTGCATATCCCAGTAATGCGGCGATTACTAGAAAGTGGTTCCCGAAAAGTGAACGAGCTACTGTTGGAGGTATTTTCGATAGTGGACAAAAATTCGGTGGAGCTTTTGGGATTCCTATTTTGACTTGGTTGATGATTCAAATTGGCTGGCGTGGTACATTTGCTATCCTTGGCGTATTGGGGATTATTTGGGCAATTGTTTGGTTTGCATTTTTTAAAGATGATTCAGCGAAAAATAAGCATGTCAATGCTGCCGAACTGGCATATATTAAGTCGGGGCAGGATACTGATGAAACAAGCAATAAGGCGATGCCTTGTAAATGGTATGAATTGTTAAAGTTTAGAAATATGCAAGCAATGTGTATTGGCTTTTTTGCAACTAACTATAGTTCCTATTTTTTTATCACTTGGTTACCGATGTATTTAATGAAAGATAGAGGTCTTAGCTTTGCTCAAATGGGTTTTGCCGCTTCATTGCCATTACTTTGTGGTGCTATTGTTGAAGTTATTGCAGGCTGGTCTTCGGATAAAATCGTTTCATCTGGCAAATTCTCATTAACAAAAACACGAAAAATGTTTCTGTGTGGTGGCTTGATTTTAGCTTCTACCATTGGGTTTGCGGCCGTAACTGAATCTATTTATGTAACACTGTTCTTATTGTGTTGTGCTAAATCCGGTACTGTTATTGCTGCTTCTCAGACATGGGCTATCCCTAGTGAGATTGCACCACGTAATATGACAGGCATTGTTGCTGGGATTCAAAATTGTGTTGCTAATTTTGGTGGCGTAGTTGGACCGATTGTTACTGGTTTTATTGTCGGGGCTACGGGGCATTTTGAATTTGCGATGCTCTTCACTGCATTATTGTTATTAGGTGCAGTATTAAATTACATTTTTTATTTAGGTAAAATTGAACCAATGAAAGTGGAAGAAAAGACTGCATGATTCAATATTAAGGAGGCTTTTATACTATGAAACAATGTCAGTTGACCATTCCGGGCGTGGTTTATGCCGGCCCTGGTAGTGTAGAAAAAATCAATGAAGTATTGCAGCGGGAAAAGGCACAGTCCGTCTTGCTGTTTACCGATAAGGCAGTCCGAGGAGCGGGCCTTACGAAACGGGTCGAAGAAATTTGCTCGGCTGTAAAATTGACGGTTATCGATGATTTGGCTTCGGAACCTTCCTACCAGGATGTGGAACGCGTCATCGATGAAGTCAGTGTTGCCAATATCGACTTGGTCATTGGTGTAGGCGGCGGCAGCGTCATGGATGCGGCTAAGCTGGCCAGCATCGTCATCGGTGCCGACTATGGCGTCCGCGACTTGCTGAAAGATCCGACGATTGCCAAGAAATATATCAAATCCCTGATGATCCCGACGACTTGCGGGACCGGTTCGGAAGCAACCTGCAATTCCATTGTCGCCATCCCGGAAGAACAGTCTAAACAAGGCATCGTCAATAATTGCATGATTCCGGACTATGTCATCCTCGACGCCGAAATGATCCGCCATTTGCCGCCGAAAGTCCTGGCTGCCACTGGCGTCGATGCCCTGGCTCACGTCGTCGAATGTTTTACGTCAAACAAGGCGACGATTCTCAGCGATACCTATGCGATTGAAGGGGCCAAGAAGATTTTCCATAACATCCGTGAAGCCTATGCGGATGGCGATAATATGGATGCCAAGACGGAAATGCTCATCGGCGCTTTTTACGGTGGTGTTGCCATTACCGGTTCCGGTACGACCGCTGTCCATGCCCTCTCCTATCCGTTAGGCGGCAAATACCACATTGCCCATGGTGTTTCCAATGCTATCCTGATTGCGCATGTCATGGAATTCAACAAAGATGCCTGCACAGAACGGCTGGCCGCTCTCTGCGATGCCGTCTATCCTGAAAAATATGCAGAAACAGCAGACAGCAAAGCCGATTATATCATTTCTGAAATCAAAGATGTCGTCGCCAAAGTCCATATCCCGACGAAACTCGACGAATTCGGCGTCAAAAAAGAAGACCTCGATTTCCTGGTAAAAGCCGGAAGCCAGCAGACCCGTCTCTTAGTCAACAACTGCAAGGAATTGTCCCTGGACGATATCCGTTATCTCTACGAAAAATTATTTTAACTGAATCCATCAGAAACGCCAAAAGGGCTTGCCGCACGTAAAATTGTGCGACAAGCTCTTTTTTGACAAATTTTATATTTTTAGCTATACTGAATCAAGGTGTTGCCAAACGGCAGGCGGTTAATCAAGCCCCAGAAATGGGGTGAAGCCCATGGATAACTTTGTAATAAAAAAATAATCGCCTTGCAGCTCCACAACTCTAGGCGATTACTTCGTTAAACAATGGGGCTGACCGTTTCCGGGCAACACCTTTTTCTATATGTAGCATAACATAAATGACGATAATCGTCAATGTTCCCGTTTCTTTCGTTCCTGGAGAATAATCATTGAATGAAGTCGCCAATGCAACGAAAGTTTTTTCGTTGCATTGGCGTTACATTTTTGATTCGCTAAAACAGGAAACGAAGTAAACGAAAATAAAATGCTCTCTTTTATCGGTGATGAGAAAATAAACGCAGGCCGCAGGCGGCCGGTTGCAGGTCGCAAAAAGCGGCCAGCGGCCGCACGTAGGGGCTCGCACGTGGCGAGCCCGCTAGGGAGATTTCGCCACAGCCCATTCGAGTATAATGGCAGGTTTTACGAATTATGAGCCACGAGCTACTAACAACTAGCCACTCAAAAAGGCGCTGTCTTCGTGCGACAGCGCCTTTTTACTCACGGCATACTGATCCCTTCCTGGTGGTTCATGGAGAAGCCGCCTTTTTCTACGTCGTCGAAGTCGAGGGACGGGTCGTATTCTGGAAGTTTGGTCAAGCGTTTGACCAGGCCGAAGGGCTTTTTCAGGGAGAGTTTATCTCCTTTGCCCGAGAGGACCCAGAGGACTTTGTAGCCTTTGGGCGGCGTCTGGAGTTTTTCTTCGCCTTTGCCGTCGGTGAAGTAGACGACGAGGTCGACGCGCTGTGTATTGGCATAGGCGAAGACCGGGGAATAGGCTGTGCCGCCGCGGATGTCCAGGCGGCCGCGGACGTCGTCTATAGTGCGGATGCGGTAGGTGCGACGGATTTCATCGTCACATTCGGCGACGATGATTTCATGGTTGTAGCAGCGGACCAGGTGCAGGACTTCGCCGATGGCCTGGCGGAATTCGGCGTCGGTGATGCTGCCGCTGATGTCCAGGCCGATGAGGATTTTGGCCGTATGGGAGCGCAGGCAGCCCGGCAGGTCCAGCCGTTCTGGCTGGCGGCGGTTGCGGCGCATGGTCGTCTTTTTCCAGGTGCTGGTGACGGAGCCGACGAGCTTCTTCAGGTACCAGTGCCAGGGCAGATCTTCCTGGGCATCTTTCAGGGCTGCAATCATGCTTTCCAGATAGTTCGACAGTTCGCCTTTGCATGACGCGTCGATGTATTTTTCTGTGAATTTGCGCAGCGTCTCTTCGTCGATGTCGTCGCCTTCGTCCCATAAATCATGGGTCTTGGCCGGGTCGTAGGACACGGCGATGGATTCGTCGGAATCGCTGTCCGATTCGGGCAGGTCCTTCTTGTCGGTCCGCAGGTCCAGGGCGCCTTGAATCTTATCGACGTAGTATTCCAGGCTTTCAAAGGGCTTTAATAGCAGGGCATAGTTCATGTTCACCCATTCCAGGGTCGTCGAGAAGGGCGGCAGGTGGTCGAGGTAGGTGTTGACGACGACGTCCATGGCCAGATTGACGGCCAGCTTGCTGTATTGCTGCCGCAGTTCTTTGGCCCGGATGAGGTGGAGCGATACGACGTGGAGGATTTCGTGCTTGATGGTGCTCTCCATCTGTTCCGGCGACAGGGGCAGGAAGAGCATGGGGTTGAAATAGAGGTGATACCGCGTCCCCTTGAAGTTGGTCCCCGTCGGTGAAGCCATGTCGAAGCGGATGTCCTTGACCATTTGGAAGAGGAAATAGCCGAAGAAATTGTCTTTGTCTTCCATCAAGTGACCGGTGATGCGGTCCAGGAAGGCGTAGAATTTCTTTTGGAAATCGGCCGGCACGTCCGGGACGCTCCCTGTCCGGCGCTGTTCGGCGAGGACGGCGTCGGCTACGATAGATGCCTGCTGATAGAGTAGATTGGCCGCAATGGGCAGTGACTGTTCCATAAGCTGTTATCGCAGGGAGCGGAAGGCGGCGAAGTAGCTGTCGATGAAGTCGTCGTTATCCAAAGCGCAGGCATAGACTTTGGGGTTGGCGGATTTCATGTCCTTCATGATGCCGAGGCGCAGGTCGACCGGGTAGAGGGCCAGGAAGGCTACGAAGCGGGACAGGAGCGCCTGGGCCTGGCTGTCGTCGAGGCGGAGTTCATGTTCCAGCTGTTTAAGGATATTCTTGGCAGCCAGATAGAGGCGGGTGTGGCTTTCGCTGGCAATCCGGCTGGACAGGGCCGGGGCCAGGGACGGTCCGCCGAAGACGTCGTCATAAGCGATGAGGGGCTGGGCGTCGGACGTGACGAAATGGACGAATTCCTGGGCGATGAGTTTGCCGACGTTGCCGCGGATGACGTTGTAGAAGACGCCCTGCGGGATGGCCGACGGGTCCTGTTTATAAATGTGGTACAGCTTGGAAATGCGTTCGTAACTGCGCGGCGTCGCATTGATATCGTCTTCGTTGGTCTTGTCCAGGTATTCCGGAAAGGTGGAAATGAATTCCATGACTTTTTCTTCGATGCCCGCTGTCGAGGCCCAATCGAGCCACTGCAGGTAATCGGCTTCCATATACAGCCAGACGAAGCGGTTCTGCTGGGCCGCATCCATTTCGACGACTTCGTAGTCGTAGGAATCGGCCGGGTTCATGGCGGCGATGATGTGGACCGACGGTGATAAGACGTAACCGTTGATTTCACGGTTGAGGATGAGGTTCATCAGTTCCTGCTGGACGGCGTGGTCGCAGCGGTTGATTTCGTCGATGAATAAGAGGACCGTCTTGCCCTTGGCGATTTCTTCGTCGATTTTGCGGAGTTTGTGGTGAACGGCGTAAATCGTCGTGCCTGCTTCGACCGTAGGCAGGCCGCCGATTTCCCCTTCTTTGAGGAGGTTGCCGTCGATGCCGACGAGGCTCCAGTCGTTCTTGGCAGCCAGTTCCCGGGCCAGGGAGGTCTTGCCGATACCCGTTTCGCCGACGAGCAGTGGGACTTCGCCGGCTTTGAGGACTAATTCTACGCTTTTGAAAGTATCTGTAAAGTTCATGATTTCGCTCCTATTTCAATGTCAATTTTTCATCTACTGTGATGCGGCGGGCCTTCTTGCTGCCGCAATCGTCGACGAGGAGGACTTTATCAGCCGGCGTCAGGTCGACGGCGCTGCAGGTAATGAAGTTGCGGACGTAGTCTTCCGGCACGTCATCCCGGGACAAGACGGCCTTGAAGGTGTTGCGCCAGTCATCGGGCGTCAGGGAAATGCCCTTGGGCATATATTTGCTGACCAGGACGTTGCGGCTGAGGAAGTGGAGGAACTCTTCTTTGCTGATGTCCGGGATGAGGCGGATGGCCTGTTCATTTTCGCTGATGGCCAGTTCTTTCGCTTCTTCTGTCGGTTTTTCGATGTAGCGCAGGGCTTCGTAATTGCCGCGGATGGCAGCCAGCTGGACGGCCGGTGTTGGATGCTGGATGTATTTGATGGCGTCGTAATTCTTTTCTACGGCCCGCAGCTGCAGGTCTTCGTCCGGGTCTTTGACATATTTGATGGCCCAGCCGGACTGTTCCAGGGCGGCGTCGATGAGTTCCGGTGACGGATTTTTGATATAGCTCAAGTTGTTCCAGCCGGACTGGACGGCTTGCAGGAGCATGTCTTCCGAGGGATGGTCGATGAATTGGATGGCCCGCGCCGTGTTGGCGACGGCGGCTTTCTGGACGGCTTCGGAAGGATGCTTGATGTATTGCAGGGCCAGGCCGTTCATCTGGACAGCCAGGAGCTGCATTTCTTCCGACGGATTTTCGATGCGGTCGATTACATAGGGATTGTTGCGGATCATATTCATATATTTTTCATTCGTCATGTCAGGTCCCCTTCATTTCATATAATAAAGATTCATTGCCTCTATTATACAATAGCTGCGGGCCGGAGGGAAATATTTTAAGTGGCTGGTGGTTAGCAGCTAGTGGCCAGGGGATGGTTTTAAATTTTTTACCATTTGCTGCAAACTTAAAACTCAAAAAGGGGCTGTCGCACATGCGACAGCCCCTTTTCTGTAAACGATGTTGATAGAGAAACCTCTCAGTCAGCTTCGCTGACAGCTCTCCTATAAGGAGAGCCACTGCGAGCCACTAGCCACGAGCCACTAATCCTTCTGCGGCGTGAGGGCGGCAAAGTGATGCAGGGCCGTGTACATGTCGCGGACGTTTTTGAACTGGACCGTGTCGATCTTGACGGCATAGTCTGTTCCATCGGGCCGGTAGACCTTGGTCAGATCGGCTTTCAGGTCGTATGTCCCTTTGCGCTTGTTGGCGTGCAGGGCCGCTTTGTATTCGTTGATCTGGTGGATTTCCTGGCCCATCTGGAAGACCAGGTCGTCGCGGATGCCGGCGTATTTTTCGACGTACAGCGTCAGGTTCATGTTTTCGATGCTGTTTGGATAGTCCATGGTCTGCATGGCCCGGAGGGAATCCATATCGGCATAGACGATGCCGTCCGGGCTGGTGCTGATGACCCGGTAACGGCTGGGATTATTGACTAGGGTCTGGGAATCCATGGCATTGGCTGTCAGGCAGCCCAGGGCCAGGAGCAGGGACGCGCAGAGTGTCGTCATTTTTTTCATCATAATGATTCATCCTTTCTTGTATTTGATAAGTTAATCGTTTATCCTTATTATACCATGAGGGCCTCGTCTACTACAAGCGGACGGAAACGGGCCGGCATCGAAATCGATGGGAGCGAAGTCGTCCCATGTGTATACATAAAATGCCCACTTTTTTCTTGATAAAAATTTTGAAATATCATAAAATTATCTTATGGAAAACGCAAAGAAAGGAAAGGGTGCTATGTTAGATTTTCGTATCCATACATTTTTGTGCGTTTGCCGTCACATGAACTATACCCGGGCTGCTGCGGAACTGCACATCACACAGCCTGCCGTTTCTCAGCATATTCGCTATTTAGAACGCGAATACGGGACCAAACTCTTTAGTTACAAGGGGAAACACCTGCAGCTGACCCAGGCTGGTCACATCCTTTGGAATGCCGTGACTGCCATCAGCCATGACGATGCCATCTTGAAAGAGCATCTCCGTGATTTGCAGCATAACCGCTCCTTGTCTTTTGGTGCGACGCCAACGGCTGGCGTGGGGATTCTCGATAAGTTGGCTGACCTGCTCAAGCATAACGACGATATGAATCTCCGCATGGAAATTGCCGATGCTGAAAAACTGCTCCAGTCCCTGGATGATGGTGCCATTGATTTCGCCATCGTCGAAAGCTCCTTTGACCAGGGGTGCTATGAATCGCTCTTATTTTCTAATGAACCGATTGTCGCTGTCTGCGGCACAGGCTATGAAGCGCCGGAGGAAATGACACTGTCTGAACTCATGCGCTATCGGGTCATCGTCCGCGAACGCCATGCCGGCGCCCGCCGGATTTTAGAACATAAGCTGGCAGAACAGGGGTACACACTGGAACATTTCCCGGCCCGCTATGAAGTAGGCAGCTTGTCAGCCGTCAAAGGGCTGGCCTGCCGCGACTGCGGTATTGCATTTCTATATGAAAAATCGGTTCAGAAAGAACTGGCTGACGGGACGCTGCGGCGCATTGTCGTCAAGGATTTTTCCGTCATGCACGCATTTTCATTCTTGTGGCGCAAAGGCAGCATGTATCGCGCTTTATTCACACAGATATACGACCAGTTGAAGGACTGAGTCCTATACGTGCTACTTTTTATTTCTCATACATTTTGAAAGGGTGAAGAGAACATGTTATATTCAACAGAAGTTAAGAATATGTGTCCCGTCACGAAAGGCGCATATCACGGACCGGCACCGATTCCGGAAGAAGGCGAATGGGTACAGGTAAAGGAAATCAAAGATGTAAGCGGTCTGACCCACGGTGTAGGCTGGTGTGCTCCGCAGCAGGGCGCCTGCAAGCTGACCCTCAACGTCAAAGACGGCATCATCGAAGAAGCCCTCGTTGAAACTATCGGCTGTTCCGGCATGACTCATTCTGCTGCTATGGCTTCGGAAATCCTTCCGGGCAAAACGCTTCTTGAAGCCCTCAACACCGACCTGGTCTGCGATGCTATCAACGTCGCTATGCGCCAGCTCTTTCTCCAGATCGTCTATGGCCGTACCCAGACGGCATTCTCCGAAGGCGGTCTCCCCATCGGCGCCAGCCTGGACGACCTCGGCAAAGGCCTGCGCAGCCAGACCGGCACCATGTTCGGTACGAAAGCCAAAGGCACGCGTTATCTGGAAATGACCGAAGGCTATGTCACCCGCATGGCACTCGATGAAGACAACCAGGTCATCGGCTATGAATTCATCCACCTCGGCAAAATGATGGAAGCCATCAAGAAAGGCGTTGAACCGGCAAAAGCCATGGAAGACGCAAAAGGCCATTATGGCCGCTTTGAAGAAGCAGCTTCGTATATCGATCCGAGACAGCAATAGGAGGGCAAAAACATGGAATTATTTGAAAGCTACGACAGAAGAATTGATAAGATCCTCGGCGTACTGAAAGAATACGGTATCGGCAGCGTTGAAGAATGTCGCGATATCTGTGCAGCTGCCGGCTTGGATCCCTATAAAATCGTCAAAGACGTACAGCCTATCGCATTTGAAAATGCCGGCTGGGCATACACCGTTGGCGCCGCTATCGCCATCAAGACCAATGCACGCACGGCTGTAGAAGCTGCGAAAGCTATCGGCATCGGCCTCCAGTCCTTCTGCATCCCCGGTTCGGTTGCTGAAGACCGCAAAGTCGGCCGCGGCCACGGCAACCTGGCAGCGATGCTCTTGCAGGATGAAACGAAATGCTTCTGCTTCCTCGCAGGCCACGAATCCTTTGCAGCTGCTGAAGGTGCTATCGGCATCGTCCGCAATGCCAACAAGGCTCGTAAAGTGCCTCTCCGCGTCATCCTCAACGGCCTCGGCAAAGACGCTGCTCAGATCATTTCCCGTATCAACGGCTTCACCTATGTTCAGACCCAGTTCGATTACAAAACGGGTGAACTGAACATCGTCCGTGAAATCCCGTATTCCAAGAGCGAACAGGCCAATGTCCGCTGCTTCGGTGCCGACGATGTCCGCGAAGGCGTCGCTATCATGCACCACGAAGGCGTCGACGTTTCCATTACGGGCAACTCGACCAACCCGACCCGCTTCCAGCACCCCGTTGCCGGTACATATAAGAAAGAATGTATCGAAATGGGCAAGAAATACTTCTCCGTTGCATCCGGCGGCGGCACAGGCCGTACACTCCATCCGGACAACATGGCTGCCGGCCCGGCTTCTTACGGCATGACCGATACCATGGGCCGTATGCACAGCGACGCACAGTTCGCTGGTTCTTCGTCCGTACCGGCTCACGTAGAAATGATGGGCTTCCTCGGCATGGGCAACAACCCCATGGTTGGCGCGTCCGTAGCCGTAGCTGTAGCCGTAGAAGGCGCTGCCAAAGCTGGCAAATTCTAATAAAATCCGTATGTAAAAAAAAGAGGCTGTCGCATTAAGACAGCCTCTTTTTGAGCTTTAAGTTTGTAGTTTTTAGTTTGCAGCAAATGGTAAAAGATTTAAAGTAATCTTCTACAAACTACAAACTCCGTACTACAAACTATAAAGTAAAAGGGGCCTTGCATGATGGCAAAAATCTTCGTGCGACAGTTCCTTTTTTGCCGTCAGCAGATGGCTTTAAATTTAAAGGTTTTCGCTAAAAACTACAAACTCCGTACTACAAGCTATAAAGTGAAAGGAATCTCGCATGATGGTATAAGCCTTCGTGCGACAATGGCCCCATACTATAAATGTGGCGAAAAAAATGGTATAATTAATTATCTATGTTACAAATTTGGGAAAGGGGTATTCCATGGATACGACAAAGAAGATAGCCGTTATGCTGGGGGTGTGCTTCATGACGTCCCTGTCGGTGGCTGGTGCGACGTTCCATCCCGGTGACAAGGGACATCAGATTACTGAAATCCAGCAGGCTTTGACGGCGCATGGTTATGATACGGATGCGGATGGCGACTATGGCGATTCGACCCAGGCCGCAGTCCGTCAGTTCCAGGCAGACCACGGACTGGATTGTGATGGCATCATCGGCGCCGCTACGTATGAAGCCCTCATGGGGGAAGCCATGCCGGAAAACAGGACTTCGCAGGGAGGGGCGGCTTCGGACGCTTTGCCGGCTGTTACGGCAGACAATGAAGTCCGCGTGATCCAGCAGGCACTGGCCAATAATGGTTATACCGTCGATGTCGATGGCGTTTTTGGCGTCGGGACGGAGCAGGCCATCCGCCAGTTCCAGGCCGACCATGGGCTGGAAACGGACGGCATCGTCGGCCAGTCGACTTTTTATGCCCTTACCGGGCAGGGCCTGCCCAACGGTCCTATCCGCCGTTTCGGCAATGGCGGATATAATGGCCTGGCCCGCGTCGAAAGTCCGGCGGCTACGCATATCCTCGACATTGCCAACCAGTATATCGGCGTTCCCTATATCTTTGGCGGTTCGACGCCGTCCGGCTTCGACTGCTCCGGCTTCACGCGCTACGTCTATTCGGCAGCCGGCATCGACTTGCCGCGCAGTGCCGACGAACAGTATGGCGTAGGTTATTCCATTTCCATGGCTAACCTGCAGCCTGGCGACCTGGTCTTCTTCTCGACGTACGACTCGGGCATTTCCCACGTCGGCATCTATATCGGCAATCACCAGTTCATCAATGCCGCCAGCGATGGCGTCAGCATCTCCGATATGGACAGCAGTTATTGGGCTGCCCGCTACATCGGAGCCAAACGCGTCATGTAATGTCAGAAAAAATCCTACAGAAAAATCAGAATTTTTCGGCTACCGTCAGCAAAATCCGTTCCTTATAATAGAAACCGTAAATTGCGGAATTATGATTACGGATTTTTGCAACGGAAGGAGTTTTTCACTATGTTCAACCTGATTTGGAATTTTTTCAAGACCGCTCCGGATGCTCCGCAGATGACGGATGCCGCGGCGATTAAGAAGAAATTCAATGCCATGCGCTGGCGCGTCTTTGCGTCCATTACCATCGGCTATGCCTTTTACTACATCATCCGCCAGAGTTACTCGGTCATCAAGAAGCCGCTCCTGGCTTCGGGGATCGTCACGCCGACGGAAATCGGTATCATCGGTTCTATTTTCTTTGTGACCTACGGTCTTGGGAAGTTCACCAACAGCTTCCTGGCAGACCGGATGAACAATAAACGGTTTTTCTCATTCGGCCTGTTCATTTCCTCACTTACCATGGTCGGCATGGGGCTGGTCAATTCCTTTGTCCCCCTGGCCGTCTTGTGGGGCTTTAATGGCTGGTTCCAGTCGTATGGTGCCGGGCCGTCTATCGTTTCCCTTAACCAGTGGTTCAGCAATAAACAACGCGGGACCTTATATGGCATCTGGTTCACGAGCCACAATCTCGGCTCTTCTTTCGCTTACTTTGCCATTGCTGCCATCGTCTCCATGTATAACTGGTCTATGGGATTCATTTCGGCCGGCATCATTTCCCTGGTCGGTACGGTCTTCATCTACTTTGGCATGAGTGACCGCCCGGAAACGCAGGGCCTGCCGAATGGGGCTGTCTACTATGGGGAAAAGACACAGGAACAGATCGACGAAGAAAAGAAAAAATCCGTCGGTGCCATGCAGTGGAATGCTGTCGTCAAGAATCCGGCCGTCTGGATCCTCGGCTTGTCCTCGCTCTGCGTCTATATTGCCCGCTATGCCATCGAAAGCTGGGGCGTCGTCTATCTGACCTCGCAGAAGGGCTATGACATCATGGGCGCTGCCGGCGTCATGGCTTACATGCAGGTAGCCGGTATCTTCGGGGCTCTGTTGTGCGGCGTCATTTCTGACAAATTCTTTAACCACAAGCGCAACATGCCGGCCTTGCTGTACGGGATTTTCTACTCCTTGTCGATTGCCGGTTTCCTCTGGGCACCGCAGTCGTTCACCATGGATATGCTGTGCATGACCTTCTACGGCTTCACGATGGGCGCCCTGGTCTGCTACATGGGCGGCCTCATGGCTGTCGATATCGTACCGAAGCGCGTCACCGGGGCAGCCATGGGCATGATCGGCCTGCTCAGTTATGCCGGTGCAGCTATCCAGGAATTCATCACTGGGAAGCTCATGACGATTACCGTCGTCAACGGCGTCAAGACCTATGATTTCGGCATGGCTACGGAATTCTGGGTCGGTGCCGCCATCGCTTCGACCGTATTGGCCCTCCTCGTATGGAACGCCAAACCGAAAGAAGATTGATTCGTTAATCTGAAAGAGGTTGTCTTAATGTGACAACCTCTTTTTGCGCATCTCCATCCTGTATGATATAGTAAACGTAATGATTTATGGAGGTAACAGATGAAACGGGTCCTTTCACTGATCGTGCTGGTCATGCTTTCTTTGTTCTGCGCAGCCTGTGCCCGTCCGCAGGGCTATATCGACTTCACCCAGCCTCAGGATACGCATCCGGCTGCAGAGGAACCGGATACGAAGCCGCTGCGCATCGCCTTTGCGTCGGTCATGTCGCCGAAGGAAACGCGGCAGGTATACCAGCAGATCGTCAATTATATTTCGCAGCAGGAAAACCGGCCGGCCATCCTCATCCAGCGCCGGACCTATGAAGAACTGAATACGCTGCTGGCCAATGGCGATGCCGACGTGGCCTTTTCTTCGACTGGGGCCTATGCGGCTTATCAAGGTCATGAGCCCATTGAACTGCTGGCCATGACCGAAACGAATGGCTCGTCGTATTATCAGACGTACATCATTACGGCCGCAGACAGCGACATCACCGATAAACACCAGCTCCAGGGGCGGGTCTTTGCTTTTACGGACCCCTTGAGCTATTCTGGCTGCCTGGCCATTACTTTCCGCCTGGCCCAGCAGGGGACGACGCCAGAGCAGTTCTTTAAGCGCTTCTTCTTCACTCACGGCCATGACAAGTCCATCTGGGCCGTGGCCAATCACTTGGCCGACGCGGCTGGCGTGGACAGCCAGATTTATGAGCTCATAGAGCAGACGAATCCCCAGCTGGCCCGGCAGGTGCGGGTGCTGGAAAAGATGCCGGAAGCGCCGACAGGGCCTATCGTCGTGCGCAGCAGCTTGGACTCGGAAGAAAAGGCGTCCTTGCGGCGGATATTCTATACGATGCACGAAAACCCCGATTTATCGCGGTCCATGAAGACTATTGTCATCGACCGCTTCGTAGCTCCCGATACGGCGGCTTATGAGCAGTTCAAGCGGCAGTATGCGGAACAGAGACGATTGGCAGGGACTTGATATGAGAAACTATACACTCTATGTAAAATTTAACGCCCTCATCGTCGGCACAATCTTTGTCTGCGGCCTGCTGGCTGCTTCCCTGTTCCTTTACTCGACGAGCACCTATATGAATTACGAACTCGATACATCCGGGCGGGAACTGGCGGCCTCAATCAGTCAGGTCATCAGTAACGATATCCTCGTCGATGACCGCTTTGCCATGACGGAACAGCTGCTCCATGCTCAGCAGACGAATGACCAGGTGCGGTATATCCTGGTGACTTATCCCGATGGCCGTATCCTGGCCAGCACGTTTACGGACGGCCTGCCAAAGGGCTTGCCGGAACGGCGCGACGTGCAGCACGACAGAGCCGATAAGACTGTGACCTTCGACAGTACGGAAGGATATATACGGGAAGTCGTCTATCCCATTGATGGCGGCCTGGTCGGCTATTTCCGCATCGGCTTGTCGGAACGGCCGATGATGCAGCTCATGTGGAAGCGCTTCGTCCAGACCATGCTGGTCATCCTGGCCATCTGTCTGGCAGCTTCCGTACTGGCTACGCGCTATGCCCGGGCTTTTTTGCGGCCTGTCCAGACCCTGGCCCAGGCCATCCGCCAAATCGGCCGCGGGAATTATAGTGTCCGCGTGCCCGTCGAGACGAAAGATGAAGTCGGGCGCCTGGCGAAAGCCTTCAATGTCATGAGCAACCGCCTGGCTGTAAAAGACCGGGAGAACTCGAAATTGCTGACCGCCCTGCGGGAAAAGGAGAAGACCCGTATCTGGCTCATCGACCAGCTCTTTTCTGCCCGTGAAGACGAACGGCGCCGCATTTCGCGGGAACTGCACGATGAGACGAGCCAGTCCATGGTATCGATGCTGGCCTATTTGCGGCTCATCATGGACCAGACAGAAGAGCCAAAGGTCCGGGAACTCGTCGCCGGTGTCCGCGATTTGACCCGCGAGACTTTGGAAGGCCTGCGCCATCTCGCCGTCAATCTCCATCCGCCCCTGCTGGATGACCTGGGCCTGGTCGTAGCCATTGAAAAGTACCTGGACACGTATCGCCAGACACAGCCGGGGCTGACCGTGATCTTCCATCATGACGGCGACATATCGCGCGTGTCCCGGCCAGTGGCCTTGTTTTGCTATCGCATGGTCCAGGAGGGGCTGACCAACATTGCCCGTCATGCCCAGGCCCATACCGTGACCATCGGGCTCCACGTCCTGCCGTCGAAGCTGACCTTGTCTGTCCGCGACGATGGCATCGGCTTCAGTGCGGACCGGGCCGAACGGGCTCGCCTGGATAACCATTTAGGACTGGTCAGTATGCGCGAGCGGACAGATGTATTGAACGGGACCTTTGCCATCGACAGCCATCCTGGTAAAGGGACGACGCTGACCATTTCTCTGCCGTTGTATTTGAGTGAGGAGGAAGAACATGAACATTCTCTTGGCTGATGACCACCGTATCTTGCGGACGGGGTTGAAACTATTGCTGGCCTCTCAGGACGACTGCCATGTCGTCGCCGAAGCCTCGAACGGACAGGAAGTCCTGGAGCGGCTGGAAGACACGCCTGTCGACGTCGTCCTGCTGGACCTTTCCATGCCGGTCATGAATGGCATCGACTGTCTGCGGGAAATCCGGCGCCGCCATTATGATGTCAAAGTCCTGGTCCTGACCATGTACAGTGAGCAGCAGTACGTCACGGAACTCATGCAGCTCGGTGCAGACGGCTATCTCTGCAAGGACACGCTCGATGCGGAACTTTTCAAAGGGTTGCGCTCTGTCGTTTCCGGACACCGCTACCTGAGTGAACGCGAAGCCCGGAGCCTCCTCGATGGCGTCCTCGATGGTGCCGGCCAGCATCCGGCCCTGTCGGCGCGGGAGCAGGAAGTCCTCGTGGCCCTGGTCCACGGCCATTCCCTGTCGGCCATTGGCGACACACTGCACCTCTCGGTCAAGACCGTGTCGACTTATAAGACGAGACTCATGCAGAAATTGAACTGCAAGACCAAAGCCGAACTCGTAGACTACGCCTTGAAACACCATTTAATGTGATGGCTTTTAAATTTGAAACCATCCACTGACTGCTAACAGCCAGCTACAACGGGCCGCCCTTTGGGACGGCCCCTACGAAAAAAAGGCTTGTTGCATGTGCGACAAGCCTTTTTTTAAAATGTTTTCTCAATAATCGCGATATCTTCATCAGTGACGGTCAGGTCCGGTCCTTGGCGCAGGGCTTCGATGGCCTGGGTATCGACGACCCAGAGGGCCGGTGCCAGTTCGGCGGCGTGGTCTTTCATCCACGTTGCGATGGCCCGGGCGCCCTGGCTATAGGGCAAGGCGGCTTTGACGTAGCGGAAGTGGGAGCGGGGAACGGCTTTCATCGGCTGTTTCCATACTTCTTCGATTTCCAGGGTATAGTCACATTCGTGATAGCCGTTGGATACGGCTTCGCGGCCGATGTCTTCCGTGTTCTTCTGGCCCATGTCGAGGAGCAGGTAGTCGTAGAGCAGGACTTGTTCCCATTTTGCCTTAAAGATATCCCGTTCAGGGAGAATCTGGCACGGATCTTCGCTGTACAGGCGCAGCAGGTCCAGGACGAAGCAGAAGCGGTGGCGCTTGAAGGTGAAGTTCACGGCGTCGACATAGATTTCCCGCATGCGGATATACTGTTTCGTCTGTTTGCGGAAATCGCTGTCAAAATAGCTGATCGGCGTCTCGTGGCGGATATACTCGAACAGTTTCTCTTCCAGGGCCATCCCCTTTTTAAGGGCTGCCCGGCGGTCGGCCGGGGCTGCCAGGGGATTGCGGAAGGTACGGTTCAGCCGGTCCAGATAGTTCAGGCAGGCCGTTTCCAGGGCCAGGGCGCTGAAGGGACCGTTATCATGCTGATGTGAAAAAATTTCGTCTTTTTCTGCTGCCGATAGCAATGATGTGGACATCGTGATCTACTCCTCTGAAAGGTAAGGATGTTCGGCTGCGGCACTCTGGATGGCCGCGTTGGCATCCTTGAAATAATCTTTAAACGACTGTACCCATGTCCGGGATGGGTGCGATAAATAGCCCTTGCTTTTCCAGATCAGGGCCAGGGTCCAATAGAGATGGGGCTGGACGAGGGGGACGGAGACGGCAAGGTCCGGTGAAATCCGCTGACAGATCGTGTGCGGCATTAGGGAAATCCCCAGGCGGCCGGCAACCATCTGGGCCAGGAAGTCCCAGTTGCTGGAACGGCAGACGATCTTCGGATGGGCCATGATTTCCTGGAAAGCCGAACGCAGGTAGGGATTCAGGGAGAATCCGCTTGGGTAGAAGACGAACGTTTCGTCTTTGATATCCGACAAGGTCAGCGATGGCTGGGAGGCCAGGGGGTGATCCGGCCAGAGAACGACGTCGAGAGGTTCTTCGTGGAAGATGAAAAATTCATAAGGAATTTCTGTCGTAATCGGCAGGGCGACGAACCCGACCTGGATGAGGCCGTCATCAATGGCGAATACGACGTCTTGGGAACCGACTTCCTTCATTTCCAGTTCGATTTTGGGATATTTGTTGATGAAATGGGCGATGAACGGCGCGATGACGGAAGAGCCGATCATAGGCGGTACGCCGACGGACAATTTACCGGCATTGAGCAGCTGTGGCGACTCCATTTCTTCATTCAGCTGGGTGAATCCCTTGATGAGTTCTTCGATTTTAGGAAGCAAATAGGAACCCGTTTCCGTAAGCTCTACATTTTTCCCCTTGCGGTCGAAGAGCTGGACACCCCAGTGTTCTTCCAGGGCTTTGATCCCCTTGCTGATCGACGGCTGGCTGATGTGCAGCGATTTTGAAGCTTTGGTAAAGCTTTTTTTGTGAGCGACTTCGATGAAGTATGTCAGTTGGAATAAATCCATGATATAATGTTTCACCTCTCTTTAGTATTCTTATAGTTTACCATATTACGGAATGAAAATCCAATGATGTATACTTCTTTATAAATGGCGGTACTAAGCCATTTTAAAGCAATCTGTGTTTCTGTAGACTGTCTAATTGTTAACAATAATTTGTACGAATTAATGCGCCCCTCTATATTTAGGGCGGCCAATCGTTGTATAATATAAAGTAGAATGGAGGAGGGATGGTTATGGCACGGCGATGGATCATGCATGTCGATATGGATGCGTTTTATGCTTCTGTAGAACAACGGGATAATCCGGCCCTGAAGGGCCTGCCGGTCATCGTCGGCGGCCTGATGGAGCGGGGCGTCGTCGCGACGGCGTCTTATGAAGCCAGGGCTTATGGCGTCCATTCGGCCATGAGCATGAAACTGGCCCGCAGGCTCTGTCCGAATGGCGTCTTCCTGCCTGTGCGCATGTCCCATTACCGGCGTATTTCCCATCAGATACGCCTGATCCTGTCCCATTACTCGCCCTTCATCGAACCGCTGGCCCTGGATGAGGCCTTCCTCGACGTCTCCGGCATGGAGCGCCATTATCCGGATATCGTCGACATGGGTAAAGCCGTAAAGGAAGAAATACGGCGGACGACGGGCCTCGTCGCATCGGCTGGGATAGCACCGAATAAGTTCCTGGCCAAACTGGCATCGGACCTTCGCAAACCGGATGGCCTGGTCTGGATTCCCTATGGGACTGAGCGGCAGATATTGGCACCCTTGCCGCTGAGCCGCCTGTGGGGCGTCGGCAAGGTGACCGAAGAGGCCCTGCAAAAAGCGGGCTATCATACTATCGGCGACATCGCCGCGGCCAGTCCCGAAACGCTCCAGCCCATCGTAGGCAATCAGGCCCAGCGGATTTACCGCTTGTCCCTGGGCCAGGATAACCGGCCGCTGGAAGTACGGCGGCGGCCCCAGTCTGTCGGCAATGAGCATACGTACAGCCATGACCTGACGCGCGACGCCGAAGTGGATGAACAGTTCCGCCTCCTGGCCAACGAAGTGTCGTGGCGGCTGCGGCAGAACCGGCTCATGGGACGGATCATCACCATCAAGATACGCTATACCTCTTTCAAGACCATTACCCGCTCTTTGACGCTGCACAGCATAGGGACCTGTTCGGAAGAACAGTTATATTTTTCGGCAAAAAAATTGTATAATAAGAGCAGAGGTCATGAGCCCATCCGCCTCCTGGGCCTGACGGTCAGCCAGCTCCAGGCCTATCAGGTGCAGGGCGACTTGTTCTCGGAAGATGAAGAGACGAAGGCGAAAGTGACGGAAGCCATCGACAAGCTGCAGAAACGCTTTGGCCGCACGGCCATCATGAAAGGATTTCTTTGGGAAATGTCCCATGAAAAAGATACATAAGAACGATAAAGAAGGAGTTTTTGTTATGGCAATTTTTAAAGTAGCTGCCCACACGGGTGATAACAACAACGGGTACATCGAATACGATACAGAGACGAAAGAACTCGGCGTCCACTTGAACGACGACGTCATGAATGAACGGGCCCGCCAGTATTTGACGACAGAAAAAGTCTTGCACCAGTATACGGATTTAGCGCAGTATAAGACCATCAGCACCGTCCCGACATCGAGCCTGGAAATGCTGAAACTGGCCTTGTGCTATATCTGGCGGGCTACGGGCATCCACATTGACTGGAGCCGCCCTGTCGATTAAGGGATAAGCCTCCACCATAATCTATGAACAATTTATCCACATTTCATGTGCACAAGGGTGACAGAAATGTGGATATTTTTTTTGTGAAGCGCACGGTTATGCTGATTTTTTCAGGTGCATACTTTTTGGGGATTCGCAGGGGAAATGTGGATAACTTTCGTGGATAAATGTGTACCTCCGGTGAAAACGGCCTGAAAACGGGATGATTACGCGATTTATAATGGACGAACAAATGGCGCAGATAATGTGCATAATTCCTGAGAAAATGTGGATAAATGTTCTCGGCAAGTTATGCACAATATGTGGATACATTGTGGAAAGGTATACACAGGTGGACAAAGCATAAAATAGCCATTCTGACAGTGTGTACACAACTTATCCACTTCATTTATCCACAATTTCCACAGCCTTGCCGTTTGTGGTATACTGGAGGCAATGAACACAATTAGGAGGAAATCAACATGAAAGCTATCATCGACGGACTCATTGTCCTGCCGAACGAAATCATTAACGGTCACGTCATTATGTATGAAAAGGATATCTGGCGCATCGTACCGCGCAAGCAGTTCCGGGCCGGCATGTGCTCGGAATTCATTGATGCCAATGGCGGCTTCGTCGTACCGGGATTCATCAATGAACACATCCACGGCTGTGCCGGTGCCGACACTATGGATGACGATGACCAGGCCCTGAAGACCATGCAGCAGGCCCTGCCGGCGACGGGCGTTACGTCCTTCGTACCGACGACGATGACTATGGAACAGGGACGCATCGAGAAAGCCCTCAGCCGGATCCGTCAGGCCCGGGACGACTATCAGGGCGGCGCCCAGGTATTGGGCGCTCATATGGAAGGGCCTTTCATCAGCCCGGCCTACAAAGGCTCCCAGGCGGAAGAAAATATCCAGACTGCCGATTTTTCCTGGCTCGAACCATATGCCGACGTCATCAAGATCATCACCTTGGCACCGGAAACATTGAAGAACAAGAAATTCCTGAAGGACTGCCAGGACCACGGTATTATCGTGTCCATCGGGCACACGGCGGCCGATTTCGACCAGGCCATGGACTGCATGGACGCCCTCGGCAGCTGCCATGTTACGCATTTATATAATGCTATGACGCCGTTCCACCATCGCAGACCCGGTGTCGTCGGCGCGGCCCTGCTCCATAAGGGCGCCTGCTGTGAATTGATCTGCGACGATTTGCACGTCCATCCGGCAGCGCAGAAACTGGCCTATCAGATGAAAGGCCGCGACGGCCTCATCCTGGTCACCGACTCGTTGCGGGCCTGCCTGCAGGGCGATGGCGAATCCAGCTTGGGTGGCCAGAAAGTCTTCGTCAAGAATGGTGAAGCCCGCCTGGCTGACGGGACCCTGGCTGCCAGTATTGCCCCCATGAACGAAGTGGTCCTCCATTTCCTCATCAATTCCGGCGCCTCCATTCCCGATGTCGTCGCCATGGCTACGGTCAACCCGGCCAAAGCCCTCGGTGTCTACGACCGCATCGGTTCTCTGGAAGAAGGGAAGCAGGCGGACATTACCATCCTGGACAGCAACGATTTCCATGTAAAACAGACGGTCATCGCCGGGGAGCTGGCATATAATGAAGAAGCCTAATACGAAGAGCGGCATTTTCCTGGCACTGGCTATCCTGGTGCTGGCAGCCATCGGCGCCTGGTTCTTCTGGGACCGTTCGCCGTCGCCAGAGGGCCCGGCAGGGCCCTCTAAAGGCGCTGTTCAGGAAGATGAAGCATCGCGGCTCGTCGCCAAGATGTCACCGGAAGTAAAAATCGGCCAGCTCATGATGATCGGCCTGGCCGGGACGACCATCGACGACCAGGGCCAGCGCCAGCTGGAATACTGCCATGCCGGGAATGTTATCTTATTCGACCGCAATATGGATACACCCGAACAGGTCCAGCATTTGACAAAAAAAATAGACACGACGATCCGCAAGAAGAGCGGCGTCATGCCTTTCATTGCCCTCGATCAGGAAGGGGGCCAGGTCCTGCGCATGCGCAAGGCCTTCCCGCCCGTACCGTCTGAACAGTCCATCGGCCAGAGCGGCCAGTCGGCCCAGGCGAAACAGTGGGCCGTCACGACGGGCGATGCCCTGAAAAAGCTGGGCATCAACGTCAACTTTGCGCCTGTCGTCGACCTCGGTTCTCAGGCTGAACGGTCGTACAGCCTCGACCCTGGCGTCGTGACCCAATTCGCCCATGAAGCCATTGCCGGCTACGAACAGACGGGAATCTGGTGTTCCCTCAAGCATTTCCCGGGCATCGGCAAAGTCAAGACGGATCCCCATATCGACGGCGACAGCGTCAACAGTTCCAAGGATGACTTGATGAAGCAGGATTTGAAGCCTTTTGAAAACCTCATCAAGAGCGAAGACAATCAGAAAATGTTCATCATGGTCTCGAACGTCACCTTCCCGGCGCTGGACCCCAATCTTCCGGCCTGTGTCTCCAAGCCAATCATGACCGATTTATTGCGCAACACTTTCGGCTACCAGGGACTCATCGTTTCCGACGATATGGAAATGGGCGCCATGGCCAAGCACTATGCCTTTGCCGACATGGGCGTCATGGCCATCAAGGCCGGTGCCGATATGGTCCTGGTCTGCCATGAATATGCCCACGAACGGGAAACGTATGACGGCCTCTTGAAGGAATATAAGAGCAACGCGGAATTCCGGGCCTTAGTCGATGAAAAAGTAACCCGCATCGTCCGCACGAAACTGAATCATCAATAGCTGCCTTTTCGATGCAGCAATAGATACAACGCGCCCAGCATACCGGCGTCGTTCTGCCGTTTGGCGAAGGCCAGTCCCTTAGGCGGCAGCATCATGGCCGGCAATCGCGCCGCCAGGGCTGTTTCCAGCTTCGGCCTCAGGATATCCTCTTGGGCCATGATGCCGCCGCCGAGGACGATGCCATCGGGATTGCACAGGCAGGCGATATTGGCCAGGCCATCGGCCAGATTCTGGCAGAATGTATCGAGGACAGCTGCTGCCGTGGCATCTCCCTGACGGACCCAGGCAAAGCAAGTACGGCCGTCGACCTTTTCCGGGTCGGCGGCTTTTTTGCATGCCATTTCCCGGCAGAGGTATGTCGCCGAAGCGACGTCGTGGAGGCGGCCGGCAGGGACGCGCATATAGGCGATTTCCCCGGCAGACCGGCAGGCTCCGTGAAGGATATGGCCCTTTTCGATGAAGGCCCCGCCGATACTGGTGCCGACGGTCACGGCGAAGAGGGAGTCCATGTCCCGGCCGGCGCCGAGCCACCATTCTCCCAGGGCGGCGCAGTTCGTGTCGTTTTCGACGATACAGGGGAGCTGGAATTCATTTTCCAAGAGCGATTTCCAGGCCGTCCCCGTATAGTCCGGGATGGACAGGGCGTAGTCGACGGCCCCTCTTTCCGTGTCGATGATGCCGGCTGTCGAGATGCCGATGCCCGCTAAGGGATGGTCGGCCAGCTGGCGCTGGATGAGCGAGCGGACTTTGTGGACAATGCCCGGACCGCCGCCCGTCGCCGCTTCTGTCGGCAGGCTGCCTTTCTTATGGAACCGGCCCGTTTCGTCGATGAGGCCGAATTTGATGGCTGTACCACCGATATCTATGCAGCTGTAAATCATGAGTATACACTCCTTCCTGAGATTATACATAAATTATACATAGATTTGACCTTTTCTATGTATAGGGACTTTATACTTATCGTGTCGAATATGTTACAAAATTCAGGAGGTCACGATATGAAACGACAATGGTTAAAACGAGCAATTCTTTCCATGGTAGCCTGCGGCTCATTAGCAGGATTCATTCCCGGAGTACAGGCGGCAGATGTCCGCATCCTTCCCGTCGATAATGCGAAATTCCTGGCTGGTGCCAAATTCGATTTCGACATCGAAATATCGAAAGCAAAGAATCTGAAGAATGTCGACATTACGGTCAATGGACAGAAGGCTGATAAATTCTTTGGTCAGAAATTAGATGCTAAAGATTTAGGCAACGGCGTCATTTCATATCGTGCCAATCAGGTCAATTTCCCCAAAGCCGGTGCCTATACGGTAAAAGCGACGGCTACCGATGCTGATGGCGCTAATTCGGCCGATGCCCGCTATACCGTCGTTCAGGACAAAGCTCAGCGCCAGGCCAAGAACGTCATCCTCTTCGTCGGCGACGGCATGTCCCTGCAGGCCCGCGAAATGGCCCGTATTATTTCCAAAGGCATGACTAACGGCAAGTACAATGACTTACTGGCCATGGAAAAAATGCCCCATAACTGCCTGATTACGACCAGCGGTTACGATTCCCTGACGACAGACAGTGCCAACTCGGCGTCTACCTATGCAACAGGTCATAAATCCGTCGTCAACGCCTTGGGCGTCTATGAAGACTCCACGAAAGACCCCTTCGATGATCCGCGCGTCGAAAATATTTCGGAAATCGTAAAACGCAGCCGCGGCATGTCTGTCGGTATCATCACCCAGGCCGAATCGACAGACGCCACGCCGGCAGCCATGGTCGGTCATACGCGCCGCCGTGCCAACCAGGATTACATCGCTTCGGAATACCTCGAAGATTATCATCGCCCGGACGTCATCATGGGCGGCGGTTCGCGCCGTTACATCCCGCAGTCCGAACAGGGCTCGAAGCGCCATGACAACCAGAACGTCATCCAGGAATTCAAGGATAAAGGCTATACCTTTGTCAGCAATTCTAAGGAAATGATGGCCGCTCCGGATAATAAACCGCTCCTGGGCCTGTTCCATCCGAGCACGATGAATGTCTATGTCGACCGTGAAATGCTCAAGAACCCGGAAGTCCTCGGCAAATATACGGACCAGCCGAACCTCATTAACATGACCAAGAAATCTCTGGATATCCTCAGCAAGAACCCGAAAGGCTTCTTTGCCATGATTGAAGGCGCATCCATCGACAAACAGCTCCACGCCATGGATTGGCAGCGCGCAACGTATGATACCATCGAATTCGACAAGGCCATCGAATACGCCCAGAAATGGAATAAAGAACACGGAGACAACACCCTGATCATCGTCGTCGCCGACCATGCTCACGGCGCTTCCATTACCGGGACCTACCATGAACGGGATGGCAAGAAGGGCCTGGCAGCTGTCCGCACTTATGCCGACTCCATCTTCCCGACCTTCAAAGATGCCAACCACGATGGTTTCCCGGATAATCCGGATCCCGATGTCACCCTGGCCATCCAGTATGCCAACCATCCGGAATATTACGAAAACTTCCACTTCCAGCAGAAACCGACGCTGCCGACTGTTTCTCAGACCGTTACCAAACAGGAAGCTCAGCAGGCTGGCGATAAGACCGAATACCATCAGGTATCGACAGTCGTCGAAAAAGCCAATCCGTCCCGCCATCACGACGGCGATCCCTGGGAACTCGTACCGGCCAACATTCCCGATACCATCGGTGACGAATGCCATGCTGCCGACGACGTACCGCTCAACGCTGAAGGTCCTGGCTCGGAATACTTCCAGGGCGTCATGGACAACACCGAAGTATTCTTTGGCATCATGAGAGCCCTCGGCATCGATGCTACGAAAAATGTGAAATAATTAGTGGCTCGTGGCCCGCAGTGGCTCTCTTCATAGGAGAGCTGTCAGCGAAGCTGACTGAAAGGTTGCTCTTTCATTATGGTTTGCAGCATGGCGTTTGTAGTTTGTAGAAGGTGGTTTTAAATTTTTTACCATTTGCTACAAACTTAAAACTCAAAAAGGCGCTGTCTTCGTGCGACAGCGCCTTTTTATTATTTCCCTAACACGCCTTCCAGGAAGGAAGCGGTATCTGCCATATAGCTGGCTTCATAGCCTTCGATATCGCCTTTATCGCAGTGGGCTGCGAATTCCGGGTCGATCGGCAGTTTTGCCGTATGGGGGATATCATATTTCTGTGCCGATTCTTCGACGTGGCTCTTGCCGAAGATGGACAGTTTTTCATGACAATGAGGACATTCAAAATAGCTCATGTTCTCGATGAGGCCCAGGACTGGGACGTGCATCATTTCCGACATGTTCAGTGCTTTTTCGACGATCATGGAAACGAGTTCCTGCGGCGATGTGACGACCAGGATGCCGTCCATTGGCAGGGACTGGAAGACCGTCAGCGGGACGTCGCCCGTTCCCGGCGGCATGTCGACGAACATGTAGTCGATATCGCCCCAGATGACATCGGTCCAGAACTGCTTTACCGCACCGGAAATGACCGGGCCGCGCCATACGACAGGAGCCGCTGCGTCTTCGAGCAGGAGGTTCATGGACATGACCTTGATGCCCGTCTTGGTCGTTACCGGATAGATACCGTTTTCATCGCCCGTAGCGTGGTCGGTCAGGCCGAAGACTTTCGGAATCGACGGGCCCGTGATATCGGCGTCGAGGATAGCCGTCTTGAAGCCGCGGCGCTGCATTTCAACGGCCATAAGGGACGTTACCAGGGATTTACCGACGCCGCCTTTGCCGCTGACGACAGCGATGACATGCTTGATGTGCGAGCCGGCATGAGGGGCGGCCTGCAGGCTCTGGGGCTGTGTGCGTTCAGCGCAGGAGCTGCCGCAGCTGGAACAGTCGTGTGTACAATTTTCACTCATTGGGATCATTCTCCTTTGTATTCTTTTTTCCGGCGCGGCAGCAGGTATGACAACACGTGCCGGAACGTTCACAAACTTGGATATGGCCGCCTTCGATGACGAGGCGTTTGCCATGGATGAGGGCGTCGGCCAACTTGTGTCGGGCCGAATCATAAATGCCGGTTACCGTCGTGCGCGCCACATTGATCTGAGCGGCACACTGTTCCTGCGTCAGGCCGACCCAGTCGATGAGGCGGATGACTTCGTATTCGTCAATGCCCATGACAATCACATCGTCTGACTGTGCGCCATCTATAGGCTCGAAAGCCGCCGAAACAGGCAACGAACAGACCCGTCGGCACCGCGGTGGTCTCGGCATAGTACCCCCTCCTTTACGCCTTTTATTATAGATTTATAGATGACATATGTCAACATTGTAAGGGGGCTATGACGCATTTTCGGATTTTGGGAGCTGCCCTGGGGAAGGATTGTGAAGTCGTCCTTCATGATCTGCGTTATCCCGATGAATCGGTCATCGCCATTGCCAATGGCGACATCAGCAGCCGGAAAGTGGGGGCGCCGGCGACGGATTTTATTTTGAAACTCATGCAGGTCGGTAAGAAAAGGGACCAGGAATATATGACCAATTACTACGGGAAGAGCGTCAACGGCCATACCCTGCGGTCTTCGACTTTTTTTATCCATGATGAGGAGGATAATATTATCGGGGTCCTCTGTCTGAATTACGATGTCCAGCGCTATCTGGACGTGCGGAAACAACTGGATGCCTTCATCTTGATGGACCCGGGGAAGCATATCGACGGCATGCCTCAGGATAACGCTAAGAAGGAAGATGACCATTTCCTGAGCGTCGAAATCTCAGAAAGCATGTATCCGACCGTAGACGATGCCATCCAGCATCTCATCCAGCGGACCCTGGCCCCTTACGGGACCGAGGCCAAACGCCTATCCCAGGCAGAACGCCTGGCTGTCGTCGAAGACCTCTACAAGAACGGCCTCTTCGTCCTCAAAGGCAGCGTCTATGCCCTGGCCCAGATCCTGGGCGTTTCGGAACCGACGATTTACCGCTACTTGAACCGTATCAAGAAAGAAAATCACAATGCACAGGGGAGAGAAAAATGGATTTAGGGAATTGGAGAGACTTCTTTTCATCTAAAATTTACAAGCGTGGCGAACGCTATTACGAAGAAGGCGACGTCTCCGATCTGAAGTGCACGGAGAAGCAGATAACGGCCGACGTCTATGGCAGTGATATATATGAAGTCACTATCGATTTGGACGACGGCCAGGTCGAAGGGATGGACTGCACCTGTCCCTATGCCGAACAGGGAGAATATTGCAAGCACATGGTCGCCGTACTGCTGGCCGCTGAAGACGAAGAACTGGATGAAGCGGCTGATGCTGGACAGAAAAAAGCATCGTGGCAGGATATCTTGCAGCGCCTGTCTGAATCAGATTTGCGTAACTTTGTCTTTCAATTAGCCGAAGATAATCGGGATTTGCAGAAGAAAATCGTACTAGATTTTTCCAGGGGCAAACCGTCTGCTCAGGAAATGCATCGATATGAACGCGAAATAGACCGGGTATTGGCTCCTTACGACCTCTTGGGATATATTGAATATAATGCCAGTAAGGCTTTCGCTGACAAGGTCCTTGATTATTTGAGCAGCACCATACCGCCGCTGATTAAGCGCTCTTGTACGATGGAAGCATTGGAACTGGTCAATATCATGGCGTCCAATGTGGCGGATATATCTTTTGAAGATGAAGATGACCAGCAGCTCTGTCTGGATGAATGTCGAACTTACTGGGCCGATATCATTGGTCATGCCAAACCGGAAGACGTGCCGAAGCTGCATCAATGGTTTATACAGCAGATGGATGCAATCAAAAACAAGGGCAATGAGCTATACGGCTATTACGAAGAGGTGCTGTATAATGACTTCGATGACCCGGCGTCCTTGAAATGGAAACTTGAACGGATTGATGCGGAAATCGAGCACTATGAATCGACAAAATCCGACCAAAACGATTCTGTATTGTTTATTTGAAAAAACTCAGCACCTATCCTGAAGGCCTGGACTTGGCCCGCAAAATCGCTCAAGAATGGTGTGAAACCTACCGGAACCGCCGGGCCATGAAAGACGAACTGTCCAAAGCAGGCTTCTAAAAAGGCTCGCCTCATAGGAGAGCTGGCCGCCTGAGGCGGTCTGAGAGGTTGAAGTTTTGTCGGTGTCCCCCTTGATAATAGCTTTTGACAAAAAGTCGTGCGGAAAAATGTAGTAGGAATACAAAAAGTCGCGCAGAAAAATGTAGAAATAGACGCAAAAGTCGCGCGAAAAAATGTTGTTGGGCTTTATATAGAAAAATCCCCTGATGCTGTCCACTATTTCGATAGCCTCGGGGGATTTTTTTAGTCGATGTTGATATTCCTTGTATAACGCTTTTCGGGCTGCTTCGTCTTCTATACGCTCTTCCATGCTCCATTTCTCTAGTTCTCGACACATTTTAGCCACCTCGATTACATGGTTACATAAGTCTTTTTACCGCAGAATGAGATACCGTATTTCAGGACTGAGGGTATCTGCTTCTGCTTGAATTCAGCGATATACTGCTGCTTTTCGATTTGCTGAAGGGCTCTAAGTTGAGAACTTCGCTCTGGAAGACATAAGTCAATTCCTCATTGGGAATCTTGAGCTGGCAAAGACGTCCATTGGGGACAGTCGTATTCTGGACAGCTGTCAGATAGCCTGTCATCAGTAAAAGGGTATAGAGTCCATCTTTATTTTGGGTAATATCTTTATAAATCAAGCCTTCCACTTCTTCAAGGCCGGCAGGGCCTGTTCTTCATTGGTATCCTTAGCTATTTGAGTTACTTCTTCTTCCGTAAATCCCATGACATCGGCATAGGCATTATCAAGGATTGAGCAGACACGGAGATTGTTCAGGCCGCTGAAGATGCTCTCTTTGGCAATGCGCAGGACACCGGTGAGGATGGCGAAATTCAGGAACTCGTTTTACTGTGACCATCAATGAGGGATTGAATGAAATGAGTTTTATCGACGAAATAATAATTCTCCCGGACTTCCTTGAAGTCATCTACACCGATGGGCATTTGAGTATTCATGGTTTCACCTGCTTTAGACAAGAATTACGGACTACGGATTGACTCTATTGTAGCAAAACCGGCCGGATTTGTATATTTAGAAAACCAAGAGCTTGTCGCACGTGCGATAAGCCTTTTTCCTCTACGGTTGTTTGCTGATATAGGCAAGGATGCCGCCGTCGACATATAAGATATGGCCATTGACGAAGTCCGACGCATGGGAAGCTAAGAATACAGCTGGCCCTTCGAGGTCTTCTGTCGTGCCCCAGCGGCCTGCTGGCGTCTTGGAGACGATGAACTGGTCAAAAGGATGGCGGGAGCCATCAGGCTGTTTTTCACGTAGCGGAGCTGTCTGAGGCGTTGCGATATAGCCAGGGCCAATGCCATTGCACTGAATATTGGCGCCACCAAATTCAGCGCAGATATTGCGGGTTAACATTTTCAGACCGCCTTTGGCTGCGGCATAAGCCGATACGGTTTCACGACCTAATTCGCTCATCATAGAGCAGATATTGATGATTTTGCCGTGGCCTTTTTTTATCATACCGGGAATGACCGCTTTGGATACGATGAACGGCCCGACTAAGTCGATATCGACGACCTGGCGGAACTCTTCCGTCGTCATGTCGCACATGGGGATGCGTTTGATGATGCCGGCATTGTTGACGAGAATGTCGATGGTTCCTAACGTCTTTTCTATTTTGCTGACTAATTGCTGCACATGAATTTCATCAGTGACATCGCAAATATAGCCGTGCGCGTCGATGCCCTCTCTTTTATAATCCTTCATAGCCTGGTCCAAGTGTTCCTGGCTGCGGCAGTTGAAGGCAATGACGGCACCGGCGCGGGCTAAGGATTTGGCGATAGCAAACCCGATGCCATAAGAACCGCCCGTAACAAGGGCGACATTGCCTTTCAAAGAAAACATATCATTTAAATAATCCATGCTGATCCTCCTGAAAATAAGAATGGTACATCCAATAATAGGGAAGAGTCGATTGAGTTAGAATTACAGATTGATTCTATTGTAGCAAAACCCGCTAGATTTGTATATTTGGAGAAAAAGGGGCTTGTCGTACGTAATCTTGTACAGTCCTTGTTCTATATGCAAAAATATGAAATTTAAACTTTTTACGTTGCCTTGGAAATTGATGAAGCCAGTTTATCCAAGTCTGCACTAAGTCTATTAAAAATTCTGCACTCACAATTCCAATGGTTTATGAGTGCAGGATTTTTTGATTGTATGTAAGTGATGATTTCTTAATTGTTATGGAAGAATGTGTCAAGTCCTTTGCTGAACCAGCGGCCACTGAGAACGTGCTTGATGAGTTCTTCTTTTGCATTCTCGGTTATAGACGTATCCCTGACTATTTCGTCAAGGATAGACTGATAGGTCGTGCGGCCGTATTCTTGATGGATATTTACTTTTGTCCCATCGGAATTGACATATAACTGGCTCGGTCCCTTTGTTGCGCTGGTCCATTTCTTCCATGTTACAAGGCCCTTGCCATTAGGATTCCCTGTACGCATGAAATTACCCAGATAATCCTGTATTTGTGCCGTCAGTGCCAGCGCGCCGGGATTGTCGAAAGAACCTGCCGGATAGCCTGCTGTCGTAGCTGTTGGGATGCCGGTAGCAAAAGGAATCCAGATGCCGTGGATAGAGCCGGACGTAAAGGCCGTTTTTTCACCGACGAGCTTTGGATTATTTCCACAGGCAATTTTCATCGTATAAATAGGTGCTTTGCCATAGTGGTTGAACATGGTGACAGCTGATTCTTCGGCATTGAATAGCTCATACAGACGGCTGCCATATGTCTTAGCAAAAGCGAATTCTTTATGCTTTTCCGGATCCGTAAAGATTGAGCCGTCTTTGACGGATGGAGAAAAGTAACTATCAGTTCGCGTATATAGGGAGAATTCATCTGTACCATATAATGGGCCTGTGAATTCAGACCAGTACTGAAAATTTTAAGAGTGCATGATAT
>ERZ773165.248-NODE-248-length-47414-cov-28.294094_pt1 | contig 47414 bp, 37 predicted proteins | sample MGYA00581003_ERZ773165 | MGnify/ENA primary metagenome ERZ773165 (study PRJEB29015, sample SAMEA2737817) | human gut metagenome | biome: human gut; feature: human-associated habitat; material: faeces | place: China | collected 2012 ... | reverse complement strand
TCTCTTTCATACCGCCAGTGCCCTATCCGCCCCTTCGGGGCACCTTCCCCTCGAGTGGAAGGCGATTCCTGCTCAGCGGCGAAGCCGCCACCTTCTTTCCTAATTTCTCACTTAATTCCCTTCCAGTCTCGCTACGCCGAGCGGCGGGCTTTCAAGGAAGGTGACTTTCGGATTTCTCTGGGCGAGCCAGCCAGCCTGCCATGCATTCGGCAGGAGGTAGACAGGACGCTCGCGGCGGTCATAGACGACCATCGCATTGTCGATGCCAATAAGCTCTTCCGGCGGGACATCCCCCTCGGTCCAGCGGGCTGCGGTGTAGGAGAGAGGCTCCAGATTCACATGGACATTATATTCATTTTCCAGCCGGTACTTCATGACTTCGAACTGCAGCTGGCCGACAGCACCGATGATGAAAGACTCCATGACGTAAGGCTGCTTGTAGATCTGGATCGCCCCTTCCTGCGCGAGCTGGGAGACACCGTTCAGGAACTGCTTTCTCTTCATGCTGCTTTCCGGAGACAGACGGGCAAAAAGCTCCGGCGGGAATACCGGGAAATCAATAAAGGTGACCGGATGCTTCTTCTCGCAGACGGTATCACCGACACCGAGCTCACCGGTATCGAAAAGACCGATGATGTCGCCCGGGTATGCTTTCTCGACCGTCTGTCTTTCCGTCGCGAGGAACTGCTGCGGCTGGGAGAGACGGAGCATCTTGCCGCTCTGGCGATGCAGGACGATGATGCCTTTCTCGAAGACGCCCGAGCAGATACGCATGAAAGCGACACGGTCATGATGCTTCGGATCCATATTTGCCTGGATCTTGAAAATGAAGCCGGAGAACGCCGGATCTTCCGGCTCGATGGTGCCTTCCAGCGTCTTTCTCGCTTCCGGCGGCGGCGCAAGCTCGAGATATTTCTCCAGAAATGGCTGTACGCCGAAATTCGTCATAGCCGATCCGAAGAACATCGGTGTCAGCTCCCCTTTTGCGACTTTTTCCGCATCGAAGGGATCGCCCGCTTCATCAAGAAGCTCCAGATCATCACGGAGCGCATCCAAAACTTCCTGCCCGACCTGAGAAACGATGGCTTCGTCATCGATCTTGCCGGAAATCACTTCCAGCTTCTTCACGCCATGGGCATTGTCCTTGATGAAGATATGGCACATCTCCGTCTCACGGTCATAGATGCCCGTGTAGTCACCGTTCACACCGATCGGCCAGTTCATCGGACAAGAACGGATGCCAAGCACATCTTCAATATCCGCCATCAGATCGAACGGATTCTTACCAAAATGGTCGATCTTATTCACGAAGGTGAAGATCGGGATCCCGCGATCCGAGCAGACCTTGAAGAGCTTCTTCGTCTGCGCTTCGACGCCCTTTGCCACATCGATGACCATGACCGCCGAGTCGACAGCCATCAGCGTGCGGTAGGTATCCTCCGAAAAGTCCGCATGCCCCGGGGTATCCAGGATATTGATGCGGCAGCCCTGGTAGTCGAACTGCAGCACTGAGCTCGTGACAGAGATCCCGCGCTGTTTTTCGATTTCCATCCAGTCAGACACCGCATAGCGCGCCGTCTTCCTCGCCTTGACGGAGCCTGCGAGATGGATCGCACCCCCGTAAAGCAGTAATTTTTCCGTCAATGTCGTCTTGCCGGCATCCGGGTGGGAAATGATCGCAAACGTCCGGCGGCGTTTGATTTCTTCTAAGTCAGTCATATTGCACCTCAATCAAAAATATACATCGCTTCATTATAGCATATTTATATGACAGTTCGTAGAAGAAAAGGAAGGCGAAAGCGGCATTCCTCTACACAAAAACGCACAGGCGGAAAAGCCTGTGCGTTTCTCTCTGTACTTCTCATTACAGATCACGAAGAACACGATACGTAGTTCCATCCTTTCGTTTCTTCTCTGCCACCTGCATCTGTACGCTGCTATCGAGTCGAATAATGTCACCCGTAGTAGGATTCACCCGATACACATCCGTCGTGACCTTCGTCCCCACCGTCTGATCGGTCAATTTAGTCCCCTTATTCTTATCCGGGCTGTAAATGGCGACCGCATAGTACAGCTGGTCTTTTTCCTTATAACCGACCATCGCCCAGCTGTCATTTTCGAGCGCACGGGAATCAATCTGGCTCACAAAGGGCGACAGACTGTCACTATCGATCAGCCCATTCGCATTCGCATCCGTCATCGTAAAGTCTGGGCCTTTTCTTTTATCGAAATACGCTCCATTCAGTCCGCCCATGTAGTCAGCAAACGACTGGAACCCAGCGCCCGTCTCTTTTTTTGTGAGAGCAAGAAGCGTCTCACTCAGCCACTTCATATGACGGTCATAAACCTTCTGCTCCGTATTCGGCTTTCCATCCTCATCACTTTTGCCTCCCGCTTGAAGAAGCTCTGAGGCGGAGCCAAAGATCCCGGGAATCCCGTCTCCGTAAGACCCCAAAAGACCCCATCCGATCCCGACCACCAGGCCCAGCATGAGGGCATACTCCACAAAGTTGTTCCCCTTCTGTCCCATATCTCTTACCAGTCCTCTTTCTCGTATAATAAGTTCCAGGGTTTCATTTTACCATCTTTTCAAGAGAGCTACAAGGAGATAATAAGAGGCGGAGACTCACCCGCCCCGACGCAAGAAAAGTTGGGAAGCAGGGATGGGGCGCAGGGCGACTTATGACTTGTGACTGGTGACCCCCGTACTGTCATTTCGAGCGCAAGCGAGAAATCTTTATCATTCGTGCTCAAACAGCCGATGTCAGGAAATGTTCAAACGAGAAGCCTCTGATCTCCGACCTTCGGGCATCGCCCTATTTATACTCCGCGGCGCTTAGGGAAACACTGATTAAATCGTTATCGGATTTCATTCTTGGATTTTTATACAGAGCGAGGAGACAGAGGGCGCGAATAGCGAGCTATTTAAGGAGGATGTCGACGACGCTATGTATAAAAATCCATATGAAATCTGATTCTGTGATTTAATCAGCGTTTCCTTAGATCCTTCGACTCAGTTCTCCTGTTTCAGATAAGCCGTTTTTTAACATACGACGTTTTCCTCCGCTCAGGATGACGAAAAGCACCGCAGCAATCCCTTTGAACCTTCTGAACCTATAGAACCTGCTCCCCCTCTTTCGCAAACAAGTAAGGGACGACAACATTCCAGAGGCTCCCCCGCAAAGCAAGAAGCGGACGTTTCACATCCTACATCATGACAAAAAGTGCGATCATCAGGATCGCCACAAAGAGGCCGTAGAAGAACTTCCCCCAGAACGCCTGCCGATTCTTCTTTGTCGAGACTTCGAAGCCGCAATGCGGGCAATACTTCAGCCCGAGGGCATCTGGCACCGGACCACGGCAATGCGGACACACCTCGCAGTGCCCCGCCGCATACTGCGCGCTCCTCCGCCGTCAGCTCCGGCAGGATCTCCACCAGCGTATCCAACAGCCGGCAACCCACACGCCGGGCAGAGACGGAGCATATTCCCCTCATACACCCGCCCGCACCCTCGGCAGCGCACCGCATCCTCCGGCAGCGGCTGCTCCAGTACCTGATAACACGCCGGACATCGATCCCAGCGCTTCCGCATCCCATGCCCGCAATACGGACACTTCGAAAGATGCGGCCACGACGCCTCCCGGCTCCCCGCCTCCGGCGCATGCGAAGGCTTTGAAAGTGACGTATAAGAGATCCCCGTCCCCGGGATCCCCACCGTCGTCCGGACACCATTCTGTCCGAACGTGATATGCGCCCCGCGCCGCCCGATCGACGTCGAGACCCCGCGCTTCCCGACATTCAGCGTCACGCCCGGCATGATCTTGATCCGCCGCTGAAAACGAAAACTCATTTCTTCTGCCTTCTTTCTCCTGTTGTCTCATATATATGATAAAAACCGTGCTGTTTTGTCTCATTCATAAGACAATATAGCACGGTTTCTGTCTCATCGACAAGACGGTTTTATAAACTCATTCTAACGAAACAGCCAGTCTTCGTCATTCTGCCAGTTTTTCTTTCAACGCCATGAGGCTGGCGTCTGCATGCTCAAGATCGATGAAATCTACTTTCCCTCTACGTTCATGCGATACAGGCGGTCCAGCTCATTCATCAAGCGATCCTGCAGCGTCGTGTTATCACCGTCTGCATCCGCGACCATCTGCCTAAGCTTTTCAAAGCCTCTTTCCGAACACTGCTCTGCATAGTCTATACACTTGTCAAAGTCGGTAAAATCATTGATATTTTCTTCATTCACATCCTCTGCCCCCAGACGCAGCGCCTGGATCAGAGCCTGGTCCCTAGTATCAAATGTCTTAAAGAGAATCCAGCCCGTCTTTTTGGTTGGCAGCTTTTTCGGCTCGTCCATGCCAAGTGCCATGGTGAGAAAAAAGATTTCCTTATTCGGCGTCGCTTCGAGATCGAGGATATTCCCATGGGTATTGATGTAGTCCCTATTTTCGTCCGCAATATACGCTCTATCTGCCATTATCGATCCACCCCTTCTACTACACTTTCATCTGCCGAAAGACGAAGCGTTCTAATGGTTGCCTCTTTGTCATACATATCAGATACTTCCTTGGAAAATTCATCCGGCGTAAAGAGCATAATAATCTGCTTATCTTTTGCCACTTCCAACAATGCTCTTGCCATGCGCACTCTGTTTTCATCCGATACGCGGCCTAAGGGAGAGTCGATGACGAGCGGACAGTTCTTCCCAGAAACCTGATGTACGGAAAGCGTGAAAGCGTATGCCAGTGCCATGGCTTCTGTCGCAGAAGCGGAGTCTGTCATGATATGCCCCTGCGTATCATAGACTGCGACATTGTATTGGTCATCGATGGAAATACGGCCAAACGTATTTTTCTTCCAGATCATCGAGCTGAATGCCTTCCACGTCTGTTCCTGCATTTCCTTCTTGGTTTCATTGACGATCGCATCTCTGACCCTTGTGAAACCATCGCCAATTTTCTTTAATACATTCAGTTCTTCTCTCTGCTTTTCCTGAATCGCTGATTGCTTCTCATACACAGACAGCTCCTTATCCAGTTTGGCGATTTCTGCACTTTTGACTGCGATCATCGCTTTATGGTCTGCGATTTCTTTATTATAGTTGTTGATTTCCCCCTTTGCCTGGTCACGTTCTTTATTCCACAAAGCTACGTTCACCGTTCCCGCATCGCCACCATAAGCGTCCAGTTTGCGGTTATTCTCTTCCAGCTGCGCCTTATTTTCTGCCTTCCGCTTTTGGGTAGCAATGACCCTGTTGCGCCAGGCATCACGCTGAGTCATATACTCCCGTGCTCTATCGAGATAGACCTCCAACGGCGATATCATGCAGCTTAAAAAATTGGAGGTGGCGGAGGAAATTTTATTTTCCTTCAAAATTTCTTCCAAATGAAGAATGGCTTCCTCCGTCAGATGACTATGGCAAAGCGGACAGGGCTGCTCTTTATGATGCAGCAATTCCAAGATCTGATTTCTATCAATGCTTGGCGGCAGTTTTCCAGCTTCTTTTTTAGCAGAGATGTAGCGATGGATTCTCTTCAGCCTTGGGTACATCGTGAGCAATACCAGGTATTCTTTGATAATGGCCGTTTGTTCTGCTTTGTTCTTAGCTTCTTCCTGTTCCAGCGCCTTTTCTTCTCTCTCCAGACTCTTCTTTTCCCGCTGCAATGGCTCTACTTCACGAAATCCCATCAGCTTATTATCATAGGCCTTTTCTTGCTGCTTGGCTTCTTCCAGTTTTCTATTCGCTCGTTCGATTTCTTTCGTCGTGGCAGCGATCCAATTTTCCTTCTCTGTTTTCTCCGAAAAAAGATTGGCGTAGTCCGGTAATTTCTTGCCAATCGCTCGATTCAACGTCGCCTTTTTATTGTTCGTCGCATTAATCGTATTTTCCAAAAGATTAACCTGCGCAATATTATAAATCGACTCTTTGAGCGGCGTAGCGAAGAAATCCTTCAGTTTTTCTCCATCGAAGAAGTAGAAATTATAAATAGCTTCATCGAAGTACTGTTTCACCAGAATGCCTGCATTTTCTTCGCTAAGCGTTTTGGTATTGGAATTATCATGCGGGGTGACCGTCGCCATGAAAGAAGGAGCACTGCCAGTGACAGCACCATTACTATGCTTCATGAAAAATGCTTTTCTGGTAAGTTCGATGACATCTTGGGACTCATTGGTAAAGCGGAACGACACGGAAACCGGTACGCGTTCTTCCACCTTCGCCTTCTATAGGACCGAGCTGTTCACAAGCGGCAGGCTCCGTGCTTCCGTTTTTGCATTCGATTCACGCGGATTCTCTTTCCCATAGAGGCACCATGTGATCGCCTTCAGCACCGTCGTCTTCCCGGTACCATTCTGCGCGATGATGGCAAAGAGCTGGGTATCAGCCTTCTCCGATTTTTTGAAATTGATTTCACACGTCCCATACTGGCGATAATTTACAAATGACAGCCGATCGATCTGAATGCCCATCACGCCTCTCCTCCTTTTTTATTCTGCTTATCCAGATACTCCTGAATCTTTTTATCATAAGCTTTTTTGCTTCCACGACTCTGCGCTTCCAGGATATCCAGCATCAGATCTTTCATATTCCGATTCACATCGAGCGCTTCGATCTGATCTTTAATTCTCTTGCTGATACTCATTTAAATCCACACCTTTTCCCTTGAACAACTGGTATACATCCATATAGTTATCGGCATTCTGCGCAATCAGCGCGACGCGCTTTTCTTCATTCTTTAAGAGCGGAAGATCCTGATCGCCCAAAACGATGAAATCATAGATTTCCGACATCTGTTTCCCCGGTGCCGGTCGAATGACACGTCCGACACGCTGGATGTACTCTCTAGGATTCGTACTGCTCGCTAGGATGATCGCCACGCGGGCAGTCGTGATATCGATGCCTTCATCCATACACTTGATGCCGAGGACGACCTGCAGGCTGTGAGCGGCAAACCCTTTCAGAATTTCCTGCCGTTCTGTCAGGCCCGTCTCTCTATCCGTCTTGCTGGCGGAGATCTCTTCCGTGATTTTTGCCCGCGTGATTTTCTTCTCGGCCAGCATCTGCATGCAACCATCCATCTGCACATTCGATGTGAAGAGAAGCGTATCCTGGATCGAGTCTGGATCCATACTGTCCAGCAGTCCATCCAGCACCGCCATCTTTTCTTCTGCATTTTTGACGATATCGGCACGTTTTTCATACAGATTGTCTAGTACCTTTTTCTCTTTCTGGTACGGTTTATGTTGTTTTTTCAGCTTCTCGATCGTAAAGACAAGCGGCCTGATTTTTCGCTGCAGCTTTTCCCACTTCTGCTTTTCTTCCTCGGACAAATGGACAAAGAGCGGGTGGTAGACGTAAGGATTCAGGAATGGCTTCTGTGTGATTTCATTTTTCGTATGCAGGGCATCCCAAAGGCCGAATTCGAATGACTGATTTCCAAAATAGTCCCGGATGAGCTGCGTACCTTCTTCATCAAAGAGACGTTCCGGCGTCGCTGAAAGACCGATGCGCTGCTCATAGCAGGAAAGAAGCGCCTTCTGCTGCTTATCCGAGCCGATCCCATGGACTTCATCACAGATGAAAAGAATCGGCGTATCTCCTTTATACTTTGTAATGAGCTCTATAAATTTATCAGAGGAAGCCGTGGCATGTGTGGTGTACACGATGGCATTCGTGTATTTCCAAAATGTCAAGAGCATGCTCTCAAGTTCTTTCTTCCACTTCGGGTTCGTACCATCCGCGATAAGACTATAATCAAAGGAGACCCCCACCTTCTCCATATCTGCCTGCCACTGGCGCGAGAGAGTATTCTGCGGTGTCGCGACAATCGTAAGAAAAGGCTTTTTCTCTTTCATTTTTTCATAGATGCAGCCGATGGCCGTCCGCGTCTTCCCTGTCCCTGTCGCCATTTCCATAAGGAGCCGGCCCTGATTCTTTTTCCATTTCTGCACGGCTTCTCTCTGGTGCTGGAAGAGTCCGATCGGGTCTTTTTCACCCGGTTTCTTGTATCGCTTCATACAGTCAAGATCGAATGGATCTTTCGGCTTGATCTTGACGATCTTTTCTCGGACGGCTTCCGGGATATCGTAAACCGTCGCGATGGACGCCTTTCGATTGCTCCAGTAGTCCTCGAATTTCTTTTTATCCGCATCCACATAGACCTGCTGTCCCAACTCCCAAGAGCGGAAGACTTTGAATTCTTCAATATTTTCCAGCCATGCCTGCGCCGTTTCATTGATGGAGCCGGAGAAGGAAATCATATCTCCCCTCTCATCAATCATGATGCCGACTTTCTGATGAAAGAGGCTGGTCGGTGAATTGTTGCATACGACGATTTTGATTTCCAGAAAACCCTGATCCAGCAGGTAAGCGAGAAGCTTCAGATGATCATCGGCCGCCTCATCGAGCTTCAGCTCCTGAAACAGATCCGCGTGCTCATCAAGCGGCTGGTGTTTCTGAATGATTTCGAAGTCCTTGCGAGAAAGCTGCGGAGAGACGAGAAGGTACATATGCCCGTGATTCTGGCAGAGCCCTTCAATGCCTTCTGCGGCCACGGTCAAGGCAGTCGAGCTGAAAAAGCCCGCAATGCGGTAGTACCGCTTCGTCGCTTTCAAGACCGGAATATAGAATTTTTCCAGCAGATGTTCCTTGCTGCGTTCTGTCTCATAGCAGGACTCCAGATATAAATCTCTCAGCCCCATGGCTACACCTCCCAATCGATATGCTGCAAAAGTTGTTCTTTCTTCGTACCTTTCAAAACAAATTCCATCAGTTCCCGCACATTGCCACGCCTCCTCACCGCTGTGCTTTGGGAAACGCAGGCGACCGTATCCGCATACCGCACCTTGCCTTTCGCGGCCTTGTGAATGAGGCAGTGCAGATAAGCATTACGAAGCAGCAGTTTTCTTAAAACCTCCGACTTTTCCGGAAAAGGTATCGGTATCAGGTACTTTCCCAAAGACGTCAGATGCACCATCTTAGGCCTTGTATCCGTAATGGATACAAGGCTGAAAAGTGCGGCCGTTTTTGACTGGTTCTCCCCATATTTCTTCTTGGCTATCTGCGTGGCACACTGCATCAGCTGATAGCCGAGAGCATCAAAAGAGAGCCCATCGTCTGCAAATTCCAACAACTCGGGGACGCGAATGATGGAGCGCTCGAGACTGCTGAACATGGGAATATCCGCCACACTAAATTCCTTTTTCGGAGACAGACGGCAAATGCAGTCCACCAGTCTTTCGATAGACACTTTGGACAGCACTCGGCATGCTTTCTCTTCCTCTGGCCCTGTGCCGGACAGGAAAACCTGATTCACATATTCTTTCTCAGACAGAAACGCATACAGGTACTTAGCGTTCTCCAGATTCCTTCCCCACTCCTCGAAAAAATCCATAGGAATCAGCTCCCTCAGTCAGAATAGTCGGAATACTTCATATCAAAAAATTCTTCTGCCAGCGTCGGATGTCTCATTTCGAAATCCTTCAGCGCCTGCATGGCCGAGCAATAACCTGGCGTCTTCTTCATCGCCTGATTGGCCTTGCAAAATTCTCTGAAACTCATCTTTTTGAAAATATTCGGTTGGTTACACCAACGAGCAATCGCCACATACATCGCATGAAGCGGCGAAGCCTTCCAAGGCGCTTCATTCTTATTCTGATAGCGCATGATATAGGGCAGGCAGTGATACTGCATCAGAAGCTCAATACGCCGGAAGGTATCTCGGATATCCTTCCAATCGGTGGATGCAAATCCCACCAGCACGTAGAATTTCACGCTCCGTCCCTTCTTGTACGGCTTCATGATTTCCAGCTTTTCATGAATCAGGTCATAGTCGCTGATGTTATCAAAGGCAAACGTAAAATCCCCATCATAGTTCGATGTGAAAAGTGCCTTCGCTATGTCTGGCGTCAGAAGACGTTCATCCATTCCCTGCTTGAACTTGAATCGTTTCCTTGTTGCGACCAATTCTCCCAGAAGCGGTCGCCAGTCAAGATATCCAAAGAAATTATCATCCAGAAGGCAGATCTTCTTGCGATCCCGATCTAAAAATTCCGTCAAATGGCTATGACGGAATACCCTGTTATATTTTTGATTCACGCAGAAGCCGCAGTGCCGGAAGCACCCACGGGTCAAGTACCCTATGCTGTACTCCAAGTACTCCTTGAACTGCACCAGAAACCGGCTGCGATGAAATTCACGGCCTTCACATTCTGCCTTTTTCTTCGCCTGCTCTACCTTCTCCTCGATCCAGTTGTCGTAAAGATGGTAGTCAGGCATGCAATGCTCGATGACATCAGGCAGATTGGGAGCACGATCAAAAAAGAAACCTGTGCCGCCTACGTTGACAGGTATCTTTCCATTGATTTTATATCCCACAGTTTTCTCCAGCCACTTCTCGACAGGCAGCGCTCCGGCGTCTGGCCGCCCCACACGAATCAGAAGCTCTTTCGGCTGCGACACATGTTGCAGCCATTCCGGAACGGGGGTATCTGTGAAGACTTTGGCGATAAACACACGGTCAAATTCTTCCAGATGTTCATAGTCCGTTTTTAAAACGACATTTCCCGGCGGCAATTTCACCACCTGCTTGTAGTAGCCGGAAATCTTTTCGCAGACCAGATTCGGAAAGCGGTGTCTTCGCCGCCCGAGGAGATCTGCATCTATCACTGCTATTTTCATTTCTTTCTCACGCTTTAATACAATACTTTCTCGCAGAATGTATCATCATTCGATTCTACGATTTCCTTCACTTTGAATGGAGAGAATTCGATCCCATAGGTATCCTCGATGATGCCGGAAATTTCTGAAGTCGTCAGCAAATTCTCCGAACCATTGACGATTTCCTCGACGAGATCCGCCATGCTGAGTTTCCGCTGCATCTGTCTCTTGCGCAGCAAATGTTCTGAGCTAAATTTCTGGCTGTTGAAATGATCGTAATCGGCGGCCAGAAGAGAACCATAAAACCAATCGCTCCATCCAGCATCCTGCCACGGAAGGTCGAAACCTTGCGCTTGCAAGGATTTGATGCTGAAGCATTTCCCATTTCCCACGAAGTGATACACATTCTCACAAAATTCATGGATAACCTCTTGGGTAATTCCATGTTTTTCCAAATACCGACTATTGCAGAATACGCTCGGCTCAACCTCTACGACCTTAAAATCTCTGGCAAAGCCCAGCCAGGCCGCGGAAAACATGGAAGATACCGCATATTCAGGATGATCTCGAAGATCTAGTATTTCATTTTCTACAAACAGCTTTTTGAAAAAATCTTTTGCACTGCTATAGGTATCGCGGATCACATATTTCCGATGCGAGATGAAACCCATCTGCCTTACAGCCGCCGGATCGATATCCCATACATTTCCCTCTGGGTATTCTTCCAAGTACGTATCTAGGATATCCTGCATCAGATAAAAATCCTCCGGCAGGCGTTTCTTCATGCGCTCCACCTTATCCTCAGGCAGAAATGTCTCCGGGATATGAAACATCCCCGTACCAGGATCAAAATACTCTTTGCAGGTTTCGCCCCAACCATTCGCCATTGCAGTATTTTGAGGAACACCATACGCTTCTTCTATCGCGCATCCCAGATCCATGTAAGAAATATAGCCATGTTCCTGAATGATATCCACGACCTGTTTTCTACGATCTGCATGACCGATCTTCATCGTCGGCATTCTGCCAAAAGTCATTCGATGTGCATCATCCAGATAGTCATTGTAATGACCATGCGCCCAGAGCTTTTTCAAAAGATTGTGCAGTTCATACTCGTCTCTGATATCATACCGCTCCATGATTTCCGGAAAATCTCGGAAAAATTTACGGCTGGAAATTTCCACATTGCTATACGAAGTGAGCTGTAGCGTATCCAGCAAGTCCTGGTAGTCCATCGATAGAATGTCATAATAGCGAACCTGTCGATGGAGGCTCACCAATGCCGTCATTTCCGGGAAATAATGTTCTATGTATCTCACATTCAGGGAAAAGCGCGGATCCTCACGCGAAACGGAAAGACTATCCAAAAGCCGCAGGTAATCTTCCAGTAACGCACCCGAAGGTTTTGCATCCTGGCAATATCTTTTGATGGCAAAGCGGATGAGGGATTGGCGATTCTTCATCACATGCTTTCCATCGATGAGGAAATACGGATCGATCGCTTTCAGCCGCGCGTCCGCCCTTTCCCGTATTTTCGCATCCAGTATCTGATCATGCATCACGGCACGCAAAGCCTGCAGACGCTGTCCCGCATCCACATCTTTTTCCTTCACCCGCTGCTCATCCAAGTAAAGCGAGATAAAATGGCACGTCTCTTCTGCAAGCTGGAAAATGTATTGGAAATCGTCATCCGTCAGTCCGACATATTTCTGCTTGTAGAAAGCGAAGTATCCTTCCCGTACGGGCGGGAGCTTCGAGAAAATCTTCTTCTGGATCTGGCGAACGCGTTCGCGTGTCACACCCACTTGGCCCGCCACCTCTTCCAGCGACAGTCCGGACAGCCGAAGTTTCAACACCTTGGCATTCCGCTCCCGGCAAACCGAGGGCAGTACCATTTCCAGTGAAGGATAGACACAGTAGTAGCGCTTGCCTTGCTTCCAGATGAGCTGCTGCTTTTCCATGGAGTCCAAAAGCGCCCCAAAAGCAGTTTCATCAAAAATCCTATGTGGAAAATCTGCCGAAAGCGTCTCAAAAGACGCGCCTTCATATTTTCCGTGGACAAGGAGACGAAGCACATAGTTTTGTGCCGCTTTCCGTATCGGCTCATCCTGCCAGATGCCTTCCGCTAAGGGGATATCCTGCGCCTCTGCCTGCTTTGCAACCCTCATCATATGCTCATAGGTGACCATGAGCATATCCGCGAAGTCTTCCATCGCCTCCGCTTTCGCTGTCGTTCTTGCCGCCTGGCGATACACTTCGATTTCTTTCACAAGATGTGCGAGACTGTTCGTCCCCAGTGCAGACATCTCCGCCCACTTTTCCTTCGGATAATGCAGCACTTCCCCCAGCGTCTGAAAGCCGGCACTCGCAAGCACCCTATCCACATGCGTACCAAAGTGTGCCCGCCCGATAGGCATATCGTATGAAATCGCCTCATCTGCCAGCTCTATGGTAGATTTCGGCCCCTGCGACGGTTTTTGATTCGGATCGATCCTGCTATATCGTTTCAATACTTCCCGCAGCTCGCATAGCAATTTGGCTCCTATCCCTTTCACGAGTTCCCACTCCGTGTCCGGATACAAAAGCATATCGCGAATGGTCGTCACATGGTTGCGCATGAGTAAATTCTCCAAGCGAGTCGATACATGCAAGTCTAAAACAGAATCATCCAATGCAAGCAACGGCGTACTTTCTGCGCTCTCGCCAGAAATCATTCTCTTCTTTTCCACTACTGTCTTCGACCTATATCGTCTCAATACTTCCCGTAGCTCGCATAGCGATTTGGCTCCCATCCCTTTCACGAGCTCCCACTCCGTGTCCGGATACAAAAGCATATCGCGAATGGTCGTCACATGGTTGCGCATGAGTAAATTCTCCAAGCGAGTCGATACATGCAAGTCTAAAACAGAATCATCTAATGCAAGCAGCGGCGCACTTTCTGCGCTCTCGTAAGGAATCATTCCCTTCTTTGCCGCCACTGTCTTCGGCTCTTCCATCGCAGGAGCTTCCACCTTCGCAGCGACTTCCACCTTTGCTGGCTTTACGGACTCCTCCTTTTTAGCAGCCGATCCCTCGATCTCCTTCAGGGGAATAGCTTTCCCCCGCCCCCGTCTTCCTCCTTGCTCCATTTCCAGATTTCTCAGTTCATCCACTGTGATATTTTGATGAGCAGCACGCAGATAGCGATCATAGTCCGTGGGCTGGGACTGATACATTTTTACGGCTTTCATGATCGCTTGCGGCAATGCCCCAGGCAGGCCTCGTCTTCCTGCCGTCATCTGGCTCTCGACCTTCCCCAACTGGTAGTTGATATCAGCGGCAGAGCCAAATACACCGTGATAGGGATTCCCCTGACCTGCGCGCTTCCGTAGCAGCTGAGACAACTGAATGATTTCTGCACTTCTCTTTTGCGGGTGCTTTCGCGCACGCTCATACGTTTCCACGAGAAGAACAGCCGAATAAATATTCCACGTACTATATTTCATACCAAACACCTAAAAAAGAGGAAACGAAAGCCATGTCCCCATAGCTTCTCGTTTCCTCTGATTTTGCACGACAAAAACATTGTTTACCTTTACGAAAGAGGCTAGTTTACCCCCCCCCAATAAAAAAAATGCCCAAAAAGAGTGTGCCTTCACAACGTTTACTTTCTTTCATCACGACACACCTCCTTGCATTTAGGGAAACACTGATTCAATCGTTAGCATATTTAATCAGCGTTTCTTTAGATCATCATATCATAAAAAGAATGACAGATCATAACAGAAATGAAGTTCTCTATATGAAAATTGATTCCAAAACAAACCCACTCTGAAAAAATCCGGAGTGGGTTTGAAATTTGCCGTTCAACGCAGTCGCCATGCGACCTCGATCGGCTTATTAATATAATTTCTCGTATCCATCAGCACGCCATCCACCACCGCACTCGCCCAGCCTTTGCCGAGCTGGAGCACCCAGGTACCGGACGGATGAGAGGCGAGAAATTCTTTTACCGGCGTCTTTCCATGCGTGAAATACTGGCAAGTCCCCACGGCATAGCGGCTAAGGTAGGATGCCGCGACGGACATAGACTGCGGATTATCACACTGAGAGAGGGCCTGGCGGCAGAGATCCTGATAAGCCTCTTCCCATGTCCTGCCTTCGGCGAGGGCGATGGCACGGACGAAGCTGTCCTGACTCCCGCGGTTTACGGGACTTGGATTTCTAAAAAGAAATGTCTGGCCCGCGGCGACGTCGATGTCTTCCAAAGGAGCGAGGCGGCGCTCGCTTCTTTCGTAGAGCCATGGGGCGGAGGGGCGCGGCGCGGACGCGATGTCGGGCGGGATCTCCCACGCTTCGAGCAGTTTTTCGCTGCTCGCGTCCCATGTGTCATAGAGGAAACCATCCCGCGCGCAGGTGACGTGCCACCAAAGGCGGAGGACGTAGTTTCCTTTCGGATGGTGCCGGATAAATTCTCCCGCGGTCATGTCTGCCGTACTGGCTTCGTCCTCGGTATGGGCGTGCGCCTGGGCGGACTTATACACGTAGCGGGCTCCGATTTCCTTCAGATATTTGCGGAAGACGATCGGATAGTCCGGCATGGCATGCAGGGAAAGACCGGTCTGGCACAGTCCGGCAAAGGTGTCTTTCCATGAAATCCCCGTGCCTCCGGCAATGGCCCGAAAGACGCAGTCATCGCAGTCTTTCCCCTGCGGATTCACATTCTGCATTTTCCAATTCGTTTTTTCTATTCTCTTTCGATACATCAAGATCCCTCCCTTGTCTATAGTATAGCACGCAGGTTAGACATGAAATGTCAGTTTATGAAATGATGGGGTTAAAAGATTCACGGGCCATTATGAGAAATGCGAAAATGCCCTTTGCGGACGAAGGGCATTGCATCACAAAGGCGCAGCAAGCATTCGTAAGTATCCATGGAGGCATTCCCTGCAATCTGGCACCAGCGTATTTCACGGTTCATGTCGTACATGTACGGCTAAACTTCGCTCTAGGGTTTGCCGTGGAGGCGAATCCTGCATGAGATCTTTCTTTGCTTGCTGCGTCTTTATGTATTTGTATGGCTTACGCTTTCCAGCGGCTAGCACGCTTTCTGGCGGGAGGAGGAAAATCGGATCCGCCGCCAGCCCTCTCCGCTCTCCTTTCCTATAGGTTTGTGCACGTAGGAGTGTGGAGGAGCTTTCGGCTCCCGGGAGGATTTTCCTCTCTCCATAAAATACTATCGTGGAAGTTTTGGACTTTACACGGTTTTGAATAAAAAAGATGGAAGGGAAACAGTGATCTCCGTCATTTATTAAAAAGGCGTCATAGTTTTATTTCTATTAAATTGCATATTTTCCAAAGTTTTCAAATGTTGATTTTACATATTTTCTCGATTTTCTATCAAGCAGGCAGCCAGCCATATTCATCGCGAGATCCTTCGACGCTTGTTCCACATGCGGCTATCGCACATACGCCGTTTTCGTCCGCGAAGGATGACGTCCAGTCCCCAGCCACTGGTCCCAGCCAAACAAGAAAAAAGAACCACGGCTTGCCGTGGTTCTTTGGCTTAGTTTCAAGAGTCAATCTCTTTCTTTCTGGTAAGGCTGGCCTGCTCAAAGTGCATGCTTCTGGTGTGAATGGTATGTACCCAGCCTTTCTCATGGCGATCTTTCCATCCGAGGATGGTGACGGGGATCCATGAGTACATGAAGACGGGGTAGATGAGCCAGTAGAGGTAGATCTTCCAAGGCACCTTGATCTGAAGGAGAACGATCAATGGGACGACAGACTGGATGAAGCCCAGGATCGCCCAGAACTGGTGCGGCACCAGCACATCGTTGTAGAGGATGACCGTGAAGCAGGGGTAGAACATATTGATGTAGGTCATCAGAAGGTAGAAGGTGGAGACGAGGAGGAAGTAGTTCTGCAGGAGCTGCATGATGCCGTCTAAGATGACGATGCTGTGACGTTTCCATCCTTCTTTCCAAAGGATCGGGATGTAGCGCTCGGAGCAGTCGAACTGGCCCTGCGCCCAGCGTTTCCTCTGGCGGCAGGAGGCCATGAAGGAGAGTGGCTTCTCATCGTAAATGATGGCGTCATGTACCCAGCAGGTACGGATGCCGTGAGAGAGGCATTTCATGGCGAATTCCATGTCTTCGGTCAGGCAGTCACAGCCCCAGCCGTATTTCTTGACGATATCGGAAGCGATGCACATGCCGGTGCCGCCGAGACAGGAGGAGAGACCCATATTGTACTTGCCGAGATGCCAGAGGTGGTTGATGGTCCAGAAGGCGATAGCGAAGGTGCCGGAGACCCATGTGTCGGTCGGATTCTTCGCGGAGAGGTAGCCCTGCAGGACTTTCTGTCCTTTGAGGAGACGATTGTTCATGACGGCCAAGAAATCCAGATGGACGAGGTTGTCGGAGTCGAAGACGCAGAAAGCGTCATATTTCTTATCCAGTGCAAAGATCTTCGGGAAGACCCAGTCCATGGCATAGCCTTTGCCGACGAGTTCCTTGTTTTCTCTTTCGAAGACGTGGGCGCCATGGGCGCGCGCGATGTCAGCGGTATTGTCGGTGCAGTTGTCTGCGATGACGAAGACGTCATAGAGTTCTTTCGGATATTTCAGGATACGAAGGTTGTCCAGCAGATCCCCCAGGACCATGGCTTCGTTGTGCGCCGGTATAACGATGGCGAAGCGGCTCTTCGGAGCAGCCAGATTCGTTTCTTTTCGATGCCACATGCCGAATAACGCGATCACCGTGTAGTAGATGGTGAAAATCCCAACGATGATCTGTATCGGAAACATGATTATATCGAGGTAGTGGTTCATTGTTCGATGTCCTCAGGTGCTCTTTTCTGTTTTCTTCTGATAGCTTTCCGTTTGCCTTTTCTGCGGTTGAGGTAGGTATTCATCATGCCGAAGAGGATGTAGGCAGCGCAGATGGCAGCCGCCCAGATCGGCCAGTAGAAGATGGTCGCTATGACGAAGAAGGCAAGGCAGATGGCAATCGCAGGCACATGCAGCTGGTCTGCGCTTGCGCCTTTGTTATCCGGGTAGTGGATCTCACTCACCATGAGGAAGGCGAGCAGAAGGACCCAGAGGACGATGAGCCAGTTCCAGACTTTCGCCCCGGAGAGCACGTAAGCGGAAATGATGACGCCGGTCGTCGGGCAGGGCAGTCCTTCGAAGTAGCCATGAACGGATGTGACCTTCACATTGAAGCGTGCCAGACGGAAGGCACAGAAGGTACCGAGGAGGGCGCAGGGAATGATGCCCACCCAGCCCAGCTCATGGAGCTGGTAGGAGTAAATGAGCGCACCGGCTGCGATGCCGAAGGAAATATCATCGGAGAGGGAGTCGAGCTCGACGCCCATGGGGCCGGCGGTGTGCAGCGCACGGGCAACTCTCCCGTCCAGTGCATCAGCCACCATCGCGATCAGTATGAAAATCGCTGCGAGGTCGCAGTGACCTTCGATAGACATCATTATGGATAAGCCGCCAAAGAATGCATTGGCCGCTGTGACTCCATTGGCAATCCAAGATTTATTCAACTTATTTCAGCCTCCCTACGACGGTCAGGCCGCCGCGTACTTTGTCGCCTTTTTTGACGCAGATCTCACAATCTCCCGGGATGTAGAGCTCCGTGCAGGAGCCGAATTTGATCATGCCGTAGAGTTCGCCTTTTTTCAGGCTGTCTCCCAGATTTTTCCAGGAAACGACGCGTCGTGCCAGTATCCCCGCGATGAGGATGACCAGGATGGATCGGTTCTTGCCCGTGATCCCGATGGCACCGCGTTCATTTTCAAAGCCCACCCCTTCCTCATACGCAGGCAGGAATTTGCCCTGTGTATAGGACTGGTAGGTGATCTTTCCTTCCATCGGGCTGCGGTTGCAGTGCACGTCGAAAATGGAGAGGAAAATGGTAATTTTATGACAGGTCTGTCCCAGAAACATGTCTTCCTTCGCGTCATGGCACACGTCCACGACGGTGCCGTCCGCCGGAGAGACGAGGACATCATCACCCGGAGTGATTTTATCATTTCTGGGAGGACAGCGGAAGAAATAGGTGAAGTATACTGCAAGTACAAAGGGCACGACGGCAGCATAGTACCATTTCATCCAGAGTCCGATCACGCCAAGAAGGAGTGCCACGATGATAAAAGGGTATCCTTCCGGTAGAATGATTTGTTTTTTCAGCATCACTGACTCCTAAATGAATATGTTGGGTTTAAGGGTTAAGAGTTTAAGGTTCAGGGTTCAGGGTTCAGGGTTCAGGGTTGTGGTGGCGGCTTCGCCGCAATTATATATGAGGCGATGCCCGAAAGTGATATTTAAGTCACCAGTCACAAGTCACTCTAAACTCCTAATCCCTAGTTACCAGTCACTAGCCCCTGCCCCCCTGCTCTTTTTTCCACTTTTTGACAGCCATCATGAATTTTGGGATGGCCATCATGCGCCCGATGCGGGAGGGCTGCAGGTAGAGTCGATACGCCCATTCGAGGCGGTTCTTCTGCATCCAGAGCGGAGCGCGTTTCAGATTTCCGCTCATGACATCGAAGACGCCGCCGATGCCCATGGCCAGCACGGGTCCAAGCTCGTCCTTGTGACGATAGAGCCATTTCTCCTGCTTCGGGACGCCGAGGCCTACCAGGAGCAGCTTGGCTCCGCTTTTCCGAATGTCTTTGATGATCCGTTTCTCTTCTTCTTCATCGAAGTAGCCGTCATGGCAGCCCACAAGTCGGATCTCCCCATGGGACTTCTGGAAACGATCGGCCGCCTTCTTCGCGACGCCGGGCGCACCGCCCAAGAAATAGACGGGCCAGCCTTCTTTCGATGCGATCTTTAGCAGCTCGACAGACAGGTCGGCACCGGTCACGCGTTCCGGAAAGGGAGTGCCGAGAGTTTCTCCCGCCCAAAGTACACCGGCTCCGTCAGGAACGACGAGGTCGGCACGATTCAGGATGCGCCCGAGCTCCTTGTCTTCCTGCGCCTGCATGATCATTTCTGCATTGGCCGTGGCAATGAGGCGGGGCTTTTCATCCCCCATCCCTTCTTTCGCCCACTGGAGGACTTCCTGCATGGTGAGTGCATAGACCGTGACGTCCATCACATTGTGCGAGGATTTTTCTATATCTATCATTTTACGCTGTAGTTCGGTGCTTCCTTGGTGATGCTGACATCATGCGGATGGCTTTCACGCAGACCTGCGCCGGTAATCTGAATAAACTGAGTGTCTTCATTCATGGCCTTGATGTTCTTCGCACCGCAGTAGCCCATGGATGCACGGAGACCGCCGATGAGCTGGAAGAGGACGTCGGAGACATGTCCTTTGTAAGGAATGCGGCCTTCGATCCCCTCCGGTACGAGTTTCTTCGCATTCTGCTGGAAATATCTGTCCTTGCTGCCAGCCTGCATAGCGCCCAGAGAGCCCATGCCGCGGTAGGATTTGTAATTCTTGCCCTGATAAATGATCATCTCGCCAGGAGCTTCTTCCGTACCTGCGAGGAGGTTGCCGAGCATGACGCAGGACGCACCGGCGCCAAGAGCCTTTGCGATATCACCGGAGTACTGGATGCCGCCGTCAGCGATGATCGGGATGCCGGTGCCTTCGGCTGCTTTCGCGCAGTCATAGATCGCTGTGATCTGCGGTACACCGATGCCCGCAATGACGCGGGTCGTGCAGATGGAGCCAGGTCCGATGCCGACTTTGACAGCGGATACGCCGGCTTCGATCAGTGCCTTGGTCGCATCATAGGTCGCCACATTGCCGGCGATGAGTTCCAGATGCGGGAATGCTTTGCGCAGGCGGCGGATGGTCTTGAGCACGCCTTCGCTGTGACCATGTGCGGTATCGATAACAAGGACATCTGCTTTGGCATCGAGAAGCGCTTCGACGCGGTCTTCCACGTCCGAAGTGACACCGATGGCAGCAGCCACCTTCAGGCGGCCGTCAGAGTCTTTGTTCGAATTTGGGAATTTTCTCATCTTTTCAATATCACGGATGGTGATGAGGCCTTTCAGATGGCCGTCATCGTCCACGAGCGGCAGTTTTTCGATGCGGTGCGCCTGCAGGATGCGTTTCGCTTCTTCCATGGTGGTATGTTCCGGAGCGGTGATCAGACCTTTCGAAGTCATGATATCGCTGATCGGACGGGACAGATCCGTCTCGAAACGCATATCACGGTTCGTAATGATGCCGACCAGTTTGCCATTCTCTGTGATCGGCACACCGGAAATATGGTATTTGTTCATCAGTTCGTCCGCATCCGACAGGGTGTTGTCCGGAGCGAGGTAGATCGGATCCACGATGATGCCGTGTTCCGAACGCTTGACCAGCTTCACTTCTCTGGCCTGCTCATCAATGCTCATGTTCTTGTGAATGACACCGATACCGCCCTCGCGCGCCATAGCGATCGCCATTTCTGCTTCAGTGACGGTATCCATGCCGGCGCTCATGACCGGAATATTCAGTGTGACATTCTGTGTAAGGTGGGTGCGTACATCTACGTCGCGCGGAAGGACATCCGAATGTGCCGGGATCAGCAGCACATCATCAAAAGTCAGTCCCTGCTTGCCAAATTTGTCTTCTCTCATCATAGCCTCCATTCAAAAACTTTGGTTACTTATGTGATGTCATGTCTATCTCTCTGCGCTCGGAAATGCAGATCTATAGGATCCGCATTCCCTCATATGCCAAAGAGGTGCATTCTTTTCAATTAAAACATTATACCATAAATCACAGAGCTGTGTCTTGTATGATTTTTGAGGGTTCAAGGTTAGCCTGTGGGGCAGAGCGCCCCTTGATTACGGTTGAAAGCCTCGCTTGAATGAGAAATTAGAAATGAGAAATGCGAAATGGTGGTTCGGCGCTTAAAAATATGGAAGCGCCGCGGAGTATAGATGGTGGCGATACCCGAAGGTGGCATTTCAGTCACTAGTCACAAGTCACTTGAAGCTCCTAATCCCTAGCCACTAGTCACCAGTCACTTCTCCCCCAATTTTTCAAGGAACGTCCCTCCAAATCGATGCGCGAGTTCTTTCCTGAAATCCATGCCCCGCTCCATGGCGTTTTGCGCTTCCTTCCTCGCTTCTTCGAGGAGCGGGAGATCTTTCACGATATCTGCCGCCTTGAGGTCCGGCATGCCATGCTGGTGATAGCCGAAGAATTCACCGCTGCCGCGCAGGATGAGATCTTTTTCAGACAGGAGGAAGCCATCTTGGATCTCGCACATCAGCTTCATCCTGAGCTGGGTGATCTCATTCTGATTATCCGAGTAGAGGATGCAGTAAGCCTGCGCCTCCCCGCGCCCGACACGGCCGCGAAGCTGATGCAGCTGCGAAAGGCCGAAGCGATCGGCTCCGTAGACGAACATGATGGTGGCATTGGGTACATTGACGCCGACTTCGATGACGGATGTGGCGACGAGGAGCTTCTTCTCTCCCCGATGAAAGGCCTGCATGACCGCCTCTTTCTCGCTGTTCTTCATCCGCCCATGGACAAGGCCCACGGGAAACATGGGAAATACGCGGTCACGCAGCTCTTCATACACGGAGACGGCCGAGGCGAGGTCCTGCTTCTCACTCTTTTCGACGAGCGGACAGACCACGTACACCTGATGTCCCGCTTCCATTTCCCGTCCCATGAAATTGAAAACACGCTGGAGCATCTGACTCCCGATGGCGTAAGTCTTCACCGGATGTCTTCCCGGCGGCATCCCGCGGATGGCTGAAACATCGAGATCGCCATAAACGGAGAGCGCCATTGTCCTTGGGATCGGTGTTGCCGTCATGACGAGGATGTGTGGCGAGCCCCCCTTCGTTTCTAATGCCTTTCGCTGCTTCACGCCGAAGCGGTGCTGTTCATCGGTGATAACGAGACCCAGATGGGCAAAGAGGACATCCTTCTCGAGCAAGGCGTGCGTGCCGATCAGTACATCAATGTCCCCCGCTGCCAGCTGCTTCAGGATCTCATGCCGCTCAGATGCCTTCGTATTTCCGGAGAGATAAGCGACGCGGATGGGAAGGCCTTCATAGAAATGCTGGAATGTCTCATAGTGCTGTCCTGCCAGGACCTCGGTCGGTGCCATGAGTGCGCCCTGATAGCCATTCTCTACGATTTTGGCGAGTGAAAGTGCCGCGACAGCGGTCTTGCCGCTCCCGACATCCCCCTGCACCAGACGGTTCATCGGGATGAGCCCTTCCATATCGTCCTCGATATCACGAAAGGCTTGCTGCTGCCCCTCGGTCAGCCGGAAGGGGAAATGCTCGCGCACCCTCTTGACGAGCTCACCGGATGGCGCGCACTTGATGCTTTCTCTCCCCTCTTCTCTCTTTTTACGCAGGAGCAGAACACCTGCCTGCATGAAGAACAATTCCTCAAATGCGATCCGTCTGCGCGCTTCTCTCTGCTCGGTCCAGTCCTTCGGATCGTGCATCGCACGGATGGCCGCCAGCCGTCCCATCAGTTTCTCTCTCCGGACGGTATCCTCCGGAAGATTCTCATCCGCATCCTCCACCAGCGCGAGTGCTCCCTCGATCATACGCCGAAGCTGCGGTGTCTTGATGCCCTCGGTCAGTCCGTATACAGGGACGAGCTTTTGAAAGGACGGCAGGTCCTCTGGCTCGATGGTCTCGATCTCCGCATTGCTGATCTGGTTCCTGTTGTAGCCATACTCCACCTTGCCATATGCCAGCACATGCTTCGAACGATGAAAAAGATCGGCTTTCCACGGCTGATTGAAATAGGTGAGCACCACCGCACCCGTATCATCGACGATCATGACATTCAGAATCGACATGCTTCTTCGGGGATGGATCTCCTTCAGGCCCACTACCTCTCCGTAGACCACAGCCTCTTCATCAGGCACGAGATCTCCCATCGGCGTGACCTTCGTCCAGTCCTGATAGCGCCTCGGAAAATAGGAAAGGAGATCTTCGACGGTATGAATACCGAGGCGCTCCAGCTTCTCCTTCATCCGAGGGCCGACGCCCTTCAGGTACTGCACGGAATCAGATAGTTTCATGGATGACCTCCTTTGTGTGACAGATGCGGACTTGACATGGAACGGGGCCTGCAGGGCAGAAAGGATGCGGCTCCTTCATCGTCACGATCCCCTGCCATAAATCTTTGCGACGCTTTACGCGACGCACTCCCGCCGAGCCTTTATTCTTATTATAATTCTTCAAATACTCTGCTGTAAAATACTTGCGTAAAAAAAAGAGTTGTGATATAGTATGAATGTTGCAATCGCGGAAGTGCAAGGAGGTGTAGCACATGGCTAACTATTGTGAAGTTTGCGGCAAGGGAACCGCTACGGGATTCAATGTATCCCATTCCCATTTGAAAACAAAGAGAACCTGGAAACCGAACATCCAGAGAGTTCGCGTACTGGTTGACGGACAGGTCAAGAGAATGAATGTCTGCACTCGTTGCCTTCGTTCTCATAAAGTAAACAGAGACATCTGATCGATCATCTGATTGCTGCATTTCAAGCCGGCTGTATTTTAGCCGGCTCTTTTTGCATGTTTTTTTAGTGACTGAGGATCGGTCGCAAGAAAGGCGGAGGAGCTTTCCCGCCCCTCCGCCCGGCTTGAAACATGCTCGAATTTTCTATATAATGAGAATAAATAGCAGTTTTTACGACTGTGGTTCAGGACTCCGGATCCGATGCTCCTGTCCTTTCATCCCCATGCGGCGTTCTCACAGCTCATCATTTCTCATTCATGAAAGGAGTCTCCTATGCGAAAAATGTTACTGACTGCTGCCTTCGCAGCCCTCACCCTCGCTTCCTCTGTTTCCGCGAACTGGATCACGGGCGAGCCTACGATCCTGGCCGTCAATTCCGGGGAGGCCGCCTTCCACACCGCCCTCACAAGTGACCAGCGGCTCGACGTAAACCTCACCGCAGGTGCAGAAGGCAAGGCTGACCTCACCTTCACGACGAAAGCATCAGAGAGTGCGCTGTCTCTCACCGCTCTCCCCGTCCTCGTAAACGAAGAAGCCGGCTTTGCGGATGCAAAGCTCACCATCACGCCGCTCGTGAATGATGCGAATGGCCTGCGCTTCTACCTTGTCGATACCGGCGAAGCCGGCGGCGCGCATATCGTTTCCTATAAAGGCGGCGCCTTCAAGAGCGCCTTTTCTGCCGCTGAGCTTCAAGACGTCACTGGCACATCCTATTTTACAGTAGAAAAGAAACAGCTCCTCCTCCACGTGAATGAAAACGGGACAGAGGACACCTATACCCTCTCCCTCGACACAAAGTCGCTCACGTTTACTGCGGTAAAGTGAGTGGATACTGGTGACGAGGGAAACACTGATTAAATCGTTATCAGATTTAATCAGCGTTTCCCTAGAAAAATGGATAGCCTCACATCATCTTTCACTCCACTCTGCGCCCCTAACCTCCGCCCTGCGGGCACCTCCTTCCAAAGGAAGGAGGGATAGATACACTCAAAACGCCCCACATTTTCGCCCCTTCCTCTGGAAGGGGCTGCCTGGCGTAGCGAGACGGGGTTGGCTCCCCCCGTATGTTGGAAATGCGTTTCCCCCGTATCGCTGCTATTCCCACCACTAAGCCTTCCCCATCGGGGAAGGCTGACGATACGGGAATACCGTCATCTAAAATGCGGCGAAGCCGCTACCTTCATTCCTCATTCCTCATTTTTCTCTGAAACCATCAAAAAACGCTGACCGAAAATCTCGGTCAGCGTTTTTCTTTTTTCTATCAGCCGACAATGTTCAGCGCATAGACAGCGTATTCTTTTTCCAGTGCTTCGGACTTCTTGGAGAGTTCGATCTGGAGATCAGAAGCGGTGTCATAGTCTTTGGCTTCCAGGGCTTCTTTGAGCTTGGTCGCGATAGACTTGCTGGCTTTGGTATCTTTGATGAGTTCATATTTCTTTGCTGCGATAGATTCCCAACGTTCTTCATCGAGTTCATCTTCGCTGGAAAGCTTCTTGAAGCTCTTGACGAGTGCTTCTGTAGCCGGGATGATGCGGTCAACGAGTTCATTTTCCCAGCGGTATTCGATGGAATCAAGGAAGGAGTCTACAATGACCTGATTTAAGCTGTCGCCGGCGGTGATGACAGCGACTTTGTCTTTGTTTGCCTTCATGGTCTTGATGTTTTCCCATACGGTTGCCGGCGGCTTGCCGAAAGCAGCATCACGTTCTTCCTGGGTGAAGTCTTCGAATACGTTGTCTTCGCAGCGATATGCACGGCCTGCTTCGAGATAGTCAGCAGCTTCGCCCGGTTTCTTGGAGAGTTCTGCGAGGAGGTCTGCCGGTGCTTTGCCGGAGGTGATCGCATAGGTAATGCCATCCAGTGCGGTCAGGAAGAGGCAGGAGGCAGCGAGATAGGTATTGGTGAACGGGTTTGGCGCGCGCAGTTCAAAGCGGGTGGCTTTCGGGTTTTCGATGTCGCGAACCAGACCGATCAGGATGGTTCTGTTACGGGACGGTACTTCCGGATTATGGCCGAGGGAGGTGACGATGCAGACCGGTGCTTCGAAGCCCGGTTTCAGACGGTTGAAGGCATCGGTGGTGGAGGAGACGAATGGATTCGTTGCTTCGTAGTTCTTCAGGATACCCATGATGAAGCCATAGCCGATGGTGGAGAGGAAGTCGGCTTTCATATCGCTCGGTGCCAGAAGATTGATGGTCTTGCCATTCTTCAGAGATGCACAGATGCCGACATGGGTATGTTCGCCGGAGCCGGCAACGCCGATGATCGGTTTTGCCTGGAAGGAAACATCGAGGCCGTATTTGCGGAAGACTTCACGGATGATGATGCGGGCTTCGAGTTCATTGTCAGCCGCCTGCAGCGGATTCATAGAGAAGAGCCAGTCAAGTTCGAGCTGTTCGCAGACATCGACGGTATGTCCCAGATCGTCGACCTTCGGTTTAATACCGCCGACTTCTTTATGTCCCATTTCTACATGCATGCCGCGAGCATCCAGTTCTTCGATGGCTTCTTCCATCGCAGTTCTGACGTTGCCGCGCATTCTCTGCCAGTACTGTTCCTGCAGTCTCTGAGAAATGGACAGGTGCTGTACCGTTTCTGTTTCGCTCGGTGTCTTGACCCAGAATTCCAGTTCCGTTCCGATGGTGAATTTGATATCCTCGATCTCATCGACCGGCAGATCTTCCATGCCTTTGACCGGATTGCCGCTTGCCAGGAGGCCTTTCAGCTTCTCAGCGACGAAAGCGCAGGATTCTTTCAGGATAGAACGGGAGTCGATGAATTTGCCATTGTGCAGAAGGAAGCATGGGATGCGGAGTGTGCCGACCGGACGGCCATTGCTGTACAGGTTGTCTTCATTGTAGTCGATATACCAGTTTACGCTGGCATCTGCGACCATGTCGACGCGGGCATCATTCAGTGTGGCGATGTTCATCAGAACGACAGAGGAGCCGTCGGTCTGTACGGCTGTGCCGGCGAAGAAATCATCGTAGTTTTTCAGGAACAGTTCGATCGGCACCTTTTCATCAGTATCATTGCCGGCCAGATCGATGCCGACCAGAGAAACGAAGCGGATTTCCGGATGGGTCTTGAGGAGTCCCAGGACGCCTTCTTTGCCAAATTCACCGGACGGGATGTAGTACAGTAAGTCGTTGTTGATCATTTTGAATTCCTCCTGCTTGATAATCGTGGATTGTTGGTCTTTGATTGCTGCTTGCATATGGGTGAGGTTCGCTGATTTCTAACCTCCAACCCCTAATCTCTAGATTCTTTTACACAGCTGGCGAAACCCCAGCGTGGAGTAGCAGTACTCCATTTTCCATAAACGTCTCATCCAGGTTGTCCCCCCTATTTGAGTTTGCCTGTAAAATAAAAATGACCTACTCTCTGGGTATCCAGAGAGTAGGTCATCTTCGGCCAGATGAATGTATAGTTTGTAGTGAGAGGGATCAAGGGATCCAATTCCCCTCCCCGAAGCATAGACTAGTCCAGAATGTTCAACGCATAGACGCGATATTCTTTTTCCAGTGCTTCTGCTTTCTTTGCCATTTCCACCTGCAGCGTGGAAGCGGTATCGAAGTCATTCGCCTCGAGAGCTTCCTTCAGGCGGGTGCAGAGGCATTTCTCATCCTCTGTATCCTTAGCGAGCTCGATGCGCTTCGCCTTGATGGATTTCCAGCGTTTTTCATCGATCTTATCGTCGTTATCGAGCTTCTTATATCCTCTGACAGCCAGTTCGGTGCCAGGAATGATCCGATCGATCAGCTCATTCTTCCAGCGGTAAAGGATGGATGCGACAAAGGAGTCTACGATCTGTTCAGAGATCGCACCGCTCTTGGTGAGCGCAGCGACTTTGTCCGGATTGGCTTTCATGATCTTGACATTGTCCCAGACGGTAGCCGGCGGCTTGCCGAAGACAGCATCGCGTTCTTCCTGCGTATAGTCTTCGAATACGTTATCTTCGCAGCGATATTCTCTATCCTTGTCAAGGTATCCGGCTTCTTCTCCGGCTTTCTTAGAAAGCTCGGCGAGAAGTTCTTCTGGGCCTTTTCCGGAAGCGAGTGCATACTCGATGCCATCCAAAGCGGTCAGGTACAGGCAGGAAACGCAGAGATAGGTATTGGTGAACGGGTTCGGCGCACGGAGCTCGAAGCGGGTGGCTTTCGGATTTCCGATATCACGGATGAGCCCGATCAGGATGGATCTGTTTCGAGACGGCAGCTCCGGCTTATGTCCCAGAGAGGTGACGATGCAGACCGGCGCTTCGAAGCCAGGCTTCAGGCGGTTGAAAGCATCGGTGGTCGAGGAAACGAATGGATTCGTTGCTTCGTAGTTGTTGAGGATACCCATGATGAAGCCATAGCCGATGGTGGAGAGGAAATCCGCCTGCATATCCTCCGGCGCCAGAAGATTGATGGTCTTGCCATTTTTGAGAAGAGCGGCAAAGCCGACATGGGTGTGTTCCCCAGAGCCGGCGACGCCAATGATCGGTTTCGCACGGAAGGAGACGTCGAGCCCGTTTCTGCGGAATACTTCACGAACCACAATGCGGGCTTCCAGTTCATTATCTGCCGCCTGCAGCGGGTTTGTCGAGAAGAGCCAGTCGAGCTCAAGCTGTTCGCAGACATCGAAGATATGACCGTCATCATCGATCTTAGGTTTGATCCCGCCGACTTCTTTATGACCCATTTCTACATGCATGCCGCGGGCATCGAGTTCTTCGATCGCCTGTTCCATAGCGGTACGGACATTGCCGCGCATACGCTGCCAGTACTGCTCCTGCAGGCGCTGGGAAATGGAAAGATGCTGTACGGTCTCCTTCTCGCTCGGCGTCTTCACCCAGAATTCCAGCTCTGTGCCGGTGGTGAATACGATGTCCTGGATCTCAGAGAATGGGAAATTTTCCATCCCCTTGACCTGTGCACCGACCAGAAGCTTTCTGAGACGGTCAGCGACATATTCGCAGGACTGCTTCAGAATGGAACGGGAATCAATGAATTTGCCATTGTGGATGAGGAAGCTCGGAATACGAAGCGTGCCGATCGGAAGACCGGTTTCTTCATCTACGTTATCATCATTATAGTCTACATACCAATTCACGGTGCTGTCAGCGACCATGTCGACGCGGGCATCGTTCAGTGTGGCGATATTCATAAACACGACAGAAGAACCATCTGTCTGGACAGCTTTGCCAGCGAAGAAATCTTCGTAGTCCTTCATGAAGATCTCGATCGGGATGCGTTCATCTGTATCATTGCCTGCAAGATCGATTCCGACCAGAGAGACGAACCGAATTTCCGGATGCTGTGCCAGTAAAGAAAGTACCCCTTCTTTGCCATACTGTCCAGCAGGGATGCAGTACAATAAGTTTTTGTTCATTTGAGTCCTCCTATAGACTTTCTTGAATTCCACCATTTTTTAGATTGAAAATAAGCTATATGAATCAATAGAAAATGACCCATCCCGGTAGGAATGAGTCATCTTTGACGCAGCATATGAACTTATGGATTAAGAATACACCACGCTTCTTACTTTGTCAAGCCTTTCGCCTAAGCAAGCAGTTTGCGGACGATCTGATTGATCAGCTTTCCGTCTGCCTGTCCTTTAAGCTTCGCCATGACAGCTTTCATCACAGAGCCCATGTTTTTCTGCCCAGGATCCATGGCATCGACGATTTCCTTGACTGCTGCTTCGACGGCTTCCGGAGTCATCTCTGCCGGCAGGTATTTCTCAAGTACATCGATCTCCGCTTTGGTCTGTTCAACCAGGTCTTCTCTTCCGGAACTCTCGATCTCAGACAGAGTTTCTTTCCTCTGCTTCACTTCTTTCCGGAGAACCGCAAGAACCTGATCATCATTGAAGTCCGCGTGTCCGTTGTCGATTTCAGCCTGTCTGATGTGAGCACGAGCCATGCGGATCGTGTTCAGAGCAAGCTTTCCTTCTTCTTTCGCTTTCATAGCTGCTTTCATGTCAGCCATGAGCTGTTCTTTGATTGACAAAACTAATCACCTTACAACCTATTATTTAAACTTACGTTTTCTAGCGGCTTCAGATTTCAGTTTACGTCTTACGCTGGGCTTTTCATAATGTTCACGTTTTCTTACTTCAGAAAGAACCCCGGCTTTTTGGCAGGAACGTTTAAATCTGCGAAGAGCACTTTCAAGAGTTTCGCCCTTTTGAACTTTGATTTCAGACATCTATATCCCTCCCTCCCAATAAGACTGATGGGGTGCTATTGCACACTTAATTAGTATAAAGTACAAGTGGCATTCTGTCAATCTGTTTTATGAAAAAAGTGACTAGGGATTAGACCAAGAGACTAGGAGACATCTGACATCTGACTTCTATCCTCCAGCCTTCGGGCATCGCCCCATATATATTCGCGGCAAAGCCGCCACCTTCATTTCTAATCCCTAATTCCTCATTCCTCATTATTTTTCAGGGAATGGCGGCCAGCCCATTTCTTTGCCGCCGATGATGTGAGCGTGGAAATGGAAAACGGACTGTCCTGCTTTTTCGCCCGTATTCATGACGAGGCGGAAGCCATTTTCTTTCAGACCGGCTTCTTCCGCGATCTTCTTCACGACAAGGAAGAAGTCGGAGAAGTTTTTGTTGTACTCTTCGTCGAAAGCCAGAATGTTGTCGACATGTTTTTTAGGAATGACAAGGATATGGACCGGTGCGCAGGGCTCGATATCCTTGAACGCAAACCAGTTGTCATCTTCGTAAACCTTGGTGCTCGGGATTTCGCCGGCAGCGATCTTGCAGAAAATGCAGTCAGACATGATGATTCCTCCTTAAATCGTAAATGAAAGGCTGCGAGGTGCTATAGTTGTTGTCCTCACAGGCCCGAATCCGGATCCTTTCTTCAAAAGGTCTCCGTGCGCATCACGCGGTAACGACTTCCCCCACCATTCCTTCTTCGGTGATGGCGGTGATGCGGACCGGGTACATGATGCCCCGCTCTACACCTTCACTACGGATGGTGACGCGGATGTATTCATCCGTAAGACCCTCGTACCAGCCGTTCTTGACCTCTTCGGCGAGGACATGGACGACCTTGCCGAGGAACTGATCACGGTAGTCCTTCGCGATGCCTTTTTCCAGCTCCTGTACGCGATGAACACGCTCCTTTTTCACCTCATTGGATACCTGATCCGGATAGGTCGCCGCCGGCGTACCAGTGCGCTGGGAGTACGGGAATACGTGAATACCGGAGAAGCGGATCTCTTTCAATGTCTCCAGTGTTTCCTTGAAGTTTTCTTCCGTTTCTCCCGGGAAGCCGACGATGAGATCTGTCGTCAGAGCAAGGCCCGGGATCTTATCGCGCAGTTCGTTGATCAGTGCCTTGTACTTGGCAAGGCGGTAATGGCGGTTCATCCCCTTCAGCACGCTGTCGGAGCCTGACTGGATGGGAAGATGGAGGTGACGGCACACCTTCGGCTCATTCTGGATGATCCGGATCAGCTCTTCTGAAAGCTCGACGGACTCGATAGAGCCTAAGCGGATGCGGAGAAGCTCCGGAATCTTGACGAGCTCGGCGACAAGGCTGGAAAGGGACGTCCCGTCATGGAGATCCTTGCCATAGTTGCCAAGATGGATGCCTGTCAGCACGACTTCACGATAGCCGCGAGCGACGAGCTTTCGGATCTCGGAAACGGCATCCTCCTGCTTTCTGGACTTCAGCTTGCCTCGCGCATAGGGGATGATGCAGAAGGTGCAGTAATTGTCGCAGCCTTCCTGCACTTTGATGAAGGCGCGGGTCTTCACCTCTCCTTCCGGGTCGACCTCCATATTTTCGAAATCCTTCACCTTCATGATGTCCACGACTTCGTTCAGCGGCTGCTCCGCCGTTCTCGCTTTCTCCACATACTCGACGATATGCGTGCGATTCTGATGGCCGACGATGACATCAACATCCCCCATCTTCTCGAAGACCTCCGGCGCAAGCTGGGCATAGCAGCCGGCGACGGCAATGATGGCATTCGGATGTGCGCGGCGGATGCGGCGCACCATCTGGCGAGATTTCCTGTCACCGACGCTGGTGACAGAGCAGGTATTGATGACATAGACATCCGCGTCATCGCCCTCTGCCGGGCTGTACCCGTTCCGGACGAAAAGGGTACGCATCGCGTCACTGTCATACTGGTTCACCTTGCAGCCAAGTGTGATGAAGGACACGGTTTTCTTCTGTGATAATTTTTTCTGTTCCATGGCTTCTATTATAGCATAGGAAAATCAAAAAGAGCACCCGACTTTCGTCGGGGCTCTTTTTGGGGGAAGGTTCAGGGTTCGGGGTTGTAGTGCGGCGCATAACACGCAAAAGCGCCGCAGAGTATAAATAGGGCGATGACCGAAAGAGGCATGTAAGTCACCAGTCACTTTGCGCCCCTAATCCCTAATCCCTAGTCACTAGTCACTAGTCACCAGTCACTAGCCACCAGTCACTAGTCACTAGCTACCAGTCCCTATTACATCGGATACGTCTCAGACTCCGCCTTCTTGGCGCGGCGCATGAGGGCTTCGAGAGCCTCCAATGCCGTGTGGTCACCATCGATCAGATGGCAGACCTCTTCCGTGATCGGCATATCGATATGCTCACGGACAGCGATGTCATGCACCAGACGAGCTGTGCGGATCCCTTCCACGATCATGTTCGTGCCTTCCGTGATCTCCTTCGCTGTCTTGCCTTCTGCCATCATCATGCCGGCAGTGTGGTTGCGGCTGTGGACAGATGTGCAGGTGCAGACGAGATCTCCCATCCCGGAAAGGCCGAAGAAGGTGGTCATCTGTGCGCCGAAATGTACGCCGAAGCGGGTCATTTCGACCAGTCCGCGTGTCATGAGAGCGGCGCGGCTGTTATCACCGAGGCCGATGCCATCCAGCACACCGCAGGCGAGCGCCATGATATTCTTCAGCGCGCCGCCGTACTCGACGCCCTTGATATCGTCACTGCGATACACGCGGAAGACCGGACTCATGAAAAGATCCTGTACCACCTGCACCGCTTCCGGCACTTCGGACGCGGCGACGGTCGCACACGGCAGCCCACGGCCAACTTCCTCGGCATGGTTCGGCCCGGAGAGGACGACGATCTTTTTCGTGATGCCCTTCACCTTATCCGTGATGACCTCGGAAAGTCGATGACCCGCATGATCTGCAAGCCCCTTGGATGCACAGACGACTACGGTATCCTTCTCCAGCCACGGTACGAGACTTTCCGCCATGGCTTCGACCGCATGTGACGGGGTGCAGAGGATGACACAGCCTGCCCCCTTCACCGCTGTCTCCAGACTGCTCGTGATCTTCACGTGGAGCGGGATGCGGCAGCCCGGAAGGTAGTTCTTATTTTCGCGGCTCTTCTGTATTTCCTGCGCTGTTTGGGGATTTCTGCAGTACATGAAAAGATCATCATGCCGCGCCGCGAGGGAGATCATCATCGCTGTCCCCCAGCCGCCGGCACCTATCATAGCTACTTTCATCTGCTACCTCTTTTCCCGGGAAATCGGCTTTTCTTCTCCGCGAAGAAGCCGCCCGATGTTGTCTTTATGCTTACCGATAATGATGATGGCGGCAGCAGCAGCAAATGCCACATACTCGATCGGCTTATCCATGAAGAACATGACGATCGCTACGACCGGTGCTGCCACGATGGAGCCAAGGGATACGATGTGCTTCCACTTGAAGATGGCAAGCCATACCAGGAAGGCCGCCAGCACTGCCGGAGCACAGATATAGGCAAAGGCACCTACGCCGCAGGCGACGCCCTTGCCGCTCTTGAACTTCAGGAAAACGGACCAGTCATTGCCGACGATCGCAAAGATCGCACACGCAAGTACCAGCGTGGGATCCGGCATCCCCAGATGCACCGCAAGAAATCCCTTCAAAAAGTCGCAGATAAAGACGGAAAGACCAGCGACGGCGCCCAGCTCACGATACGCATTCGTCGCACCGATATTGCCGCTCCCCACCTTTTTTAGATTCACGCCATAAAATACACGACCTATAATATATCCGCTTGGTATCGCGCCGATAAAGTACGCCAGCACGATCCAAACTATGCCATCCATCACGCCTCTTCACCATCCTTCTTGCTTCGTACCACGATGCGGATCGGCGTACCTTCGAAGCTGAAGGATTCACGCAGCCGGTTCTCGATGAAACGGACATAAGAGAAATGAATCAGGTTCGCATCATTGACGAACATGACGAACGTCGGCGGACGGATACCCACCTGTGTCATGTAGTAGATCTTCGCCACGCGGCCGGAATGTGCCGGCGGCGGATTCACCATCTTCGCATCCTCCAAAAGGTCATTCAGGACAGATGTCGGGATACGCAGACTCTGCTGCTCAGCCACATTGTAGATCATATCCCCGAGACGATGGATGCGCTGCTTCGTCAGCGCCGAGCCGAAGAGCATCGGCACATAGGACGCAAACGGCAGACCATTCTTGATCTCCTTCTCAAATTCCACCATCGTATTCGTCTCTTTGGCGACCGCATCCCATTTGTTCACGAAAAGGAGCAGGCCCTTCCCTGCCTCGTGGATGTAGCCGATGATCTTCTTATCCTGCTCCGTCAGCTTATCGACCGCATCCAGTACGAAGATCGCCACATCACAGTTATCGATGGCACGGATAGAACGAATGACACTGTATTTTTCCAGCGGCTCATCGATCTTGCTCTTCTTTCTCATGCCCGCTGTATCGACCAGGATGAAGGTCTTTCCCTTGTAGGTCCAGAGAGAATCGACCGCATCTCGCGTCGTCCCCATTTCATCCGCCACGAGCGAGCGTTCATAGCCCAGAAGCGAATTGATCAGGGTGGACTTCCCGACATTCGGGCGTCCTACGATGGCCGTGCGAATGATATCTTCCGACTCCTCCTCTGTCTGCTCCGGGAAGCCTTCCGTGATGCGATCCAGAAGCTCTCCGAAGGAGAGACGGTTCACTGCGGAGATCCCGATCGGATCTCCCAGCCCCAGCGAATAGAATTCGTATACATCCATCTCCTGATTCTCGCTGTCCACTTTATTGACAGCCACGACGACCGGCTTCCCCGTGCGGCGCAGGATCCCGGCGATGATCTCATCATCTGACGTCAATCCGGCGCGTGCATCAAGGACGAAGAGGATCACATCCGCCTCTTCCATCGCCAGCTCTGCCTGCTGGCGGATGCCGCTCGAGATCTGGTCTTTTCCATTTCTAAACTCGATACCGCCGGTATCGATCAGCGTGAATTCACGGTTCAGCCATTTCACATCACAATAGATGCGGTCACGGGTGACGCCCGGGATATCTTCTACGATGGACACGCGACGCTGCGCCAGCCCATTGATCAAGGTCGATTTGCCAACATTCGGCCGCCCGACGATGGCTACGAGAGGTTTACTCATGAGCCCATTCCTTTCTATTTCTATGGAAATCATTGATTAACCAGAGAGCATGCTGCCTGCCGGCTTCTAAGAGCCGGCCATCCCAAAAGATAGAAGCAACACTTCCCCATTTTCACTGTAAATAAAATTGTATGATAGCAAGGAGGCAAAGTCAAGTGATCCTCTGCTTTTCACTTTCTGCCGTCCCATGATCCCCGCAAAGTCACAGGGGCTATAGCGTTGTCTTATGAGATGTCCTATCCTGACCAATAAAAAACCGCATTGCGCTTCTCGCAATGCGGTTTTTATCATTTTCTCTTATTCAGCATCATGAGCCGGTGCTTCGACGAGGGAGAAGGAGATTCTTCTGCGAGCTTCGTCGATGTTGATGATCTTGACTTTCAGATCATCGCCGACCTGGCAGATGTCGCCCGGTTTCTTGTTGTGGTCATCGGTCATTTCATTGATGTGGAGCAGACCGGTGAGGCCGTCTTCAAGTTCAACGATAACGCCGAATTCCAGGATCTTGACGACTTTAGCGTCTACGATATCATCAGCAGCGTGGTTGGTGACAGCGGTTTCCCATGGATTCGGGAGGCAGTCTTTGTGAGAGAAGGAGATTCTCTGTTTTTCACGATCGAAGGATTTGATCTTGACGTCAATGACCTGATCCGGTTTGAGGACGTCTTCCACTTTGCCGATCTTCTTCCAGGAGATATCGGAGATGTGGAGCAGGCCTTCTACGCCATTGATACCGATGAAAGCACCGTATGGCATGATCTTCTTGACAGTGCCCTGAAGAACGTCGCCGTTTTCATAAGCAGCTTCGATTTCATCCATTTCATTGTTTCTGGCATCTTCCAGTACTGCTTTGCGGGAGAGAACCAGTCTATTCTTAGCGCGGTCGACTTCGAGGATCTTAGCCGGGAATTTCTGTCCGACAAGATTCTGCAGGGAGTGAACGAAGCGCAGGTCGCCCTGAGACAGCGGAATGAAGCCGCGGAGGGACTTCAGCTGAACGAGCAGACCAACTTTGATAGCTTCGATGCCTTCGCATTCGACAGCTTCGCCTTTTTCGAAAGCTTCTTCGACAACGTCCCAGTCAGCGAGACGATCAACTTTGATCTTGGATACGTAAATGGTGCTGTCTTCTTTGACACCGCTGACGATCTGTACACGAAGTTTGTCGCCAGCTTTGAGTACGTCCTTCAGAGATGCTGGTGCCGGGTATGCATATTCATGAGCCTGCAGTACAGCTTCTGTTTTGTAGCCGAAGGAAATATAGGCTTTGTCGTCAAGTACGTCGACAACTTCCCCTTCTACTACACTGCCTTTATGCACGTCCAGGTTCATTTCTTCCTGTTCCAGCATTTCTTTCATGTTTTCCATAATAAAAACTACCTCCTCTATGATCCAGTCCGGTGTGGATGCACCGGCGGTGATGCCAATCTTGTCCCGGGTTTGGAACCATTCAGATTTTAGTTCCTCTGCCGTTTCGATATGATGAACACAGGCGCCTTCGCTCCTGCATACGTCTGCCAGTCGGCTGGTATTAGCGCTGTTGCGCCCGCCGATGACAATCATCACATCTACTTTCCTCGCCAGCTCACGCGCCGCCTGCTGTCGCTGCATGGTCGCATCACAAATGGATTTGTGAAGAAACACATGCGGGATCCGTTGCCGGATCGCCTGCACCAGCTGGTCAGCCAAAGCCACCGAAAATGTGGTCTGCGTGACGATATGCGCCTCTTCCATGTCTGGAAGCCGGTCTACATCTTCGAGGGTTTCTACCTGGAAGGAATGACCCACTGCCCACTCCGCTACGCTCTTCATTTCCGGGTGCTTCTTTTCACCGATGAGTACGACGGTCTTTCCATCAGCCACGAGGTCTTTGGTGATCTCCTGGTTCCTTTTGACGAAAGGGCACGTCGCGTCCATTAGGGCCAGATTTTTGCACTTGAGCTTATTATAGCACGAAGGGCCCACTCCGTGCGAGCGAATTATTACAGTTTCATCGGTCAAAGTGTCTAGATCGTCCACCGGATGCACGCCTTTTTCAGAAAGCCTTCCGACCACCTGCGGGTTATGAATGATGGGGCCGTAGGTAACGGCCTTAATGCCCGAATTTGCCGCATTTTCCGCGATTTTCATGGCTCTTTTCACGCCGTAGCAAAAGCCCATCACTTTCGATTTATAGATTTCCATGATTTTGATTCTCAATTGAAGCGCCCGCTATAGAGCAGGCTTTATGTTTGAAATAGAAAAGTTCAATAGCAAGATAAAGGGTTCCGGGTTAGCCCCAGGGGCGTGCCGCCCCTTGATTACGTTTGAAAACCTCGATTGAATGAGAAATTAGAAATGAGAAATGCAAAATGGTGGTGCGGCGCATAAAAATATGGAAGCGCCGCGAAGTATAAATAATGGCAATGCCTTGTGCTGGCATTCCAGTCACTAGTCACCAGTCACTTGAGACTCCTAATCCATAATCCCTAGCCACTAATCCCTAGTTACTAATCCCTAGCCACCAGTCACTAGTCACTTTTTATAGTCATCCATCAGCTTCTGGATCTCTGCCTTCACGATGTCATTGAGCTCGGCCACCTTCTCATCGGTCGGGCGCTGCTTTTTGACCTCGATCGCCTTTCCGATGAGGACGGCCAACGGACCATTTTTACGAGGCAGATCCATCGTGCCAAGGACAGCGACAGGAATGACCGGAGTGCCGGTCATGAGTGCGAGGGATGCCATGCCCGTGTGGAAACGGCCGAGTCCTTCTCTCTTGATGCGGGTGCCTTCCGGAAAAATGCCGAGGGGATTGCCCTCCTTGATCTCCTTGATGGCCTGACGCACAGCAGCGCGATCGACGCTGCCGCGCTTCACCGGGAAGGTGCCGAACTGACGGATCAGCCAGCCGAAGAATGGATTTTTGAATAGCTCTTCTTTCGCCATGTAGTGGATGATGCGGGTATTAAAAGCCACGCCGACGACAGGGGGATCCCAGTAGCTTTTATGGTTCGGCGCAACGATGATGGCCCCGGTCTTGGGCACATTCTCCCGCCCTTCGACCTTGAGGCCGAAGATGACGAAGAAGAAGAAATTTAAGATGGCTCTGACAATAGCATAGCCCATAGGATTCACCTCGTTTGAAAATGGTGGTCGGCTGTTAGCCGTTTGCCGTTGATAAAGCGCAAGAAGACAGGGAGGCTTTAAGACTTTAGACTTTAGATTTCTGATGTCTCCCAATCTCTATGTCCAGTCCTTGATCCCTAGTCACTAGTCACTTACTTGCTAAACCCCGGAAATTTCTTTTCGCAGATGGCGATCATGGCTTCTGCGGTGCCTTCGAGCGTAAGGTCGCCATTATCAAGAAGGATGGCGTCCTCTGCCTGCTTCAGGGGAGAAATCTCTCGGTGACTGTCCATGTAGTCGCGCTTTGCCACATCGGCTTCGATGTCTTCGAGCGAAAGCTCCGGGTGCTGGGCTTCGAGCTCTTTGAAGCGGCGAAGCGCACGGGTGTGGACGGAGGCGGTGAGGAAGATCTTCACATCAGCCTTCGGCAGGACAGTCGTCCCGATGTCACGTCCGTCGAGAACGATACCGCCCTTTTCGGCCTGGCGGCGCTGGATGGCGACCATCGCCGTGCGCACGCCGCCGATGGCGGAAACTTCCGATACATGCCCAGAGACTTCCGGCGTGCGGATGAAGGGTGTCACATCTTCGCCATCCACGATAACGTGCATGGCATCCATGCCGGGCTTCACTTCCATATCGAGGGCTTTTGTCATAGCGGTGATCTCCGCCGGATCTGTCAGACCCTTCTTCAGGGCTTCATAGGTGACAGCGCGATACATCGCTCCGGTATCGAGATAGGCATAGCCAAGACGTGATGCAAGGATCTTCGATACGCTGCTCTTGCCGGCCCCCGCCGGGCCGTCGATGGCGATGGATAATTTTCGCATAAATGATGATCTCCTTTATATGAATTAGTTGGTTCAGGGTTTCAGGGTTAGCCTCTGTGGCGTGCCGTTCCATTGACTGCAGGCGAAGAGGGGAAGCGGGTTCTATGGGTTCAGTGGGTAGAGCAGGGACGGTGCGGCGCATAAGAATCAGAAGTGCCGCGGAGTTTTGACAGCGCTTCGCGCGGCGCATCGTCATTTCGAGCGTAGCCCTCAATCTTAATTGCAGAACGGTCATCGCCTGATGTGAGGTAGCACTAGGACATTGTTTTTCCTCGGCGCATACACGCTAATTCCCGCAGTGCAGTAAAGATCCCTCGACTGCGCTCGGGATGACGATGCCGGAGAAATCCCAGTCACCAGTCACTCCCAATCCCTAGCCACTAATCCCTGCTTTCAAACTTTTGGGGGAATATACCTTTCCCGTATCGTCATCCCGCGCGTAGCCCTCCATCTCTATGGCACCGCGGTTAGTATCACATAGACACTGGTGGGAAATGACGTCTTGGTGTTACGTATTTCTGCTTTCACTCATTCTTCGTTTAGCGGTCTGCAAGGAAGATTTCTCGCTTCGCTCGAAATGACGATACAGTAGTCTGATGTCTTCTAGTCTTCTAGTCTTCTAGCCTTCTAGCCTTCTAGCCTTTTAGCCTTTTAGCCTTTTAGTCACCGGCTACGCATCCCTGCCGGCTGCACTTTCCGCTGCCAGATGTCCGGTCGAGAAAGCCGCCTGCAGATTGTAGCCGCCGGTGAAGGCGTGGATGTCAAGGACTTCTCCTGCGAAGTAGAGCCCTGCCACTTTCTTTGATTCCATGGTGGACGGATTCACTTCTTTGACAGAGATGCCGCCGGCTGTCACGATGGCTTCCTCGATGGGACGAGTGCCCGTAATGGTGAGCTTCATGGACTTCATCGTCTGCACAAGGGACACGCGCTGGGCTTTCTTGAGCTCGCTGACAGGAAGGTCCCGAGGGATACCTGCCAGTGAGAGCACGACGTCGATCATGCGATGCGGGAGAAGTTCGACGAGAGCACCGGCCATCTGCTTCAGGTGGTGCTTTTCCAGATCTCTCAGGACACGCTTATCGAGAATTTCCTGCGTAAGGGCAGGCTTGAGATCGAGCATCGCTTCCACGGGATGTCCCTGTGAGAGCCAGAGGGAGGCTTTATCTGAGAGGGAGAGCACAATGGGGCCGGTGATCCCGAAATGGGTGAAGAGCATCTCTCCGAATTCCTCTGCCTTTCTGCGCCCACCGGCGGAAAGAGACAGTGTGACATTCTTGAGGGAGAGCCCCTGCAGGTCTTTCGGCCAGCTTTCCTTCGTGACGAGAGGGATGAGGGCAGGACGGATGGTCGTGACCTTGTGCCCGATCTCCCCGGCCATCCGATACCCGTCTCCCGTCGAGCCCGTACGCGGGTACGAAGCACCGCCGGTCGTCAGGATCACGGCATCGGCATCGCAGCGTCCCTTCTTCGTGACGACGCCCTTCGCCCTGCCGTCTATGACAACGATATGAGACACCGGCTCCTCTAAGTGAAGCTCGACTTTCTTTTCTTTGAGAAGTCGCATGAAAAGGTGGCGCACCTCCTGTGCATCATCACTGGCAGGGAAGACACGTCCGCCGCGCTCGACCTTGGTCGCAAGGCCATAGCCATGGAGCAGCTCCAGCAGGTCTATATTCGAGAAGGCTTCGTAGGCACTGTAGAGAAATTTCCCATTGCCCGGTGTCTTCCCGATGAAATCCATGATGGGCGCGCTGTTTGTCAGATTGCAGCGGCCTTTGCCGGTGATGCCCATCTTCAGGCCGACCTTCGGCATTTTTTCAAAGAGCATGACCTTGGCTCCCCGGTCCGCTGCCGTGACAGCGGCCAGAAGTCCCGCCACGCCGGCTCCGATGATGGCGATCTTTTTATTTGTGGAGCTCATACAGTTTCTTGACCTCCTCCAAGGACAGGCGGCGGTATTCCCCGCGGGAGACGCCGGCAAGCGTCAGGAAGCTGTACTGCACGCGCTTCAGTCCGAAGACAGGATAGTGGAACGCCGCCATCATTTTACGGATCTCACGGTTCTTCCCTTCGTGGAGCGTCATGCGTACCTTTGTCTTATTCTTCTCCTTGTCATAGCCCAGAACTTCGATCTCGCACGGTGCAGTCACTCCGCTGTCGATGCGCACGCCCTTCGACATTTTATCTGCCAGCTTCAGTGAATATTTCCCACGGACTGTGACTTCATATACCTTTTTGACCTCATGCTTCGGATGCGTCAGGATGTTGTCGAGCTCGCCGTCATTCGTCATGAGGAGCAGTCCTTCGGAGTGATAGTCAAGACGTCCGACAGGGAAAATGCGCTCACGGATATTTCTGAAATAGTCCATGACCGTGCGCCGCCCCTGCGGGTCGGTGACAGACGTGATGACATTATCCGGCTTGTAGAAGAGGAAATAACGTTTCCGCTCAGGGCGGATGCGTTCTCCGGCGACCTCTATGCGATCGGAAACGGGATCGGCTTCGCTCCCCAGCTCGCGGATGACCTTGCCATTCACACGGACCTGTCCCGCTGCGATCAATTCTTCAGCCTTGCGGCGGGAGCAGATGCCCGCATGGCTCAATACCTTCTGTAAACGTTCTTTCAAAATAGTTCTCCTTCTTCCAGTCCTTCTCGCCAGCGCATCCGAAGCTCATTCACATCGGAAAGCCCGGTGCAGGCGAGGAAACGCTTCGTCGTACCATAAAGGATCGGCCGTCCGGGGATATCCAGACGTCCTCTTTCTTCAATGAGGCCCTTCTCCATGAGGAGCCCCAGCACACGGCCTGCCGTCACGCCGCGGATCTTTTCGATCTCGACTCGCGTCACAGGCTCTTTGCAGGCCACCACCGCCAGCGTCTCCAGCGCCGCAGCTGAGAGCGGCGTCTGTTTTCCCAGAAGGGAGGAGAGCCAGGTGTCATATTTCTTTTTCGTCGCCAGCATGTACCCCGCACCCGTGTGATGGAGCGTCAAACCGGAGTCTGGCTTTTCATATTTTTCAGACAGCAGCGTGAGTGCTTTCTCGATCATCTGAGAGTCTTCGCCCACGGCCTTTGCCATGTCGGTCAGAGAGACAGGGCTCCCCTTCGCAAAAAGAAAGGCTTCGATGAGCGCTGAGAGCTGTATAAGAGTGTTTGTCATAAATGTCCTTTGTTGCGTTATGGGTTTAAGGGTTCAGGGTTCGGGGTTCAGGATTAGCCCGTGGGGCGGCTCCATCCACTGATTTTGAATAAAAGCTCTGCTTGAATTAGGAATTAGGAATGAAGGTGGCGGCTTCGCCACAAATATATATTTTGCAGCGAAGCTGCCACCACAACCCTGAACCCATCAACCTGAACCTTGAACCCCATCTCTGCTTTCAAACTTCAGGGTTAGCCCGACAACTTGAACCTTAACCCCTAATCCCTCACGATTTCTAGTCCCCCTGCCCCTTCGATCACTCTCGCCTCGCCAAGGCGAATCAGTTCAAGGAGTGCCACGAGTGTGACGGCGAGGCGGAGGCGTGTCTTCAGCCGCCGGAAATACTGCGTGAAGTTCACACGATGAAGGCAAGAGAGCGTCTCTTTCAGTGTCTTCATTTCCTGCTCCATCGACACCTCTTCGGGGGCGAGGATTTCTTCCTTCTCTTCATGGAGAGAGTCATAGAGCGAGAGGAAGGCCGCACGCAGCTTCAGGAGGGAGATCCGCCCCTGATACAGCCCGCCCTTCACAGCCTCGGGCTCTTTCTTCCAGTACGGCCTTTCGGCATCAATGAGCTCCTCGATGCGTCCCTTGATCTCCTTCATCCGCTTGAATTCTTCGAGTGACCGCGCGAGTTCGGCTCTCGGGTCTTCCGTCTCATCGGCCGCCTCCTGCCTCCGCTTCGGGAGCAGCATCCGCGACTTGATGAAAATGAGTGTCGAAGCCATGGCGAAGAAGCTGCTCGCCAGCTCCAGATCGAACGCCTGCGCTCTCCTGAGGTAAGCGAGATACTGCTCGGTGATCTCATGGATCGGTATGTCGTGAATATCGATCCGATTCTTCGTCACAAGGTGCAGCAAAAGATCCAGCGGCCCTTCAAAGACAGGGAGATTCACCTGATATTCTTTTTCGATCGCTCCCGCCTCCTTGCGCGCACCACCCCATCATGAATGTACTCTATTATATTATCATAAATCGAATCATTTGTTGATAGGATTATAAGTTCAGGGTTAGCCCATGAGGCGGGGCGTCCCTTGATTGCGGATGAAAGCTCTTCTCGCCAGTGAGAAGTGAGAAGTGAGGAGTGTTGGTGCGGCGCATAAAAATCAAAAGCGCCGCAAAGTATAAATAATGGCAATGCCCAAATGTGGTATCTAGTCACTAGCCTGAACCTTACACCCATAACTTATGTTACAATACCTCTAAAAGGAGCTGATACCCATGAATGATTCCCACCACCTTCCCCCCTTCACGAAAGCACTTTTAGACTTTGCGAAAGAAGCGCGCGATGATTTCTGTACGCCGGGACACCACAGCGGCGCACTGTTTGATGAAATCCCTGAAGGACGCGCCTTCGTCCGTGCGCTCGGTGAAGGCGCTTTTACAGCGGACATCTCTGACTCTTCTTCCGTCATCGGGGATCCGTCCTCTCATGAAGGCGTCTCCGGAGAGGCAGAAGCCCTTGCTGCGAGCGTGTATGGGAGCGATCGCTGTTTCTTTGTCTTGGGCGGCACCTCCGCCTCGAACCGCATCGCGATCAGCGCGCTCGTCTCAGAGGGCGACCTCATTCTTTTCGACAGGAATAACCACAAGTCTGCCTCGCAGGCCGCACTCGCCGCTGCCGGCGGACTTCCTGTTTATCTCGCCTCCGAGAGAAATGAAAGCGGCATCATCGGCGGACTGACGGAAGAAACGCTTGACCCCGTCCGCCTCCGCAAGAAAGCGGCTAGGCTCTCGCCCGCCGCAGGAAAAAAGCAGCGTCCCTACCGCCTTGCCTGCCTCCAGCTCTCCACCTATGACGGCCTCTTTCTGAATGCCAGAGAGCTTCTTCGCCGCATCGGCTCACTCTGCGACTACATCCTCTTCGACAGCGCATGGGCCGGCTACGAAAATTTTCTTCCACTCCTTCAGGATTCTGCCGTCCTCACCTTCCCCCTGACGAAAGACGATCCCGGCATCCTTGTGACGCAGTCCGTCCACAAGCAGCTTGCCGGATTCTCCATGACGAGCCAGCTTCACAAGAAGGACAGCCACCTGCGGGGGATGACACGCTATCTCGAGGATGACGTCCTGCAGGCTGCCTTTCTCATGCATATATCGACCTCCCCTTACTATCCGCTCCTTGCCGGGCTGGAAATGAATGCGTACCTGCACCAGAAGAAAGGAAAGGAACTCTGGCAAGAAGCCGCGATCACGGCGACAGAGCTGAAGAAATCCATCCTCAAGCGTTGCCGCTTCCTTCGACCCTTCACCGCTCCCACGGTGCGCGCCGCTTCCTGGGACGCCCACCCGACAGAAGAGATCCTCTCAGATCCCGCCTTCTTTGCGATTTCCCCCAAAGACACCTGGCACGGCTTCTCCCATATCGCAGAAAACCTCTACCTCACCGATCCCTGCAAGGTACTCCTCGTGACAGACCCGCTCCCCGCACCGCTTCTTTCCCATTTTCTCGAAAGCCGCCATGTGACAGTGGAGAAATCTGATTTCCACACCCTCCTCTTCCTCATCGAGCCGGGTGATACGAAGGAAAAACAGGAACACCTCCTCTCCCTTCTTCAGGAATGCGAAGCGGCCTATGCGGCCAATACACCGATGTCCGTCTTTGCGCCGCACCTCACCTGCCGGAAAGGAGAAGGACTGAAAGACTTCTCCCTGCGCTATCAGAACTTCCTTTGCCGGGAAGAAGCCGCCCGCCTTGCGCAGGCGCTCTTCGATGAAGATCATTTCCCCAAAGCCATGCTCACCGGGAAAAAAGCCCATCAGGCCTTTCTCAAAGGAGCGCGCGAGCGCGTCCCACTTCCGAAAGCCAAAGGGCGCGTATCACTGGAAATGATCCTCCCCTATCCCCCCGGTATCACCGTCTTAGAGCCCGGCGAGGTCTGGACGGACGAGGCACTTTCCTATTTCCTCTTCCTGCAGAAATACAAGAGCGCCTTCCCTGACTTTTCCCCCGAGATCCTCGGCGTGCATGGAAGCGGAAATGATGCGTATGTATGGGTGCTTAAAAACAAGAAAAAGGGGAGCTTAGGAAGCACTGATTAAATATCCTTTTCAGGCATCGCCCACATTTATGTTTGCAACGAAGCTGTCCCCTTCCCTGTTGAACCCGCTGCCCCCTTGAATCAAAAAAGGCTGCGTCATATGGCGCAGCCTTTTTCTTAGTCCTTAAACGGATCCTCCTCCGCATTGCGGTTATTCAAGATCTCATCAAGCGTCTTCATCGGACACATGGAGCCGCACATCGTACAGGTCGCTTCATCCTCCGGAATGCTGCTCTCTCTGTATCGACGCGCCTTGCCCGGATCAATGGCGAGCGGAATCATGCGATGGAAGTCCACCTTGCGGCGTGCCCAGCTCATTTCTTCATCCCATTTTTCCGCGCCTTTCACCCCCTTGGCGAGGTCCGCGGCGTGGCAGGCGATCTTCGAAGCCACGATCCCTTCGTGTACATCATCCAGATCCGGCAGACGCAGATGCTCCGCCGGAGTAACGTAGCAGAGGAAGTCTGCCCCGCATGCGGCCGACAGCGTCCCCCCGATCGCCGCGGTGATGTGATCATAGCCCGGTGCCACATCGGTGACGATCGGTCCCAAGACATAGAGAGGCGCCTGGTGGGTGAGCTTCTTTGCGATCTCCACATTCATGCGGATATCCGAGATCGGCATATGCCCCGGGCCTTCCACCATGACCTGTACCCCCGCCTTGCGCGCACGCACGACCAGCTCACCCAGATTGATCAGCTCCGAGATCTGCACGGCATCTGTCGAGTCATGCCCGCAACCGCTGCGGCATCCATCACCCAAAGACAGTGTGACATCATACTTCTTCAAAAGCAGCAGCAGACGGTCAAACTGTTCATAGAAAGGATTCTCCTTCCCGTGCATGTACATCCACGCAAAGAGCACCGAGCCGCCGCGCGAGACCAGATTTGTGATGCGCTTATTTCTCATGATGTGCTTCGCCGTCTCACGGTTCAGCCCTGCATGGATCGTCATGAAATCCACGCCATCCTTCGCATGACGCTCCACGACAGAGAAGAGATCATCTGCCGTCATATCCTTCAGCCCCTTGTGAAGGACGCCCTTCACATCATACATCGGCACCGTACCGATGGACACCGGACTGTTCTTCACCAGCCATTCACGGAACGGCGCCGTCTCCCCATAGCAGGACAGATCCATGATGGCCTCCGCCCCCATCTCCCAGGCGAGCTTCGCCTTCGCCTGCTCCGTGTCATAGTTACATACATCAGAAGAGATCCCCAGATTTACATTCATCTTCGTCCGAAGCCCCTTGCCGATCGCATACGGATGGAGCGATGTATGGTAAATATTCGCCGGAAGGACGATCGTCCCCTCCGCGATGCCGGAGCGGATGAATTCTGCGCTCACGCCCTCTTCACGTGCGGCTGTTTCCATTTCCTTCGTGATGATGCCTTCTCTTGCTGCTTCAAGCTGCGTCATAGTCAACCTCCAATAAAAAAATCCGCCTCCGGCGGATACTCTGTCAAAATAGAGCCCGCTTCCTTACGCCGGTATGATCCGATTCAAGTTCAAAGGGTCAGCGCTTCGCGCCTCTCAGCCCCTTAGGGCTCCCCCAGCTGGTTTCTATCTCTATTATACAGGATGTGTCAAAGTGATATGATTTCCCGTCGCCTGAAGTCCTTACGCAGAAGAGATCCCATCCACTCATCGCGAGCCTTTTTCACGCAGGCAAAAAGGCGATGTGAAATAACGATCATCTCATTTTCGCGTTCCATCTGCCGCG
>ERZ773165.239-NODE-239-length-48372-cov-12.005319_pt1 | contig 48372 bp, 42 predicted proteins | sample MGYA00581003_ERZ773165 | MGnify/ENA primary metagenome ERZ773165 (study PRJEB29015, sample SAMEA2737817) | human gut metagenome | biome: human gut; feature: human-associated habitat; material: faeces | place: China | collected 2012 ... | reverse complement strand
ATATTAAATGGCAAAGTATATTATATTAAATGGCAAAGTATATTATATTAAATTGCAAAGTATATTATATTAAATTGGCAAGTAATATATATTACTTTGCCAACGATAATGTTATCGTTTTTCTAGCTATTTAAGAGGGGTGTGTAGAAGAGGCGCTGACATGTCAAAACGAAAGTTAGATGGCTGCGGATGGTGGGTACGGATGCGGAATAGCTTACATATCGCCACATATGAATACGAATATATTAGTTTTTGGGGCTAAAAAACGAAATATTGTTATTTCAATGCATTTAAATGATAAAAATATAGACAAACAATGTAGGATGTCATATTTTTATATTAATTTTGCCATATAATAACAATACACCACATGAACAACGACAATGCTAACTTGCGCCAACACAAGGTGCTGCTGATATATACTGGCGGCACTATTGGTATGGGACGCAATCCACAAACTGGTGCTCTCGAACCCCTCAACTTCGAACACCTCATTGCCAACTTGCCCGAATATGCCTACCTGAAGACGGATGTAGACGTTTATCAGTTTACTCCTCCGATCGATTCATCGGACATCTCGCTTAGGCGTTGGGCACAAATTGTGCGCATTATAGCCGATGGCTACGACCGTTATGACGGATTTGTTATCTTGCACGGCACAGACACTATGGCTTACACAGCAAGTGCCTTGTCGTTTATGCTCGAGAACCTTACGAAGCCTGTAATACTTACTGGCTCACAGTTGCCTATTGGTCAGCTGCGTACAGATGGCAAGGAGAATCTGGTAACAAGTATTGAGTTGGCTTCGGCTTACGATGACAATGGTCGTCCAATGGTACCTGAAGTGTGCATTTTCTTTGGTGGTCGACTGCTTAGAGGAAACCGCAGTACCAAGGAAAGTGCCGATGGTTTCAACGCTTTCAATACATTCAACTATCCGCATCTATGCGAGGCCGGTGTAGAGTTTCAGTTTAACCCTCACTTTATATTGAAGCCCGACTATAGTCGTCCGATGATTCCGCACTATGCCATGGACCCTAACGTAGTGGTGTTCTCGCTCTTCCCAGGCATTCAACAGAATATTGTACGCCATGTGCTTGAGGCTCCTGAGTTGCGTGGTATCGTTATGCGCTCGTTCGGTAGTGGCAACGCTCCGCAAAAACCATGGATTAGGCAGCTGCTTATGGACGCTACAAAGCGTGGCGTAACTGTGGTAAACATTACACAATGTGTGGCTGGCAACGTAAAGATGGGACGCTATGAGGCAAGCTATCAGCTAAAGGATGCCGGAATAGTAAGCGGTTACGACTCTACTGTAGAGAGTGCCGTAACCAAGTTGATGTTCCTACAGGCAAGGTATTCCGACTGCCACACCATACGCAATTTGATGAATACAAACCTTTGTGGAGAGATAACAAAGTAGAAACACAAGTTGATAAAAACATAAAGAAAAGTCCCCAAGAAGCGGTTGCTTCTTGGGGACTTTTCTTTATATTGATATAAGATACAAATTGCTTATTTAGCGTATGCAACCGAGCGAGTCTCGCGAATAACGGTAATCTTAACCTGACCCGGATAAGTCATCTCAGTCTGAATCTTGTTTGCAATCTCGCCCGACAAGCTCTCGGTCTCCTTATCGTCCATCTTGTCTGCTCCGACGATGACACGCAACTCGCGACCAGCCTGAATAGCGTAAGTCTTTGTAACGCCAGGATAAGACATTGCGATAGCTTCAAGGTCGTTAAGACGCTTGATATAGGCCTCTACTATCTCGCGGCGAGCACCTGGACGTGCGCCAGATATAGCATCGCACACCTGTACAATAGGAGCAAGGAGAGTGTTCATCTCCATCTCGTCGTGGTGAGCGCCGATAGCGTTGCAGATATCTGGTTTTTCCTTGTACTTCTCGGCAATCTTGGCACCATAGAGAGCGTGTGGCAATTCGCTCTCCTCATCGGGTACCTTGCCTATATCATGCAACAGTCCGGCACGTTTAGCCTTCTTTGGATTCAAGCCAAGCTCGGCTGCCATAACGGCGCAAAGGTTAGCTGTCTCGCGTGCATGCTGCAATAGATTCTGTCCGTAAGACGAACGATACTTCATCTTACCGATGATACGGATAAGTTCAGGATGCAAGCCATGGATACCAAGGTCGATAGCTGTGCGCTTGCCAGTCTCGATTATCTCGTTGTCGAGCTGCTTCTTAACCTTGGCCACTACTTCCTCGATACGTGCCGGATGTATACGTCCATCGGCAACAAGCTGATGTAAAGCAAGGCGACATACCTCACGACGAACGGGGTCGAATGCAGATATAACGATAGCCTCTGGGGTATCGTCTACAACGATCTCAACTCCGGTAGCTGCCTCAAGTGCGCGAATGTTGCGACCCTCGCGTCCGATGATACGTCCCTTAACCTCGTCGTTCTCGATATGGAATACAGATACAGAGTTTTCGATGGCTGTCTCGGTAGCCACACGCTGTATAGTCTGGATAACAATCTTCTTGGCCTGAGTGTTGGCATTGAGCTTAGCCTCATCCATAATCTCGTTAACGTAAGAAGCAGCATCGGTGCGAGCCTCGTCCTTAAGGCTTTCAACGAGACGATTCTTAGCCTCGTCGGCGCTAAGACCTGAGAGTTCCTCGAGTTTCTCGCGCTCCTTTATCTGCATCTTCTCAAGTTCCTCCTGCTTAAGCGCAATAAGTTTCTTCTCGTTCTCTATGCGTTGAGCACTCTGGTCGCATTCCTGCTTGCGTCGACCAAGTTCCTCCTGACGCTGATTGAGCGAAATCTCGCGTTGCTTCAAGCGGTTTTCGCTCTGCTGTATCTTCTGGTTGCGCGATTGCACCTCCTTTTCAAGCTCAGCCTTCTTGTTGAGGAACTTCTCCTTGACCTCAAGGAGCTTCTTCTCCTTTATAACCTCAGCCTCCTTGTTGGCGGCTGCAATCATCTCATTATATTTTCCCTGTATTACGTAGCGGAAAATAGTATAGCCTGCTGCTGCGCCTATTATGAGGGCGAGCACGGCACTAATTATGATACCTAACATTATTATATTTTATTATACATTATTTATTATATACGTGATTGTTCACAATTTTGGGTTTGGTGGCTTACTCCTTCTTCAGCACATCCTCAATTTCCTGTGTCAGTTTGCCGATGATGTCCTTATAAGGCTTAGTATCGTTGCGCGACAGTTCCATCTGATAGCGCAAGGCAATATCGATAAGCGCCATATAGAGCAGTTCTTTCTCGTTCTTTGGGCCTTTGTATCTCGAGGCATAGGCATTAACGGTACTCGTAATGAGCTGTGCGGCATCGCGATAGTATGGTTCGTCCTCAGGACGCACGTTGACTGGTATCTCGGTGTCGTAAACATGAAGCCTGATGCGCAACTTGTCTTGATTTTCTTCTGCCATAATATTGAAGTGTTATTCAGTCGACTTGCCCTCGCTTACAAGCGTAATACACTTGTCTACGTCTCTTATCAGTTTGGCAAGAAGCTTTTGGGCAGCCTCCATATCGCCATTGGCAATCTCGACCATACGTGCTACTTTCAGACTCTTGTAATCGTTTTGTAGCTGAATGACATGTGCCTCAAGTTGACTAATGCGAGCTTTTTGCTGTTCGATTGTTGCATTAAGCGCGGCATTATGCCCCCTTAATTCTTCGTACTGAAGAATCATCTGCCTGACACGGGTAGTGAAAAGGTCGATAGATTTGGCATCAGCTTCCATTATGCTACTATTTGATTACAAAATTAAGTTATTTCTGTGAACGGCACAAAAAAATGTAACAGTTTTTTGAGTCGTTAGCTTATTTCTTTGCCTCTTGGTCGTCGGTTGGCTTAGGTTCTTTCTTGGCAAGCATCACCACCTGATATACAAAGTCGGATATCCACTTCTGCGAGAAACCAAGTCGATTATTGTACTGGCGTATAGCCACAACAGCCTTAAGCACGGCAGGGTCGGTATAGTCGTTCTTGGTAAATAGTTCGGCAACGGTCTTCTCTGTCATCTTGTACAAAGCACTTTTGAAGATAGAAGGCAGACGCAACTTAAACTTCATAAGGTTGCCCATAAGCATCATTATGTCCTGTGTGAATCCCTGGAACTGAATGAGATAAACCTGGACGTCCTGCATCTTGCGGCAGTTTTTGCGAATACTTTGGTCTACCTCCTTGAAGAATAGGTCGTCGGTGCCATAGATATCCTTTAACATCTTGCGGCATGCGCTCTTTTCGCCAAGTCCCAGCTTGTTGTTGACAGTCTGCACATGAAGCGTAGACTTGAACACACGCAGATCGGGTAGCATGGCAAGATTGGTAATACCAACGTTTGCGGCTATAGAAGCCTGGAAGTAAACACGCACAAGCTGCATGTAGTCTTCCATTCCGCCTGTCTTGTTATTATCGTCCTTTCTGTTGAAAAGTTTTGATAAGAATCCCATGTTTGTGTAATGTTTATATTTTAAATTTAACCTTGAGGAAAGGCTTCGCGCCATAATGTCGTCTCCATGTATTTAGGCGAACGGAGGGCAAAGCCTATCATATGCAAAATTAATAAAACTATTCCAATCTCGCAAAAGTTTTGGAGGTATACGCATAAATATTTGACAATAATATAATAACAGGCATTTTTTAGGTCTGCATATGGGCTTATTCCAACAATTATTAGTATCTTTGTACGCTTTTATACGTTTTCGAATTATTAATTAGTACAACACACCTCACGACTATGAAAGGAATTGTTTTAGCGGGTGGTTCGGGTACTCGACTTTACCCCATCACAAAGGGTATAAGCAAGCAGCTTATCCCTATATTTGACAAGCCAATGATATACTATCCTATCTCCGTGCTCATGTTGGCGGATATTAGGGATATACTCATTATATCAACTCCAGACGATCTGCCATCATTCAAGCGACTGTTGGGCGACGGCAGCGACTTGGGTGTGAAGTTTGAATATGCCGAGCAACCATATCCGGGCGGTTTGGCACAAGCATTTATCATAGGAGCCGACTTCCTTAACGGCGATTCGGCATGCCTTGTATTGGGCGACAACATATTCTACGGAGCCGGATTTACACAGTTGCTGCATGAGAGTGTGCAGAATGTTGAAAAGGAAGGCAAGGCTACGGTATTCGGCTACTATGTTAACGACCCCGAACGATATGGCGTGGCTGAGTTTGACAGCAACGGCAACTGCCTTAGCATAGAGGAGAAACCAGAGCATCCAAAAAGCAATTATGCCGTGGTGGGACTATACTTCTACCCTAACAGTGTGGTAGATATAGCCAACCATATAAAGCCAAGCAAGCGTGGCGAACTGGAGATAACAACCGTAAATCAGGAATATCTTGCCAAGGGAGACCTAAAGGTAATGACCTTGCAACGCGGATTTGCATGGCTTGATACTGGCACACACGACAGCTTGTCGGAGGCAAGCACCTTTATAGAGGTAATTGAGAAGAGACAGGGACTAAAGGTGGCATGCCTTGAGGAGATAGCTTACAAGAAGGGATGGATTGACAGCGAGAAGCTTAAGACCATAGCTCAACCTATGTGCAAGAACAACTACGGTAAGTATCTGCTGCAACTGGCTGAGGGCGAGAAGAAGTAAGAAAAGTTGATTTATATAACAAGAAACATAACATAAACACTTAGACTATTAAGTGCAAACAAATTATTGCTGATAATAAAAAATGGAAGAAAACAAAACCGCAGGATTGTACAATGTCCAGCAAGAAAACGAAACCGAGAAGTCGTCGTTCGACATTAGGACGCTTTACACAATGGTTGTGCTCAACTGGAAGTGGTTCGTATTGTCGCTCATCGTTTGCCTTAGCTTGGCTATGGTATACCTTAAGTTAGCCACACCTATATATCAGGCCAACGTGAAGCTGCTGATTAAGGAAGACCAAAGCAACTCTAACAGAGGATATGCCGGAAAGAGCCAGTTGCTTGCCTCGTCTACACTTGGCATTATGACCAACTCAGCTGGAATAGACAACGAGATGGTTATTCTTGGATCGTCAAACCTTGCAAGCGAGACTGTAAAAGACCTCAAGCTATACGTAAACTATTGGATATCAGGACGCATAAAGGACCACATCATCTACCGCACTCAGCCGGTGAATGTAGACTTGGATGCAAACAGTCTTGAAAACCTGAAGATGCCTATCAAGCTTAACATCAAGCTTGAGAAAGGTCAGTATCACATCACTGGTACCTACGTGTATGTGCCTAACGACCCCGACAAGTTGCCTATTAAGCACAAGATAGACCGCACCACAGCGCGCCTACCTTTCAGCATCAACACCAGCGTGGGTATTATAAGCTTTAATGCAAACCCTGGGTACCAGATGCCAGAGGACCGCTCGCTTAAGGCTGTCATCGTATCACCTAAGATGGCTGGTAAGATATATGCCAAGTCAATGGCGGTAAGCCAGACATCAAAGACCACAACAATAGCCGAACTTGTATTGAAAGACGCTGTGCCTATGCGTGCCGTAGACTATCTGCGCCAGCTGTCGGTTTGCTACAACCGCCAAGCCAACGAGGATAAGAACGAGATAGCAATGCGCACAGAGCAGTTTATCAATTCGCGTCTTGAGAAGATAAACAATGAATTGGGTGCTACAGAGGGCGATCTTGAGTCGACAAAGCGTCGCTACAACATCATCGACCCGAAGATCAACTCGGCTCAGACTATAGCCAGCTCGGATGTTTACACACAGAAGTTGGCCGAGACAAATATGCAGATTGAGCTTCTGAGAAGTATCAACGACTATATGAACGAGCCTGTAAACAAGTATCAGACTCTGCCTACCAACGTGGGTTTGACCGATCCTACAGCCTCGGCTCTTATAAACAAGTACAACGACATCGCTATTGAGCGCAACCGCCTGTTGCGTAGCGCAAGTGAGAACTCGCCTGCTGTAACTCCACTTACAGCACAACTCGACGACCTTATAAGCAGCATACGCCGCGCCATGAGCCAGGCTCAACGCAACGCAGACATACAGCGCAACAGCATACAACAGCAGTATAACACATATGCAGGACAGATATCATCTAGTCCGGAGCAGGAGCGCGTGCTTACACAGATTGGACGTCAGCAGGAGGTTAAGTCGGGTCTGTACCTTATGTTGCTGCAGAAGCGCGAGGAGAACTCTATATCTCTGGCGGCTACAGCAGACAAGGGCAAGCTTATAGACGATCCATTGGTTATGGGCAAGACAAGCCCAAAGACCTCTATCATCTTGCTTATGGCGCTTGTTCTTGGACTTGCACTGCCTATAGGTGTGCTGTTCCTCATCAACTTCTTCCGTTATAAGATTGAGGGACACGACGATGTAGAGACACTTACCAATCTGCCTATCATTGGCGATGTGGCTATTGCAAGCGAAGAGGTTAAGTCGAAGGCTGGTATCGTGGTACACGAGAACACCAACAACATTATGGAGGAGATATTCCGCTCTATACGCACAAACATCCAGTTTATGCTGAAGGACGGACAGAAGGTTATTATGACCACTTCTACAACATCGGGCGAGGGTAAGACATTTACCACATTCAACCTTGCCATGAGCTTTGCATTGCTGGGCAAGAAGGTTATACTTATCGGTTTGGATATACGCAAGCCTCGTCTGGCTCAGTTGTTCGACCTTAAGGACCGCAAGCATGGCATCACCAACCTGCTTGTACATGGCAATCCTACAAAGGAGGATATCAGAGAGCAGATTGTAAAGTCGGGTGCTAACGACAATCTTGACCTTCTTATGGCAGGTCCTATTCCTCCAAACCCGGCAGAGCTTGTATCGCGTCCGGCATTGCAGCAGATTATCGACTTGCTGAAGGAAGACTACGACTACATACTCATGGATACCGCACCTGCAGGTCTTGTAACAGACACCATACAGATAGGTCGTTGCGCCGATATTACTATATATATGTGTCGTGCCGACTACACAGCAAAGTCAAGCTTCGATCTTATTAATGGTTTCAACCAGCAGAAGAAGTTGCCTAACATGTGCATCGTAATCAACGGCATCGACATGTCGAAGAAGAAGTATGGCTACTACTATGGCTACGGCAAGTATGGCAAATATGGCAAATATGGCACATACGGACATAGCAACAACCGCCAGATGGCTTCATATGGTTCGTATGGCACATACGGAACTTACACAAGCAGTGGCTACGGCAACAAGAACGACAACTCGTTAAAGAAGTAATAACTCTTTTAAACAGTAACAATAACAGAAGAATATGATTATAGCTGTTGACTTTGACGGCACTATCGTTGAACACAAATACCCAGCAATAGGAAGCGAGATTCCATTTGCCACCGAGACACTGAAGATGCTTATAAAGCAGAACCACAAGCTGATATTGTGGAGTGTAAGAGAGGGTAAATTGCTTGACGATGCCGTTAAATGGTGCAAGGATCGTGGTATTGAGTTTTATGCTGTCAACAAGGACTATCCAGAAGAGACGCTTGACAACAACAACCACTTCTCGCGCAAGCTAAAGGCAGACTTATTTATTGACGACCGCAACCTGGGAGGCTTACCCGACTGGGGACAGATATATAACATGATACAGAAACGCCAAACGTGGGAAGACATTATAAACGAAGGTTCGTTTGAGACTCAACACGAACAACCCAAACGCAAGAAAAAATGGGGCATCTTCTAAGATGCTAACAAAAAGCCCAGAGCATTGATGCTCTGGGCTTTTTGTTGTATATGTAATAAGGTGTTCAAAATTCGCAAGCGAAATTACTTAACTGGCACTGTCTCCATAGTCTTCTTCAACAGTTCCCAGAAAGGAGCAACAGTAGAAATGCTGCAACGCTCAATAGTGGTGTGCGGTGAGCGAAGCGTCGGACCAAGAGACACAACGTCGAGGTGCGGATACTTCTCAAGGATAACCGAGCACTCAAGACCAGCGTGGTCTACCTGCTCGATAGCCTCCTCGCCAAACAGCTCAAGATAGTTCTTTTCAAGCAGGTGCAGAATTTCACTGTCGGTGTTAGGATCCCATCCACCGTATGCTCCGCTAAACTCAACCTTCATGCCAGCCATAGAGAATGTCGACTCAAGAGTTTTGGCAATATAGTCGCGCATGCTCTCGTTAGCCGAACGGGCAAGCAGCTTGAAGTAGGCATGTCCACCCTCGATATCGATAATAGCAAGGTTGGATGATGTCTCTACAACAGTTGGGAACACCGGAATCATACGCAGTACACCGTTGTGGCAACCATAGATAGCGTCCAAGAGGTTGTCCTGAATTTCCTCAGGAGTCTCGTTCTCTGGAGTAGCAACATCCTCGGCAAAGAACTGGATATTCTCCTCGATTGTGCGATACTCGTGGTTGAACAGTTTGCACCACTCTTCAACGTCCTCCTTAAGAGCCTCAACATTCTCCTTAGGCAATGTGAGCACTACCTCGCACTCAAAAGGAATGGCATTACGCATATTGCCACCATGCCATGTAGCAAGACGTGCGCCATACTCGGCGATAGCCTCACGAACGAAGCGAGCCATAAGCTTGTTGGCGTTGCCACGTCCCTCGTGTATCTCAAGACCAGAGTGACCACCCTTCAAGCCCTTGATAACGACCTTTACAGCAGCGTCCTCCTTGTCGGTAGCCACTTCCTTATAGGCGAGAGTAGCAGTAATATCTATACCGCCAGCCGAGCCGATAACAAACTTGCCCCAAGTCTCCGAGTCGAGATTAAGGAGTATATCGCCATTAAGCTCGTCGGCAGGAAGGTCGTTAGCACCGAACATGCCAGTCTCCTCATCGGCTGTGATAAGACCCTCGACAGGACCATGTACCAATGTCTTGTCTTCCATAACAGCCATAATAGCAGCAACACCCATACCGTTATCGGAACCAAGTGTAGTACCCTTGGCACGTACCCAATCGCCATCTATATATGTCTCAATAGGGTCGGTCTCGAAGTTATGGGTCGATTCCTTTGTCTTCTGTGGCACCATATCCATGTGTCCCTGAAGAATAATACCCTTACGGTTCTCCATACCCGGAGAAGCTGGTTTGCGCATAACAATGTTTCCGGCAGCATCCTTAAATGCCTCCACGCCAACGCGGGCAGCAAAGTCGAGCAAGAACTGCTGTACTTTCTCAAGATGTCCAGATGGGCGCGGCACCTGTGTCAGTGCATCAAAGTTGCGCCAAATACACTCGGGGTTTAGGTTTTTGATTTCACTCATAGTAATATGTATTAAAAAAATCTATAATTCGTAACTCGTCATTCGTAACTCCTAATTCGTAATTCTCTTCTTAGTAAGAGCCAATGCAGCCCAGGCATAAACACCCAAAGCCACAACAAGCAGAGTTTGCACACTATGTACAATAAGCACAAAGTTAAGAGCGTCGGTATCGGCTACACCATACAGTATAAGCATAGTTTTAACGGCAAAATGCCACGGACCAGCACCATTAGGAGTAGGCACAATAACAGCAATACTACCCACGATAAAGGTAACGAGAGCGCAAGCCATACCAAGATGGGCTGTAGACTCGAAGCAGAAGAACGTAAGATAATAGTGAAGAAAGTAGCTGCCCCATATAGCAAGGGTAAAAGCCACAAAGAGAACAGGGTGCTTGACATTGCGTATAGACATCACTCCCTGCCATATTCCCTTGACAGTAGACTTCACCTTATTATATATAGCAAACCTACGCATGATATACCATAACAGCACACACACCGCAATGCCACACACGGCAGTAACGATATAGCCGGTTGTGGAGAATCCGGCAAGTATGGTATCGATATTGGTGCCTGTGCGATTGAAGAAGATATTGAATATCTTAATTTGGAAGATGAATGTGAGCAAGGCAATAAGCATTACAAGCAGCGAGTCGATAGCACGCTCCATCACTACGGTACCCAAAGCTTTAGGGAAAGAAACTCCATCGTAACGTCTTAATATACCGCAACGCGCAAACTCGCCTATGCGAGGAACCAGCAGACTAACGGCATAAGAAAGAAATATAGAGTTGATACTGGTAGAAGTGCGCGGATGTTCGCCAACTGGTTCAAGTGTAAGGTGCCATCGCCAACCACGGAACATCTGTGCAAGTATGCCAAACGGGAATGAAAGCAACATCCACATCCAGTTCATGTCGTGCAGCAACACCTGCTCAACCTTACCGAAGTCGAAACCGCGATACATCCAGTACAGAATAAGTCCGCCAAGCAGCAGCGAGAGACTTACCTTAAGCGTATTGTTTATGGTCTTCTTTAGTTCCAAATTCTTGCTATATTATAAATTTAAATTATTAAGTACAAAGTTAATGGAAATCAAAGACAATACAAAACAAACAAGCTTGTTTTTATTTATTTTACTGAACTTTCGCAAGTTCAGAGAATTCAGTAGTTAAAGGAGTTAAGAAGTTAAGCCAAATGCTTTTAGTGCTATAAATAAAGTAAAAAGCTAATGACTTAACTCCTTAGTGACCATAGGGTGCGACAACTCCTTAACTTCTTAACTACTTTCACTTGCGAAACTTCAGTTATTTTATAAAAGCCAGCGCCAATGCCATAGCCATTACGTGCTGTAGTTATTTGTTGCAATCCTGTTAAAAACCGAAAGAAATACGAAAACTTATAATAATATGTAAACGATTTTGCGTACCTTTGCAGTCGAAAAATCAAATCATAACATTTTATGGACGATTATCACGCGGAAAATATGAACTTGTAGTGCAGGAGGACGGCATCATAAAGCTGGTCTCCCCGCATTATTAAACCCATGGAGATTATCTTTATGAGAACATTTTGGAACACCAACTCTACACTCAAGCAAATCGAGGAATGGCAGCCCAACTGCTGGATTCAAGTAACATGTCCAACTGACGAAGACCAGCAACTGTTGGAAGAACGATTCAATATACCCGACTATTTTTTATCCGATATCAGCGACGCCGACGAACGTGCCCGTTATGAGTACGACGACGGATGGATGCTTATCATCTTGCGTATACCATACGTCAAGGAGATACGCTCGCGTACGCCATACACCACTGTGCCTCTCGGTATAATACACAAGCGTGATGTAACCATCACTGTGTGTTATTACGAGACCAACATGATGATTGACTTTGTGTCGTACCATCAAAAGCGCGGAGAGGGATTTACCGACTATGTGGACATGATCTTCAGACTGTTCCTATCATCGGCTGTTTGGTACCTTAAGCGATTGAAGCAAATCAACACACTTATAGAGAAGGCCAAGCACAACCTCGACCATAACGTGAACAACGAGTCGCTTATAGCATTGTCGCGACTGCAAGACTCGCTTACATACTTTACAACATCCATCCGAGGCAACGAGACATTGCTTGCCAAACTGAAGTTTAAGTTGCAAGTGGACGAGCTTGATGCCGACCTTATCGAGGACGTAAACATCGAGATGTCGCAGGCAAGAGAAACAACAAGCATATACTCGGACATCCTTGAATCGACAATGGACACCTACTCAAGCATCATCAACAACAACATGAATACCGTGATGCGTACCCTCACGTCAGTGTCTATCGTGATGATGTTGCCTACGCTAATATCATCACTCTTTGGTATGAACCTAATCAACGGTATGGAAGATTATCGTTGGGGATTCCCCGTAGCACTAATCATATCTGTTGTGGTATCGGTGCTGTCGTGGGTCATACTACGCCATAAACGACTGCTATAAAGCTTGTTTATATGGGATATAAGCGAAAAAAAATTACTTTTTTCGCTTATATTCAATTTTTTTTATTAAGTTTGCAACCTATTTAAACGTGAAATAACACGAAGCCATTAACCACAAACAACAAAACAATATCAATCTTGATGGCTAAGTGTTGTGTATTTGAATTACCCGTATCATAAACTTAAAACAGTTAAATGATGGACTCTCAAGAAAACGCCCTGTTGCAAGGTGCACAAGAAGAACAGAACGTAGAGCAGACCACACAGGCTGCTGACGCTCAAAAAGTAGAGAACGCCAAAGTGTACAAGAACAAGAAAGAGGTGGTTGAACGCCTTAAGGAAATCGCCGCAAGCGACGAGAATCCTAACAAGGACGAGATAGACCTTCTAAAGACCGTGTTCTACAAACTGCACATCACAGAGCGTGAAGCCAAACTTAAGGAATACATTGATGGTGGCGGCGACCCTGCAACCTATCAGATTCTGCCTGATGAAGATGAAGAAGCATTCAAGGCAGAAATGGCTATCGTACGCGAAAAAAGACAAAAGGTGTTCCAAGAGCAAGAGGCTGAAAAACAGGCTAATCTCGAAAAGAAACTCGAGATAATAGAAAAGATAAAGGCTATGGCTACATCGCCCGATGAAGCCAACAAATCATATAATGAATTCAAGGAACTGCAGCAGCAGTGGAAGGACATCAAGGCCGTACCAGCCGACAAGGCAAATGAGCTTTGGCGCAATTATCAGCTGTATGTAGAGCAGTTCTACGACTTGCTGAAGCTAAACTCAGAGGCTCGCGAATATGATTTCAAGAAGAACCTTGAGCTTAAGACCAAGCTGTGTGAGGCTGCAGAAAACCTTGCCAATGAGGAGGATGTTATCAGCGCATTCCATCAGTTGCAGGAGTTGCACCAGCAATATCGCGAAATAGGTCCGGTAGCAAAGGAGCTTCGCGAGCAGATATGGACACGCTTTAAGGCTGCTTCTACAGTTATCAACAAGCGCCATCAGCAGCACTTCGAGCAGATTCGCGCTAAGGAAGACGAGAATCTTGCACGCAAGACAGCTCTATGCGAGAAGGTTGAAGAGCTGGGTAAAGTGGAGAACAAGACAGCCAGCGATTGGGAGTCACGCTCTAAGGAGATTATAGAATTGCAGAATGAATGGAAGACCATAGGTTTTGCACCACAGAAGATGAATGTAAAGATATTCGAACGCTTCCGTGCTGCCTGTGACGACTTCTTTGGCCGTAAAGCCGAATACTTCAAGGAGATGAAGAAGACATTTGCAGAGAATGCTGACAAGAAGCGCGCTCTTGTTGAAAAGGCTAAGGAACTTGCCGACTCTACAGAATGGAAGTCGACAAGCGACAAGCTCATTGCATTGCAGAAGGAATGGAAGACTATAGGCATGGTGCCAAAGAAACTTGGCGACCAGCTTTGGAACGAATTCCTTGGAGCATGCAACAAGTTCTTTGAGGCACGTAATGCAGCCAACGCCGGAACACGCAATGAGGAGCATGCCAACCTTAACAAGAAGAACGAGATTATTGCAAAGCTTCGCTCTATGCTTGAGAACGCTGCCGAAACAACACGCGAGAATGTTCAGGCTCTGGTAGAAGAATATAATAAGGTGGGACATGTGCCTTACAAAGATAAGGACAAGCTGTATGCCGAGTTCCACGAAGTGCTCGACAATATATACAAGCAGCTCAATATCTCTACACGCCGTCGTCGTTTGGACGACTTTAAGTCAGGCTTGAAGAACGTGGCAAAGCGTGGCGAGGAAGCTCTTGATTCTGAGCGCGGACGCCTTATGCGCCGTCGCGACCAGTTGCGTCAAGAGATTCAGACATACGAGAATAACCTTGGATTCCTTAATGCAAGCTCAAAGAAGGGCAATAGCCTTATCGATGAGATGAACCGCAAGGTACAGAAGTTGCGTGACGATCTGGAGCTCATTTGCCAGAAGATCAAGGCTATCAACTCAGAAAAGAAATAACAGTAAATTATTATAACACAGCTAATAAATGCTGAAGCGCAGCATAAAATCTCATATTGCCAGCGATGGTGGTATGAGATTTTTTGTGTTTATACACATATAAAAAAACAGCCGACAAACACATAGTCTGCCGGCTGTAATATTTTAACAACTTACCAAATTTTTCTTCGATTAAATAGAAGAAGGCATTGATAGCATTAAGAAGTAATGTTTACTTAATGTCTATCTTGTGTGCCATACTAATGACCTGGGCAAGAGAAATTGCCACAACAGCCAATAACAACATAGTTACCATAATCTTTTTCCTTTCTTTTAATTTGTTATCCTAAATGTTATCCTTTATGTCTTTTAGACGTTGCAAAGATACAAACAGAAACCTGTGCACGCAAACAATAAACACAAAACTTACATAACGGCTCTCCTTTTTTTGATACAAGTCAAAATTCTTAGCTTAAAGTTAAATATTCCGAATTTACTTGCCCATTGCGCTATAAAGTTGTACTTTTGCCAATTATGAGACACCTAATCACCATATCATTATCATTGGCAGCTATGCTGCTTTCTGCATGCTCGCAGAGCGAAGAAGACAAGGCAAAGCCCTTGCTTGCCAAAATAGACTCGCTGTATAAAAGCGGCAATTACCGAGCTACACTCGACTCTATTGTGCAGTTACGCGAGCATTATCCACAGGCAATAGAAGCCCGCAAGACGGCATTGCGCCTATGGCAAAACGCATCACTAAAATTGGCTCAGGCAGATGTGGCAAGCACAGACATAAAGTTGCAAGAAATGACAGAGGCACTTAAAACAGAGACCAATCTCTACCGCCGCAATATGATGACCGTAAAGCGCGACTCACTGCAAGCACGCTACGAAGCTATGTGTGGCGTGGTGAGAATGATACACTTGCGACAGAAACAACACTAAAATAGGCTCGTATCTTGTGCATATCACAAGCAATCTCTTGTATATATCACAGGAAATTTGTATTTTTGCGCCGAATTATGAATAATACAGACGAACAATTCAGCAAGACTGAAGAGCAATTTAGAAACGTAATGGCAGAATGCCGCTCGCTATTTGCCAAGAAGCTGCACGATTATGGTGCATCATGGCGCATATTGAGACCGGTATCGCTTACCGACCAGCTCTTCATCAAAGCTAAACGCATACGCTCACTTGAGACTACAGGCACATCGCTTGTGGGAGAAGGCATACGCCCAGAATTTATTGCACTTATCAACTACGGCATCATCGGACTCATACAACTTGAGAAAGGATATGCCGACACTGTAGACATGACTCCCGACCAGGCACTAAACCTATACGACGAGCACGCCAAAAAGTGTCTGGAGCTTATGTTGCGCAAGAACCACGACTATAACGAGGCATGGAGAGACATGCGCGTAAGCAGCTACACCGACTTTATCCTTACAAAGATACAGCGCGTTAAGGAGATTGAGAATCTGAATGGTTCTACACTCGTGTCGGAAGGCATCGACGCCAACTATATGGACATTATCAACTACGCATGCTTCGGTGCGATAAAGATGCTTGAAAACAAAGAACTATGAACAAGTTGCGAGTTATCATAGTTAACGTGTGCCGACTGATTCTTGCCGTAACATTTATCATATCAGGATATGTCAAGGCCATAGACCCATTGGGCACACAATATAAGATAACCGACTATCTGGCGGCGATAGACCTTGCCGGCATGGTGCCACAATGGACCACACTAGTATTGGCAGTGGTGCTGGCAGCAATAGAGTTTGCACTCGGCGTATTCATGCTGTTTGCAATCAAACGCCAGATAACAACACGTCTAACACTGGCATTTATGGCCGTGATGACGCTGATAACTGTATGGATATACATTGCTGACCCCGTAAAAGACTGCGGATGTTTTGGCGATGCATTCATACTGACTAATGGCGAGACGCTGCTAAAGAATATACTGCTGGTGGCATGTGCGGCTATAGTGGCCTGGCAACCGGCATGTATGTTACGCCTCATATCGCCATCCAACCAATGGTTGGTGATGAACTATGCAGTAGTCTACATCCTTGGCACAAGCCTTTGGTGTCTGTACGCACTCCCAACATTCGACTTCCGCCCCTACCACATAGGTGTCAACATAAAGGAAGCCATGACCATACCCGAGGGAGCGCCACAAACCGAGTATGCCACAACATTCATCATGCAAAAGGATGGCAAGACAAGGGAGTTTACAGTCGACAACTATCCCGACTCTACATGGCAGTTTGTAGATGCCCGTACGGTTGTTACCAAGCAAGGATACGAGCCACCTATACACGACTTTATCATCGACTCGGCCACAACTGGTGAAGATATTACCGACTCAATACTCTCACGCCCTGGATATACATTTCTGCTTATAGCCCCATCGTTGGCAAAAGCAGACGACAGCAACTTTGGCGACATCGACCAAATATACGAATACGCCCAAGAGCAAGGCGCAGCCTTCTACTGTCTTACGGCTTCTACCGACAAAGACATTACAAGATGGCGCGACATAACTGGTGCTGAATATCCCTTCTGCTTGTCAGACGAGACAACGCTCAAGACAATAATACGCTCCAACCCCGGACTTCTACTGCTGAAGAACGGCACTATAATAGGCAAGTGGAGCCACAACCTATTGCCACAGACCGACGAACTGACGGCGCCACTAAACAAGCTGTCTATAGGACAGATGCCAACAGATAACGGAATGTCGTCAAGCATACTAAAGGTTGTGCTGACATTCTTGCTGCCACTGTTCCTACTGTCGCTTGCCGACCGACTGTGGGCTTGGACCAAATGGGTAAGAAGTAAACAGAAAGAGAATAATATATTCCAAATCTTTAAATCAAAAAAAGAAAATGAGAAAGAAAATTGTAGCAGGTAACTGGAAAATGAACCTCAACCTGCAGGATGGTGTAGCTCTCGCTAAGGAAATCAACGAGGCACTTGTAGCTGAAAAGCCTAACTGCGACGTAGTAATTTGCACTCCGTTCATCCACTTGGCTTCTGTTGCCAACGTATTGGATTCTTCTGTTGTAGGTCTTGGTGCTGAGAACTGCGCCGACAAGGAGAAGGGTGCTTACACTGGTGAGGTTTCTGCCGAAATGGTTAAGAGCACTGGTGCACAGTATGTAATCCTTGGCCACTCAGAGCGTCGCCAGTACTATGGCGAGACAGCCGAGATTCTGAAGGAGAAGGTAGACCTCGCTCTTGCACATGGCTTGAAGGTAATCTTCTGCTGTGGCGAGACTCTCGAGGAGCGCAAGGCAGAGAAGCAGAACGATGTAGTAAAGGCTGAGCTCGAAGGTTCGGTATTCCACCTCGACGCAGAGGCTTGGAAGAACATCATCATCGCTTACGAGCCAATCTGGGCTATTGGTACTGGCATGACTGCCACATCTGACCAGGCAGAGGAAATGCTTGCATACATCCGCTCTATCGTAGCCGAGAAGTATGGCAACGAGGCTGCAGAGGACACATCTATCCTCTATGGCGGTAGCTGCAAGGCAAGCAACGCTCCTGAACTCTTCTCTAAGCCTAACATCGACGGTGGCTTGATTGGTGGCGCTTCATTGAAGTGTGCCGACTTCAAGGGCATCATTGACGCTTGGAAGAAGTAATTAAAAAGATATTCTTTAAAAGAAACAGTGAGACTGCATGCCCACACAGGCATTGCCGTCTCACTGATTTTCAATTTACACACAACCAATGAAACGCTTATACTTCATCTTATGCCTTATGCTTGGCATTGCCACAGCCACCAAGGCACAGACTTACACACAGCACCTGCAACAGAAACAGCAAGGCAAGGCAAGCGTTGTCGTGACACAGAGTCGCGAGATAGAGGAGTTGGTTAACAACGCCAACGTTAGCGCAAGAGCTCAAGAACCTGTAAAGAAACAAGCAGAGCCTACGCATCAAAACAACACTCCAAACAAAAAGAAGAACAATCAGGATGCTGAGCCACAAAAGCACAACACCCAACAACATAACGGCGACTCAACCAATAATGCCCACCGATCATACGAGCAGCCCCATCATGAGCAGGCTCATCATGAGCAGGCTCGCCATGAGCCATCTTCTGAACACGAGGCCGAACAGCCTGAGGTAGTTGATACACGCAAGAAGGTTATGCGACGCTCGTACAAGGTCAACGGCTATCGTGTGCAGGTTTTTGCAGGAGGCAATACACGCAACGACAAGATTAAGGCACAGAATGCAGGCAATGCCGTAAAGCAAGCTTTCCCAAGCCAACCAGTATACGTACACTTCTACTCGCCACGATGGATATGCCGTATGGGCAACTACCGCACATACGAGGAGGCAAGCGCTATACTGCATCAGGTGCGGAAGATGGGATACAAGCAAGCTTGCATCGTTAGCGGAAAGATTACAGTAGCGTATTAAGAGTTTTGACAATTCAGAACTCAAAATTCAAAAACTCATAATGCGCAAAGCGCATAACTCAAAATTCAAAACTCAAAACTCATGAACTTGAATCCAGAATACCGCGAGGGACTCGACGAACTCGCATCACACTACAAGTCAGTGCTATCGCTACTTGGCGAAGACACAGAACGCGAAGGACTACAAAAGACACCTATGCGCGTTGCCAAAGCTATGCAGGTGCTTACACGTGGCTACACACAAGACCCTCACAAGGTTCTTACCGATGCCCTCTTCAAGGAAGACTACAACCAAATGGTGATAGTAAAGGACATCGACGTGTTCTCTCTTTGCGAGCACCACATGCTGCCCTTCTACGGCAAGGCACACGTGGCCTACATACCCAACGGCTACATCACAGGCCTAAGCAAGATAGCACGTGTTGTCGACATATTCTCCCACCGTCTGCAGGTGCAAGAGCGCCTTACACAGCAGATACGCGAGTGCATCGAACAGACGCTGCATCCGCTTGGCGTTATGGTTGTGATAGAGGCCAAGCACATGTGCATGCAGATGCGCGGCGTAGAAAAGTTGGGGTCTATAACCATGACAAGCGACTTCTCTGGAGCATTCGAGCAGGCCAAGACACGCCAGGAATTTATGAATCTCATCAACTCGGATTCAAGAAAATTCTAAAAAAAAATTGTTATACAATGCAATGATTTGCATATTGCTGTATTATATATATGTATAGCATAGGCAAAACGTATAACAATTTTAAAACAATAAAAAAAACAAAACAATGAAGAATCTTAAAGCATTATTCTTGCTCCTTATCGGAGCCATTGCAATGTCGCTCACATCGTGCAACACCGACGACGGATACAGCGCCTACACACCCGAACAGCAAAAGCAGATACAAAGCCAGATGTATGGCACATACACCGGCAAGCTGAAAATACAGAAGCCAAGCGCCGACGGCACAAAGTGGGAATCAATGTACAACAATATTACAAGTTGGGACTGCAAGGCTGGCGACCCTTACCGTGGCGAAGACTCGTTGATCGTTGTGCGCAACTTCCCTATCAACATGCTCGACTCTGCCATTTACATCTCGTCTAAAGACGAATCGGACCAAGCTAAGACATTGCGTGCCCTGCGTACAGCCATAAGCAAGCTACCTGCCGAGGATATCAAGTGCAAGTACTTTGTGCCAAGCTCCGACCCGCAGTTTACACTTACCAACGGATACAAGTTTATACTTAACCCCTACATCATCTCAAAGAAGCTTGAGTACAACGGCGAGTCTCACACCGTCTACTTCGTGTTCCAGATGAACTACTACGTGGGCATATACACACAGTCGGGCAGCCGAAACATGAAGCTCAACATGCTCTTTGCCTCTATCTCCGTAGACAAGGAACCGGTAGACTATTACCCATCATTCCCAATCAACTACTTCCGTCCGCTCATCGTGACATGCGGATACGAATAACACAATAGAAACAAGCAAAAACGCTATATATGAAATTTATTTCATGGAACGTTAACGGTCTGCGTGCATGCGTGCAGAAGGGATTCGAGGATTCCTTCAGCGCGCTCGACGCAGACTTTTTTTGTCTGCAAGAGACCAAGATGCAAGAGGGTCAGCTCGACCTACAGTTTCCTGGATACACATCCTACTGGAATTATGCCGACAAAAAGGGCTATTCGGGCACAGCCGTATACACACGCCACCAACCACTATCAGTTACATATGGTATAGGCATCGACCAGCACGACCACGAGGGACGTGTCATTACGCTCGAGATGCAACAGTTCTACCTCGTTACATGCTATACGCCAAACTCGCAAGACGACCTACGCCGACTCGACTATCGCATGACTTGGGAGGACGACTTTCTGGCTTACATCAAGGATTTGGACAAGAAGAAACCCGTAGTATTATGTGGCGACCTAAACGTGGCGCATCAGGAGATTGACCTAAAGAACCCCAAGACCAACCGCAAGAACGCTGGCTTTACCGACGAGGAACGCGCCAAAATGACACGCTTCCTTGACAATGGTTTTGTGGATACATTCCGTAGGCTGCATCCCGAGGATACTACCTACTCGTGGTGGTCGTACCGATTTAAGGCACGCGAGAAAAATGCCGGATGGCGTATCGACTACTTTATCGTGTCGGAAAGACTGCTCGACCAAATAACTCATGCCTCTATACACAACGAGATATTCGGCAGCGATCATTGCCCCGTTGAGCTGGATTTGGAACTAAAATAATTCATACAAAAAAGAGGGAGCCACTCTATTGAGCAGCTCCCTCTTTTTTTGTATCAACACTAAAGCACAGCTTCGCCAAGGAGTTTCTTTCTGTCATCTGTCAGTTTCTCTATGTCGGCATCATCAACTTTAACCTTGAATTTTATATCTCTCACTTTGGCAATGATTTCCTTGCAAAGGAGATGCAAAAAGCACCGCCAGAACCAAGTCTTTTCGATTAGGGGGCTTACTTTTGAAAAAATATACCCCGAAGTCCTATTTTACTGGACTTCGGGGAGGGTATTTATGTTCTTTGGAGTTTTACCGGACAGCAATATTAGAAAATTATATTTTGGACGGCTCCCTCCCCCATAATCCAACAACGGCAGGGCAGACCTCTCGTCTACCCTGCCGCTTACTTATTGAAATAACAACACTAATATATAAAAGGTATGAAATATCTGTTTTACAATTTGCTGATGATACCAATCTGGCTGCCCTCAAGAAACTTGACGATAGCGTTGATTTCCTTGCCTTCAGGCACCTGCTCCTTAATCTGGTTGATAGCATCGAACACGCTGGTCTGACCGTGGAACACAAGACGATAGGCGTTGGCAATATGGCTGATGACTTTCGCTGAAGTGTTGGATGACTTCAGGAGAGTCTCGTTCACACCACCATAACGCACAGGGTTGTCGGTAGCCACGATGAACGGAGGCACATCCTTGGAGATGCGCACACCACTGGTAACCATAGAGGCACCACCAATGCGCACATTGGCATTGACGATAACACCAGATGAGAAGATGGCTGCACTGTGAATCTCGCAGTCGCCGGCAATCTTAGTACCATAACCAAAGGTAACGTAGTCGTCAATCTTGGTGTCGTGAGAGATATGCACACCCTCCATAAAGAAGTTGCGGTTGCCAATACGTGTCTCGCCATCGGCAAAAGTGGCACGGTTTACAACAACATTCTCGCGGAATATATTCTCGTCGCCAATAACCAGACGAGTCTCCGCACCCTTGTAGTTGAAGTCCTGCGGCTCGGCGCCAAGCACCGTGTTCTGATACACCTTGTTGCCACGGCCCATATGTGTGCCACGCATTATGCTGACGTAAGGAAAGATTACGCAGTCGTCGCCAATGACAACGTCGTCCTCGATGTAGGCAAACGGATAGATTGTAACATTGTTGCCAATCTTTGCGCCAGGAGCTATATATGCTTTATCACTAATCATAATTTTGAATTTTGAAAGTTAAGAACTAAGAGTGAAGAGTGAAGAATCCAATTGTATAAGTGGAAAGGGAAAAGAGAAAATCCAATTGCTTTGTGTCACATATGGATTCTTCACTCTTCGTTTTTCACTCTTCACTTTTTAATATCTTCCTCCGCCCAAAGCGTAGTAGAGGTTTACCACAGCCTGCATCTTGTAGAAGTCGTCTGCTACCTTCGACAGCTCGGCATTGAGAAGACTCTGTTGAGCGGTGATTACCTCAAGATATGTGGCAGAACCATCGTTGAACAACATCTTGTTGTACTCCACATTCTTCTTCAAGCTCTCCACCTGCTTTTCCTCAAGCTTCGACTTCTCGTCAGACGAGTTGTAGAGAACAAGGGCGTTGCTCACCTCAGAACCTGCCGACAACACAGCATTCTGCCATGTGTTGTAAGCCTGCTCCTGCTTAGCCTTGGCAACCTTAAGGCCTGCAACAATCTGACCATGGGCAAAGATAGGCTGTGTGAGTGAGCCTACTGCAGAAAGAAGCCATTTGCCTGGATTGACAATGCCACCGCCACCAGAATTGGTGAAGGCACCAGTGCCAGAGATTGTGATGTTAGGATAGAACTTTGAGCGAGCTGTATTTACATCATAGAAGCACTGAGCGAGCGACATCTCGGCATAGTGAACGTCAGGACGGTTGTTGAGAAGCTGCAGACCAATACCTGTAGAGAACTTTGAAGGAAGCGACTGTCCCTCGAATGTTCCACGCTTGATAGTCTGTGCCTGCTGACCGAGCAAAAGCGAGAGCGAGTTTTCTGTCTCGCGAATCTGACGCTTGAGGTCGGCTGCCTGAGCCTGAACAGAATAGAGGTTAGCCTCAGCACTCTGCACAGAAGTCTCCTTCACACGTCCAAGCTCCTTCTGAATCTTCATGATATTCCAAGTCTCTTCCACGAGCTTGCTCATATCATTCACCACTTGAAGCTGCTTGTCGAGCATAAGCAGAGTGTAGTACATATTGGCGATGTTTGAAATCACCTTTGTCTGCACCACCTGCTGATAGTCCTTAGTTGCAAGGAGAGCCATCTGGGCAGAACGCTTCACATTAAGAAGATTGCCAAAGAGGTCGACACTCCAAGATGCTGTAACTGGCAATGAATAGGTCTTTGTAGCTTTATTGCCATCCCAAGAAGCCACAGTTCCCTGCGGAGAGAAAGTGAAACCAGGAACGAAAGCCAACTTGGCAATCATAAGCTGGTCCTCAACCATCTTAACGTTGAGAGCAGCATTGAGCAGGTTGGTATTGTTGGCCAGACCTGTCTCGATGAGCGACTGAAGCTGTGGGTCGGTGAACACCTCACGCCAAGGCAGATTGCCAAAGCTTGCTGTGTCGGCCACGGCAAGTGTGTCGGTGGTGCTCTGAACATCACGCACAATGCCCTTGGCGTTGACCTCAGGACGCTCGTACTTGTTGTATAATCCGCAACTGGTCATCAACAAGGATGCAGATGCGAAAAGAAATATCTTGTTTAATTTCATTGTTACTTTGTTTAGAATTTAAAGAATATAAAGTTATAAAGAAGTTATAGCCAAATGCCTTTCCATCAGAAATAGGTAATGGCTATAAATTCTTTTTAACTACTATAAATTCTTAAAAACCTTAATTCGATTTCTTATCAATCTGATCCTGCAATGCTCCAGCCACATAGGGGTTGGTGTACTGACGAATCTCAGAATCAACATTAGCAGAGTCACCCTCAAACTCGATAGGCTTGATCTTCTCCTGCAGAGTCTGGAAGATGTAGAACAGAGCTGGTACAACCATAATCTGGCAGAGCATACCGATAAGCATACCGCCTACGGCTGCAGCACCAAGTGTCATGTTACCATTATAACCTACACCCCAAGGCATGAGCAACGGAAGAAGACCGATAATCATAGCCAATGAGGTCATCAAGATAGGACGCAGACGGGCCGAAGCACCGAGCACTGCCGACCATGAGATAGCCATACCAGTAAGGCGACGCTCAAGGGCGAACTGTACAATAAGGATGGCGTTCTTAGCGAGAAGACCCATAAGCATGATAAGCGCAATCTGCATGTAGATGTCGTTGTTCTTGCCAAACATGTTGGTGAATATGAAGGCTCCTGCAAGACCGAACGGAATTGAGAGGATTACCGACAGAGGCAGAACATAAGACTCGTACTGTGCCGAGAGAATCAAGTAAACGAAGGTCAAGCAGAGTACGAACACGATAGCAGTAGAGTTGGATGACTCCTGCTCTGTACGTGTAAGACCTGAGAACTCGTAGGTGTAGCCTGCTGGCAGAGTGGTCTTGGCAACCTCGGCCATAGCGTTGATAGCATCACCAGTAGAGTAACCCTCGGCAGCCGAAGCGTTCACATTGATAGATGTGAAGAGGTTGAAACGGTCAATCTCCTGCGGACCATACACACGGCTAAGGTTGACATACTCCTTGATAGGAGCCATAGCTCCAGCCGATGTGCGCACATAGATATTGTCGAGACTCTTGATGTCGGCACGTGCCTCAGGCGGTGCCTGAACATATACACGATAGAGCTTACCGTAAGAGTTGAAGTTAGATGCATACATACCGCCATAGTAGCCCTGCATTGTAGAGAGCACTGCAGACGGGTCGATACCGCTCTGCTTACACTTAGCCACGTCAACATCAATCTTATACTGCAGATACTTGGTGTTGTATGATGTCATGGCGTTCGAAATCTCCGGACGCTCGTTGAGGGCTGCGATATACTTCTGAGTAATGTCAAAGAACTTGTTCACATCGCCACCAGTGCGATCCTGCATAGAGAAGGTCATACCGTTGGTTGCAGAGAAGCCCTGCACCATAGGCGGCTGGAAGGCAAGAATCTGAGCACCCTTGATGGCTGCAGTCTGCTTATAAATCATACCGAGCACCATTGTAGAACCGAGGTTGTGAACACCGATATACTTAAGCGGTCCCTCATCCTTCTGACGCTCCTCGAAGCTCTTGAGCTTGATAATGAACGTACCCTGGTTAGAGCCCTGACCAGCAATGAAGTTGTAACCAGTGATACGCATACGGCTGGCGATAGCAGGGTTGGTAGCAAGCATACGGTCTACCTGGTCCATCACCTCATTGGTCTTCTTCATTGAAGTTCCCGGAGGTGTAGAAACAGTACAGAATACAGTACCGGTATCCTCGTCAGGCACAAGACCAGTCTTGGTAGTACCCATGAGCACAGCCATTGCAGCAATAGCAACAACTACAGTAGCGATAGCGATGATAGGACGCTCCACAAGGCGGCGCACACCCTTGGTATACTTCTCCTGCACCTTGCCATAAGCGGCATTGAAGGATGCGTGGAAACGGTCGACCATTGACATCTTGCGCTCTTTGCCTTCCTCATCCTTCGGCTTAAGCAAGATAGCACAAAGAGCCGGAGAAAGTGTCAAGGCGTTAAGAGCCGAGATGATGATAGAGATAGCCATGGTGATACCGAACTCACGGTAGAATGCACCTGACGTACCACCCATGAATGACACTGGGATAAACACGGATGCCATAACGAGGGTAATAGAGATGATGGCTCCCGAAATCTCGTTCATGGCGTCGATAGACGCAAGCTTGGCCGACTTGTAGCCAAGGTCGAGCTTGGCATGGACGGCCTCCACAACCACAATGGCATCATCGACCACAATAGCAATGGCAAGCACGAGGGCGGCAAGTGTAAGCAAGTTGAGCGAGAAGCCAAACACATAGAGGAAGAAGAATGTACCAATCAACGACACAGGCACGGCAATCAACGGAATAAGTGTTGAGCGTGTGTCCTGAAGGAAGATGTACACCACGATAAACACAAGGACGAATGCCTCGCATAGAGTCTTGATAAGGTCCTCGATAGATGCGAAGAGGAACTCTGTAACGTCCTGCATGATGTCGAAGTGGATTCCCGGTGGCATAGAAGCCTCCTGCTCCTTAAGGAGCTTCTTGATGTTGGTGGCAATCTCGGTAGCGTTAGAACCAGCGGTCTGGGTAACCATCATGGTTACAGATGACTTGCCGTTGTTCTTTGACTCTACAGTATATGAGAGGGCACCCATCTCTACGCGTGCCACATCCTTAACACGGATAGTCTGACCGTCCTTAGTAGACTTGATAATCATGTCGCCAAACTCCTCAGGAGTCTGCAGACGACCTCTATAACGGAATGTATACTGATACAGATTGTCAGAAGACTCGCCTACTGAACCAGGAGCAGCCTCGATGTTCTGCTGAGCAAGCACACCAGTAAGGTCGGAAGGAATCAAGCCGTAGCTCTTCATCTTCACTGGGTCAATCCAAAGGCGCATAGTGTAGTCCTTCTGTGAGAAGCACTGACACTCACCCACACCATTCACACGCTTGATGGCAGGAATGACGTTGATGTTGGCGTAGTTGGTAAGGAACTTGTCATCGTAGCGGTCGTCATCGGCTGTAAGACCGAAGAGGATAACGGTAGACGACTGACGCTTAGCAACAGTCACACCAGCCTTGGTAACCTCGGCAGGCAGCAAAGCCGAAGCCTGCGACACACGGTTCTGAACGTTGACCTGACACATGTCAGGGTCCATACCCTGCTTAAAGAATACGGTGATAGAAGCCGAACCGTCGTTGGTAGCGGCAGAAGTCATGTAAGTCATGCCTTCCACACCGTTGATTGACTCCTCCAACGGTGCAAGCACAGAGTTGAGCACAGTCTGGGAGTTGGCACCGGTATAGGCAGCACGCACCATAATGGTAGGAGGCGCCATATTAGGGTACTGCTCAATAGGCAGCGACACCAATCCGAGTACACCCAGAATAACCACGAGGATAGAAATCACCGTGGAAAGCACCGGGCGTTTGATAAATCTATCTAATTTCATTTGTTTAAAATTTAGGAGTTAAGAAGTTAAGAATAATGGAGTTAAGCCATATGTCAAGCTACTTAATATGTGCTATTGGCTTAACTTCCAGGCTCTTAACTTCTGAATTCTTTATTTTCCGAATGCCTTCTTCAGCTTGCCGAGGTCGCCCTGAGCCTCACCCAGTTCCTCTGTCTTCTTCAGCTTCTCGGCATACTGAGCCTCTGTAACTGGCTTGATTTCCATACCGTCCTGGAGTGAAGAAACACCATTTACTACGAAACGGTCGCCAACCTTAAGACCTGAAGTAATGATGTAAGTCTTGCCATCGTTCTGCGGATTAAGAGTTACAGGAGTATACTTCACCTTGTTGTCCTTGCCAACAATATAAACGAAGTGCTTGTCCTGAACCTCAACAACAGCGTCCTGAGGAATAATAACAGCACCAGTAGCAGTGTGGGGAACTACGATAGAACCAGAAGCACCAGTCTTGAGCACACGCTCAGGGTTGGGGAAGTCGGCACGCATAGACACAGTACCAGTAGTTGGGTCGATAACACCACTCACAGTAGCCACCTTACCCGGATGATTGTAGATAGAACCATCTGCAAGCTGAAGCTTAACAGCCGGATAGTTTGAGATAGCTGTGTTCATGTTGCCAGCTGTCTTGGTCATGTCGAGGAGATCCTTCTCAGTCATTGAGAAGTAAACCTGCATAGTAGAGTTGTTAGAAACTGTTGTCAAAGGCTGCTGCGACGAAGCGCTTACAAGAGCACCTACACGGTAAGGCAGGTCGCCGATAACACCATTGGCAGGACTTGTTACGTAGCAGAAGTCGAGGTTCTGCTTAGCCGATACGTATGCAGCCTCTGCCTGAGCCAGCTGTGCGGCTGCGCTCTCCATAGCGTTCTTGGTAGACTGAAGCTCGTATGAACCAATAACATTGTTCTTGAAGAGCTTCTCCGAGTTTTTGTATGTAAGGCGGGCAGTATTGAGTTGAGCCTTGGCAGCATTAACAGCAGCCTTAGCCTGACGTACGGCAGCGGCATAAGTAACGTTGTCGATAACGAAAAGGAGCTGACCAGCCTTAACCTGCTGACCTTCCTTAACACAAAGCTTTGTGATGAAACCAGATACTTTCGGACGAATCTCTACGTCCTGTACACCCTTGATTGTTGCGGGATAAGTGGTCTGAAGGTCTGCGTTCTGTCCTTGGACAGTACGTACGGCATACTCATTGTCGCCGAAGTTTGGCTTGCCGCCACTCTTGCCGCCACCACAAGAGGCGAGCACTGCAGTCAAAGCTGCAACCAATAAAATCTTTGTTTTATTCATACCTATTTGTAACTAAATATTTTGTTTATTCGTTATTTCAACTTTACACCTTATTAATATATAGTATCATAAAAAAGTTATCGCTATATAGAAAACTAAATTCGCTTATCAAGTTTTCCGACTGCAAAGTTACTCACATTAATAATAATATAGCGCATAATCCACCAACATTTAACAACTTTTATTTCTCATTTTACGTTTTTCTACATTGTTCGTTAGGTATGAAAGCAATGTGTTCTAATGTAGTAGAGTGTATATAAAGACAGGAGAACACGAAAACAAGAGAGTTTGATGAAGGCTCGTTTGTATATACGAGAACATGAGTATGGTTGGTCTAACAGCCCAACACTCGCTGCTTTCGTTCTGCCCTCTTATGGGAACGGCGAGCTCCCACTCGCCGAACAAGCAACGCTTGAGATATATACACAACAAAAAAATCGTCCCCCTCGTTCGGCAAAGCCGTGCGAGGGGGACGATAAATAAAGGTGAGTTATACTATAGTTTAGAAACTATCGTCGTCGTATGAATTTTCTTCGTCTTCTTCGAAAACTCCGAAACCATCTTCTTCTTTGCCGGTTGGCGTCCAGCTTGTGGCAATCATTGTAGCGGGCTCTACCTCGATAACGCTGATTGCAGGGGCTATATATTCTTTCTTTTTCATAATGTTGTTATCCTTTTTTACTTTACAATCATCTTTCTGTTGTTCACGATGTACATACCCTTAGGCAGGTTGCCTGCATTGTAGCCATCCACGCGCATGCCGCTTATGGTGTAGATGCCATTGGCTGCGTTGTGGCCCTGCTCCTCAACAACTGTTATGCCGGTAGCGGTGTTGTCGCCATCAGCATATCTAATAGCCATTTGCAGGTTCTTATTCGACGGAGTTGTCTCCTCAAGCCATGTGCGGTATGCCTTTACGTTGTGCACCTTGGCAGTGTGAATCATATTGCCATTGTTAAGCATATACGAGCGACTTGGCACAGCTGTTGGGTTATCGTAGCCGCCTTTTATTACCATACCTACACCGTTACCGTTGTCAGAGCGAACCATCTCGCTTGTCTGGTCGGTATAGTTGACGCCATTGACAATATAAATATTGCCTTCAAGAGTCTGTGTGCTGCCGTCTACAGTGTACTCGCAGTTTGCCAAAGGCTCCTTTGTAGGCTTGATGATGTAAGGCTTGTTCTTCTGGAGTAGAACGCCGTTGGTCTCTGTGGTTACTGGCTTGAAGTTAATCCACGTGCCGTCCATCTTGTCAAACTCAGAAAGCTCAGCATCCTCGCCGAACGCCTCCTTCACCTGTGCCAGGCTCATGTCTACCGGAAGGATAAGCGAGTTCCACTTGCCTGTGGCGAATGTACGGTTGAATACGAGACGTGCTCCATCGACAGTATTTGTCTCTGTAAGCTTATAGTTCTCGTCAAGCACAAGGTCCTTACCTGTGTTTACACTTCCCTCCTCGCTTATATTGTTGCGCAGAGCAAGGTCGTATATTGTAATGTTGCTAAGTACCGATGCCACATCCACCTGCTTAATGCGTACATTGTCGAACGGCTTTGTTGGTGTAAGTACCAAGTAGCCCTTGTTGTCGCTACCTGCAGCTGCTGCTCTTGCGCTAACGTTGGCCTTGCCGCTGGTGCTTATTACAGATGCGCTAAGAGCCTGCCAGTTAGACAGCGATTCCATCTCCTCGCCATTAAGATAAGTGGTAACCTTGAGCACATCACCAAGATTCACGCCAAGACCCAATGCCTGATTGTCGGTTGTCATTACCAACTGCTTTCCGGGGTTTACAGTCTCGCCAATGTTCACTGCTACAGTAGCTCCGCCAATGTTTACACCCAACGGCAGTACGAAGCTTGTCTCAGGGTCGCCGTCTATCAGGTTGCCTATGCGGTCGTAGCCGTTGCCCACATTTGCTACAGAGAACAGCTTGGTGTGTTCGAGGTCAACTGATGCGTTGGTGTTGTCTGTAGATATCGACTCTGCACCATAGAGAGCGTTTTCGATGGCGTTGTCCTTAGTGGCATCGCTTACGTATGCGTAGTAGATGTTGAGCTGTGCGAGGTCTGCCTTCAGCAAGCCTGTGTTGTAGAGCACTGCTTCATCAAACTCAAGGTCTGCCGGCACATCGATGCTGAGACACTTCTTATTGGTTTCCTCCTTGCCGACGAGTCCTGCAGAAATGGCTCCCCAGTGTGTGGTAGCCGAATGGTACACCTCTTTGCCCTTATTGAAAAGCTTTATATTATAGAGCTTTAGCACGCTCGCTACAAGTCCGGTAGCCTTCGACGACACTACGAATCCCACCTTACGTGTGTTGTTGATGTCCTTGGCAAGGCATGAGCCGTCGACAGTCTTAACACCAACGATGCCTGTGTTTGCAGCAAGCTCGACGTTAGGGATGCGGTAGGTGAAGTCGGAGAGTGATGATGTAAGGATAGCGTTGCTGTTCTTTATATGGTCACCGAGAATAGACAGCAGACCACCACCAAACTTATCGCTCAACTGATACTTGATGTTCTTGCCGTCGTTCACGAGCAATGTTACGCCCTGGTCTTCGTGCTTGTAGGTCTTGGCATAGTGTATGGTTGTTGTTTCCGAGCACTTATTGTCGGCAGCCAAAGCCTTGAATGTATAGTCGCCAGGCACACTTATGTTGCTAACCAATCCTGTTTTGGCATCAAGAGTGATGTCCGAGCCTTCTGGCTGCGACACGATGCTCCATGTTACATCCACCTTTGGGTTGTGCTGCAGAGTGAATTCCTTCTGATATGCGCCCATGTCATAGCTTGACGGAGCGTTTATCGCACAGTGGTGCGAGGCTGGTTCTGCTGCCATACGCACGAAGGCGTAGTTCACAACGTCGGCACCCAAGTCTATATCAATTACCTTTGGGAAGACAAGTTTAACGGCAGAGAAGTCTGCCGGAGCTTTCATCACCAATTCACCATCCTTATTTAGCTTCAATACGCTAAGTCCCAATACTGTTGTGGAGATTGGGTACGAACCTATTTGCTCGTTCTTCTTATTATAAAGAGTAATCGTGGCTCCATTGCCTACGCCGAGGTTGAGCACGGACGGACTGTTATACTTGAATCCCACTTCAGTTCCAGCAGGGAAGGCTTCCTTGTCGTCAGAGGGCTTAGCGTAAACAGTGATAGGAGTTGAAGCACCGAGACTTATCACAGCACTTACGGTAAATGAGTTTTTAAGGTCTGCGTCAATCAAGCAAGAAGGCTTATTAAGAAGATGTCCGATGCCATCATGAGGATCTGTTGACAATGTAAATGCCCCTCTTCCCTGTTCTTTAGCATACACACCAATACCGTTTGTAGTGTTATTGGTGATAGTATACTCGCGTGCTTTGCCTACGAAGGCATACTTTACCTTAATCAAAGACAGCACTGTAGCATCAACACCACACTGTACGAGCTTTATCTCGTTGAACTTTCCGGGAGCCTTTGCCACAAACGACTTTGTTACCAAGGTATCGCCTGGGATTGTCAAAAGCGACAATCCGAGTCCGGTAACACTCTGTCCTTGTTTTATTCCCTGTGGGTCGCCAACCTTCTCACCGTCGCAAAGGAACTGTATCTTGTAGAATTTAGCAAGATCGAGCGAAAGAATCTTGGCGTCGGAAGCAGCGCAGATAGAGAATCCTGCTTCCATATCGGCAGCATAATAGTTCTTGTTATCCTTGATACTGATTATTGGACTTGCGCCGGCAACTACCGATGCGAGACCTGGCAGAGTGGTATAGTCGCTCAGGTCTTCGTTGCACAAGTTCTGAAGGTTGCTTACTCCAGCAACTACATTGATACCATCAAAAAGACTGTTGACGGTGCATCCAGGGCCAACAAGGGCTCTGCGGTTCTTGAGGTAGTTGGCTTGCGAAGCGTCGTTATCCTGAAAAACGGGCTTCACAATCTTTGTTTTACCCCCCCCGTTGTCGTTTGGGCAACTACGGGCAATGCCATACAAATGGCTACCAAGGCAACAAACACCTTGGACATAGTTTTAAATACCATATAATTGAATACTATTGTTGAAAAATAAAAGTCATCGCTGTAACAAATATCTAATCAATAGATAAGAAACACGAAGTCGAAAACAATGTAATAAGCAATGTAGTTTGTCTAAAACGCTGTTTTTTTGATCTGTTCTTTATTTGGGGTGCAAAGGTAGTGGTTTAAAACTTATGAATGTGTTGGTGGCTTATAAAGATTTGTTAAAACAGCAATAGACTTGATTTAAAACAAGAAAGAGCGTACATCATACAATACCTCAAACCTCGCTTGCCCGGCGAGCAGGAGCTCGCCGTTCCATAAGAGGGCTGAACCTATCTGTAACGAGGCAGTTCTGCCGACACCTTTGTTGTAGTTATAAGGTTAGGTTTGAGGAGTGAAGTATGCGCCAATGGCTACAAGAGGGATGTTCTCCATCCATTCTTGGTCGGCATAACCTTTCATAGAGATACGAAGTCCCTTGAGTTCGGGGTTGTCCTTTACAAATTGTGCCAACGAGCGAGCGCGCACATTCACCTCCGCCTTAACCTCAACCGGCACCACACGATTGTTGTATTGCACAACAAAGTCGATCTCGGCAGGAGTCTTGGCATTGCTCCAATAATACGGCTTGATTCCCAACACCAACAGTTGCTGCATAACATATTGCTCGGTAAAGGCACCCTTAAACTCGGTGAAGACGTTGTCGCCAATGAGCATCTGGTCGGCAGGGGCATCTGTCATACAAGCCAACAAGCCGCAATCAAGCAGAAACAGCTTGAAAGCGTCAATATCCTCATAAAACTTCAAAGGCATTTTGGGCTCCCTTATCCTGCTAACCTTGTGTACAATGCCAGCATCCATAAGCCACTGGATAGCCAACTCAAAGTCCTTGGCACGGCTACCTTGACGCACGGCTCCATATACAAACTTCTTGTTCTCCTTTGCTAATTGTGTAGGAAGCGAATCGAGCACCTGTCTTATTCGTGTCGACTCAGCCGCTGTAGTGTGTTTGGAGATGTCGCGACGATAAGCCTCAAGGATATCACGCTGTATGTTTCGTACCTGCTTCAAGTCTGCATTTTCGATGTATTTGCTCACCACACCAGGCATACCACCCACATAGTAGTATTGGCGCAAAGCCTCAACCATCTTAGGTTTCATTATCTCAATAAGCGCCCAGTCGTTGGAATGGAGCAAGTCGAGCCAGCCCTCGTTGCCGATGGCGTCAAGAAACTCCTCGTAATCCATAGGATACATTGTCAGCATATCAACCTTTCCAACCGGAAACGACTCGCCCTTGCCCAACGTTACACTTAAAAGCGAGCCAGCAACCATAATGTGATACTCGGGAGCCTTTTCGCAGAAGTACTTCAAACTATGCAGACCTCTTGGTATCTCCTGAATCTCATCAAGTATTATCAACGTATCGCCAGGTGTAACCCTTACACCCGTTATGGCTTGAATGGTGATAAGGATGCGCTCTATATTATAGTCAAGCTCAAAGAGTTGCTTCATTCTTGGCTCGTCGTCACAGTTTATATAAGCAACCTTTTTATATTCGTTTTCTCCAAAGTGTTGCATAATCCAAGTCTTGCCCACTTGTCGTGCGCCAAGCAACATCAAAGGCTTTCTATCCTTGCTTTCTTTCCATGCCAAAAGTTGGTTATATATCTTCCTCTTCATAATTATCTGATTTCTAATGGGTTTCTTTGCAAAGAAACACTTTTTCGATGATACAGACAAGCAAAAACCACACTTTTTCGATGATACAATCGTTGAAATTCTACACTTTTTCGATGATACAACCGAGGAAACTATACACTTTTTCGATGATAACGCAATACGTATAATCCAACTCTCTTATACTTGTAGTTCCTTTGTTTGTAGCTCCTTTGCTTGTAGTTCGCGAGGCAAGAATCCACAGAAATGATTGCTTGCGACGCCAAACAAGCAATCATTTCTGCCTTCTGTCGTATGACGCGCAGCGTCTATACGGTCTGTGAATTTCAAAAGCTTAAGCCCGTAAGCTTCTGTGTCGTCTGTGCGTTCCGTGGGAACTACATACAAAGGACAAAGTGACTTTTCCATAGAAAAACACATGGGCATTAACGACAAGCTTTGTAAGCGTCGTTAATGCCCATTATTGTTTGATTCCTCCAAATATCTGTGCAATCCTTAAATAAAAATGTATTTTATTACAAACAGCACGGCGAGGACGTAAAGCGTAGGGTTGAGCTTCTTCCAGTTGGCGCACAGCACGTTGATGGCAACATACGAAATAACGCCGCAGAGGATACCGTCGGAGATACTGTATGTAAGCGGCATCATGACGATGGTGATGAAAGCAGGGATGGCTTCGGCATAGTTGTCGAGGTCGATGTCCTTTACAGGCGACAGCATGAACAAGCCAACGATTACCAATACAGGAGTTGTGGCAGCAGCCGGAATAGAGAGGAACAGCGGAGCGAAGAACAGAGCCACGGCAAAGCAAACAGCTGTAGAGAAGGCTGTAAGACCTGTGCGACCGCCCTGGGCTACACCCGAAGCACTCTCGACGTAGGTTGTTGTGGTACTTGCGCCCAAGCATGCGCCAGTCATAGTAGCGATAGCGTCTGCCATGAAAGCCTTGTTAAGACCTGGAATACGGCCGTCCTTGCGCATCATACCAGCCTTGGTACACACACCAACGAGGGTGCCCATGGTGTCGAACATGTCGATAAAGAGGAAGGTGAACACCACGATAACCATGTCGATGGTAAAAATGTTGTGAAACTCGAACTGGCAGAAGATAGGCTCTATTGACGGCGGAGTGTCAAGTATGCCCGTGAAATGGGTGATACCCATAGGTATGCCGATAAGAGCTGTGCCGAGGATGCCGATAAGCAGCGAGCCAGGCACATTCTTGATGACAAGCACAGAGGTGAAGATGATGCCTATAACACCAAGCAAGGCGGTACCAGATGTAAGGTGACCGATGCTTACAAACGTAGCCGAGTTTTCTACAATGATGCCCGCATTCTTCAGTCCGATAAAGGCAATGAAGAGTCCGATGCCAGCTCCGATGGCTCTCTTGAGCGCAGCCGGAATGGCGTCGACGATGAGTGTGCGTATGCGTGTGAGCGTCATCAGCACAAAGAGGAATCCCTCTATGAGGATAGCTGTAAGTGCAAACTGCCATGAGTAGCCCATTGTGAGGCACACGGTGAACACAAAGAAGGCGTTAAGACCCATACCAGGAGCCAGTCCGAAGGGTTTCTTGGCATATATAGCCATAATTAATGTGCCAACGATGGCTGCAAGAGCCGTAGACGTGAACACGGCGTTGGTGTCCATTCCCTTAGATGCGAGGTTGGCAAAGATGCTTGGGTTGACCGCAAGGATGTACGCCATGGTGAGGAATGTTGTGATGCCCGCCATTACCTCGGTCTTGATACTGTGCTTCGACGGATCGAAGCCGAAAAGTTTTGAAAGCATTGTTATTGAGTTTTAAGTCTTCCAAGTCTTTTTGAGTTTTAATACTTTATAAGTCTATATAACTAAGCTTCTAAAGACTATAGAATCAAACTTTTTACTTTTTTACCTTTTTACCCTTTTACCTTTAGAAGTCCCACTTAACGCCAAGACACGGACGGCACTTGAATCCACCTGTCGAGCCAAAGTTGTTAGACAGTTCTACCTCGCCTCCAAGACTTAGATTCTCGCAACCAAAGTGCTGGCCTACGTTGTACCACAGCTGTGGCTCGGTAATGAATACTGTGTGCTTGGTGTCGAATGATCCGTCCTCACGATAGTCAACGGCGTGAGTCTCCCACCAGAAATCGGCAAAGCCGTTAAACTTCAGGCCCTTTACACCGAAGATGTCGTTGCAGGTCCACACAGCAGTAAACTGCATTGGCACATTCTGGTCGGTCTTACGGATTGTTTTGTACAGAGCCTCAAGTGTCAGAACATTCTTGAACGACTTGTCGTGCATGAAGTATTCCACACCAAAGAGCCATGCGTTGTTGATAGGATAAGATGCGTAAATACCGCCATTATACTCGGCATGAAGGCTCCAGTTCTTCATGTTTGAGTTCTTCCAGAAGTTGAGGGCGCGAGAAATCTCGGTATAAGTACCGCCCTGGGCAATGTTGTGCTCGGCTCCAGTAACCTTGTCGTAGTTGAAGTCGTGGTCTACAAAGAAATAGGTGCTACCCCACTTGTCTTGCTTGAACATCTCAAGTGTGAGGGTGACAAACTTGCGGTCTGAGCCGAAATCGTACAAAACTTGTGCATTGGTTTGTGCCTTAGCCTTTGCCGAGAAAAGAACGGCAACAAGCAAAACTACAAAAATGGTGAGTTTGTTGGTCTTCATTGTTGTGTATTTAAGAAATAAATGTTAGTGAATACTAATAATAATTTGCAAAATTAAACAATTTATTTCAATTCTTAGTACAATAAAGTACATTATAGTTCTATCTTTCTAAAAATCAAGCAAAAGATTTGGCTTTATCGGGATTAATACCTATTTTTGTAGGTTGAAAACAAGTAAAACAAACTAATTTTAAAAGATGAATACAAAGACATTGGCTTTAGGCTTATGCCTGGCGCTTGCCACAACAGCCGGCGCACAAAACAAGCAGGGAGGCATCTCTGCCGAGATGTTGCAGAATATTGAGAAGACACAGAAGGCAACAACTACTGCCGACAAGGCTCTCTTCAATGCTCTTGCATCCAACAAGATTGACGACTTGGCAAAGAACTTTGGCAACAACCGCTACACCAACGACCACTTCAGCGTGGAGACTGCCAAGCAGTCTATCCATAACCAGAAAAGCTCGGGACGCTGCTGGATGTTCTCAAGCTTCAACGTGTTGCGCTCAGATTTTGCACGCAACCACGCCGACTCGGTAGTGGTAGACTTCTCGCACGTTTACCTCTTCTTCTTCGACCAACTCGAGAAGGCCAACCTTATGCTTCAGGGCGTGATAGACAATGCTAAGAAGCCTATCGACGATCAGCGTGTACAGTTCTTCTTCAAGAATCCGCTTAACGACGGCGGCACATTCTGCGGCGCTGCCGACCTTGCTCCTAAGTATGGCTTGGTGCCTATGTCGGTTCAGCCAGAGACTTTCTCGGCCGAGAACACCTCAAAGATTTCGTCGCTCATCTCTACAAAGCTGCGCGAGTTTGGCTTGGAGCTACGCAAGATGGTGGCCGACGGCAAGAAGGTTGCCGCAATCAACCAGCGCAAGACCGAGATGCTGGGCACCGTTTACCACATGCTGTCTATCACGATGGGCGAGCCAGTAAAGGAGTTCACCTATCAGTTCCGCAACAAGGACGGCAAGGCTGTGGGCGAACCACGCCGCTTCACTCCTAAGTCGTTCTACGACGAGGTAGTGGGCCATCCGTTGGAGGGAACATTCATCATGGTGATGAACGACCCACGCCGCCCTTACCACAAGACTTATGAGGTGGAGTACGACCGCCACGTTTACGACGGACAGAACTGGAAGTATCTTAACCTGCCGGTTGAGGATATTGCCAAGCTTGCTATTGCCTCGCTTAAGGACGGCAAGAAGATGTATTCGTCGTACGATGTTGGTAAGCAGCTCGACCGTGCCTCAGGTTATCTCGACACAGAGAACTTCGACTATGGCTCGCTTTTCTCTACCTCGTTCAACAAGATGAACAAGGCTGAGCGTATCGCCACCTTCGACAGCGGCTCTACACACGCCATGACCCTAACGGCTGTAGACCTCGACAAGGACGGCAATCCCATTAAGTGGAAGGTTGAAAACAGCTGGGGTGCCAACAATGGCGTCAACGGCTGTCTTATAATGAGCAACCGCTGGTTCAACGAATACATGTTCCGCCTTGTCGTAGACAAGAAGTATGTGCCGGAAACGTTGCTCAAGGAATTCGACCAGAAACCTTTGATGGTTATGCCGGAAGATCCGTTGTTTGGTCAGGACGATTAAAAAAGAAAGAAAACACTCCCCACTAAAGATTGGGGCAATATGCAACATAAAAAACATTTGGGTGTTCACCAATAATTGAACATCCAAATGTTTTTTTTATTTGAATCTAAACGTATGTTACTAAGAACTTTATTGTTCCCTCAACCTTAAGCGTCTTGGTTGTAGCCGGCACAAGGATGCTCTCGCCAGCCTGGAAGCTGATGATGTTGCCCTCGTTGTCGGTTATCTTTGCCTCGCCCTTCAGTCCGATGAGGACAACAAAGCTGTCAAGCTCGGAGTAGTCGAGCGTCATTGGCTCGTTAAGGTCGTACACGGCGGTGCAGAAGTATGGGCATTGCACCAAACTTACCCCCTGATTTTTGGCAGGTGTATACTCTATGCGATAGCTCGAAGAAACATTATAGTCGATGCACTCGGCAGCCTGCTTTGTGTGCAGTTCACGATAGTTGCCATGCTTATCAATACGCTTATAGTCGTAAATGCGATAAGTAACGTCCGACGTCTGCTGTATCTCTACAAGGAAAGAGCCTGGACCAATGGCATGTATGCGTCCTGCAGGTATAAAGAAGCAATCGCCCTCCTTAACATTATAGCGGGCAATGGCATCCACAATAGTGTCGTTTGCCACCATTTCGGCATACTGCGACGGCGTAATCTGTTTCTTCAGTCCGCACAGCAGAGAGGCATCCTTGTCGCTGTCGAGCAGATACCACATCTCTGTCTTGCCACGTTCTTTGCCATGACGCTTGGCTATCTCGTCGGTTGGATGTACCTGTATGGACAGGTCCTGACGAGCGTCAATAAACTTGACGAGCAACGGAAACTCGTTGCCAAAGCGCTCGTAGTTGTCCTTTCCTACAAGTTTCTCCTTCAAAATAGCTACAATATCATTTAGTTTTTTCCCTACATAAACTCCATTGGCTACGACTGTCTCATTGTCGGGAACACCTGAAATTTCCCAGTTCTCGCCTACATTATGCTGCTCGGTGCTAAGGTGCTTGAATGGGACAATCTTCTCGCCACCCCAAAGGGTTGACTTTAGAAGGGCATAAAATTTAATTAGTTCCATATATTTATATATATTAGTATATATTACTAATACGTTTCTACATTAGTAGTTTCCGTTCTAACACGTTCTGAAAGTTTAATTCTCCTTCCAGAACTGCGGTGTGAATATCACTAAGACGCTGAATATCTCAAGACGGCCTATGAGCATCAGCACCGAACAAATCCACTTGGCTGCTACTGGTAGCTCGCTCCACGACATAGTAGGACCAATCTCGGTACCGAGTGTAGGGCCCACATTGCCAAGCGAACTAAGTGTTATGGTAATGGCATTAGTATTGTCGATGCCCATTGCTATCATCGAGAACGAGCAAAACAAACATAATATAAGGTATATGGACAAGAAGGCGAGCAGCGTTACACGTTTAGACGATGGTACATTTGTACCGTCCACACGCATGGGCAACACAGCATTGGGGTGCAACATCTGTCGAAACTCGTTTTTTATTATCTTCAATAGCATAACGCAACGAATGCACTTAAAGCCACCACTGGTTGAGCCAGAGCACGCTCCAAAGAACATACATACGGCAAGCACTACCCACGTAACGTGCGGCCATACTGCAGGGTCGTCGGAAAGCAGACCTGTTGTGGTAATGAACGACACCACCTGAAACACGCTGCTGCGCAACGCAGGCTCAAGCGCGTAGCCGTTCTTCCACATCAACTCGAAGGCTATGAATAGTGTGAAGGCCACTACTACAAAGAAGTAGAACTTGCATTCGGCACTATTGAACAGGGTGCTTATCTTGCGCTTCGACGCCGTGATGTAAAGCATGGTGAAGTTGACACCCGATACAAAGCAGAAGAAGGTTACGATATACTGCACCACGGGGGTAAGATAGCTGTAGTCGCTATGTGTGGCAAATCCACCCGTAGCGGCTGTAGTGAAGCTGTAGTTCACGCTGCTAAAGAAATCCATTCCGGCTAACTTCAGCGAAACAATACACAGCAACGTGATACATAAGTATACCACCCATATCCACTTGGCATTGGTGCTGAGTCGGGGGTGAAGCTTGGTCTTTATAGGGCCCGTAGCCTCGGCTGCAAACACCTTTACGCTACCTCCCACCAACGACGGCAGAAGGGCTATCGTGAAGAACACGATACCAAGACCGCCTATCCACTGGGTAAACGAGCGCCAAAACAGAATGCCGTGTGGCAGAGCGTCCACATCGTCGATAATGGAGGCTCCGGTAGTGGTGAATCCCGACATTGTCTCGAAGAAGGCATCGGTAAACGAGTGCAGATAGCCACCTATAAGGAATGGCAACGTGCCGAAGAGCGAGAAAACCACCCACGTAAGCGTAACCACAAGATAGGCGTCGCGGCGAGAGAGGTTGTTGTCGCAGTTGCGTGCAAACAGTCGCAACACCAGTGCTGTTCCCGCAGATATGGCTATGGAGCAGACAAACGCCAGGAGGTCGTCCTCGTGGTAGTAAACCGACACGCCAAGGCACACCAACAGCATCATTGCCTCTATGAATAGCAGCGAGCCAATAATCTTGTATATCAGTTTGAGATTTATCATAGGAAGAACTTTTCTATCTTCTTCATGTTTAGGTTGTGGCAGAACACCATAACCGAATCGCCCGGACGTATCATCGTGTTGCCCGACACAAGCAGTCCCTGACCGTCGCGCACCAGTCCGCCGATGGTCATTCCCTTAGGCAGTCCAAGGTCCTTAACCGGTTTGCGCGTCACCTTCGAGCCTTCCGACGGAATAAACTCCGCCACATCGGCATTGGCTGTCATAAGGAATCGCACGTTGTGCACATTGGCATCAAGCATCATTTGGTAGATGTGGCTTGCCGCAATCGACTTCTTGTTGATTATGGTGCCTATGTCCAGACTCTCGGCCATGCTCACGTAGTCGATGTTCTCCACCATGGCCACCGTCTTGCGCACGCCCATGCGCTTGGCTGTGAGGCAGGCAAGGATATTGGTCTCGGCATTTCCTGTTAGCGCCACAAAGGCCTGTGTGTTCTTTATACCCTCCTCTACGAGCAAGGACAGGTCGCGTCCGTCGCCGTTGATTATAAGCGCCTTGTCGTTCTCAAGTATAGAGTTAAGTCGCTCGCAACGCTGGTCGTCGGTCTCTATAATCTTCACGTCCATGTAGCTTGGCATAGTCTTTACGGTGCGCACGGCTGTGGCTCCGCCTCCCATTATCATCACGTTCTTCACGTCCACATAATGCTCCTTGCCCACAATCTTTCGGATGTATGGAATATATTGCTTGGTAGTCATAAAGTAGGCCATGTCGTACATCTGCAGACAGTCGTTACCGCCTGGGATAATGGTGTCGCCTTGGCGCTTTATGGCCACAATGTGGTAAGGATCATCAGGACCACAGAGCTCGCGTAACGGGCGGTCGAGTATTGTGCACGTCTCGCGCAACTTTACGCCCAGCATAACAAGGGCTCCGTCGTGTACGTCCCAACGCTGCCTAACCCACGACATCTTAAGTCCGTTGTTGATGTCGATGGCGGCCAACATCTCTGGATAGATGATAGAGCTTACGCCCAACTCTGAGAAAAACTCCTGCAGCTCGGGGGCTATGTATTCCGAATTGTCCACCTTAGCCACGGTCTTCTTGGTTCCAAGAGCCTTTGCAAGTGTGCACGCCGTCATGTTCTGGCACTCGTTTGGCGTTACGCCGATAAACAGGTCGGCATCCTCGGCACCAGCCTGTTTTAGTGCCTTTATGCTTGTAGGCGATGCCTCCATTGTCAGGATGTCCACATCCTGGCCAATACCTGCCAAACGTTCCTCGTTGGGCTCAATCACAACGATGTCGTCGTGCTCGCGCGACAGCAGTCGTGCAAGGTGGGTTCCGATGGCATAGGCGCCAGCTATTATTATCTTCATTGTTGATCTATATTGATTTTTAGAAAGTTCAGAAGTTAAGGAGCTTTTCGTTCCCGATGGTAGCAGATTGCTCCTTAACAGCTTACGTTATCCCTCTCTAATTACCTTCTTTATCGTGTCGTTGTCGATGCCTGCAATAACCTTCAGCTCGTTTACGGTTCCATGCTCCACAAAGTGGTCGGGCAGACCTATTCGCTGCACCTTCACATCCTTGTTGTTGTCGCTCATCCACTCCAGTACGGCCGATCCGAAGCCTCCTGCACGCTGTGCGTCCTCCACCGTAACCACACGTTTGAAACGGGCAGAAACATCCTCCAGCAGCTCCGTGTCCAGAGGCTTGCAGAACCGCATGTCATAGTGGGCCACGCTCAGCGGGCATCCCTCTTCCTTAAGCTCGTTTACAGCCTTCTGCACGTCGTTGCCAATAGGTCCGTAGCTCAGCACAGCCACGTCCTTGCCCTGACTAATGCAGCGTGCCTTGCCCACAGGTATTTCCTCAAGCGGGCATTGCCAGTCTTCGCCGCACACGCCTTTTCCACGCGGATAGCGTATAACGACGGTTCCCTTGCCTGGCAGTTGGGCTGTGTACATCATTCGGCGCAGTTCGCGCTCGTCCATAGGCGAACACAGGGTAAGGTTGGGCACAGGTCTTAATGCCGCTATGTCGAACACGCCATGATGCGTAGGTCCGTCCTCGCCCACCAGTCCGGCACGGTCGAGGCAGAACACAACGGGCAGGTTCAGTATTGCCGCGTCGTGTATTATATTGTCGTAGGCGCGCTGAGCAAAGGCGCTGTAGATGTTGCAGAAGGGCATCAGTCCGTCCTTGGCCATACCACACGAGAATGTGGCTGCATGTCCCTCGGCAATACCCACATCGAACACCCTGTCGGGCATTTCCTTCATCATTATGTCCATAGAGCATCCTGTGGGCATGGCTGGCGTAACGCCCACGATGTTGGGGTTGCTCTTTGCCAGTTCCAGCAACGTCTTGCCGAACACCTCCTGGTATTTCAGCGGAAAAGGCTCGCCCTCGTTGATACGCTCGCCCGTGTCGGGGTCGAACTTGCCAGGCGCGTGCCATATGGTGGCATGCTCCTCGGCAGGCTTGTAGCCCTTGCCCTTAACGGTGTGCAGATGCAGCAGCTTTGGTCCGCGCATATCCTTAAGCTGTTCAAGTATGCGCACCACCTCGCCCACATCGTTGCCGTTGAACGGTCCGAAGTAGCGTATGTTCATGCCCTCAAAAATGTTCTGCTGATGAGCCAGCGCCGACTTCAGGGCGTTGTTCAGCCGTATTATTCCCTTGCGTCGGTCGTCGTTCAGGTAGCCCTTAGAGCGCAGCCATTGCGAGGCACGGTCGCGTAGCCGATTGTACGTGGCGTTGGTGTCAAGGTTTAGCAGATACTTCTCCATACCTCCCACGGCACGGTCTATGCTCATATCGTTGTCGTTCAGCACGATAAGCAGGTCGTTGGGCGACGACGACACGTTGTTCAGTCCCTCGAAGGCCAGTCCGCCCGACATGGCTCCATCGCCTATCACAGCCACCACATGTCGGTTGGCGTGTCCCGTCTTGCGAGCCGCCACAGCCATGCCCAAAGCCGCCGAGATGGAGTTGGACGCGTGTCCGCACGTAAAGGTGTCGTAGGGGCTCTCCTCAGGCGAGGGGAACGGTCTTACGCCATGCAGCTTGCGATTGGTGTGAAAGTTGTCCTTGCGGCCCGTCAGTATCTTGTGGCCGTAGGCCTGATGGCCCACATCCCACACTATGCGGTCGTTGGGGGTATTGAACACGTAGTGCAGGGCAACCGTCAGTTCCACCACGCCCAGCGACGATGCGAGATGACCTGGATTTTCGGCCAGTTCCTCAACAATGTCGCGGCGCAGCTCGGCGCACAACCTGGGCAACTGAGCCACGTCCAGACGACGCAAGTCGCTTGGATACTGTATGTTGTCTAAGAGTCCTAATTTGTCGTTGTTCATGAAACTATATTTGAGATTTGCCTGCCCATACCATTCATTTTATGGCGGCAAGGCAGATGCAATATGCAAAGTTAATGCAAATGGTTGAAAGCACAAAAAATAAAGATAGATATTTTGATGTAACAAAATTGTAACGCCTGTGCAATATGTATGATGAGCAGAATGTGTATCTTTGCAACGTAATCAAAGAAAAGATACAATTTCTTTACAATTACACGGCTGAAAACTATATACATTATTAAATATAAGATGAAACAGAACCAGAGAATACTTGTTGTGGACGACGAACAGGACTTGCTCGAAATCCTTAAGTTCAATCTTGAAACCGAGGGCTACGAGGTGGCTACAGCCTCGTCGGCCGAGGAGGCGTTGCAGATGGACATAGCCTCGTTCTCGCTCTTGCTGCTCGACGTGATGATGGGCGGAATGTCAGGATTTGCCATGGCGCGCAAGCTGAAGGAAAAACCCACAACTGCCAACGTGCCCATCATATTCCTAACAGCACGCGACACCGAGAACGACACCGTTACCGGATTCAACCTGGGTGCCGACGACTACATATCAAAGCCTTTCTCCCTGCGCGAGGTTATGGTTAGAGTGCGCGCCGTACTGCGACGCACAGCCACCAGCGCCGACGAGGGCGAGCCACAGGTGCTGTCGTACCAGGGCATCATTATGAACCTCGACAAGAAGACGGTAAGCATCGAGGGCGAGGACGTGCCATTCACCAAGACCGAGTTTGAGCTGCTTAACCTACTACTTAGCGAGCGTGGACGCGTATTCTCACGACAGGAGCTTATTGAGCGCATATGGCCAAAGGACGTGCTGGTGCTCGACCGAACCGTGGACGTAAACATCACGCGCCTTAGAAAGAAGATTGGCCCATTTGCCAAGTGCATCGTAACGCGCCTGGGATTTGGCTACTATTTTGATGCTTAAAACAATAAAAAAGGCGTTCAAAAACAATAAAAAAAGGGGCTAAAAACAATAGAAAAGGGCGCTAAATAATAAGAAAAGGCGCTAAAACAATAAAAAACAAACCGAAAAACTATGCGAATATCCGTTGGAACCAAGCTCTATCTCAGCGTGCTGTCCGTGTTCCTGGTCTTTGCCGTGGCATTCATCGTGTTTCAGCAAACCAGGGAGAAGCAGTATAAGGTGGACACCCTAAACCTTAAGCTGCAAGACTACAACACGCGCATGGAGGAATATCTGCACCTCTTTCCCGACTACTCGGAACAGGCGCTCGACGCTTACGTCAAGTCGCACAACATGCCCCATCTGCGCGTTACGCTTATATCGCCCAGCGGACATGTGATGTACGACAGCAGCCTTAAGCAATACGGACATGTTGCCAACCATGCCTCGCGACCCGAGGTGGCAGCCGCCTTGAACAAGGGCGTGGGCTCTACCGTGGAGCGCAACAGCAAGACCGTCAACGGCGACTTCTTCTACTCGGCCACATACTTTGCCAACGACTCGCTCATCATTCGCACGGCCCTGCCCTACACCAGCGACCTTGCCAAGTCGCTACAGGCCGACCAACACTACATCTGGTTTGCATTCGGCGCCATATTGCTGCTTACCGTCATACTGTACCGCTTCACACGCCGACTGGACGACAACATTCAGAGGCTGCGCACATTTGCCACACGTGCCGACCACGGCGAATCGCTCGACACAGAGGACCTTGTTGGCTTTCCTGCCGACGAACTGGGCGAAATTGCCGAACGCATAATAAAGATTTACAAGCGATTGCAGACCACACGACGCGAGCAAGACGTGCTTAAACGCCAACTGACGCAGAACATTGCACACGAGCTCAAGACGCCTGTGGCAAGCATTCAGGGCTATCTGGAAACCATTCTTGACAATCCCAACACCAGCGACACGGCACGCGACATGTTCCTTAAGCGATGCTACGCCCAAAGCCAGCGCCTAACGTCGTTGCTGCAAGACATCTCAACCCTAAACCGCATGGACGACGCGCCCGAGATGATGGGCAACGAGCAGGTGAACATCTCGGACATCGTGGCCAACATACAGAAGGAAACGGCCCTGCAGCTGCAACAGAAGCACATGGCTGTTGTCAACAATCTGCCACAAGGAATCGTAGTGAAGGGCAACCCCAGTCTGCTGTACAGCGTATTTCGCAACCTAACCGACAACGCCATCGCCTACGCTGGCGAGGGAACCACCATCACACTCGCTGCCACCCCAATCAACCGCCACGAAACCTACGACGACGCTAACTACTTGCCCAAGTGGCACTTTTCGTTCTGCGACAACGGCGTGGGCGTGCCCGCCGAACATCTGCCACGCCTCTTCGAGCGCTTCTACCGCGTAGACAAGGGACGATCAAGAAAAATGGGTGGCACAGGACTGGGACTCGCTATCGTCAAGAATGCCGTCATTCTGCATGGAGGCTGCATAAGCGTGAAGAACAACGAGGGTGGCGGACTGGCATTCGACTTCACGCTATAACAACACGAATTATCCACAAAACTGTAGAAGTTACGATCTCCGAACGAGGGCACAGAACCGTACTTCGTAAACTATACATTATCAATACTATAGCCATATACGTGGTACGGTTAGCATTTTAGCCTCCTAAAATATAGGGGTTGCATTATCTTCATATAAAAATTTTTCGATATTGTTTCTTCAATTCTTAAATTATTGTTATTTTTGCAAGGTAATAACACCGGCAAAGACCTGTACGACTTCCAACTAACCACCGACGACACAAAAGACAACACCAACGAGGAATACAACTATATGGGAATATCTCTCAATGGCTCCAACTTCCAGACAGGCATTGCCACCAAGCTGCGCCAGTCGGCAACACAGCAGTACACCGTCCGCATTGAGAATGTAAAGCCCAATGCCAAGACATTCTGTTTCGAACTGAGCTGTATCGCCAACAACTATCCATTTGGCGACCACGAGGTTGCATTCTACAACATTGCAGTAAAATAACTAAACCCATAAAACTATGAGAAAACCTTTCTATTCGATTATGGTAGCTACTTTCGCTGCCATAACATTTACAACACTATCGTGCAAGAATGGCACAAAGGAACAACCTACACCCAACGTTGAGCAGGCTGACACAACTGCCACCAACCCCACAGCTACGGCACAGCCAGAACAGCAGCCCCAAACCGAAGCCAACAAGCCCGGCGACCGCCCTACATTCCAGCTTGTGGGCAACGTGAAGACCTGCAAGTGGAAGAACGCCGAAGCCAACGGAGAGACCGTCACCTACGCCTTCGACGAGCAGGGCAACCTGACGACCATCAACGGTCGCAAGGAGAACATCTCGCGCAACAAGCAAGGACTGATAGAGAGATACGCGCTCGGCGAGAACGAACTCACAAGCTATTTGTTCAGCTACGATGCCGACGGCCGTGTGAAGAAGTCGTCGATGAGCGATGCAGACTCTGGAACCGACAACTACACATACAAGTACAACGACAAAGGCTTCGTAAGCTCGCGCTACTGCAAGGGCGAGATAAGCGAAATGGGAGCCGATGAACCGATAACCTACGAGGAAAACGTAACCTAACGTGAGTTCGACGAATTAGAATAACGTTAATTGTCTATCTACTGTCCTTTGA